>Ga0180216_1002731_pt1 | contig 14406 bp, 14 predicted proteins | sample eDN3rd37CBELigMG_FD_128879 | JGI IMG/M metagenome (GOLD analysis project Ga0180216, IMG submission 128879) | Enriched Miracle-Growth compost microbial communities from Emeryville, California, USA - eDNA 3rd pass 37_C BE-Lig MG (version 2)... ... | reverse complement strand
GCGGCGCACGCCTGGCCCAAACTCCAGGAAATACCGGCGGCCGGGCTGGCTGATGAAATCGACGGTCAACCAGCGGATGCTTTTGCCGTCGGCGTCCCAAGTGGCGGCAACCTTGGTTTGCAGCGGCTGCTCGGTGCCGCGGTCGTCTACCAGGCGGCAGTGGGCAGCGTCGCTCAACGCCCCGCGCGGCAGCGGCACAGCGGTCGTGACCGGCCAGGGCACGGCGCGGCCCGCCAGTGGCTCATCCACATGCAGTTCCACCCGGTTGACCGTTGGCTCGGCGCCAACCGCCAACGCCGGGCAGGCTGCGAAGTTAACAACCATCAACCAGGCAACAGGCAGCCACGGCCGTCGCATAGAACCAGACCGGGACGTTGCCAAGCAGCGGACGAAATAGCCGGGCGGGTGATGGTGTGGCATGGCGCGGTAGGCGGATGGAAGGAAGGGCCGCTGGAGAGGTCACATCCTCAGCAGCACCTCTGGGGGGATTCGCGTGGATGCCTGCTGTTTACGCTGCCGGCCGGCAGGGAGCAAGTTTTTTGCGGAGCAATGGGCAGCAGCAAGCGCCAACGAGAAGAGCCCTCGCTCACGCTCCGATTGGGATTGGCAGTGTGTATCCCCGCTTTTCTTGAAGCCTGAAGCGCCAGCGAAGGAAAACAAGGTGCCGGCGCAACGATCACACACCGTCCCGAATGCAAATGCCGGGGGCGAGCATCCGACCTACGAGCCGACGGTTGTCGAATACGGTCGGCAGCCCTATGCTCAGCGGTATGGATGAAGCCACCGTCTATTTCAACGGATCATATTTACCTGCCTCGTCGGCCAAGTTGTCTTGGACGGATGCCGGGTTTATCACCGGCACGACGGTGGCGGAGCAGCTACGGACCTTTGGCGGCAAGTTGTTCCACGTCGAAGAGCACGTGGAACGCCTCAAGCGGTCGCTTCAGATCCTTGGGATCAAGCTCGATCCGTGCGAGCGGCCCTTGGCCTCCACGGCAAAGGACCTGGCTGAACGCAATCACAAGCTATTGCCGCAGGGGTACGACCTGGGGCTGTGCATCTTTGTGACGCCGGGCCCCTATCCGGCCATGGCGCCGGCGGAGATCCGGCAGCCCAATCTCGGCATGCATACCTATCCCTTGCCCTTTGCCATGTGGGCGCAGAAGTACCGCACCGGGCAGGCGCTGGCGAGCGTGTCGGTGGTGCAGCCGTCGGGGCGAAGCTGGCCGCCCGAGCTGAAGGTCCGCAGCCGCGTTCACTTCTACCTGGCCGACCGCGAGGCGGCGGAGAAAGTGCCTGGGGCTCGAGCCCTGCTAACCGATGAGGCCGGGCACGTCACCGAGACTTCGACCGCCAATATCCTGCTGCTGCGTCAGGGCCGGCTGGTGTCGCCGCCGCTGGAGCGGATTCTGCACGGCATCAGTCTAAAGACCACGGTCGAACTGGCTGCGGCGGCAGGCATCGCCGTGGAATACGCCGACCTGACGCTGGCCGACGTTGCCGCGGCCGACGAGGTCTGGCTCACCAGTACGCCGTTTGCGTTGCTGCCGGTCACGTCGCTGGATGGCAAGCCGATTGGCGATGGCGCGGTCGGTCCGGTGTACCAGCAGATGCTGGCCCGGTGGAACGATCTGGTGGGCCTGGACATCGCCGCGCAGGCGCTGCGCACGATCACCAGCTAAGCGGCAATCGCGTCCGCCCGCGCGGCGGTTGGCTGTCGCGGGGGGCGTTAGCCTTCGCCCATCAGCTTCTTGACGTTGGGCTCAATCGATTCGGCCCAGATGGTGTAGCCCTGCTTGCTCAGGTGGAGCAGGTCGGGCATGATCATGCGCGAGAGCGTGCCATCGTCTTCCAGGAACGCTTCCGAGAGATCCTGGTAGAAGACCGTCTTGTTGTCGGCCAGCTTCTTGACGATCTCGTTGGTCTTTTCGTTGACCTTGCGGCGGGCATCGCTGGGATCGGCGCCGCGGGGGAAGATGCCCAGCAGCAGCACCTTGGTGTTGGGCAGCTTCTGGCGGAGCTTTTGAACGATGGCGGTGATGCCATCGGCGATTTCCTCCGGCGTGTTGTCGCCCGAGTTGTTGGTGCCGATCATGATCACGGCCAGCTTCGGCGAGATGCCGTTGATGTTGCCGTTATCGAGCCGCCACAGCACGTGCTGGGTACGATCGCCGCTGATGCCCAAGTTCACGGCGTTGCGCTTGCCGTAGAACTGTTCCCAGACGTCCTTGCCCGGCCCTTCCCAGCCCTGGGTGATGGAGTCGCCAATGAAGATCAAATCGACATTGCCTTGCTTGACCCGCTCGTTGAACCGCTGGTGGCGGGTCATCCAGGCGCCCTGCCGGGGCTCGGGACGAACCGCGCTGTGCTGGGGCTTGTCCTGACCGCTGGCGGCGTACGGAACCATCAGACAAGACAGAAACAGCAAGGCAGGGGTCAGACACCGTTTCCAATGCATGCTGAAGACTCCGGCGGGTGTGCTAGGGTGGGCGAGTTTATGGTGCCAGTACGGCGTGTCTGCTTGCCAGCTCTTCCTAGTTTGCTTCCTCCCCTGGCGACCAGCATATTTCCGGCCCGTCCAATGGGGGTTGCGATGGACGTACAGGCGGCAAGGCGACTTCTAAACTCTCCCCAGTTTAAAATCATTAGGGGCGCTACTCAATAGACGGTTCAAGAACTCGCGGCAGGATTTCTGGCCGGGTCTGGAAGCGCCCGAAGCCGCCGATTTACCAGCGGCGTGCCAATAAAAAAGCCCGGGAAGGCGTTTGCTGCCTTCCCGGGCTTGGAATCATCAATGCAGTACGCTTGGGAGCGTATCAGTCGCCGTTGTAGCGGGCGACCATCACACAAGCGTTGTGTCCGCCGAAGCCGAAGCTGTTGGACATCGCCACGTCGATCCGGCGTTCCCGCGGCTGGTTGGGCGTATAGTCCAAGTCGCAGCGGGGATCCGGCGTCTCGTAGTTGATGGTCGGCGGGGCGACATTGTCGCGAACCGCCAACACGGCGAAAATCAGCTCCACGCCGCCGCTGGCCCCCAGCAGGTGGCCAAGCTGGCTCTTGGTGCTGGAGATGGAGATCTGCTTGGCGAAATCGCCAAAGACCGCCTTGATCGCCGCCGTTTCCGCAGCGTCGCCCAGATCGGTGCTCGTCCCGTGGGCGTTGATGTAATGCACGTCCTCGGGATTGCGGCCGGCATCGCGGAGGCAGTTCTGCATGGCACGGGCGGCACCTTCGCCGGTTTCATCCGGCTGGGTGATATGCCCGCCATCCGAGCTGACACCGTAACCAACGATCTCGGCCAGGATCTGAGCGCCGCGCCGTTTGGCGTGTTCCAGCTCCTCGATCACCATCAGGCCGGCACCCTCGCTGAGCACGAAGCCGTCGCGATTGGCGTCGAAAGGCCGGCTAGCCTTCTCAGGCTCCTCGTTGCGCGTCGACAACGCCTTCATGTTGGCAAACGCGCTGAGGCCCATCGGCGTCAGCGCGGCCTCGGTGCCGCCGGTGATCATCACATCGGCATCGCCGTGCTGGATCATCTTGAAGGCTTCACCGATCGCATTGGTCGCGCTGGCGCAGGCCGTGGCGACCGTGGCGTTGGGGCCGCGGAGCTTGTACTCGATGGAGAGCTGCCCGCCGGCGGCGTTCAACATCAGCTTGGGGATGGTGAACGCGGAGACGCGGTCGGGGCCCTTGGTGATCAGCTTGGTGTGCTGGGTTTCGATCTCCAACAAGCCACCGATGCCGGTGCCCAGCATGACGCCAGCCCGGAACCGGTCTTCCTTGTCGAAATCGATGCCGGAGTGCCGCACCGCGTCGATCCCAGCCACCATGGCGAACTGGGAGAAGCGGTCGATGCGCTTGGCTTCCTTGGGCGGCAGATAATCACCGGTATCGAAGTCGGTGATCTCGCCGCCGATTTTGACCCGAAACTGCGAGGTATCGTGGAGTTTGACCAAACGAACGCCACTTTCACCCGCGAGAATCCGTTTCCACAGATCCTCGACCTGGCAGCTCAGCGACGTTACGGCTCCCAGGCCAGTGATAACAACGCGGCGTTTCATCTACCCCACTTGCTGTTCAATGTAGTGAATGGCTTCCCCGACCGTCTGGATCTTCTCCGCGGCGTCGTCGGGAATGTTGATGTCGAACTCTTCTTCCAACTCCATCACCAGTTCCACGGTGTCCAACGAGTCGGCACCGATGTCGTTGACGAAGTGGGTATCTTCAGTGATCTGATCCTTGCTCACGCCGAGCTGCTCGGACACAATATCGATCACACGTTCTTTCACGGATGCCACCGCACGACCCTCCAACGGTACGTCTTTGCCTGGGGATTTCTATGAAACAGCTTTACTGCCCCGCCGTTTGCCGTTCACGCTAAGCTGAACAAGCTACCGTTCTTGCAAGTTTCTTGTCAAGATAGGACGATGGCGTAAGCGATTCACCCGGAGCCCTCGCGGCTCCGCTCGTCCTATATTCTACCGCCACCCCTGGCGGGGTCAGCCCCGCCTTCTCGTTCAGGCGTGGATTGCTCCCGGTTTGTAACGCAACTTGCGTACCACCTATTGGGGCAATCCGGGTTGCCTGCCGTGACACCTGCCCGTCCCTCCCTACCTCCACAAGCCAAGCGACCGGGGGCGGGTGACCGGGGGGACAGCCAGCGGAATCGCCGCGGGATTACGCCGACTTCAATATCGGTTGCGCGGCTAGGCCGGTTCGCACAATTTTCCGTATCTCAACTGGCCGTCGAGCACGGTGGCCGCCACTTCCAAACCAGCCACCTGACCAGAGGCAGGACAGCGCTGGAGATGGAACAGCACCAGGTTGGCGGCGGCCCCCGGTAGCAGCGCCGGCTCCGGCAGCGACAGCAGCCGCGCCGGATGGCGGGTCGCCATGGCAACCGCTGTCGCCAAGTCGACTCCGGCAAACGCCATCACGTTGGCCACGCCCACGCCGATCGGCCGGCTCGCACCGGCCAGCAGTTGGTCCTGCCCGGCGATGACCAGCCGGCCATCGGGCAGGATTTCCAGTTCGCAGCCGCTGCTGGTATAGCGGCCCGGCGGCAAGCCCGCCAAGCCCGATTCGTCGCTGACCAGGATGCAACGCTCGGGCGTCTTGCCGCGGACAAACGCCTTGACCACCTCGGGCGGCAGGTGATGGCCGTCGACAATCAGGCTGGCCATCAGCCGGTCTTCCGACAACTGGTCCCAAATGTAGTTGGGGTGCCGCCGAAGCATCCGATGCGCGCCGTTGCCCAGGTGCGTGCTCAACTGGGCTCCGGCATCGACCGCCGCCTTGATCTGCTCGCCGGTGGCAGCCGTGTGGCCGATCGAAATGACCACGCCGGAGGCCGTGGCTCGCTCGATAAACCGCGGAGCCTCGGCAAACTCCACCGACATGGTAAGGATGCGAATGCGTCCGCCCGCGGCTTCCTGCAACCGCTGGAACAGTTCCCAGTCGGGCACGCGACAATGCTCGGCCGGGTGGGCTCCGCGCGGGCCGTCCTCGGACGACATGAACGGGCCTTCCAGGTGGATGCCCGGCACCCGCCGGGCCACGTCCGGCGAGCCCTCGCAGGCCGCGGCAATGGCTGCCAGGCCGTGCGACAACACCTCAGGGCTTTGCGTCGTGAGCGTCGGCATGATCGCGCCAACGCCGAAGGGCACATGGTCCTCGACGATGCTGGCCACCTTCTCGGCCGTCAGCTCCAGCGAGCTGAACTCCTGGCCGCGGTAGCCGTTCACCTGGATGTCCCAGAACGCCGGGGCCACGTACGGCAGCGGCCCGGCAGGCACGGCGGCCGGGTCCAGCGCGGCGATCCGCACCAGGCGATCGCCTGCGATCTCGACCTGAACCACCTGGTCGTTGTCGAAACGTCGGGCGGCAAACTTCATCATGACGCTCGGCAAGCAAAACGGGACGCAGGTTCCAGCCCCGCGGCGCGGGACCGACTCTCGTGGCGCTCCATCGCAGGGCACGCCGCAGATGGCGGCCACGCCCACGGGCCTTTGGCAAGTGGCCGTCAGCTCCCTCGCCTTCGGCACCAACTGCGCAAAGGTGCACCCCTGGCGGGGCCAGGGGCGCACGGTAGTTGCAGCACGATAAGCAAAGCCCCCAGAGGGCCAGCGGCTTACGAGTTGTCGTCGCCGCCGACGGTCGGCACCACCCAGACCTTGACGTCGGCTTCGATCTCGTGGCCCAGGTGAATCTTGACCGTGTACAGGCCCAGTTCCTTGAGCGGACCCTGCAGCCGCACCTGGTCGGGCGTGATGTTGATCTTCTGAGCCTTGAGAGCGGCGGCGATTTCGTGGGCGCCGACCGAACCGTACAGGTGGCCTTCGTCGTTGGCGTTGGCCTCGATGTTGAGGCTCAACTGGCTCAGTTCCTCGGCCCGAGCCCGGATGCCGGCCAGCCGTGCCCGCTCGATCTCGGCCAGGCGGGCCTTGTGCTTCTCGATCATCCGCTTGTGGTGCTCGGTGGCGATCGTGGCCAGGCCCTGCGGCAGCAGGTAGTTGTGGGCGTAGCCGGGCTTTACCTCAACCACTTCGCCCTGCTTGCCCAGATGCTCCACCGACTGGATCAGCAGCAGTTCGATACCGCCGTTGCGCCCCTTGGGCAACCGCTTGAACTTGGGACGTTTCTTGGTCGAGGAATTGGCCATGGTGGTAGTTCCTGGTCAGATTGCCGTATGGATTTTCCAAAAAACCGGGGCACCGCCGGCAGTCACCGCGTCCCCGAGGCGAAAGCTCGCCATCGGTCGCCGGTCATCGCCACTTGTGGGCGGCTGCCCGAGGGGGATTGATTGGTTGGATTCTTTCGGCCCGGCCGCGGTGCGTCTGCCGCTGTCCGGGGGTTGCCGTTCACTTAGAACGGGATGTCGTCCGCGGGCGGCGGGCCATCGTCGAAACTGTCGGCCGGCGCGCTGTATTCGTCGTGCCGCGAAGCCCGACCGCCACCGCCGCCGGTGGGACGTCCGCCCTCGCCGCCGCGGCCGCCGAGCATGACCATCCGCTCGCCGACCACCCGCAGCTTGGACCGCTTCTGGCCGTCCTTTTCCCAGGTGTCGAGCTTCAGGCGGCCCTCGATGAGGATGTTGGAGCCCTTGGACAGGTACTCGCTGGCGATCTCGGCCGTGCGTCCCCAGAGGGTCACATCGACAAAGGTGGTTTCCTCGACCCACTCGCCGTTGGCGGCCTTGCGGCGTTCGTTCACCGCCAAGCCGACTTCGCACACGGCCGTGTTGTTGCCCACGTAGCGCAGATCAAGGTCGCGGGTGAGGTTCCCCACCAGCACGACACGGTTATAGCTTGCCATGGCCCTTACCTCCTCACGACGATGACGCCCCAGCAGCACCAAACCAGGCGACATCTGTACACGTTAACAAACCTAGCCAGGGCAGGCTAGCTGCCGGTCGTGAAATCCACCGCCGGGGAAACCGGCTCGCCGTTAGGCCTGGGCCGGCTCTTCTTCCTGCTGGACGGGGGCAGGCACTTCGCCCCGAGCCAGTTGCACCAGGTGGTCCGCGATCCGGGGATCAATCTTCAGGAACAACTGGCGGATGATGCTTTCCTCCAGTTGGCAGGCCCGCTGCAGCTCGGTCACGCGGGTGCTTTCCAGGCGGAAGTAGGTCAGCCAGTAGGTGCCTTTGCGCTGGCCGTTGATCGGGTAGGCCAGGCGGCGTTCTTCCCACAACCGGCTCGCGAGCATCTCGCCGCCGAAGCTCTCCACCAGCTCGGTGAGGCGGGCGGAGGTCCCCACGGGATCGCGCGCGTAGCGGTTGGAGTCGAAGATGAACATCCCTTCGTAAACGTTGACAGCCAAGTTGTTACTCCTCAGGCTTCGTCGTGAAGGTTTCGGGGGAGCACCGCTCGCAATGCGCTACCGGGTGGTGGCACGGGGGCGACGGTGCCGGTCTGTTTGTACGAAGTTCCGCCTCGCGGCTGTTCAGGTGGGCGAGTTGCCGGGCGGGTTGGCCGCTGGCCCCTGCCCCGACGCCTCCCCAGGCGGATTCTCTTGCGAGGATTGTTCCGCCGGCGATGGCGACGGCCGTTCTTTTTTCTTGGGCGGCTCGCGCTCGGGACCGGAATTGAAGCGGTTCATCGCCGCTTGAATCCCCCCCTGGCACCACAGCCGCACCGCATCGGCCGCCTGGGCGACCATCAACTCGACCTCGGGCTGTTCCTGTTTGGTGAACTTGCCCAGCACGAAGTCGGCCGGATTCCAGCTTGCGGGCACGGGCCCGATCCCCAGCCGCAGCCTTGGGATCTGCTGGGTGCCCAGCCGCTGGATGATGTTTTGCAGGCCCTTTTGGCCCCCCGCCGACCCGCCCGGCCGCAGCCGGAGCCGTCCTAGCGGCAGGTTGAAGTCGTCGCACACCACCAGGATCGAGTCGTTGGGTATCTTATAAAAATCCCGCGCGGCCAGCACACTCTTGCCGCTGAGATTCATGTAGGTGAGCGGGCAAACCAGCAGGACGCGTTCGCCGGCCAGGCTGATTTCCACCGTATCGGCATCGAAACGGTGGCGGGCCTGCTCGCCGCCTGCCTGCTGGGCAAGCAGGGCCGCGACCATGAACCCGACATTATGCCGCGTGCCCTGGTACTTGCTGCCTGGGTTGCCCAGGCCCACCACCAGCTTCATACCGGTTAGCCTTCCTCGGCTTCACCGCTCTGACGCTGGATGAGCTCCGGTTCGGCCGGGCCTTCCACGGTTTCCTCAGGCGCTTCCACCGCTTCCGGACAATGCACGACCACCACATCGGCGGCTGCCAGCGGCTTCACGCCCTGCGGCAAATCCAGGTCGGCCACGGTCAGCGCCTGGTTCACCTCGAGGTGGTTGATGTTCATCTCGACTTTATCGGGCACATCCGCGGCCGGGCACTCGACTTCGATCGAAGCCAGCAGCTGGGTCAGCACGCCGCCCGACTTGGTACCGGGGGCTTCGCCGCGAAGTTCAATCGGCACTTCGACTTTGACGCGCTCATCAGCATACACCCGCGTCAGGTCGACGTGCAGCACTTCCTGGCCCCACACGTCCCACTGCAACTGCGTGATCAGAGCCTGTTCGTTCACCCCGCCTTGCAGTTGCAGCAGCCGGTGGCCGTGACGAATGGCCGCCGTCAGACGATCGGCCGGCAGCGTCAGGCTGACGGTTTGCTGGCCGTGCCCGTACAGCACGGCAGGCACCTTGCCAGCGGCCCGCATACGCCGGGCGGCCCGGGTTCCGCGGGTCTCGCGGATTTCAGCGTTGAGCACTTCAGCTTTGGTCATGGCCTCCCCGACCTTTCCAACACCGTATGAATCCAACAAGTTATCAGGGAACGCAGCACCCGCCACCCACGGCAAACGGTGCCCCGCAAGCGGGGAAACCGCCGGCAGCACAGGGGCCTGCGTCGAACATTTCAGCTAGGTTTTGAGGCGCGCCGCGAGAGAATGGAATCCCCGCGGAAACGCGAATCTCGCTATTGTGCGCGCCATACGCGGGATTGCAACCCCCGCACGGCCCCCGGCTTCAGGGAATTCGGGGACCGGCGGCTGGTAGCATCGCCATGGATGGCATGGGCCCTTAACCAGGGCGGTATTTGGGGTGGTTAGCTGGCCGCGTACAGCTTACGCATTCACGTCAGCCAGCGCAGCCCGCACAGCTTCCAATTGGCCGGCGGAGCCCAGCACCTCGTTCTTGTGGGTGATGAACTCGGCATAGGCAGTCATGAACGGCTTGCCGGCGGTCCGCAGGTCGAAGTCGCTCGGCTTGTCGCGGAACACTTCGCGATGAATCGCGCACCACACCAGACGGCCGTCGGTGTCGATGTTTACCTTGGTCACGCCCAGCTTGGCGGCCGGCAGGTAATCCTTTTCGGGCACACCCGAGGTGTTGGGCAACTGGCCGCCCGCGGCGTTGATGCGATCCACCCATTCCTTGGGCACGCTGCTGGAGCCGTGCATCACCAGCGGGAAGCCCGGCAGCCGCTCCTGGATCGCCTTGATGCGATCGAAGTGCAGGCCCTGGTTGCCGGTGAACTTGTAGGCGCCGTGCGAGGTGCCGATGGCCACGGCCAGCGAGTCGCAACCGGTCCGCTCGACGAACTCCACGGCCTGATCCGGGTCGGTCAAGCAGGCGTGATCGGCCGAAACCTCGATGTCCTCTTCCACGCCGCCCAGCATGCCCAGCTCGGCTTCCACCGAGATGCCGCGCTCGTGAGCCCGCTCGACCACGCGACGGGTGATGGCAATGTTCTCTTCAAAGGCTTCGTGCGAGGCGTCGATCATCACCGACGAATAGAAGCCGCTCTCGATGCAGTCGTAGCACACTTCCTCGGTGCCATGATCCAGGTGCACCGCGAAAATAGCCTCGGGGAACACGGCCTCGGCCGTGCGAATCAGGGCTTCCAGGAACCGCTTGTCGGAGTAGGAGCGGGCACCGCGCGAGATTTGGATGATGAAGGGCGCGCTCTTGGCCGGGTTAGTGGGCTCGTCGTTGGAAGCCACCTTGCCGAGGTTGCCGCGGAACAAGCCGATCGTCTGTTCCAGATTGTTGATGTTGTACGCGCCCACCGCGTATTTGCCGTAGGCCTGGGTGAACAGCTCTTTGGTCGTAACGATCATTTCCGGCAAATCCTCGACGTAACTGAAAAACCGTGGTCGTGTGAATGTTCCAAATGCTCGCAGCCGGGGAGAAGCCTTGCTGCCCCGGGGGAGCTCCCCGCTTCAGCGGCAGTCTGCTAGGTATGCCGCCAGGCACCGCCAGACGCACCAAGTGGAGCGGCAGGCTGCACGTAAGCAGCCCGGCTCCCCTGCCCCCTCTGTTCTGCGCAGCGGGCACAGATTCCTCGTGGGCCGCCACTCCCAAGGACCGCTGCGCCAGTTGAAAGCAGCCGCCGTCAATCTTGAGAAAATCGGCCGCGGCGTCCGCCATACGCCACCGCAACCTGCGGAAAAAAACGCGTCTGAAGGCAATATAAGGAGCCACGGCGATAGGTGACAATACGGCCCCCAGCAGGGCTAGGCCCCGGGAATTCCAAGCCCAATGCCTTCTGTGGGTTTGCCTTACACAGCGGCCGCAATCGGGAGAATCGTCCCTCAAAGCCGCATTGCCGCAAGCTGCGCAATTTTTGTGGCCATAGCCGCCACACACCCCACCAATGGGCCATCTGCAACAAATGGCCGGATTTTTCCGACGCTAGATGGGGATTTCCCCACACGGTGAACTAAAGTAGATGCAGTTATCCACATGACGCGCACCAGGGAGACGCCCCCCTTGCCGCACAAACGTGAATTGACCTACTTGGGCGATGACCGGCTGCTCGTAGCGCTGCTGCGTACGTTCTTCCCTGAGCTGGAAACGGTCTGGTATCCCGACCTGTCCTCCGTGCCGTGGGACAACTGGAACCGGATCGTGATGCTCGACGCCGGCCCCGACAGCCTCGAAATGCTGCTGGCTCTGCGCGAGATCAGCGCCGGCACACCGGTGATTTTGCTGGTTGGTCCCGAAGAGTATCAGTTGACCCACGCCAGCGTGGCCTATCACGGCGGCGCCGAAGCCGTGTTTTGCAAGCCGATTTCCCGGCCCAACCTACTGATCGAATGCCTGGCCGACTGTAGCCGACGCCTCGACCATTGGAAGGCGCACCTGGATCAATCGAACATCACGCCGGCTAGCGCCCGGCAATGGTTGGCCGCCGCCCGTGCCGAGGAGGTTCAGCAGGAACAGATCCGGATGATCGATGAGCTGTGCCTGCGGGTGATCGGCCGGCAACTCTCGCCCAAGGAACATAGCCGCAGCCATCGGCTGCCGGGTTCCGCGCCCGCGTCCATGGCCGATGTCAGTCACGTGTAGCGGCAGCCAGCTTGCACGGCGTTAGCTGGACTTGGAAGGCGTCGTCCGAGGAGGCCCCTGGATGCGTTTCTCTCGTTCTCGCTTCCTTTCGCGCGGTTTGTCCTCCAGGGCATCCTTTTCCCGCTTCTCCAGTTCGGCCCTTTGCTCGGCCGTCAGGATCGATTCGAGCCTCAGCAGGACTTTCAATTGAAATGCCTGCCATTCCTCGTCGATCCGTTCGCGTTCGGCGATCTGTTCCGGGGTCAATTGGACGGCGGCGGCAATCGCCTGCTCGAGCGCTTCGCCGGTCAGCCCCGCGGCCAGTGCCTGTTTGCGAGCATCGGCGGCAGCCTGCTTCTGCTGGGGGGTGGTCGTATCGTTGAGCCGCTTCAACAGCTCCACCAGCTTGGGCCCTTCTTCGCGGCGAATCTGTGCGATCGCGGCCTCTTGTGCTGGCGTAATCGCCAGCCCCTCGGGCAGTCGGATCAAGCGCGTGATCAATACGGCGCTGGGGCTGGGCGGCTGCCACTCTTCCGCCGAACGCTTGCTGGTCTCCACGGTTCTTACGACAGCATCCTTCGCTGACGATTGGCCCAAGGCATCGCCAACAACCAGTCCTCCCAGAACCACGATCAGCACGGCGCAAAGAGTAGTGCGGCGCACGGCGGCTTCCTTTGGTAAGAAGTGGCAGCGAGCGACATCGCCCGATCGGCAAAGCCAAAAAGAAAACCAGGCGCCATGCCGCAGCGAGGGGCGACATGACACCTGGCATTTTATCTGTTCAGCTTGTGAGTAAGCTACAGCTTCTTGGACAGGAGACGATCAGCCCAAGAGCTGGTGCAGCACCTTGCCGTCGCGGACGATCGTGATCGGCCGGCCGGTGTTGGTGTGATACTCCTTGGTGTGGTCGATGCCCAGCGTGTGATAGAAGGTGGCCGCCACGTCATCCGGCGAGAAGGCTTCGTGCTTGGGCATGCTGGCCTTGTCGTCGCTTTCGCCCAGTACCTGGCCGCCGCGGACGCCGCCGCCAGCCATCAGCATGAACATGCAGCGCGGGTAGTGGTCGCGGCCACCCGGCGTGCTGCGGTTGTTGAGCTTGGGCGTACGGCCGAACTCACCGGTGACAAACACCGTGGTGGTTTCCAACAGGCCCTTGGCATGCAAACCGTTGAGCAGGGCCGACAAGCCCGTATCCAACCGCGGCAGCAGTTGGTTCTCAAGCCGGTCGAAGTTGTTGGTGTGGGTGTCCCAGCCGCCCAGGCTCAGCGTGACAAACCGCACGCCGGCCTCGACCAGGCGGGTCGCCAACAAGCAGCTCACGCCAAAGTCTTCCTCGCCAAACGGCTTGGCAAAGGCGGGGCTCTCGCGGCTGATGTCGAACGCTTCGCGGCTCCGCGGGCTGGTGATCATGTCGTAAGCCTGCTCGGCGAAGCTATCCAGGCCCTGGAGCAACTGGTTGCTGGCTTCGTAGCCCGAGAACGCAGTATCCAGATCGCGCAGCAGGTTGTTGCGGCGCTGGACTTCGGAAACCGTGAGGCCGTCTTCCAGCGAGATGCCGCGGACCGAGAACGGCTCCCCGGCCTTGGGCGTGGTGCCGGTGTTCAGCGGAGCGTACTTCACGCCCAAAAAGCCCGCCTTCTGGTTGCTGTTGGGGATCGCCACAAACGTGGGCAGGTCGCGCGGGCCGGGCATTTCCTTGGCAACCACCGCACCGTAGCCGGGATACTCCAGCGAGGCGAGCGGACGGTTGCCGGTGTTCACGTACTCGGTGCCCAGCGCGTGGGCGGCCAGCGTGTGGCTCACACCGCGAATGATGGCGTACTTGTCAGTGCACTGAGCCAGCTTGGGCAGATGCTCGCAGATCTCAATGCCCGAGGTGGCCGTCTTGATCGGGTTGAACAAGCCCCGATACTCGGCGGGAGCATCGGGCTTAAGATCGAAGGTGTCCATGTGCGAAGGACCGCCCGTCAGGTTGATGAAGATGGCGCTGCGGGCACGAGCATCCTTGCGAACTTCGCCGGCGTGGACCAGGCGGAGGTAATTGGCCAGGGTCAGCCCTGCCCCTCCCAGAAACCCGACCTTCAGAAAATCGCGGCGACGGACTCCATCACAGGTCTTGTGAATCGCCATGGTATGGCCCTTGTACAAAAGGGTGAGGTATTTCGCGTTCGATCTGGGTGATGACGACGGACAGAATCAGCAGGGATCCGCCGGCAGGACGGCCCGCACATCGGCGAGCCGCCCGCGGCGGTCGGCTCGGCTTGGTTAGTGGTTCACGATGAACTCTTTGGTGTTCAGCAGCGACCACAGCACATCGCGGAGGCCCGCAACCTGGTCCGGGCTTTCCTTGATGTAGGTCAGGGCCGTCTGCATCTCCGCATCACTGGGCTCGCGGCAGAGCGTCCGCAGGTAAGCCTGCCGCACGGCCTGGGCCGGTTCTAGCTTCACGGTCTTGGCCTTCTCCTGCGACTTCGCAGCTTGCGGCTTGCCAGCCTCCTGCTGCCCGAGCAGGCGGTTCAGCTTCTGCCGCGTTTCGCGCTGCTTCTGCTGGAGCTGAACAATCTTGGCCCGCTTGTTTTCGCGGCGGGCTTC
>Ga0180216_1002728_pt1 | contig 14416 bp, 16 predicted proteins | sample eDN3rd37CBELigMG_FD_128879 | JGI IMG/M metagenome (GOLD analysis project Ga0180216, IMG submission 128879) | Enriched Miracle-Growth compost microbial communities from Emeryville, California, USA - eDNA 3rd pass 37_C BE-Lig MG (version 2)... ... | reverse complement strand
CCGCGGGTGCTCAAGCGGCTCGCCGCCGTCGCCGCGGGCGCGGCCGTCGTCTACGTCGCGCGGCTGGCGATGCTCAAAAACCCGCTCACGTACACGGCGTACCTGCGGCACAACCGCGCGCGGCAGCGGGAGCCCGCCGACGTGCCGCGCGTCTGCGTGCTCGGCGCCGGCTTCAGCGGCCTCGGCGCGTGCGGCGCGCTCAAGCGGTGGCACATCCCGTTCGTGTGCTACGAGGCGGCCGACCAGGTCGGCGGCAACTGGTACCACGGCGTCTACGAGACCGTCCACATCATCTCGAGCCGCCGCACCACCGAGTACAAGGACTACCCGATGCCCGACGACTACCCCGACTTCCCGTCCAAGGACCAGATGTTCGCGTACCTCAACGACTACTGCGACCGGCTGGGCCTGCGCGAGCACATCCGCTTCCAGTGCCGCGTGCAGGCCGTCCGGCGCGCGACGGACCGCGAGGGCTTCCTGGTGCGGCTGCCGGACGGCACCGAGGAGTACTTTGGCGCGATCGTCGTCGCTACGGGCCACCACTGGGACAAGCGCTACGCCGGGCCGTACCCGGGCCAGGACACGTTCACGGGCGAGATGCTGCACTCCAAGGACTACAAGGCGCCGCAGGTGCTCGTGGGCAAGCGCGTCCTGACCATCGGCGGCGGCAACTCGGCCTGCGACATTTCGGTGGAGGCTGGTGCGCGCAATTGCCTGCTGGACGCTCGGCGGGCCGTACACGCCGCCGCGTGCGAGCGCTCACGCATTCCTCGCCCGGCGCCGACCTGCCCTCGCTGCGGTGCAGGCCGCTTCGCGACCGAGTCGCACCTGTCGGTGCGTCGCGGGTACTGGTTCATGCCGCGCACGGTCGCGGGCATCCCCATCGTCGAGCTGCTCTCGCCCTTCTTCCCAACGTGGCTGGTACGGCGGACGCGAACGTCCTCCGCAGACGAACGCCACGCGCTTACACGGCGTGCGTTGCACTTCAGGCCCGCGCTGCGCCCAGCAACGGCTGGTCCTGCCGCTGCTCCTGCGCGTCTTGGTCGGGCCGTACAAGCAGTACGGCCTGCCGGAGCCGGACCACCGGCTCTGGGAGCACCACCCGACCATCAACTCGGAGCTGCTGCAGTTCATCAAGGTACAGAAGCACACAGCACTGCAACGACGGGCGTCGTGGGCCCGCGCACTGAGGGCCGCGGTCGCGCCGGCCGGCTGTGCCTGCCTGCACCACATAGCTGGGCCGCGTCAAGCCGCACCCGGACATCCGGCGGTTCCTGGGCGGCAAGACGGTCGAGTTTGTGGACGGCACCACGCACGAGTTCGACCTCATCGTCCATGCGACGGGGTACCACGTGTCGTTCCCGATCCTGGCCGACGACCTGATCCAATGGACCGAGGTGACGAACACGCCCCCCCCTTGTTGCAGCGCTTGGTAGCACGCCCCCATCGGCGCTGACGCGATCCGCAGCGCTGTGGCGTCGATCGGTCGGCCGCACGACCCACAGCCGCGGCCGGACGGGTACCGCTACCCCGACCTCCTGGACGGCCTCGTGCCGCCCAACGTGAAGAACCTCTTTGTCTTTGGCGTGGGCCAGCCGCGCTACGGCGCGGGCCCGTTGATCACCGCCGGTGCCGAGGCGATGGCCGGCCTGCTCAAGGCGCAGAGCAAGGTTAGGTCCACCCCGCCGCCCGCATGGGGTCGGCGGATGCGGCCAGCAGCTGAGCGTGTTGTCCGTGCCTGGTTGGCGTTGGCCGGGCAGATGAAGTACCCCGTGGGCTGGACCCTGCGGGCGCTGGGCATGCGCCCGCTCAAGACGTACCTGCAGGATCCCGTCGAGGTCTTCAACGGCGCCATTGGGCCCACGCATCTCTTGCCGCTCGTCGAGCGTGCCCTGATTGCGCTGGGCTACTTCCGGCATGCGCCGGAGCCCGCCAACGCCATCGCTGCACCATCATGATGGTGGCATGCCTTCGACTGCCACCAGCATAGGCCTACCTGATGGTCATTTCCGACCGTTGGCACAGTCAGCAGGCCGCGCATCGCGCCGCCCCCAAACGCGGGCGGCCAACAAACAACTGCACATTCTGTGAGATAACTTTTTTGCTTGGACCACTTGTAACTAAAAAAGAACCACTGTAATACGCCCAATGGATTGCGCTCCCGTGCTGCCGGCCGACGCCTGCTCCTGTGAGCAGGATGCTTTGTAGCGCGGCAGGCGGTCGCCGTCGGGCCAGGCAAGCCGGCGGCAGCACCAGAAGGCAGGCAGGCGACTGCCCGTCACATCGATGACGTCATGAGTGTGCGGCTCAGCGGCGGCGACGCGCCTGCGCTTGAAGGCGCCGCTGCGGGGGCGGTCCAGCGCGTGCTGGGGAGGCAGGGGCCGCCACGGGTCGGGAAGACGGCGAGGGCGTGAGGGTGCGGCGGCAGCGGCAGCGGCAGCGGCGGACGAGGCCGGGCGGAACGAGCCGCGGCCGCCGCCATGGACTTTGTGCTGCTCGGCCTGTCGGCCACGGCCGGCGCGCGGCCGACCTACTTTGAGCTGGCGGCGCAGGCCACGCTCACCGACGCCGTCAAGCCCGTCCTCCGCCACGTCCTCGCGGTACGGGCCCGGCGCGACCCGCCAGCCCGATGGACGGGCCAGCCGCGCCGCGGCTAACGTTCGACGGGCCCGACCCGCGGCGGGGCGTTGGCCGCTCGCCAGGTCTTTGGCGAGCGGCACCCCGGCGTGCTCAGCACGCTGTTCAACTATGTGGACGAGCTCTACGCCGTCCTGACGGCGCTGGTCGAGCGGCACTACCTGGCCACCAAGGGCGGCGCCTTTGCCGAGTACTTTTACGGCCTCAAGCGCGCCGTCGTCGTCAACGCCGTCGCTGTGCGGCCCATGAACGCAGCCGACCGGCGGCGCGCCCTGCTGGTCCTGGTGCTCGTTCCCTACCTGCACGCCAAGCTGGAGGCGTACTATGCGGCGCTCGGCGGCACCGCCCTGCGCGAGCTGCCCCTGCAGCCGCCCACCGCCGACGCGGACGACGGCAGCGCCGAGCCGCCCCGCGAGGTGCGCACCGCCGAAGCCGCGCCTGGTGCACCCGCTTGGACGACGGGCGGGCTCATGCAGTGCGCCCGGCAATGGCCCGTTGGGGTTCGGGTTCGCCGGCAGAGCTGGGCGGCGTTCTGGCGCCGGCTCTTTGTGGTCTGGTACCCGCGGCTGAGCAGCGCGTACGCGGTGCTGGCGCTGGCGTACCAGGTCGCGTTCATCTTCCACAGGACTCGCTACTACACGCCGTGGCTGCACCTGCTCGGCCAGGAGATGCAGCGGCTCACCCCCAGCGACGCCGTACGCCTGCCAGCGGCCGCGATCGCGCCGACCAGGCGCCAGGTGCGGCCTGCTTACGGTGCCCCGTCGTGCCCATGTGGACCGACGCGGCGCCGCCCAGCGCTCCATCACACAGGCGCTGGCCGAGCGCGACGCCCGGATCGCGGCACGGTACCCGGGCACCGACGTGCTCAGCCTGCTGCAGCGGACGCTGGCGCTGGCGGTGCGCAAGAGCTTGGACGGCATCCAGACCCTGTTCCCCGTCGCCATCTTCTTCATCAAGTTTCTGCAGTGGTGGTACAGCCCCGGCCAGGGCCGCCTCACCGCGTCGACCGCGGACCTCGTGCCGCCGCCGCCGGAGCTCGTGCCGGTACGGGCCACCGTCCATGGGGCGCAAGCGCGGCGGATCTGTAACACCCACGCGCGCTGGCCCGTGCGGTCTCGTCGTCCACACGTAGCCCGCGCCCGACGGTATCGGCCTGCCGGCGTCGCGCGCCGACTGCCCGATCTGCCGACGGGAGCGCACCAACCCGGCCACGCTGCCGTCGGGCTACGTGTTCTGCTATCCCTGCATCCACGCCTACGTGGAGGCGCACGGCCGGTGCCCCGTCACGCTCATGCCCGCAGAACTGGACGACATCCGCAAGCTCTACCTGGGCTGAGACCAGGCTGTACAGTGAAACGCGCGGCGCCTGCGCATGTAAAAACAAAAGTCCATTGTAAACGCTGTACAGGATCTTATTACACGAGAGTCTTATGAAGAGTCCAACGCGGCCGCGGTGAGCGCGAGGATCTGCTCGGTCGTCTTGCCGGCGTTCTCCACGGCCTTGGCGATCGCGGGCCACACGAGGCCGTGGTGCGGCTCCGCCTGGACGGCGCGGCTGATGACGTCCTGCCGCGTTTCGTCGGTGCCCTGGTCGAGCTCGAACTTGAGGAAGTACGCCCAGGCGTCGCCGTTGTCCGGGTCGAGCTTGACGGCGCGGTTGAACCAGTTGCGCGCCTTGTCGATAATGCGGTCCGCCCAGAACAGCCGCGCCACGGCCAGCACCACGTTGGCGTCGTTGTCGCACTTTTTGAGCGCGTCGACGGAGCGCGCCTTGCGCTGCGGGCGCGGCTCCATGAAGATGGCCTCCGCCCACAGGATGCCCGACTTGGGGCACTCTTGCAGCGCTGCCGGCCACGGACCCCGCAAAAAAAAGAAAAGAAAGTGTGCGCAACAACCGCCGGGTGAGCGAACGACGCGCCGGCCCGCCCTGGCCGGCGGGCGCACGCACCTTTGGCGAGGAGGGTGCGCGCCATGTTGGCGTTGCTGGCGCGGTTCTCGAGGCGGACGGCCTCCAGCCTGCCGGCGCATCGCGATGCAATCGCGTTGGAAACGGTTAGCGGGACATTGGGTGCGCAGCAACACTTGCAACGCCGTCGCTCGTACCAGAGCACGTCGACGCCGGGGTTGCGCAGGCGGGCCTTTTCCAAGACGGCACGCGCGCGCGTGACCGCGCCCGCCTTCTCCTCCAGCCGCGCCGCCAGCAGCCACAGGGGCGCCGACGTCGGGCAGTGCTTCAGCTGTGGCCCGCGCGGCGTCCACAGGTTCGCGTTGCCGGCCGCTTAGCAAGCGAACATCGCCTCCGGTCCACGCGCCACCAGCGCGCGCCGCGTACCCCGGTGTTGTAGATCTCGCGGGCGCGCGCTAGGTCGCCCTCGCCCTCCTCGATCTGGCCGCTGATCATCCACAGCTTGGCGTAGGTGGGGAACTTGTCGCGGGCGGTGTTCAGCAGCTCGCGCGCCTCGCTGATCTTGCCCAGCTGGCGGTCGAGCACGGCCGACTTGAGCCACACGCGCTCCGTGTTGACGTTGTCGCGCGCCTTGGCCAGCAGGATGCGGGCGCGCTCGTATTCCTTGTTCTCGCTCTCCAGCTTGACGGCGGCCAGCCAGATCGACTCGGAGTTGATGGACTTGAACGCCTCCTTGAGAATGCCGCGGGCGCCGTCGACGTCGCCCTGGTGAACACACAACCGCAGGGCCAAGCGACGCCGAGGAAGGCCGGGTGAGCGCAAGCGCGACGCCCTGGTCGTGTTGTGCATCGCACGCGCGCACGCACCGCCAACCACTTTTCTTTGGCGCCCATGAGCCACAGCGTCTCGGCCTGCGGGCAGTAGCGCACCGCACGCTGCAGCAGCTCCTCCAGCGACTCGCTGTGCAGAGCGCCGCACCACGATCGAAGGGCATCGCGGCAAGTCGTAAGCGCCACGCTACATGGCGAGCCACGCGTTGGCCCGAGTCCGTACCGCGTGCCGTGGTTCTTCTCCAGGAACGCGGCCCGCAGCCAGATCGTCTGCTTGGACGGGAACACCTGAAGCGCATGCGCGTAGATGGCCCGCGCGGTCTGCACCGAGCCCCGCGCGAGGCACTGCGCACCGAGCACCGCAACGCATGTGCCAACAAACACGTCAGACGGGTAGCCGGCAAAGCTGGCCACGTTCCAGGTCATCACGCACGCTTTCGGCGTCCTCCAGCCAGGTGTCCTTGCGGTCCTCGTCGTCGACGCCCAGGCCGATGGTGTGCCGGCTGCGTCGGTGCACCCGCGTGGGCGTAGGCGTGCCGTTTTTGCTTAGCCGCATGTTAGTGCCCTGCGCGCTCCCGCGGGGCGCGCCGCATACGCGATGGCCTGGCAGGTGGTCACGTAGCCGTTCTTCTCGGCGTCCTCGGCCTCCTTGATCCACTGCTCGCGCTTGATGTCCACGCCGGCCTTGGTGAGCGAGTCGACCGCTGTCGACGGCCGGCGTAAAAGACTCCCACGGCGAATGCGCGTGAGCGAGCGACCGGGTCGACCGCGGCCCCCCGTTGCTGCAGCCCCGATCCCGTACCGCGCTGGATGATGACGTCGACCATCGCGTGGTTCTGGTTCGCTTCCTCCAGCTCGGCGGCCGTGATCCAAATCTCGTGCGAGCCGGGGCACGCCTTGCGCGCCTCGTTGAGCACCTGCCGTCGTGACAGGTGAGGGAACGGAGTGCCAGGCCAGTTAGCGAGCGTTCACGTGGCGTCCGCCGTTGGCTGGCGCCATCGCACGGACCTTGCGGGCCTTTTCGTACGACTCGAGCCGCGCCAGGGCGAGCCACAGGTCCACGTTGTCCGGAATGCCTAGACCCGACGCGTACCGCCACCGCGCGAGCCCGACCACGGCGTCAGCACCCAGTCGAGCATCGCCAACGAGGGCGGGCAGCTGCAACGCACACTCTACGGCGCGCGTCAGCATAACGCGCGCGTCCTCCGGATCCTCCTCCAGCTCGACAGCGGCCTTCCACAGCTTGTACGAGTTGGGGATAAACTCGAGGCCTGCCGGCAGCAGCAAGTACCAGGAAAGTGTGGCCCGTGTAAGAGCCCTGCTTCGTTGGCCAGGGCAAGCGTCCAGCGCACCGTACCGCGACGCAGCACGCGCTTCTTGGCCTTGATGTCGGTCTCGAGGTCGGCGGCGGCGAGCCAGATCTTGACCGAGTGCTGCAGGTGCTGCACCGCCGTCGCCAGAATGACCTTGGCGTTCTCGGGCGTCTACCAGGTGTCACAACAACAGACACGCGCGATACGCCACCTATCCACGCATGAGCTCGCCGCGCCAGCGCCACCAAAGCACGGGGGCCCTGCTTGGCCACGTACGTTCAGGCGCGCCGCCTCGAGCCACACGTCGGCCGACTGCGGGCACTGCTCGCAACCCTGCGCGATGATCTGGCGCGCGGCGGCCATCTTGCCGGCCACTTCCTCCACGCGCGCGGCAGCAATCCAGCCTACCCGGCGGCACAGCAAGGAAAGCAGCGTGCAACAACGTCAGGGGACGGCCGGGCGCGCCCTAGTGCAGCCCTCCTGCGCCTGCCGTACCGGGCGCGTGCTTGGGGTTGGTGGAGATGACGCTCTTGAGCAGCAGGCGCGCCTTCTTGATGTCGCTGTATGATTCAGCCTCGGCGAGAACCCGCGGTGGTCTGGTGAGCAAGGCGCACGTCGGTGCGTATGGATGCGCCCGACCTCCACGTACCCAATCTCGGCGTCGGACTTGAGGACAATGCTGTTCAGGTCGGTGAGGTAGCCCTTCGGGTCGACCACGGTCTGGCCCGTGACCGAGTCCGCCATCTGGGCATTGGGGCAGCACCGCGCCGCAGCCATGCCGCCCGCGCTCCCGTGAGCATGCGCCGTGAACCCGCACCCAATGCAGCGCCGGCTGCCAACAGACCTGATCCAGCTTCACGCCGAGCACGGTACCACGCGCCTCACCGATCTGCTTCAGATCGGCCAGCGGCGTCGCCGCGCCGGCGGCGGGGGTCGCAATGCCGCCGAGCGCCTGCTGGCGCGCGTCCAGCTTGGTGTTGTACTCGGTGCTCTGCCGCGCCATGTCGATGATTGAGTCCGGCACCGGCGTGAACCTGGCCAGACACGCCGGAGGGTGGCCGTTTCAAGGCACGGTCAGGACCGCGGGGCGGGGCGGGGCGCTGGCAATTCGACGCGGGCGAAAACACACCGCTCCTGCCGCTTCTGCTTCTTGATGCTGCGGTCGCCAATGTCGGGGATGGCCGCCCACTCCTCCTCGCTGACCTTGGCCAGCTCGCGCTTCAGGTCCGCAAACTGCTGCTGGATCTTGGGGCGGAGCTCGCGGATCTTTTGCAGCTCCTCGCGCTCGCGCTCCTCCCTGTCGGTCGCGGGCAACGAGCGACAAGGCATCTTTACCTCGCCTTCAGCCTCCACCACGTCATGTGGCTAGCATCGCACGCGGGCCCCGACGCACCGCCGCTTCTTGCGCCGCTCGTCCATCTTGCGGTCCACCTCCGCGTAGATTTGGTCGGCCTCGGCGTCGTCGGCCTCGTACGGGCCGCCGGCCAGGAGGCCCGAGTCGTCCTCATTGTCGCTGTCGCGGGCGGTGTTCTCCTCGCGCTCCTTGTTGATGGCCTCGTCCTTGTCCTTGACATCGGGCAGGCCGTCCGAGCCGCCAATCATGCCGGGGCCGATATCGGACCGCGTGGTGAAGCCCGTCGCGCTGCGCACGCCACCCGCAGCGACGCGAGTGCGTCGCGGTTCGCGTGAGTGGCGGCACGGATCGGACCCGGCTTCGGTGGCGAGGTAACGTACCCACGACCCACACCGGGGATGTAGCCCGGTGGGCCCTTCTTGCCCATGAAGGCCTTGGCCTTCTCGCTGAGGAACATGGTTGCGAGACGTCCAGGCGACCGCAGCCGCCGATAACGAAAAAGTGAAGCTGGCTGGTCGGTTTGACGACAGCCCCTCGCGGACGCTGTTTAGGTGAGTAACAGGGTTCAAGGAACAGCGGCAGCAGCCGGCCGTCCGCGGTACAGGGCGCGACAGTTACGGATCGTCCGTGGACGTCCGAAGGCGGTCCGGCGGTTGAGCTCGGACGTTCTCGTCGCTGGCCTCTTCGTCGTGCACTAGAGTGGCAGCCACTCCTTGCGAGAGCCTTATTGCTCCCGTCCTTCTCTGCTCCTCGTTTTCTGCGTCGTCCGCTGCGTTGTCCGCTGCGTCGTGTCCTGGAAACCGTCTTCTTCGGCCCTATCTCCTGTGCGTCGCCCGCTGCGTCGTCTTTGTCCTCGTCCTCAGGCGGCGGCGTCCGCTGCGTCCTCAGGCGGCGGCGTCCGCTGCGTCCTCAGGCGGCGGCGTCCTCGTCCTCGTCCTCGTCCTCGTCCTCGTCCTCTCCGCCGTCCACATCCAAGCTGCGCCTCACGAGGGTTCGCTCTATGACGTCATCCAGCCCGCCGCGATGCGGCGCCTTCCTTCCATCGCACGCACCGTTTCCAAACGTCCGTTTCCGTGGTGGTGCGTCTCTCTCTTATATACCCCCCAGAATGTGTTTACCCGCCAAAAGTGCTTTCGCTGGACGACGACGACGCGGCGGACGACGCAGCCGCGTGGGCCGCCCCGCAGCCTCGCGCCCGCCGCTACCGCCGGCAGCTGGCTGCAGCGTGGTCGCCGTCTCGCAGGAAGGGCCTGCGTGGGGGGAAGCAGGACTCGGGCCGGATTGGGTGGCATCCGCACTGAGCATCCGCATCGCTGCGGGCTCCTCCAGCTGAACGGGCAGGCTCCGGTGCCGCAGCCGTCGCCGCCTCTGCTGGGTACGGACGCCGCCGCGCCGTACAGGGACCTACCGTGTTTTACATCGTGGACTGACCGTACCTACGTCGCGGTTGCGACCCCGGCTGGCCAACCCGGTGTAGCGCCCCGAGTCCGCCGCCCGGCTGCCGGTGCGACGGCGCGGCGCTTGGTGGAGCGCTCCCTCATCCAGCCGCTCGCTGACAGGCGTGTCCGACCGCGCACGGCGTTCTTGCTCTCGCAGGAGTCGCCCCCCTGGAACACTCGCGGCCATGGCACGTCGGCCCGGGCCCCTCGCGGCCCTGGCCGCGTCGCTTGTCGTCGCCGTCGCGCTGCTGGCGCCGGCAACGCGGGCCTTCTACATCCCCGCGCTGCTGCCGGTCGACTACACGGTGCGCATTGGCCGCCGCCGCCGTGGACCGCCACCGGCCGGCGCTGCCAGTGCCGCTCACCGCGACCCGCGCTTCTCCCGCTCGCTTGCCCGCTCAGGTCGGCATGCCCGTCGACCTGTGGTACAACAAGGTGTACTCGGAAAAGACGCAGCTGCCGTTCGAGTACATTCGCCTGCCCGTGTGCCGCCCCGCCGAGGACGAGCGTGTCGTGCGCGAGAACCTGGGCGAGATTCTGCGCGGCGACCGCTTCATCAAGGCGCCACACCAGATCATGTTTGGCGAGAACATTCCCTGCACCACGGTCTGCGAGCCCGTGAAGGCGACCAAGGCCGAGGCGCTGTGGCTCTCCAGCCTCATCGCCAACGACTACAAGGTCGAGTGGTACCTGGACGGCCTGCCGGCAGCCACGCCGTACCGCACCACCTCGTCGGGCAAGAAACTCTACGAGCCCGGCTTCCGCCTGGGTACCGTCGAGACGGTCCCGGACCCGAAGAACGTGCGTGCCCGGTCTTTGTAATCGCGTAGTGCGGGGGCGGGTCCGGTGGCCTGACGCGCCGCGCCGGGTGTCCGTCCGATCGTCCCGGCCATGGCCCCGCCAGCCCGGCAAGTCCAAGCAGATCACGTACCTGAACAACCACGTCAGCATCGCCATCCTCTACAACAATGACGACGCGACGTTCGACGGCACCAGCCGCATCGTTGGCTTTGAGGTGTACCCGCGCAGCATCTCCAGCGAGGGCCGCACCGGCTGCCCGGCCGAGTTCAAGGACACCATGCCGCCGCAGGAGATCTCGGGCAACGCCGACTCGATCACGATCGTGTACACGTACTCGGTCGAGTTCCGTGAGGTCCGGGCGCCTCGCCTGTGGCCTTGGGATGGCGCGTACTTTTTTTTTGGTCGGGCTGAACCGCCTGGGGTGCGCCGGTCGGCCTGCGCCGCGCGCCGCGCTCACAGGACAAGGAGGTGGTGTGGGGCACGCGATGGGACCGCTTCCTGGTCAACTCGGACCCCAACATCCACTGGTACTCGATCATCAACTCGCTGATCATCCTCCTCTTCCTGTCCGGCATGGTCGCCGTCATCATGCTCCGCACGCTCTACAACGACATCGCCGTCTACAACGACGACGAGTCCAAGGTCGCGCGTGTGGCAACGCGCACGTTTGCATCGGCTTGCCAAGCACTAACGGCGCGTGGCCGACCTCGCTGGTCCTGCTCCACACCCCAGGAGGACCAGGATGAGGTGACCGGCTGGAAGCTGGTGCACGGCGACGTGTTCCGGCCGCCCAAGCGCGGTTGGCTGCTCGCGGTCATGGTCGGCACCGGCGTGCAGTTCCTGGGCGCTGTCCTGACGACGATCTGTACGTGCTGGACACGAGAAAACAGGGGCTAGGCAGGATGCGCGCGCCTAAGCCTCGCCCTGCACCGCTGCCTTGCGGCCGGTTTGCCGGGGCCGCCGCCAGTGTTTGCCACCATCGGCGTCCTCAACCCGTCGTACCGCGGTGGCATGGCGTCGTTCGCGGTGTTCCTCTTTGTGTTCATGGGGTACGCCGCAGTGGACGGCGTTGGCCGATGCAGGAGCGGCGGCCGCTCACGGACCCTTGTCCTGTGTTGGGAGCCGTGCTCGCCGCCTCAGCGCGTTCGGCGGCTACTACAGCGCGCGCATCTACAAGGCCTTCCGCGGCGTGCGGTGGCACTGGAACGCGCTCATGGTGCGGCCGGCGGCGTGACGTACTCGTAGATTGGTCCAGGCCTCCTCCTGCTGACGGCCTTGCACGTCGGGCGCGGTCCTTTGGGCGGTGGACTTTAGACGGCGCTCATCTTCCCGGGCATCATCTTTGCGCTCATGTTCGTCGTCAACCTGTTCGTGTGGTCGCAGCGGTCGTCGTCGGCAATTCCGTTCGGCACCTTCGTCGCCATCATCGCCCTGTGGTTCGGCGTCTCCATGCCGCTCGTGTTCGTCGGCGCGTACTTTGGCCAGAAGAAGAAGGTCACCACCGCGCGCCGCTATAAAGCGCGGCACCGCCGATCGCCCGCGGGCGGCTAACGTGCCGCTCGCCGCGCGCGCTGGTCTCGCCCTGCCCGTGGCACAGGCCATTGAGCACCCGGTGCGCACCAACCAGATCCCGCGCCAGATCCCCGAGATCAACTGGTTCCTGACGCCGACCGTCAGGTACCCAGTTGTAGCCGCGGGCGCGCGCAAAAAGGGCACCTCGTGGTCGCTGACAGCGGCCGGGGTGGCTCGCGCGCGGTGGGGCGGCCGGGCCGGGCAGCGTGCTCGTGGGCGGCCTGCTGCCGTTCGCCGCGGTGTTCATCGAGCTCTTCTTCATCATGAAGTCGGTGTGGCTGGACCAGTACTACTACATGTACGGCTTCCTGGCCATCGTCTTCATCATCCTGCTGATCACCTGCGTCGAGATCACCATCGTCATCATCTACTTTACCCTGTGCTCCGAGGTACGCCCGCGCGCGGCGGTGGGGCGCGGCTAGCTGCTCGGCGTGCGCTCATGCGGGCGAAATGTGCGCGGCGGCAGCGTGGCGTTTGGGGGGGCGCCGGGTAGGACTACCACTGGTGGTGGCGCGCCTTCTTCGTCTCGAGCAGCTCGTCGATCTATGTGTTCCTGTACGGCCTGTACTACCTCGTCGCGCGCCTGCACATCCGCCAGTTTGTGCCGGTCATGGTCTACCTGGCGACGCTCTTCGACGCCTGCCTCATCTTCTTCCTGTGCACCGGCACCGTGGGCTTCTTGTCGTGCTACTACTTTGTGATCAAGATCTACGGCGCCGTCAAGGTGGACTAGCCGCGTCGCTCGCCAGCCGATCTTGGGGTGGTGTATATGAATTGGAAACAAGAAATAATTTACACATTCTACTTTTTTTACAGGACTGTACACGGTGCTGCCAACTGTGCGGCGTGGGTCTGGGTCTGGGCTCGCGCGCCCCGGCTAGCTGCCCGCATCGTCGGCTGACGGGGCCCGCTCCACCGAGTCGTCCTGCCCCGCCCCGCGGCCGTCGGCGTCGTGCCGCGACGCCCGCGGCAGCCACAGCCGCGCGCGCTGCAGCGTGCGCCCCAGCCACGACTGCTGCGTGTTGCGGAAGATGTCGGCGGTGGCCGCCTGCAGCGACGGCGCCTGCGGCAGGACGACGCCCTCCTCCTCCTCCAGCGCGCGGCGCAGCCGCCGCCAGATGAGCTCGGGCGTCACCGAGTCCGCGCGCCAGCTGCGGTCGTCGTGCTGGCCCGGGTCGCCCGGCGGGCGGCTCCACGAGAGCAGGACGCGCCCGTGGCGCGACAGGAAGAGCACGGCCGGGCCGATCAGGTCGAACTTGCGGCTGACGCTCGCCTGCACCGCGACCGACATCACGCCGGCGTGGTTCAGGTAGCGTGGGATGACGCTGCCGTCGTCCACGACGAGGTCCAGGTTGGCGTCCGGCCGCCAGTTGGCGTGCGCCGTCGGTTCGATCTCGGCAGTCACCGCGTACAGCCGGCCGCCGCACTGCGGCGCCAGCTGGTTCAGCGCGGCGGACCGCAGGAACGCCACGTAGAGCGGGTCCATGTGGTGCGGCACCATGATCCAGCCGGTGAACAGGTTGGCGTGCCACGTCCGCACGAACCACTGCGCCAGGTCCGGGATCCGCTCCGCCAGGCTGGCCCCGCCGCCGGACCCCTGCGACGTCAGCGTGCCGAACGCCGGGCCGGAGCCGGGCGACCCGGGGCCCCCGCCGGCGCCCGCACCGATGGCCCCCGCAAAGGCCAGGTGGGCTGCGCTGTACAGCAGGCCGGGCCCACTCTCGCTCAGGTGCGCCGGCCGCGGCGACGGTATCGGCGAGCCTACGGTGCCCGCCAACGGCGGCGGCGGCGGGACCAGCACCCGCGACGACGCCTGCGACTTGCGGCGCACGCTCACGTTCACCAGCCGCCGCCGGCGCTCCGACGGCCGCCGGTTCACGTCGTCGCCGCTGTCGCTGCTGGTGTTGGTGGCCGTCGTCTTGACCGACGCCGCGGTCGCCGTACTCTTGCTGCGGCCGATGCTGGCCAGCGTCCGCCGCGGCGACACCAGCCCGCCCGACGGCGCCGGCGAGGTCGTCGCGCCGCCAGGGCTGCTAGCGTCCGCCGCCCCACCCGCGGCAGCGGCGAGCGGGCCGTCCATGGATGCCGCCGCCCCCGCCGCCGCCGCTGCCGCATCGGGCGTGATGGGTGACGTCGCCATGGCCGCGGCGCGCGGTAGACTGGTCCCAGGCGGCGGCACCCGAGGATGCGTCCCGGCGGTACCTCACCCGGTTCGTTCCCGTTCCTTCGTGCTTGGTGCCGTTCGCCGCGCCGATGCGGCGTGCTCAACGGCTGTGTACATGTATCGCCTTGGCCCCGCCGTGCGACCGCACGCGTTCTCGTTTTGTTGGCCGGCTACCCGCTGCATCTGCTCGCGACGTCCTTCCCGCGCTGCCGCTGCCGGTCGCTCCGCGCGTGTCGCGGGCGTCCGCCACCGCCTGCCGCCTGCTGCCGACTGTTTCTTGGCGCGAAAATGGACTTGGCCGCAAAACAGCAATCTGATCACTTCTGATGTTGACGCGGCGCGGTGTGGATGCATGCACGTACATGTGCAACAGGGCTGTATCGTGCTGGGCAGCTGCATG
>Ga0180216_1002727_pt1 | contig 14427 bp, 10 predicted proteins | sample eDN3rd37CBELigMG_FD_128879 | JGI IMG/M metagenome (GOLD analysis project Ga0180216, IMG submission 128879) | Enriched Miracle-Growth compost microbial communities from Emeryville, California, USA - eDNA 3rd pass 37_C BE-Lig MG (version 2)... ... | reverse complement strand
CACGGCTGCTGCCAGACACCGGTTGCCAGCCCGTGATCGGCCGAAACCGACGTGGTGTGTGCTGCCCCTCAGCCCACCGCCTGCATGAACGTCTAGCCTGGCGGACGCTGCCGGGCGAACTTGATTTTCTCGAGCATCTTGAACACTTTGCCGCCCTGCGTATACCCGGACACGTGGGTGATGGCGTCGATCACGTACTCGTAGGCCAGGTTATAGTCGCAGTCCAATTCGACCTCGGTGTTCTCGGCGATCGAGCCGGGGCCGCGGTCATTGCCGATGATGCCCAGGATCTCGGCACGCAGCGCGCCAAAGTCGCGGCCCAGCGACCGCTGGCCCACCTGGATGCCGGTCAACTGGCCGTTGGCATCGGCCGTGAGGCGAACCTGGATCGGCGGCAACTGGTTGGGATTGGGCGGGCCGGCAGAAGGCTTCGCCGGCATCTTGATGCTGAAGTCACCTTCCTGGGCGACGATCTTGAACGTCATGATGAAGAAGATCAGCAGCTGAAACACGATGTCGATCATCGGTGTCATCTGCAGATCGATCTTGTCGTCGCCAGCAGACGTTGTATTACGAGGGCGCATGTGCGGATTCCTGGCGCGCGGTTACTCTAGAGGTCGGCGGTTTCTTGCTGGGCGCGAAGTGCGAAGCGTTCAAACCCGATGTCCTGGCATTTGGATATTAACTCCTGCACGACACCGGTCTTCGCTCTTCGATCGGCTCGCACCACCACCGTCACTTCCGCCAGCGGCGTGTTGCTGAGCTGGAGGATCTGCCGTTCGCGGCTCAAGGCCCCACTGATCTGCTGCATGTCCATCAGCTGGCCGCCGAAAATGACCTGGTCGTTCGCGGTCAGTTGGAGCGTGAGCACGTTCTCGGGCGGGATCTCCGGCGGCTGAGCCAACTGGCTGGCCGGCAACTGCACCGCCTCGCTCACTTCCGCCTCGGAGAAGTTGATGATCACCATGAAGAAGGCGATCAACTGGAAGGTCATGTCGATCATGGGCGTCATGTCGCCTTCCGCGTTGCCGAGGTCGTCTCTCTTGGGTCTGATCCGCATAGGTATCTCTCAGAAATGAGGCCGGCAACCAACAACACGCCGACTCAATGAATCTGCTCGGTTCTGTTCCGGGCGGCGTTGCTTTCCGCTGCGGATCCTTCCGGGCCTGCCAGGCCGCCGCGTCGCTGGCAGGCAGGGCGGTGCATGATCGAACCTCCGCCCCGTGGCCGCCGGCTGCCTTCCCTAGCAGCGGCGGCTTGCTTGGTCCCTCCTGGGGAACAGTCGGTTGGCGAACCTGCCTTCCTGGCGATCGCCGCTCTACCGCACCAAGGCGGCGCTGGCTCGGCCGCTATCCTGGCGCTTCCGCAACAAGCGCCGGCAACTTGCCGCAGCGCCGCCGATCAGGGCGGCCAGGTTTACTTACGGCCGACAGTTTCAAACCGGCTCATCAGACCTTCGCTGAGGATGCCGACCTCAAGCACCAACCGCTGCACGCGGTTCTTGAGGATACCGAAGGCACAAATGGCCGGGATGGCGATGGCCAGACCGATCAGGGTCGTCACCAACGCCGTCGAAATACCGGCGGCGAGCTGTTGCGGGTTGGGAGCACCGCCGCCCGTGGTGGCCAGCACTTCGAAGGACGCGATCATACCGTCCACCGTGCCGAACAGGCCGACCATCGGAGCCACCGAACCGATCATGGCGATGTAGCTCAGACGGTGCTGAAGCTTCATGTTTTCTTCTTCGCTGACTTCCTGCATGGCTTCGATAGCCTTTTCGTAGCCCTGCGACAGCTTGGCCAGACCGGCCGAGAGCACCTGGCCGAGCACCGATTCGTCGGTCTTGGCCATCTCATAGGCTTCCTGGTAACGCTTCTCGTTGAGCTGGGCTTCGAACGCCTCGACCAGTTGCAGCGGCACCACGTTGTCGCGGCGGGTGGTGAGGATGCTCATCACCAGCAGGGCGACCAGGATGAACGACATGCCCAAGAACGCGATGCTGTAGAGGGGGCCCAACGCCTCGTAGAACCAGACCAGCCGGCTCTTGGACTGCGGGGGAGCGTCGCCGGCGGAAGGAGCAGCACCGGCGTCGGCCGGAGCCGCGGCATCGCCGCCAGCCGCCGGAGCCGGAGCGGCACCGCCATCGTTTTCTTCAAACTGGGCCAGCACGGGGCTGGCAGCGTAGAACGTAATGGCGCCGAAGGCGGCAACCATGGCCAGCGCGACGGCCAGCATGGACAAGCCTGCCTTCCGGCCACGCAGAATTCGGAACATCATCGAAATGTCTCCCAGGAGGGGGATGCCAGAGAACGGGTCTTGCGCCGGCTTCCTCAAGTTGCGGCCAACAGGCCGGTTGCGGTGAAAGAGGATCACCAGCGCTTGCTACAAATCAACGGAAGGAAATCATCGCCGCGGGGTGAGCCGCTCACGAGCTACTAGTGGCAATCACCACACTGCGCCCTGCTGCGGGATGGCGGTCGCCGGCGATGCTTATGCGGGGCGATCAGCCGCACTTCAGTGTAATTGGGGGTTAAACACTCGTAAAGCAACGCACCTCACACCTAATCGCAAGGAACGGCTACGGTTATTGCATCGCGCCAAGCATCAAAATTCGCCGGCGGGAGCAGGGCTGCCAGGCGGCGCACATCCCGTGCCCTGAAGCTCCGCCCCCCCACAAACGACTGGCTCATGCCGGCACCGCCTGTTCCCGCGGCAGCGGCCACGTGCCAGCGCGGCCGCTATACCCGCCGGAAAGGCGGCCTATTACTTCTTGGACGCCCAGGGGCTGGTCTGGTAGCGGCGGATCAGTTCATCCTTGGCCTGTTGCCCACGATCCGGCTTCTGCATCTCTTTCCACAGTTCGCTGAGGTGGTACAGGGCCTCGGCGTGGTACTCGGGGAATGACGGATACAGCACGTCCACCTTGAGGAAGCTCAGGAACGCCTCCTTGGGCTGCGGCGGATTGGCCTTCAGGTAGCAGTTGCCCAGCGCGGTGAAGGCGGCGGCATGCAGCCGGGCGTCCTCGGGCTTGGCGTTGGCGATCACGTCTTCGACGAGCTTGATGCCTTCGGCGGCCTTGCCGGTTTCGGCCAGGCAAGCGGCCTTGCCGACGGTGGCAACCAGCTTCTGGGTGCCCACCAAGCCATCATTGCTGTTGCCGGCCAGTTGCAGGGCCTTTTCATAGGCCGTGAGCGCTTCGGCGTGCTTACCCTGCGATTGCAAGGCACGAGCGCGGGCAACCGCTCCGCGCATCTGCACATCGGGCCACGGGGCATTTTCCAGCTTGGCATACTGCTGGGCCGCCTGGTCAATCTGGCCGACTGCAACCAGCAGATCGCCCAGCACCTGCACCGCCTCGAAGTAGTGCCAGTTCGTGGGATTGCTCTGCACAAAGTCGAACATCTCTTTACCGGCCGCGGTCGCTTCCTGGGCCGTGCGGGCTAGCCGAGCGTTGGTGAGAGCGCGGAAGAACAGGATCTCCTGCTTGGCCTCCGCCCGGTTGACCTTGGCCGGGTCCAGGTTCGGGTTTTCGAGCGCCTGCTTGGCGCCCTCAAAGTTGCCGTTGGCGATCAACGGCCGCACCAGCCGCAATTGCGGCGGCTCGCCCTCGTACTGGATCGATTCCACCTGGTTGACCGGCACAACCGTGGGCTCGTTGCTGCCCACGCGGGTGATCGTCACCTCGCGGTCGGTGATATTGTTCAGCGTACCGTTGATCGTCTGGCCCTCGACCGTGCGGACAACGTCCAAAGCCTGGGCAGCGCTGGCCGGCAGCAATACGGCGGCCACGGTCAACATCACTCGGCAAAGCTGCATCGAAGGAAACTCCTCGCGAGGAAGTTTGGTTTGACTTGTCTGGATGAATCAGGATCGAGAAGGGAGGGACGACCGCTTACGACCGCGAGGCCGCTTGCACCTGCGGGCTGTTTTGTTCCAGTCCGCGGAGACCGGTCGGCTGCTCGCGCAAGGCGCTTTGGACGGCCTTGAGCAACTGATCGAACTTGGCGTACCAGGTGTCGCCGCCCATCTTGGGATCGAGCCGTTGCATTAAGCTGATCTCGGCCTTGGCCGTACTCAGAATCTGCTTCTTCTCGTCGGGGGTCTTGGCTTTACTGGCTTCTTTCAACCGGCAATCGCTGATGTTGAAGCGAGCTTCGTAATAGGTGTCTTTCAGGTCAGCCTGCCGCTGCACCACGTTAGCCAGGTAGGCCCAGCCCCACACGATCTGATTGCCCGAGCGGTCGCGCCAGCCGGCAATCGCGTAGCGGTAGTACTTGGGATCTACGTTGTCGCCCCATTCCTGGAAGGTGTAAGCGGCTTCCATCTGGGCTTCGAGCAGGTTGACGTTCTCGGTGAGGATCTGGATCAACTGGTTCACCGCCGGCTGATACTCACCCAGCCGCCGCATGCACTTGGCCAGCCGCACCTTGATGCCCATGTCGGCCTGGGGCGGCTTCTGATCGGCGGGCATGGCCAGCAGCTTCTCGTAAGCGGCCTTGGCCTGCTTGTAGTAGTTCTCGGCCTCGGGGTTCTTGGTGCCGGGCCGATCGATCCCCGAACCCATGCTGAACAGCATTTCAGCCACCCAGCCCAGGTTGTTGAACGACGCGCCCTGCGGGCTGCCGGCCACGCGGTTGAGGAAGGCGCCGAAGGCCTTGGTCAGTTGATTGACCTTTTGCTGGTCGGTTTCGTTCTTGATCTGCTGCTCGATCTCCCGGCCAAGCTGCATGTAGATGTCCGAGAGATTGAGGTTGGAGTCGCTCTTGCTGAGCCCTTCCAACGCGGCCATCGCTTCGTCGGCCTCTTTCATCTTCTGAGCGGCGACGTAAGCCCGCAGCAGGGTCACGTAGCCCTGCGTGGGGAACCGCGGGTTGGTCTTGATGACCGGATCGTTCTTTTGCAGCAGTTCTTTGACGCCGTTCTTGACCTCGAGCACGGTCAGGGCCGGAGCCGCGCGGCCGTCGTCGACGTAGATCTGGGCGAGCGACAGTTCCGCGGCCAGCAGGTCGTAGTTGACCTTGAGATTCTGGCGTTTGCGCATCGCATCGACACCAGCTTTCAGCCGCGTTTCAGCCTCCTTCTTGAGGTTGTTCAGCTCCTCTTGAGGCGGCTTGGGCTCCTGAGCCCGCGAAGTCAGGTACTGCGTCCACAGGGCCTGGCCGGCTTGGAGATCGGCGTCGGCCTTGCGGGGCGAATCGTCCTTGATGTTGGCATAGTATTCGGCAGCCTTCTTCAGGTCTTTTTCACGGGTGGCGATCTGGCCCAGCAGCATCCAGGCCTCGTCGGCCTCGGGCTCGCCCGGCCAGTTCTTGGTGATCAAGTTGGCCACCCGAATCATCTGCTGCGCGTGCCACTCGCGATTCTCGGTGTTGGCCGTGTTGTAGTTCGCCAAGTGGCCAACCATGGCGATCTTGGCACCGTGGCGGGCACCGGCCGATTTGGGATACTTGTCGGCCAGGAACTCGCCCATCAGGGCCGCCTCGTGGTAGAGGCCGGCCGAGTAGTACAAGAACGCCAGGTAGTACCGCACGACGTTCACGTCGTCGATCGTGGTCTGCTCGTCGCGAAGTGTGACCGCCAGGTTGAGCAAACGCAGGGCATTGCTCAGCGCCTGATCGCGCTGCTCGGTAAGCTCTTCCACTTTCGCCTTGTCGGCCTTGGCCCCCTTGGCTTGTTCGGCCGCCAGTTCCTGGCTGCGAGCCTGGTAGGCGTCCAGGGCCTGCTTACCGTAGTCGCGAGCTTCGGCGAACGTGGCCGGCAGCGCGTTCTCTTCGAGTTTGGCGTAACGCGCCAACAGTTCCTTGGCCTGCTGCTGGAACTCGCTGTGAATGCTCGCAACGGCCTTGGCGTGCTTGACGATCTGCGAGGGATACCGGGCGACTTCGTTCTTGCGAGCGGCCTCGGTGCTGTTCTCGTCGCGCACCTTCATCTCGTGGTAAGCCAGCGCCGTGTAATGACGAATGGCGATCCCTTCGGGCGAACGCTCCAGGTCAGCCCGGGCACCACGGAGCCATTCCTCACCGAGGCGAACCACTTCCTCGTACATCTTCTGGCTCGGGTCCAGGTAGCATTCCAGGGCCAATTTCAGCGTACGAGCTTTGAGCACCTGGAACAGCGGCGCATCACCGGGGGCATCGAGCACTTCGCGATACAAGCCCAAGGCCCGTCTGATGTCGCCCAGGTCCTGGTGGCAGCTACCTTCCAGCATCATGGCGTAGCGGCCGGCGTACTGCATGCGGAAGTCGGCGACGACTTTCTGGAATCGCTGCACCGCCTGGTTCATCGTGTCCTTGTATTCCTTGGAGTTCTTGGGCCAGGTCTTGGCCGAGGTCTGCACGGCCACGCCGCCGTACAGCAGCGCCTGGATGTAGTTGGCCTGCGCTTGCTGGCGGGCCTGAATCTGGGCCACTTCCTTGGGATCGATGAAGTTGGGGAACGCCTTCCACTTGGCCTGGAACTCGTTGGCCGCGTTCTCCAGAGTCTTGATGGCCTGGGCGAACAGGTCGCGCGACTTTTTGAGCAGGTCTTCTTTCTTCTCACCCGGCGCCGGGCTCTTCGATTTCTCGAAGTACACCTGCGCCTCTTCCACCATCACGTTGCCCAACTGCAACTGGGCCAAGCCGGTCAACTCGTGCTGCGAGTTCTTGGTGACGAACTCCTGGAGCCGTTCGCGGGCCTGGGCGAGCACCTTGAGCCGCGTGTTCAGATCGCGTTCCAGCCGCGAAGCCTCGATCAGCGTGCGGCCCTGCTCGTAGGGGATGATCGCTTTGACATCGGCAGGCAGCTTGGTGTTGTTCCGCAGGCTGTCCAGGTACATGTTGGCGACGTCGTACAACTGACGCGACCGCAGACCTTCCAGAAACTGCGATACCGGTTCGGCCGCCAAGGCCGGCTTGGACATCAGCCCCGCCACGCAGCAAGCGGCAAGCAACAGCCCCGAGATTCGCCTGCAAAGATTCATGCGTTCAATCCCTCTGTCCAATGGTCCAAGAGCCAAGCGGATTCCATCCTAAAGTGCAGATGGGGAATCACGGCGTTTGGCGGGCGGCGTGCCTGGCAATTCTCAACTCGCAAGCGCTATCACCTGGCAAGCCATAACCACACCGCCGCTTGGGGACGGGTGCCTGGGCAAGGAAGTATGTGGATGAGATCGGTTCCGGTTCGATCTGAAGACCGGAAGCGGCTACGCGGCCCGCCGAGAACTGGCGACCGCCGACGTGCTCCCGGGATAAACCATGGGTGGTTCTATCATTCCAACTTAAAGGGTAGCGCTGCCGGAGGCAAGCAAATGACCCCCGAAGTGGTGACAATTTAGCCCCCACGCCCCCCTCAAACGCTAGGGACGCCCGCTCTTGAGCGGCGTCAGCTCAATGGCCGACTGCAGCAGCTCCTGGAAGCTCTGAAACGACGGCTGTTCCAGCAGTGCCGGATCTACCTCTTGGGCAAGCTGTTGCACCCGAACCAGCGACCCCCGCCGCGCGTGTGCCGAGTTGCGCAATACCTCGGCCGTTTCTGCCAATAGCGCCGCCAATTGCAGCGGCGGCTCGGCTTCTTGGAACGACTCGGCCGCCTGGTCGCGATTGATCTTCCGCACCAGCGACCGCGTGCCCTTGGAGCCCGGCTCCCGCCAGGTGACCTTGACCGTGGCCAGCGTCTTGCGGTCCACGCGGCTGTTATTCTTGCTGGGCTGCGGCGGTTCGCGTAGTTGCAACTCAAACAGGGCGGTGGCTGCCTGACCGGCGTGTAGCACCGCATCGGCCGAAGCCGACGCTTCCCCCAAACCGATCAGCTTGCCGCTGCTGGGCTCGTGGCCGATCAGGCGATAGCCGGCAACCAGGTCGTGATTGAATGTGACCTCGATGGTGACCGCTTCGGCCACTTCCTGCTGACGCGTCGTGAACACTTCCAGCACGGCAGCCCGCGTTTCCGACAGCGATGCCGCCGAGAAGTACTCCACCTTCTGCGCGATCGGGCCCTGGCTGAGCAGTTGGGCCAGATGGCTGGGGCCGGTGGTTGCCGCGCGCGCCTGGTGCAGATCGACCACCGAAACGTCGATGCCTTCCTGCTCGGCCTCTTCAAAGGCGGTGCGCAGCTTGGCGGCGACGGGTTCGCCCAGATCGTGGAAGCCATCACTGAGCAGCAGCATCCGCGTGCGACGGCCAGAGGCGCGATCAGCACGCAGCGACGAAGCGGCCACCATGTAGCCGTACCGGACACCGGCGCCCAGGTTGGTCGCTTGAGAGGTGGAGAGTGAATCGATCGCCCGGCGCAGACCAGCCGCTTCGCTTACGCTGGCGCTTTGGAACAACACACGCGCTTGATCGCTGTATTCCACCAGGCTCAACCGGTCGTCGGCCTGCATGGTCGAAACGACTTCCAGCAGGGCCTGACGCACCAGAGCCAAGCGGCCCCCCCAACTCATGCTGTTGGAGGTATCGACCACCGCCACCAGATGCACCGGCGGTCGCTTGCTTTGCGGCAGATGCCGGGCTTGCACGCCTACCTGCAACAGCCCCAGGCCACCGTCACGGAACGGCGACGGACCGGCCAGCAGGTGCAACTCCAGCGGTCCGCGCGGAGCGGGGAACGGATAATGCCCCGCCGCCAGGAACTCTTCTTTGCGAATCAGCTTGGACGGCGGCAATTCGCCCCGGGCGACGTAACGCCGCGTCAGTTCGTAGCTATCGGTGCCCAAGTGCACGGGAACCTGCACGCTGCGCAGGCGAGGATCCACCTGGCCGTGCAGCCAGACCACCGGCCATTCGTCGTTCTGCAAGAAGTAACGCCAGTCAAAGCCGCGCAGGTTGGGAGCATCCATCCCGCGTGCCGTGCTGGTGGGCATCATTTCGATCTCGGGCAGCTCATCCGCGCGTGTCCGGATGGTATCGCCGAAGATCCATTCCGAGGGCAAGGCAGGCCGGGTCCAACCAGTGATGTGGTCGAACCGATCGAGCCGCGGCAACTCCGCCGGACGCGGCGAGAGATCCGCCAGCTCAGGCGGACGCGGAAACTCTGGCGCCACCGAAACCGGGCCCGTGGCCGGCTTGTCGATCAACACCGGATCGAGATGCACAAGCTCCGGGGCGTCGACAACGTCGCGATCGGCGAAATCCTGCGAATCGTCGCGTTGCGGCGCGTAGAGCGTGACGAACAGACCGGCCATGACGCCGAGGCACGAAATGCCTACCGCCAATAGCACGGCGGCAGCCTGAAGCCAGTTCGATTCCTGACGCAGCGGTTGCCGCCCCAAACGACGCAGCCGGTCCAAGAAGCCTTCGGGCAACTCGACCTCGGCCAAGGCCGCATCGAGCCGACGGTCGGCGACCTGCCCGGCGGTCTTGGGTGTATGCGGATTCAGCAACGGGGCCGCAACATCCTCACGGAACGCGGCCTTCTGCCGACGCTGGTTGCGCCGCCGGCTGGGCGAGTCTGCCGTGTCTTGCTCGGCGCCATCAACGGCAGCCTCTTCCTGGCAGGTTGCATGAAGCCGGGCCAAGAAGCCCTGGGGAAGCGGCACATCGCACAACTGCTCGTCGATCAAGGCATCAAGCAGCGCGGCATCCGCCTCGGGCAAGGGTTCGTCGCAGAGTGTTTCGTCGGTCGCAATCTCATCAGCCAGCGCGCGGAGACGTTCCAGCAGACCCGGGGGAAGCGGCACTTCCCCCAGCGCGGCGTCTATCATCTCGTCGGAGATGTCGCGTCGGTTGGCCATGGTTTGCAACTTTCAGCCTTGCCACGGCACACCGTGCCAAGGCAATAGTTTGATCGATCGATACTCGTCCCGGCACGCCTCAGGCGTATCTACCAGCGGCGGGCGTTATTGGCCGCCAGGCATAAAGCAGATGCCCCTCGTTAGCATATGTCCGGGAAAGCTACGTTCTGTTCCGGTGGTTGTGAATGGCAGTTGCGGTTATGCGTGCTTGGGTTGCTCTTGGTTCAATCTGGTCCACGCATCGCCGCTTATTGGGTTTTTATCGAAGCCGCTAAGGCGGCCCGCAGCCGCGATCGCGCGCGGGCGACTCGCGAAAGCACCGTCCCTAGCGGGATGCCGAGTTCGTCGGCGGCTTCCTGATGGGTCAAACCGCTGACCACGACCAGTAGCAACGTTTCGCGGAGTTCCTGGGGCAATGCTCCCAGAGCCTTCTGCATCTCGTCGGTGTAGTGATCGTGTAGTGGATCTTCGCCCGAGGTCGCCACGTCCGGCGGGGTTTCGCCGGCCAGCACCGTGGGCAATCGCCGGCGGCGCCAACGGTCGGCTACGCGGCGACGGAGAATCGAAATCATCCAGGCACGCTCGCCCAGGTCCGAACGGTAACGAAACCGGCTCTTCCAAATGGAGCGATAGGTTTCCTGGACGATGTCCTCAGCCTCATGGCGGTCCCCGACCAGCCGGAACGCGGTCCTGTACAGCACCGCGCCGTGTTCATCCACTAATCGGCAAAACTCGGCCTGGGAGAGTGCCAAACGGGGTCTCCGGCGAAACTGGCTAGGCGTGCGGCCCCGCGGCCCACCGTATGACGATTCGCATCCGCAGAAAGGCTTTATTCCAGAGAAGCTAGCAACGCCCCCCGAATGGGGCCAGCCACAAACAACAAATTACTGCTTCACAAGCATTTAAGACAAATGAGCGCAAAAAACAGCCCCTCGGGAGCGGCTGCAACCCGAGGGGCTGATCATCGACACACCTTGGAGTTTAGCGGTGATTAGTAGCTAGAGGTCAGCGGGCCCAAGCCAAACGCCTCACCGCGCGGGGTGCAGAGCTGGACGTACACGCGATACGAGGTCGCGTCGCTCAGCGTCCGCACGTGGCCATCTGCAAAGCCGACATTGACCACCGCCGGATGGTTGGAGGTCGGCGCCCAGAGCCCGTTGTCTGACTCGGGATCAGACGCGAAGCTAGCCAGGCCTTTGCGCTGATTGATCAGAGCGTCAGCCGGAACTGGATTGCCACTGTTATCAAGGCTCCACGTGAAGCCGATCCGGTTCTCGACGGTCGTATTCCAATCTGCCGCGTCCAAGTTCTCGGAGATCATCAGGGTGTTCGTCGTGCCATCCCCTGCGGTCAGTTCCGCAGTCGAAATCGAGCCAAACTCAAAGAACAGCGCAGCGTACTTTTCAGGAACGTTCGTTTCGAGGAACTGGCTCGTAATGCCCCTGGGGCTCGCGGCGGAACCATCACCCGTATGAGTCGGGTTGGCCGAGTTGGCTTGCCGCGTACCGACGTTGAACACAAAGTTGTTCGTCATGCCCAAATCGCCCTTGGGATTGCTGGGGCACTGCATGTACTCGATATAGGGCTCTGGGTAATCGCTGTCATTAGTCGGATACCCTACCCCTTCGCGATTGCGGTACAAGTCCATGCGGTCCATGTACGGGAACAGTTCATGGAGCAGCGGCAGCGAAACACCGTTCCTGACCGTGTGAATCTGCGGGAACACGTTCTTGGCGTTTTCGTGCTGGGCCAAGCCTTGTCCGATGCTGCGGATGTTATTGCGGCACGTGTTCTGGCGACCGGTTTCGCGAGCAGAGTTGATCGCTGGGAATAACAGTGCCATCAGCATGCCAATGATGCTGATCACCACCAGCAGTTCGACCAGCGTGAAACCGGCGCGAGAAATAGAACGACTACGACGTCCAAAGCTCATGAGACATGACTCCCTAATCGGACGCGAGCTCCCCTCGTGAAACTCGGCCCACCAAGGTGTGTGCAGATAACCTCTTCCCAAGACGTGGCCCGTTACGGATTATCGCCGAGTTATGGGGGAAATGCCAGCAGGTTTCTTTGAAATTTCCAGTTGCGCAGCCGGCCCAATCGCGCACCGGTATCCCCCAAGGTGGGCACGCGGGTACTACGCTGCTGGCGGCCCAAGCGTTCGCCTTGGCTGGCAGAATTTTTCGGATACACCGCCTGGCCGGCCTGCGGTGTCGACGCAACATCTCAACCAGCAAGACATTGGCGATGGCCGATATGTTTTGCCGGCGCTTCACAGCTTAACCTACAGCCCCAGGGCACCGTCCAAGCATGCCCGCAATGCTTGCTGCAACTGCGGCGTGGCCGCCGCCACAAAGCGCGGCTTGGCCAAGTCGACTTCGCCGCCCTCGGGCGAGGTAAGCGCGCCCCCGGCCTCGGTAACGATCAACACGCCCGCGGCAATGTCCCAGATCTTGGTCGTGGTGGCCCAGTAACCATCGAACCGCCCGGCAGCCAGGTACGAGAGATTCAGTGCCGCGCTACCGGTGCGGCGGAGGGACTGCGTGGCCACCAAAGCCCGGATGAATCGCTCAATTTCCGGATGCCCTGAGCGGATGCCGGCCGGAAAGCTCGCCACCACCAGGGCTTCGGTCAGTTGCGTGGCCCCCGAGGTGCGAATCGGCTCACCATTTAGATAGGCGCCGCCGCCCGCCTCGGCCGTGAAGCATTCATCGAGCGACGGATCGTACACGGCGCCGGCGATGATCTGCCCATCGCATTCCAGGGCCACCGACACCGCAAAATTCGGCACGCCATGGACATAGTTCACGGTGCCATCTAGCGGATCGACGATCCAGCGGTGCCGGCCGTCGCGCGGCGCGATATCGGTGCCATCTTCCTCGCCTAAGAAACCATGATCGGGAAAGCGGCTTAGCAGCAGTTCGCGGATCCGTTCCTGCGAGGCGGAATCGGCCTCGGTCACCAGATCGGACGGCCCTTTCTCGCGGGCTTTGAACTTGCCGCGCCACTGCATCAGCACGGCGCCGCCGGCTCGGGCTGCCTCCTGGCACGCCTGGAGAAACTCGCTCATGGGAATCCTTTGGGGAAAGCGGAAGAAACGCTGGCGATTATAGAAGGCGTGCCGGCATGTGCCACAGCCACAGCCGGGGCGAGGCGGCATCGCTGGGCCGCAAAACCGCGTCCGCAATCATGCGCAGATGCCAAACCCAACGCGTTCCCTACGTGCTAGCAGGCGCAAAACCCTGCCCCCAAGAATGTTGGTATTCCCCGGGAGAATTTTCTGGACACGAGGTAGGGAATTGCTATGATCTAGGCATCATTCAGCGGGTAGCCCCCGCAGGCCAGACTATCATTTACCGGCCTCTTCTCTGTTCCGGCCCCGCCGCTTCGAGGATTCGAACGGCGGGGTTTTTTCGTTGGCCGTGATCGGTCGGCCTGGCGTTCCTCGCCGCGCTCTATGGCGTGCCAGCGGGCTGTGCGCTGCGGTTCTTCTGTCCCACCGGTTCGTCTCCTGCCGCGTTGGAATCTGCCATGCCCAAGGTCCTTGTTACGCCGCCCGCTCTGTACCACCGCCCTGGAACCTACCGCGATATCCTCGAACGCGCCGGCCTCGATGTTGTGTATCCGCCGGAAGGCGTTTCGGTGTTCGATACCGCTGGGCTCAAGCAGTCGCTGCAAGGTGTCGACGCCGTGGTGGCCAGTGTCGAACCGTACACACCCGACGTGCTGCAAAGCTCCACACTCAAAGTGATTGCCCGGATGGGCGTAGGCTACGACGCCGTGAACATTGCCGCGGCAACCGAATGCGGCATCGCCGTGACCATCACGCCCGGCACCAACGAACACTCGGTGGCTGAAACCACCATCGCGCTACTGACCGGCGTCTACCGCGGTTTGCCCTGGCGGCACGATGCTGTCCGCACCGGGCAATGGGAGAAACGCAAGCTGCCACGGCTGGCCGGCAGAACCATCGGCCTGGTGGGCCTGGGCCGCATCGGCCGCGCGACGGCTTGGCGCTGCCGAGGGCTGGGCCTGAACGTGATCGGCTACGATCCCTATCCCGATCCCGCCTGGGCCGACGCCAATCAGGTACGGCTGTGCTCGTTTGAGGAACTGATCACCACCGCCGACATCGTGAGCCTGCACCTGCCGGTCATGCCCGAGACGACCAATCTCATCAACCGCCAGACCCTGGCAAAGATGAAGCGAGGCTCGGTGCTGATCAATACGTCGCGTGGCGCGCTGGTGGACGAAGAAGCCCTGATCGAAGCCCTGCGCAGCGGCCATTTGATGGGGGCCGGCCTCGATGTGTTCCAGGTGGAACCGCTGCCAACCGATAGCCCTCTGACGCAGATGGACAACGTCCTGCTGATGCCTCACCTGGCAGGCTTGGACGAAGAATCTGAAGAAGCCATGGGCGTGATGGCTGCCCAATGCGTGGCCGACCTGTACACCGGCACCTGGCCCGAAAAGTGCGTGGTGAACCCGGATGTGCGCGAGCGGTGGAGCTGGCCTCGGTAGCCGCCAGGCATAGCCGCCTCTTATTGCTCCACGGAGAGAGTCTCGATCAGCCTATGGCCGCGGAAAGGCCGGCTGTTTCCTTAAGCGCAGCCCCAAACATTGGCCGCTGGTACGGCCCGTTCAGTCGAGGGGAATAACCGCTTCTGTGGGCGCAGCCAAAAGAAGCGGCAGGCTTAAGCACTACCTGCCGTCAT
>Ga0180216_1002724_pt1 | contig 14428 bp, 13 predicted proteins | sample eDN3rd37CBELigMG_FD_128879 | JGI IMG/M metagenome (GOLD analysis project Ga0180216, IMG submission 128879) | Enriched Miracle-Growth compost microbial communities from Emeryville, California, USA - eDNA 3rd pass 37_C BE-Lig MG (version 2)... ... | reverse complement strand
GTCCCCACGCCCATCCTCTACTACGAGGGCGTGCTCCTCATGGAGTTGGTGAAGGGGCCTGAGGGAGGCCCCGCGCCTCGCCTCGTGGAGGCGCGCCTCTCCGCCGAGGAGGCCGGGGAGCTCTACGCGGATCTGCGCTCGCAGATCGTGAAGATGCTCTGCGCGGACGTGATCCACGGCGACCTCTCCCCCTACAACATCCTCCTCGGCGAGCGCGGGCCGGTGATCATCGACCTCCCCCAGACCGTGGATCCCGCTGCGAACCCGCGTGCCTCCTTCTTCCTGCAGCGCGACGTCGACAACGTCCGCACCTTCCTGGCCGGCTTCGACCGGAGCCTCCATTCGCGTCGGTACGACGCGCGGGCGATCTGGAAGGCCTGGGAGAGGCGGGAACTCACGCCGGATTTCGTGCCGCCGGAGCCGCCTCCCCGTGCGACGCCGCTCGAGAGCCAGAGCTTCCGCCGGCGAGGACGGGGCGGGCCGGTCGTGGTCGAGGTGACGCGGCTCCCCGTGGGCGGACCGAGCTTCGCGGCGGCTTCCCGGCGCAGCGAACGCCGCTGAAGGGGCGGGAGCCCCGCCCTGGAAACTTTCCCCGGCGGCCGATACAACGTCCGCATGTGGATCGCGACCTGGAACGTGAACTCCATCCGCGCGCGGCGCGAGCGCTTCCTCTCGTGGCTCGAGCGTCGCGCGCCGGACGTGGTGCTCCTGCAAGAGCTGAAGTGCCAGCTCTCGGACCTGGACGCCTTCGATCTGGCGAGCCTCGGCTACCACGTGGCGGCCAACACCCAGAAGACCTACAACGGGGTGGCCATCCTCTCGAAGACGCCGCTCGAGGACATCGTCGTCGGTCTCCAGGATGACGTGGAGGATCCCCAGGCGCGCCTGGTCGCGGCCACCACGCAGGGGATCCGCTTCCTCTCCGCCTACTTCCCCAACGGTGGCGAGTTGGGCAGCGAGAAGTACGCCTACAAGCTCCAGTGGATGGAGCGGATGCGCCTCTACCTGGAGCGGAACTGCGATCCCGAAATGCCCCTGATCCTCGGCGGCGACTTCAACGTCGCCCCGGACGAGCGGGACGTCCACGATCCGGATGCGTGGGTGGACACCGTGCTCTTCCATCCCGAGGTGCGCGAGGCCTATCGACGCATCCTCGATTGGGGGCTCGAGGACACCTTCCGCATCCACAATCAGGAGCCGGGCACCTACTCCTGGTGGGACTACCGCATGCTCGGATTTCCCAAGAACCGCGGACTCCGGATCGATCTGATCCTCGCCACGCGACCCCTCCGCGATCGCGTCGCCGAATCCTTCGTGGACCGCGAGGAGCGCAAGGGCAAGCAGCCCTCCGACCACGCGCCCGTCCTCCTGCGTCTCCACGACTGAAGCGTGCTGCATCACATCTCGGAGGGTGAGAGTCCTCCCTGTTTCCGATGTTTTTCCCTCGCCGGGTTGAAGCCCGGGCGGATGCGGGTTAGGTTGGCCCCTTCTTCCGTTCCCTTCGGCTGTCTTTCCCCGTCGGGGTGACGAGGCGCCGGGAGCGGGTCGCCAACGCGCGGGTGCTGAGCTTGCGGACGCGAGTTCGCCGGTCGCGCGGGAAAGGAATCGACCATGGCCACCGCATCCCCACTCGTATCCAACGGTATCGATCGCACCGAAGCGCTTCGCGAGGAATCGCTTCCCAAGCCCATTCGGCGCAAACGCCAGCTCGGCAAGGTGAGCCTCGTCCTCGACGTGGGCGAGAAGACGGAGGTGCTCGGGATCACCTACGGCCTCGCGCACGAGATCCGGGCGCCGGGCTACCGTGCCCGCGTCTTCCTCGACTGCTACAACCGCCGCCTCAAGGTCCTCTCCTACACGGCGCGCGACTACGAGGCGATGGTGGAGAAATTCCGCTTCCTGGCCGAGGCCAACCGCTTCGACAAGATTTGGGTCCAGGCGGGTTCGAAGGATTGGGAACACTTCCTCCGCCACGGCTACATCCTGGAGGGCCTCCTCAAGTACGCGAACCGCGGCTCGACGGTCTTCATGGTCTCCAAATTTCGGAGCCAGCGGCGGCTGCAGAGCCGCAACCTGATGAAGGAGATCCGCCTGATCGAGGAGATCATGGCGCGCAAGCGCAGGGCGAAGCCGGTCTCCCTTCCCCCGGGATACGCGCTCGATTACGCGCGCGAAGAGGACGTGGAGGGGATGCTCGAGCTCTACCGGCGCGTGTTCAAGACCTACCCCTCGCCGCTCACCTACAAAGAGTATCTCCTCTCCAACCTGCACCGGGAGGCGATCTTCCGCGTCGTCCGCAATGCCGACGGCAAGGTGGTGGCCGCCGCCTCGGCGGATCTCGATCCGGGCCGGCTCTCGGCCGAGCTCACCGACTGCGCGACGCATCCCGACGAGCGCGGCAAGGGGCTGATGAGCCTGCTCCTCGCCTCGCTCGAATCCGACCTGAGGCGCCTGAACTACGTCTGTGCCTACACCCTCGCGCGCGCTCCGAGTTACGGGATGAACGCGGCCTTCCACTCGCTCGGCTACGAGTTCAACGGCCGCATGATCAACAACTGCGACATCTACGGCGACTTCGAGGACATGAACCTCTGGGTCAAGGACCTGCGGCCCCCCAAGAGGCGGACGCGCCGCGCCGACGCCTGACGCTCAACCCCCGGCGCTGGTGTAGGAACGCAGGGCGCGGAGCCAGAGGAGGCGCGCGGCCAGGGCGAAGAGGAGTGCGCCGCCCAGGGAGGAGAGGATGGCGCGCGCACCGAGTTCGCCGACGATGGCCAGGGCCGGAAACGAGGTCATCACGATCAGTGGGATCACGAAGGTGAAGACGAAGGCGAGCGCCCCGCGGAAGACGGGGGCCGGCCATCGCGCCGCCTCGAAAACCGAGCTGAAGAAATAGGTGAGGTTGTCCACCTTCACCACGCGGAAGGCGAGCGCCACGACCGCGATCCAGATCGAGTAGAGGATGAGGATGGCGGCCCCGAGGAGGGCGAGGGTGGCGGCGATCTGTCCGGGCGTGGGGATGTGCCCGAGCTCGACCAGGGCCCAGATCAGGATCGCGAAGCCCGCCAGGACGTCCACCCCCCGCCAGATCTCGAAGCGCGAGGTCGAGACGAGGAATTGCGCGTCCGCAGGCTTGAGCAGGAGAAAGTCGAGCATCCCCTTGCGCACGAGCTCGACCACGTTCTGGAGCGCCGGCTGGATGCCGCCCTCGATCACGCCTCGCAACATGGTGAAGAAAGCGACCACGAGGAGGGCCTGCGGCCACTCCCAGCCGCCGATGTCCGAGCGCTGGTGGAAGAGCACGAGGAGCGGAACGAGGGAGGAGGCGGTCCAGAAGAGGGTCATCGCCGCGTCGAGGACGAAGTCGAGGCGATACTGCATCCCCAGGAGGGCCGAGGTGCGGAGCTGGATCAGAAGCAGCCGAGCGTAGCGGAGCACGTCAACCCCCGTAGGCGGAGTAGCGCCGAAGACCCGCACGCCACAGCGCCTGCGCGACGCCCGCGAAGGCCGAGACGTAGATCCACTGCAAGGCGAAGGCCCAGACCATCTCCTCGCGATCGATCAGGCCGAGCATCACCTCCACCGGGAAGGAGAGGAGGAAGCGAAAAGGGAGCCAATCGATCACCGCGCCGATCGCCGGTGGGAAGAGCTCGAGCGGAACGGTGTATCCGGAAAAGACGAAGAAGAGGCCGAGCCAGAGATCGTAGACGCCCAGCGTGCTCTCCCAAAAGAAGCCGAGCGAGCCGATCGCCGCCATCGCGAAGAAGGTGATCAGCCAGGCGCCCGCGATGGAGAGGGGGGTGAGCACCCACGCCAGGGGATCGTGGCTGAGCTGGTCGGCGCCGAGCCAGGCGAGCGCGACCACGGCCACCGGGAAGGCCACGAGGGCGCGCAGAGGGATGGCCGCCACGTTCTCCGCGGCGTAGGCGAGGAAGGGATGGACCGGCCGCAGAAGGCGCATGGCGATCTCGCCCTGCCGGATCTCGTAGACCATGTCCCAGACCACCCACGAGCCGGTGAGCATCCTCACGATGAGCGCGGCCAGGAAATAGGCGCCGATCTCCTGCTCCCCCATCCGGCCGAGCGGCTCTTCCCTCGCCACGCTCGACCAGACGAGGAGCATGATGAGCGGCGTGTTCGTCGTGAGGATCCAGACGAGGAACTCGGCGCGGTAGGCCACCGCGCTGGAAAAGCCGACGCGGAGCAGCGTGGGGATCGCGCGGAGGGTCCTCATCGGCCCTCCCTCTCCCCCCCGCGCGAGAAGAGCTCCGAGAGGACCTCCTCGAGGGGCGGATCGGTGATGACGAGATCCACCACGGGCAAACGCTCCATGGCCCAGGAGACGAACTCGGGGAGCTTGCCTCCGTGCACCTGGAGTTGGATCTGCTCCTCCTGGCTCGAGACCACCTCGGCGCCGAACCGCTTCCAATCCGTCGGAGGGATGGGCGCGCCCAGCCGGAAGGTGACGCGCTTGTCGGGGTTGGTCTGCCGGACGAGGTTCTCGAGGCTCCCGTCGTAGATGAGACGCCCCTGGTCGATGACGATCACCCGCGGGCAGAGCGCCGCGACGTCGTCCATGTAGTGGCTCGTGAGCAGGACCGTCGCTCCATGTCTCTCGTTGTACTCGCGGATGAAGGAGCGGACCGCCGCCTGCATGGTGACGTCCAGCCCGATGGTGGGCTCGTCGAGGAAGAGCACGCGGGGACGATGCAGCAGCGCCGCCGCGAGCTCGCATTTCATCCGCTCCCCCAGGGAGAGCTGGCGCGTCGGCTTGTTCACGAGATCGCCGAGGTCGAGGAGTTCGACGAGTTCGCCGAGCGTCTTTCGAAATTCGTCACGAGGGATCTCGTAGATGGCGCGGTTGAGCTCGAAAGTCTCCGAGGGCGGGAGGTCCCAGAGGAGCTGCTGCTTCTGCCCCGTGACGAGCATGATCGAGCGCAGGAACTCTCGCTCCCTGCGGAAGGGGACGTGACCGCCCACGGAGATCTCGCCGGAGGTCGGGTGCAGAAGTCCCGCGAGCATCTTCAGGGTGGTGGTCTTCCCCGCCCCGTTCGGGCCCAGAAAACCCACCCGCTCGCCGGCTCCGATCTCGAAGGAGATCCCGTCCACCGCGGGGACGACGGTATATCTTCGCCGGAAGACGGAGAGCAGGGCGGGGAGGAGCCCGGGCTTTCGTGCGTGCACCCGGTAGTGCTTGACCAGGTTCTGAACGGAGAGCATGGGGGGTGTGCGAGTATGCCTGAGTTTCGTCAAGCGTACACTCGGTGCGGAGGAGGAAGGACGTGAGGGAGGACGAGCTTCGGAGGAGGGCGCGCGCATGGGCCGACGAGGATCCGGATCCGGATACCCGTAAAGAGGTAACCACGCTCCTCGAGCGCGACGACGTCCAGGGGCTGCGAGAGCGCTTCGGCTCCCGGCTGGAATTCGGCACCGCCGGCCTGCGGGGGATCCTCGGCGCAGGCCCCAATCGGATGAACCGCATGGTGGTGATGCGGACCACCGCGGGGCTCGCGGCCCACCTCGAGGCGACCATCCCCGACGTGAAACGACGGGGGGTGGTGGTGGGCTACGACGGACGACACCTCTCCCTCCAGGCGAGCCTGGACGTCGCCTCCATCCTCGCGGGGCGGGGCATCCCCGCCCTCGTCTTCCCGGATTTCGCGCCCACGCCCCTCGCCGCCTTCGCGGTGCGCCATCTCGGCGCCGCCGCGGGCGTGATGATCACCGCCAGCCACAACCCGCCCGAGTACAACGGGTACAAGGTCTACTGGGAGAACGGCGCGCAGATCGTCCCCCCGCACGACCAGGGGATCAGCGCGGCGATCGACCGCGTGGGGCCCATCGACGAGATCCCCCGGATGGAGGAGAAGGACGCGCGGGCCGCGGGCCTCTGGCGAGACATCGAGGGCGAGACCATCCGGGCCTACCTCGATTCCGTCGCCCGCCACTCGGTCACGTCGGACGGAAAGGACCTCCTCGAGATCGTCTACACGCCCCTCCACGGCGTGGGAGGCGCCCTCGCCGTGGAGGCCTTTCGCGAACACGGCTTCACGAAGCTCCACTGCGTGCAGGAGCAGTTCGAGCCGGATCCCGATTTTCCCACGGTCCGCTTCCCCAACCCCGAGGAGGAGGGGGCGATGGATCTGGCGCTCGCGCTCGCGGCGAAGACGGGCGCCAACCTCGTACTCGCCAACGATCCCGACGCGGACCGACTGGCGGTGGCCGTCCCCGATCCCCGCGGCGGTTACCGCCTCCTCTCGGGAAACGAGATCGGCCTCCTCCTCGCCGAATACCTGCTCGCCAACGATCCGCGAGGAGGCGACCGCCTGCTGATCACGACCATCGTCTCGACGCCCGGCGCCCGGGCGATCGCCGAACGACACGGAGCGCGCTACGACGAGGTCCTCACCGGCTTCAAGTGGATCGCCAACCGGGCGATGGAACTCGAGGCGGAGACGGGAACGCGCTTCGTCCTCGGCTTCGAAGAGGCGCTGGGCTACTCGGTGGGAACCACCTGCCGCGACAAGGACGGGATCGGCGCGGCCGTGATCTTCGCCGAGTTCGCCGCGCACGCCGCGGCGAGGGGTCGCACCGTTCTCGACGAGCTCGAGGCCATCTGGCGGACGCACGGGCTCTTCCTCTCCCGCCAGCACTCCCTCACCCTGCGCGGCGCGGAGGGGCAGCGGCGGATCGGCGCGATCATGGAGGGGCTGCGGCGCGATCCCCCCGACGAGATCGACGGGAAGAGGGTCGTGCTCCTTCGCGACTACCGGGAGGGCGTCGAGCGCGACGTGGAGCGAGGCGAGACGCGGAAGCTCTCCCTCCCCTCCTCCAACGTGCTCTCCTTCTTCCTGAAGGACGGCACCCGGATCATCGCGCGGCCCTCGGGGACCGAGCCGAAGATCAAGTACTACGTGGACGTCCGCATCCCGGTGGCCGATGGGGCCCCCATCTCGGAGGCCGAGGCGGCCGGGCGACGGACGCTCGAGAGCCGGCTCGGCGCCTTCCTCGAGCACGTCCAGTCGATCTAGCCCCATCTCGTGGACTCCGGCCCCGGATCCCGGGACGACGACCGAGCGGGCCCTCGGCTCGTGCGCAGCCGAGCGTTCTGCATAGCTTTCCTTCGAAGCCGTGCCTGGAGGGGGAGATGGCGAAGGTCGCACTGGTTACGGGTTCGTCTGGCGCGCTCGGTCGCGCCATCGCGGAACGGCTGGCGGAGGATGGCTTCGATCTGGCGCTTCACTATCGAAGCGGGCGGCAGGAGGCGGAGAAGCTCGCCGCGTCGCTCTCGGCGAGCGGGATCGAGGCCCGCGCCTACCAGGCGGACATCTGCAAGGGCCCGGAGGTACAGCGAATGGTCGAGCGGGTGGAGGGGGAACTCGGCCCCATCGGCGTGGTGATCAACAACGCCGGACTGGTTCGGGACAGGACCTGCCACAAGCTCACCGACGAGGACTGGGAAGAGGTGCTCGACACCAACCTCCGTGGCGCCTTCCACGTCTGCCGCTCGGTGATCCCCTCGCTCACCCGCCGCAAGGAGGGGCGAATCATCAACATCAGCTCCATCGTGGGAGCGATGGGAAATTACGGGCAGGCCAACTACGCCGCCTCCAAGGCCGGGCTGATCGGGATGACCAAGAGCCTGGCCAAGGAGCTCGCCAAGGACCGCATCACGGTCAACGCGATCTGCCCGGGCTTCATGGACACGCCCATGGTCCGGAAGGTCCCGCCCAACGTGCAGGAGAAGATCCTCGCCCAGATCCCGCTGGGGCGATTCGGCGAGCCGCGGGCGGTCGGCGACGCGGTGGCCTATCTCGCGGGAGCGGGCGGCGCGTGGGTGACGGGCCAGGTGCTGCACGTCAACGGGGGCATGTACATGTAGCCCGGCTAGCCCTCGGGCGTGGTCGCCCGGATCTCCCGGGCGATCCGCTCGGCCCCGCGCAGCTCGAAGAGGACCTCGACCTCGGTTCCGAGCGGGACGAGATCGAAGGTCACCAGCTCGTCGTCCATCAGGATCGCGGTCTCGTCGGTCAGGAGGAAATCGGCGTCGATCTCTCCCCGACGGCGCAGGCGCAAGGTCTGCGGATCGATCGCCACCACGGTCCCGCGCATGGCGAAGATCGGCTCCGTCTCCGGGTCCTGGCCGAACGTCTCCGTGGGCGAACTTCCCGGCATGGAGAGGTTGAAGGGGGCGTCCTGCTCGGTTGGATCCGGATCGGGGACCGCGGAAGGATCCTGCTGCGCGAGCAAGAGCATGGAAGCCACGAAGAGAACGACCATGCCCATCTGGGTAAGCATCAGCTCGGACGGGCGGAAGCTTCGACGGGCGCCGTCTCCTCCCCCGCTCGCTCGTTCTCCCCGCGGGGCGAAAGCGCATCCAGGAAGAAGCGGTCGCTGCCGACGAGCGAGGGCTCGCCCTGCATCAATTCGTATAGGCGGGAAATGGAGACGCGCGCCTGGTCGATCCCTTCCTCGATAGCCTCGGCGACGTCGAGGCCGTCGCTGCGGTAGGAGGCCCACGTCGCTTCGGGCACCGTCTCCGGCAAGGAGAGCGAGCGGCCGAACGCGCTGCCGAGGATCCTTCCGTGCAGCCAAAGGCCCCGCACCCAGGAGTCGACCTCGGATTTCCTCGGGGCCTCGCCGACCACGTCGAGGTAGGCGGTGCGCAGGAGCAGATAGATTCCCCGGCCGAGTCCACGCGCCGGAAATCCCTTTCGCTTCACCACCTGGTAGCGCCTCGAGATCTCGGGCGTTCCCAAGGGATCGTAACCGAGGGTCTCCCGGAGCCAGAGGAGCGACTGCACCCACTCCACGCCCCGCCGGGCATGGAGTGCGCCGCGGTCGCCCGCGTCGGCCTCGCCGAGGAGTCGGGCCATCGGTCCCGCGAGGCTTCGATCGAGCGAGAGGTGGAGGAAGTATCCCGCGACCAGGGCGAGCCCGGCCTCGGTGCCGACCAACGCGCCGCGGGCGACGGTCTCCCCCAGCCGCAGTCCCACACGGATCGGCTCGGTGTGCAGGAGCTCGAGCGCGGGCGGCGTGGGCGCGGCGTATCCCAGGGTGATCCGCGCGAGCTCTCCGGCGACGCTGCGATACCACGGGAGGTCCAGCCAGGCCGCGCCCAGCCTCGCGTACTCCAGATCCTCGACCAGGGCCTTCGCCACCGGCGCGGGCAGGCCGGCGGGCGCGAGCGCGAGCCGTTCCACGCCCACCAAGTGCACGATCGTCGCGGGCAAACGACCTCCGTGGAGCCGGTCCGAAGGCTCCCGAAGGAAACGTATTCCTCCGATTGCCGCGTGTGGTAGAACCCGAAGCCATCGCCGGGAAGGCAACCCGAAAGGAGCAGACATGGACATCAAGCTCGCAGCCACGTCCCCGATCGAGGCGAAGGTCGGACTCGTGGCGCTTCCGCTCTTCGAGGACGATCTCGCCAAGCGCGCGAAGTCTCCTCTCCTCGACAACCTCGACGGCGCGCTCGGCGGACACCTGAAGGCGGCCATCCAGGCGGAGCGTTTCGAGGGCAAGTCGAGCCAGAAGCTGGTCTTCCCCACGCACGGAAAGATCCCCGCCGGCTACGTGATGCTGGTGGGACTCGGCAAGCGTGACGCCTACGTCTCCGAGACCTTCCGCATGGCGGCCGGCACCGTCGCCAAGGAGGCTCGTCGGCTCCGCAGCGCGAAGCTCGCGCTCGGACTCCCCGAGGAGGTCGAAGCCGCCGACGCCGTTCGCGCGGCGACGGAGGGGCTCCACCTCGGCAGCTACCGCTTCGACAAGTGGAAGACCCAGGACGAGAAGGAGAAGGCCTTCCGCATCACGCACGCCTCGCTCCACGCCGAGACCCTGCGGCGCAACACCGAGGCGCAGAAGGCGCTCGCCCTGGGCAACGCGATCGGCGAGGCGGTGGCCTTCGCCCGCGACCTGGTCAACGAGCCCGCGGGTCTGATGACCCCCACCGCGCTGGCGGACGCCGCCGCGAAGATGGGCAAGGCCGCCGGCCTGCAGGTCACGGTCCACGAGCGGAAGAAGATCGAACAGCTCAAGATGGGGATGTTCCTCGCCGTGGCGAAGGGGAGCCAGGAACCTCCCAAGCTGATCGAGATCCGCTACGTGCCGAAGGGCGCCACCGCGGCCAAGGCGAAGCCGCTCGCCTTCGTGGGCAAGGCCATCACCTTCGACTCCGGCGGCCTCTCGCTCAAGCCCGCCGACGCCATGGTCGACATGAAGACCGACATGGCCGGCGCCGCTGCGGTCATCGGCGCGATGAAGGTGATCGCCGAGGTGATCAAGCCGAACTTCCCGGTGTACGGATTCATCGGCGCCTGCGAGAACATGCCGAGCGGCTCCTCCTACCGGCCGGGCGACGTCCTCGTTTCGCGCCTGGGCAAGACGGTCGAGATCACCAACACCGACGCCGAGGGACGCCTGGTGCTCGGTGACGTGCTGACCTACGCCTGCGAGACCAAGCCCCGCGGCGTGGTCGACGTGGCGACCCTCACCGGCGCCTGCATCGTGGCGCTCGGCCACCACACGGTCGGCACCTTCGGCGCCGACGAGGAGTTCGTCTCCCGCGTGCTCGACGCGGCCAAGACCTCGGGCGAGGACCTCTGGCGCATGCCGCTCGTCCCCGAGGTGAAGGAGAACCTCAAGTCGGACGTGGCCGACATGAAGAACTCCGGAACGCGCTGGGGTGGCGCCATCTCCGCCGCGCAGTTCCTGCAGGAGTTCGTGGGCGAGACGCCGTGGGTCCACCTGGACATCGCCGGCCCCTCGACCTCCGACAAGGAACGCGGCTACTTCAGCAAGGGCGGCACCGGCGTGGCCGTGCGCACCCTGGTCGAGCTCGTGCGCGGCTACCAGAAGTAAGCCGACGCGCGATCCGATCGAGGAGCCGAAAAAAAGGAAGCGCCGCATCGCTGCGGCGCTTCTTCTTTTTCGGATGCCGAAGGCTCAGGCCGCCCGGGCGAGGGAAGCCCCGAGGCCGTGCACCGGCACGAGCTGGTCGAGCCAGAAGGCCTCGTCGTCCCGCTCGAAGACCATGAAGCGGCCCTCGTCCGCCGGGTTCTTGGCGCGGTGGTAGCGCATGTAGATGTGGCGGTCGTCCACCCCCACGATCTCGATCTTCCCGGTCTCGTGGGACATGGCGAAGCGCGCGCGCTTGGCCAGGCCGGAGACGCGCCGCTTGGCCTCCTCCACCACGAAGTATCCCTCGACGATCGGCACCTCGAAGGGCGCGTTGCCCGCCGTGGGCCGTCCCTGGAAGACGTAGTACTGGGGCGCGCCGATGTAGGAGAGCTTCTCGAACATCTCCTGGAGGACCTTCGGGTCGTCGTTGATGCCGCGGATCAGCGGGCACTGGTTGACCACGATGGCGCCGGCCTTCTGGAGCGCCTCGATCCCCCGCACCGCGTCGGGCGTGAGCTCGCGCGGGTGATCGAAATGCGCCATCACGTAGATCCGGCGGTCGGGGAGCGAGTGGGTGGAGATCGCCTCGAGGAGGTCGGGATCGTCGAGCACGCGCCAGGGGTTGAAGGCGGGCATCTTGGTCCCGATGCGGATGATGCGGACGTGCGGGATCTCCCGGAGTCGAGCGAAGATGTCCCGCAGCCGGCGCGTGGCCATCAGGAGGGGGTCACCGCCGGTGAGGAGCACGTTGTTGATCTCCGGATGTCTCCGAATGTATTCGATTCCGCGCGAGACGTCGATCGAGACCTCGTCGTTCTCGTCCATGAAGAGACGCTTGCGGAAACAGTAGCGGCAGTAGGCCCCGCAAACCTCGTTGCAGAGGAGGAGGGCCGTGTCGCGGTACTTGTGCTGCACGCCCTTCTCCACCGTGACCGCCGCCTCGTTCGAAGCGTCGAGCTTCCCCCAGTCGTCCAGCTCCTCCACGCGAGGGACGACGAGCTGGCGGATCGGATCCTTCGGATCGTTCCAGTCGATGAGTCCGAGGTAGTAGTCGTTCGCGCGGAAGACGTATTTCTGGGCGACGCGTTCCAAGTCCTTCCGCACGTCCTCGGGGATCTGGGTGAGCTTGGAGATGTCGCGTACGTAGGTGACCTTCCTTTTCCGCTCCGAAGGCGTCGATAGGGTGGTGAGGGTCATAGGGGGAAACCTCCTGGGAAAAGCACGCCGCGACGTCGCGCCATCGCGCGCCTCGACGATGCCGTTCGTGCCAGAGAGACCGGTTCCGTCCCGATCTCGACGTCTCGGGTGGATGCGCCCAACACGGGGTGAACGCACCGAACGTCCCGACAATCGATTTGCCCACCGTTCGCCGAGCGAAGCTCGAGGCAGGCGGGCGCTCGCTCCGCGCAGGCCGACGAGACGAGCCACGACCCGCGGTTCTACGAGCGAGCGATCAGGATACGGGAAATGGGCTCCTACGTCAACGCGACCTGGCCGATCTCAGGAGAAACGGCGGTCGAGAGCCAACGCTGTCCGTAATAGAGCCAAGTACTCCTCGCGAGGCACGAGGATCTGCCCGAAGCGGGCGAGATGCCGCGTGGGCGTCTGGCTGTCGAGGAGCACGTAGCCGCGCTCGATCAGCCGCTCCACCAGGGCGACGAGGCACACGCCGGAGGCGCTCGGCATCCTCGAGAACATCGACTCGCCCATGAAGGCGCCGCGGAGCGCGACGCCGTAAAGGCCTCCCACGAGTTCACCTTCGTGCCAGGCCTCGACACTGTGCGCGAACCCCCAGTGGTGAAGCTCGGTATAGGTCTGGACGATCTCCTCGCTGATCCAGGTGAGCTCCCGATCCGCGCAGCCGCGCATCACCTCCTCGAAGGCGGTGTCGACTCGGATCTCGTAGACGCCCCTGCGGATCACCTTGGCCAACGAGCGGGGGACGCGGAAGGCGTCGAGGGGAAAGATCGCCCGTCGGCGCGGCGAATACCATCCGATGGTGCCGTCCGGATCGGCCATGGGGTAGATCCCCTGCGCGTAGGCCGCGAGGACGAGTTCGGGAGAGAGTTGTTTCTCCATCGAGGCGTCAGCGAGGGCGCATCCGATACGCCACGAACTCCGGCAACGTCTTCCGCTGGTAGTACGGGTTGTCTCGCTTTTCGTCGCCCATGGTGGAGACCGGTCGATCCGCGTAGTCGTGCCCGGGGTAGACGAGGGTCTCGTCGGGGAGGGAGCCGAGCACGTGGTGCAGCGTGTGGAACATGCGCTCGGGATCGCCCCCGGGGAGGTCGCACCTCCCGCAGCCGCAGATGAAGAGCGTGTCTCCCGAAAAGAGTCGCCCCTCGGCGAGCAGACAATGCGATCCCGGCGTGTGACCGGGCGTGTGGATGCAGCGGATCTCCAGCGAGCCCACCCCGACCGTCTCGTCCGGCTCCACGGGCCTGAGCGCGTTTCCGAAGCCCTGGAGCACGGGAGAAAACTCGATCTCCCGGGCCTGCGCGTAGACCGGGAGGTTCGGCTTCCCTTCCAGCAGGGGCGCGACGCCGTTCACGTGGTCGTGATGGTGGTGGGTGAGGAAGATGGCGGAGATCTCCTTGCCGTCCTCCTTCGCGGCTTCGAGGATGGCGTCCACGTCCCAGGCCGGATCGACCACCGCCACCTCCCGCGCGTTCCTGGCGCCGAGCAGGTAGATGAAGTTCTGCATCGGCCCGAGCAAGAGCTGCCGAACGTACATCACGACCTCCTTCGCGCTCGCCAGACGAGCCAGGGTACGAGCAGCCCGAGCCCCGCCCCGGCCTCCGCCGCCTGGCAGCCGCACTTTCGCGCCGGCTTGATGGGACGGGCGATCGGGGGTGGCTCCTCGGGAGCGCTCTCCTCCTCGGAAGTTTCGTCCTCGGGTGCTCGCTCCGCCGTAGCGGTCTCGCTCTTCCGATCGAACCAGATCCGAGGCGCGGGCTCCTCCGCCCCGGGTGGGAGTACGGAGGTCGGGCCCTCCTCCTCCGAGGGAAGAGGGATCTCCACCCCGTCCAGGACCACGGCCCCGGCGCCGCCCTCTTCGGCAGGCTCGACCTCCTCGGCCTCGTCTTCCTCCGCCTCCGGCAGCAGGAGGAGATCCATGTCGCGGGGGACCTCCGCGAGACCGAGGCGAGCGCCCTCGCCATGGAGGAGGTAGCGGCGAACCGGTCCGCCCTGCTCCGGCTCGAGGAAGAGGGCGCCGAAGGCCCCGCCCGCGGTGGTGAAGCCGCCGGCCACCCGATAACGACCGACGTCGCCGCCGAAGGCATAGGTGCCGTCGGGGCGGAAGCTCAGCGAGACCCCGTCCTCGGTCGTCCACTCCCCCACCAGGCGATCGCGGGCGAGCGCGAGGTTTCGCAGCCCGCGGAGGTGGCGCGCGTCGAGCCGGTAGAAGCGCCGGTACTCGAGTTCGCCGTCGCGATCGATGCGGAGCTCCATCTCCGAGGGCGTGCCGGCGCGGACCACCGCGCGGCGCGGTCCGTCCACGCCCTCCCAGACGAGTTCCACCGAAGCC
>Ga0180216_1002723_pt1 | contig 14431 bp, 15 predicted proteins | sample eDN3rd37CBELigMG_FD_128879 | JGI IMG/M metagenome (GOLD analysis project Ga0180216, IMG submission 128879) | Enriched Miracle-Growth compost microbial communities from Emeryville, California, USA - eDNA 3rd pass 37_C BE-Lig MG (version 2)... ... | reverse complement strand
GACCGGGCTGGCGGTGGAGAAGCTGCACTGGCCGGCGCTGAAACGGCTCTCGGACCGGTTCAAGGTGACGGCGTTCGCCAACCACAGCCGGCCGAAGGCGGAGCACTTCGCCAGCTACAGCGGGACACCGCGGGAGGCGTTCTCGGAGGACTATCACGACCTGCTGAAGCGGGATGACGTGGACGCGGTGCTGATCTCGCTGCCGATCCCGCTGCTGCTGCCGGTGACAGCGGAAGCGCTGGCGGCGGGAAAGCACGTGATCTGCGAGAAGCCGGCGGGGGCGAACGAGCAGGAGGCGCGGGCCTTCGTCAAGCTGGTGGCAGACTACCCGGACCTGACGGTGCTGATCGCCGAGAACTGGTTCTACCGGGACGACCTGCGGTTCGCGCGGTCGCTGCTGGACGACGGCGCGATCGGGGACCTGCACCTGGTGTCGTGGCGGTCGGTGAGCCAGCTCATCCCGCGGGAGGGGCAGTTCTCGAGCACCCCGTGGCGGCATCACGCAGAGTACGACGGCGGACCGCACCTGGACGCGGGCGTGCATCACACGGCGCAGCTGCGGCTGCTGTGCGGTGACGTGAGCCGGCTGCACGGGGAGGTGCAGGACGCGAACTCCACGCACGCGGGGCCGTCCGACCTCACGCTCAACTTCCGGCTGGTGAGCGGCGCGATCGGGGACTACACGGCCTCATACCCGGAGATCCCGGTGGTGGGGGAATCCGGCGACATGCGCCTCTACGGACGGGAAGGGCAGATGTCGATCGGGCGCAGCGGCATCCGGGTGAGCCGGGCCGACGGTCGCGACGAGGTGTGGCACGTCGAGCAACAGGACGGGGGCTACTACAACGAGTTCCTGAACTTCTACGAGGCGGTGACGGAAGGGGCGCCGCTGGTGGGGACGGTGATCCAGAGCTTCCGGAACATGGAGATCATCCTGCGGGGTCTGGAATCGGCGAAGAAGGGGCAGGTGATCTCGATCGGGGAGCTTCCACAGGCGCTGTCGGCGCAGGCGGTGCCGTTGTGGAGGCCGCTGGGCGCGAGCGGACCGTTCGACGGCTTGGACGTGAAGATCACGAGGGAGGACGCGTCCTCCACTGCCTCCGCCTGACGGGCGGGACCCACCGCTCAGCACCACCGACCTCAACCAACACCAATCACCGAGACCGCAAGACGGGATGGGAGCCAGGGCGCTCCCATCCCGTCCGTTTTCAAGTCCATCTTGATGTTCGCTCGTGACGATCATCTTTCCCCGGGGAACGACAACCGGCCACCGCCAGCGCGACCAGTGAGACGCCATCACTGATCCGCGCAGTTCCACCTTTCTTACCTTAGGAATGCAACGAAGTGGAATAATGAGCCATAATACGGAATCCGGATGATTAGTGATGGGTTGTCCAGATCGGTTCCTCGGGCGACCAATGAAAGTGGGTGTGGGCTTTGATGGTGGCCGGGTCCGCGCGCAGCGTCTGGCAGCGCTCCACGAGCACCGCTTCGAGTGTGTCCAGATCGGGACAGGTGCGATTCGCCACGGGTTCGTCCAGGAGCGGCCAGAGCCGTTCGGCTGGTTAGAGTTCCGGCGAGCGTGGGGGCAGGCGCACCATATCGATCCCGGCCGGGATCGTGAGCGAGCCGCTGGTGTGCCAGCCGGCACCATCCAGCACTAGGGCCGCGCGATGCTGGGCGTCGATGCCTTCATCATGGACAAAGGCGGTCAGAGCCAGCCCTATCGTCTCCATGGTGACCGTCGGCAGCAGACACCACCAAGTCTGCCCCGTGGCCGGGCGGACAAAGCCATAGACATACAGCCACTGGTCGTGCCGATCCACCGCGGCCACGGGCCGGTGGCGCCCAGACCCCGCGCGTCAGCGGCAAGAGCCCCACGCGATGTTCATCCTGGGCCCAGAGCATGAAATCCGCCGCTGGAGACAGGACCGCCAGCGCACTCAGTCTGGTGGCAAGCCCCCTTCTTTGAAGGCATCCTGCGCGATCGGATCGGCACGGACCGCGGTAGGCCGTGGCCGCTGCGGCGTGAAGCCGATCGCGTGCAGCACCTCCCAGGCCCGCTGGGGGGCAATCGGGTGCTCGAGGCGTGCACTCAACCAGGCGGCCACCTTTGGCCCCGTCCAGAGACCGCCATCTGCCGGCGGATGCGCCAAGCGTGTCTGCAACTCCCCGCGCACGGCCGCGTTGACCAGCGGGGCCGCCCCGGGATTGGTCCGACGGCGGTCCCGCAGCCCTGCGGGGCCCTCGTCGATAACCAATGCACGATGCGGCGCATCCAGTCCTCGGCATAACCGAGCTGGTTGGCCACGGTAGGGATATGCGCTCCCCGATCGAGCAACCAGATAATCTGCCAGTGCAGGCGTTCGACCCCGTACGGGCAGCGACGATAGCGCTGCTCGATCTCGGCGGACGAGAGATGCGGAGGAAGCGAGAGCGGGGCGGTCATGGCGGGAACCTCCTGAGGGATGCGTCTCCCTTCATGGTACCCCTCACTGTCTATCCGGATTCCGTATAACACCCGTCGCGAATCAGCGGCGGCGGGAGAAACCAACGAGGAGCACCACGCTGAGGAGGGCGACGAGGATTAGCTCGGCGGCGAGGATGGCGAGATCGAAGAGGTGGACTCCGTGGGAAGGGCCAAGCTGAATCAGAAGCGGGCCTTCCAGAATCCGGCGCTGGTCCATGTAGCACCAGGCGAGGGCGATGGCGGTGATGGCCCCGACGAGCGTCATCGCGGCCAGGTAATGGAGCAGGACATCGCGACGACGTGACATCGCCTAATCGAAGCGCTCCGGTTCGGCGAGTTTCTGGCGGAAGAAGTCGAGGGTCTCGCGAAGACCGTCGTCGAGCGAGACTTCGGGCTGCCAGCCGAGGAGGCGTTTCGCCTTCGAGATGTCCGGGCGGCGCCGCTGGGGATCGTCCTGCGGGAGCTTCTCGTAGACGATGCCATCGGTAGTGCCGGAGAGGGCGACGATGCGCTCGGCGAACTGGAGGATGGTGTGCTCCTCCGGATTGCCGAGATTGATGACCTCGCCGGCAAGGCCCGGTGTCTCCATCAGCAGGATGAAACCGCGAACGAGATCGTCGACATAGCAGAAGGAGCGCGTCTGCGAGCCGTCGCCATAGATCGTGATGGGGCGCCCCTCGATCGCCTGGATGCAGAAGTTCGGGACGACGCGGCCATCGGAGGGGGCGGAGCGGGGCCCGTAGGTGTTGAAGATGCGGGCGATGCGGGCGTCGACGTGATGCTGGCGGACGTATTCCATGACGAGCGCCTCGGCGAAGCGCTTGCCTTCGTCGTAGCAGGCCCGTGGCCCGTTCGGGTTGACGTTGCCCCAGTAGGTTTCGACCTGGGGATGGACCAGCGGATCGCCGTAGACCTCGGAGGTGGAGGCCTGCATGAAGCGGGCGCCGTGGCGGCGGGCGAGCTCCAGGGCGTTGTGGGTGCCGTTGGCGTTGACCATCAGCGTCTCGATCGGGTAGCGGGCGTAGCCCTTGGGGCTGGCCGGGCTGGCGAGGTTGTAGACGCGCTCGAAGACGTCGTCGACCAGTTCCGCGCGGAGCGGCTGGGCCATATCCTGCGGCAGGAAGGTGAAATTCGGGCGGCCGCGCAGGTGATCCAGGTTCTCCGGCACGCCGGTCAGGAAATTGTCGGTGGCGACGACCTCGTGCCCCTCGATGACCAAACGCTCCACAAGGTGGCTGCCGATAAAGCCGGCGCCACCGGTGACCAATATACGCATGAATGCCTCTTCCTACCCCAGCCAGATTGTGAAAGTATCCTGAATCATTATGCCCGACGTTGGCGAGCGTGTGCAATCGCCTGCTCGTAGATATCCATCAGCATCTCGTAGTTCCGCTCCGGCGTGTATTTCGCCTCGTATTCCCGGCGGGCATTCTCGCCCATGCGCCGCATCTCTTCGGGGTGCTCGACTGCCCATCGGACCTTGGCAGCGAGATCGTTGGAGTCCCCAGGTTCAAACAAAAGGCCCGTTTGTCCATTGACCACAATCTCCGGTATCCCTCCAACGCGTGATGCTATTACTGCCTTGCCTTTTGCATAGGATTCAATAATGACTCGCCCGAAAGGTTCGGGCCACTCCGACGGAACCACAATCACAGCAGAGCTTCCCATTGTATCGTACACATCAGCCGCTGACTGTTGCCCCAAGAAAGTAACTTGAGCCGACTCGTTTGCCGCCGAAATGGCCAGATCCCTAAGAGGCCCGTCACCTACTATTGAAAGGTTGCACCCCGCACAGCGCGACCAAGCATCTAGGAGAGTAGTAAAACCCTTTTCTCTGGAGAGCCGTCCAACAAAGAGGGCACCGGAGCCACTTGTCACTGAAGTTAGTGGGTCGGGATGAACGAAGTTCGGCTTGATCGAGATGAGACGAGCAGGAACTCCTCCATCAACTAATCTGTCTCTCACATAGCTGCTCGTCGCAATGTAACGGTCCACATCGCGTGTCCAAGTTCGTCGAATCCTGTGTACAGTAAGCATTGCAGCAGTAACCGCTGTCTTGGATCGGGATTCTTGATAACAACCGTGCATGACGCCAGGGAAAGGTATGATCTTGCCTACGCAATCTTCGCAATAGTGTCCGTCCCGGAACAAAGTCGCACTTGGGCACACCAACCGGTAGTTTCGAACAGAGTGGACGACCGGAGTTCTCAAGTTTTTGGTGGCCGCGTAGGCGCTTGGAGAAATCAAGGGATAGGTATTCTCGACATGTACCAGATTGGGGCGGAACAACCGAATCGTGTCTTCGACTAGACTCTTGCTCATTGCGGACCACACTGTATCTACGGCCAGAGATATTGCTTGTCCCGCCGACGGATTGTCTGGGATAGATCGGTTATCAAACTCAAGGGTCTTGACCGTATGGCCGTGTTGCTCAAGGAGACGGTTCTCCGACTCATAACTCTCGTTCTCCCCACCGCGGCTTCGGTGGAGATTATGTAGCTTTAAGATCCGCATTTTATCCGTAATCCCCTGTCCTATCGCATAGAGGGGCTATTCTTTGGCCCGGACGAAGAACGCGTCGCCTTGAAGTATTTCTCCGGTCTTGGGATGTGCCAACTGATCTACGAATCCCTTGAAAATAAACCCTCGACTCCTCAAGAACACGTAGATATCGTCGAACAACGGCTCTCCTTCATAAAGAGGCGAAAACGACGTTTCTACAAGGACGTGTTCGCATTGTTGTAGCAGCCGTTCTGCGCCGCGTAGAACTCGATCCTCTGACCCTTGCACGTCAATCTTTAGCAACACCGCCGGTACAAGACTCAATTCAGCAGCGAAGCTGTCTAGAGTTTTGAACTCCACTTGAATCTGCATGGTCGGGCTAGTCCACGGAAATGCTTCTTTATGTTTGTCTGCCATATTGAGAAGTGATGAGGATTCGGAGAAGTGATTTAGGTTCATTGAACCAGTGCCGATGTTATCGCTGATAGCGACATTGAACGCTTGGATGAGAGAATCAGCGGAGAACCGCGCCTCAAGTGTATGGAAGGAGTTTGGAACCGGTTCAAATGAATAAATGAGTGCGTCGGGGTAGATCGCCCTGGCGGCGCTCGCGAATTGACCAGTGTTGGCGCCTACGTCAATAACCGTTCTGACGTCCAAGCCCTTCAACCACGGTTTATCGATCATGTTTAAGGTTGCCCAATGAACCCCCCGGGCAGCCTGTATCAATTGATTTGGATGCATTACAACCGCCGGAATGGCTTCCAGTGCCTTCCTCACTAAGACCTGCATCCTTGATATCTGTGTCCACGCCATCCGTACTCCCCCTGAACTGCTAGGGCAATTCGGCTCTGCCTAGACTAGTGCCTATGTGATCTGCCCATTTCTCATTGTGAACGCGAAGCCCGGCTATTCCCATCCCCAAAACGCACCATAACCATATTCCTCCCTGAGGGCTCTCGAGATACACGTCAAAGGTTGCTTCAGTCATGATCGCAGCCCAGTATGAAAGGATCCATAGGAAGAAGGCCGACCAGTATTTGTCTCGCATCCGGATGCTTCTTCTATAGCCGCGGAGTACCTGCCATGCAAACAGAGAATGCAGTGCAATCCAAGTGGCGATGCCAGGGACACCCATTCGAGCCAATACTGACATATGACCATTGTGAGGGGAACGAAGAGAGCTGTCGCCCAACACCTGGAACCCGTCATCGTCCGCTAGATTGACGCCGAATCCTTTGCCAGTCCAGAAGTAGTCTCCCTTTATCGTGTATCCATATATTTCAGACCACCAATCTAGGCGCCAGTTCTTAGTCGACTGTACACTACCTTGCGCTCCGGTTTCGTCTGAGAAGATGCTTACCACGTTTGTGGCGAGTTGCCGAGCTGAAAACTCTCGAGACCCGCCAAACTCAATCTGCGGATCAATCAAGAAGAGAGTCATTAATAATCCAGTCCCAAGAATCGTTGCTTTTAGTAGATCACGAGAAGGTCGAAGCAGCGCGATAACAGACAATGCCATAACTATCGCCAACATGCCGCCTCGGTTTCCCGTCGCAACCAAGACGGCCGCCACAGCCCAAAGCGACCAAAAAATCGCCGATGGAATCGAAAATCGTGATTTGTGTTGAACATAGAGCCCGGAGAGGATAAACGCCGCTAAGCCCGCTAGTACTACACCTTGATCCCCGGACTTCATCAACGAAATGATGGGAAGTGGAGATCCTGGAAAACGTGGAAGCGAAATGTCCAAAAGCCGGAAGCCGATTGACATTACCGGTAACCAAATTACCACGTACGGTAGTAGCGTGGCGTACAGTGCGACTCCCCTTCTGATCGCTGACTCCGTAAGTAAGAGGGACAGCACAATTGCGAAGGCGCCGTAGTACCAAAGTGCTGCGTCCCGTATTGCAAGGAAACCATACTGGGGAACATATTGAGCGGTACGTAGCAATCCCAAGATCATGAAGGAGACGAGCAAGAGATGGACACTGGATACCCGGGACCTAGCTCTTCCCAGAGTGAGAGCTGCTATACCTAAGATAAGAACCAGTTCCCCAACGTACAAAGGTGATATGCCGAGATAGGCAAAACCTCGCCCTTGTACTGCATACCCGACTAGCAAGATGCTCAACAGTGCGAAGAAGACGCTTACCGTCTTAGGACCGATACTGAAGACCATCGTAAGTGCTGCGAGACCGCCCGCGACAACTGTCACCCACGGTGAGAAGGGCGCAGCCATTCCCGTCACCGCAGCTACCAGCACTGCCGCAACTAGCACAACCACATTGACGATATGGGGCATTCTTGCAGTATATGTCTTCACTAGCTACGAGCGCTTACTAAATCACAATAGAGCCGGCTAATGATTGCTCTTTTTCCGTCCCATTCATACGCATCACATACGCGCTGATATCCAGACCGGCCTAATGACCGGCGTAGCTCTTCGTTCTGAGACAGGTGCTTGATCGCTCCAGTTATTTGAGTAACCGCACTGCGTCTGTCAGCTGCGCGTATCTTAATGCCGCAGGAATCCGTCACCGCAAGTCCGGGTCCGCCTAAATCCATGCAAATGACTGGAAGTCCCGCCGCCATCGCTTCGAGAACGGCGAATCCACCCGAATCGTGCAGGCTCGGAAAAACAAAGATATCAGAGTCTTCTAAGTGTTTGCGCACTTCCTCCGGTGGGAGTGCCCCTAGAAAGTGAACAGAGTCTCCCAACCCCAAGTCATTGACCAGATTTGCTAAACGGGTTTTATCAGGCCCGGCACCGATGATATTAAGCGATAGCCCTGAGTGTTCTGACTCTATCCCCGCGATAGATTCGATAGCAAGATCAATACCTTTCCAATACACTAATCGACCGACATAGAGGAGCTGCACTCGGCCACCGGGTGGGGAGTAGCGCTCCGGTGGAGAACTCGGCGGAGTGATTCCGATATTGGGGACTACATCAATATCAATACCCAATCGCTGCGACAGCTTATCTGCAGTTTCCTGTGTAGTGGCTAACACTCGAGACGCGGTCCGGGCGGTTTTTCGCACCCCTGGCATTAGGACTAAAATGTTGTTACTAGAAGCCCGAATGGCTTCGAGCAGCCTGTAACGCCTGGGTAGGCCGTGCAGAAGTCCTCGGGGGGCTTCTTCCATACCGCCGACCGCGCCCCAAATAAACGGAATGTCCAGTTCCTTGAGAAACGAGCCGTTGCGCACACTCCCGTATGTGACATGATGGGCTACGTCAAAAGCGATCTCCGATTGCAGCTTCTTCGCAGGCGCGACCGCAGTCACTTGCCACAGAAACATATGTATATAGAGACCCAAACCGAGGCGCTGGCCGATTATTGAAAGGACCCGGAGCCAAACTGGCAACTCGTGATAAACGAAGTTAACGCCGGGAATAGGAGAATCCTGGAGTTTCGCCTCTATTCGTTTCCGGTTCTCTTCGCGAGTGAGCACCCAGACATCATGCTCCTGAGAGGCTTGCACGACCCAATTCCAACCGATACCAGGCTCAGAACCTTGATCTGGTTGGCATGCATATGCGGAAAGCAGCACTTTCATAAACTTTATATCTCCATTTCTCCGCGCCGTATCAGCTTATCGATGGTGAGGGATCACTGGCGGATTCACTAACCGTGAAGGCGAACACCCCACTTGTTCTTGAGCGAGGATGCAATTACTCCCATATATGGCCGAATCGCCCAGTATGGCCAGAGCCTACCCCCAAACCGACGAGCGAAATGATACTGATCTCGCCATGGACGACCTTTAGGGCCAAAAATGTCTTTCAGGCGGAACGAAAGAGGGGCTGTTACATCCGCCCAAGTTCCAGCCGGGGGGTTGCGCACACACCAACCTATTGCCTTCGGCACTACCGTGATAGGAATTCCGGCTTGCGTGGCACGTAGCCCGTAATCTATGTCTCCATACGCGTGCGTATACGAAGCATCGATCGTACCAAGCTCATCAACAACTTCACGTGGTAGAAAAACGCAATTTCCGTTGAATGTCACCGGGGTATCCCCAAGGTGCGCTTCAGTTCTGAGTGAAAACCGAAGGGGATGAGCTTTGCTAGGAAACAATGCGCCATACGTCAGTGCACCGTTGGATGGATCCAATGTTTCTCCGACAACAATTTGCCTCTGTTCTGGCCGAGCGAAAACACTATGCAGCGCCCTAAAGATGTCGTTGATAGCTTCCTCACGGAGAACCGTATCATCGTTGAGCCAGAGAAAGAACGGTAGACTGGAATCTTTTATGGCGCTACTCATAGACAACGCCATCCCTCGATTCCAATATACGTTCTTGTCAACCTGATCCACGACTGCGTCGGGATACTGCTCCAATACTGACTGAGCAGTACCATCCGAACCTGCATCGGTCAGAAAGACAATCGGCCGGACGCCCGCTCTCTGAGCGGCGAAAGCCAGAGATTCCAGCGACTTTAGTGTGCTAGCTTTCCGATTGAAAGTAGTCATTATCACGCCAATTGAGGTTGTGGTCATAGTAGTTTTCTCCCAAGTCGGTTTCATTGCCAAGCCGCCTTCTGCTACAGAACTGATCTGTGTCACATTACGGTCCCTGTCAGCCAAGCGTTTCCAAAATTTCACTAGCAAATACCAATTGCGAGGCCAACGAAACGAAATATACCGCCAGAACACAGATCAACATTCCGTAAACGCCGAAGCTGTGAACCAGAGGCCATACCAGTATCGTCGCCGAAAACAGACCTCCCAAGGACGCGCTAAAGAGTACAGCGCTCTTCCGCAATGCGCGAACACGCGCGCCGAGGAGCTTATTCGCGCCCATCAACAGATACATGAAACCAAACCCAGCTGGTAGCCATTCATGGCCGGCGTAGCCGTTTCCGAACAGAGTAGATACCAAGGCAGGGCCTAGTATCAGCAAGAAGAGACAGATGACTAGGAGCAGAATGACGTAGCCAGCCGAGATCCGTCGGAAATCAGCCTCCATCTTGGTCCTCCCATTCTCACCCAGCAGATGACTGAAGCGGATGGGAAGAATGGTATCGAATACCGCCAGGAGGATTCCAAGAGGTCTCATCAGAGTTTCGGTTGCCCGGAATACGCCTACAGCGCCTGGTCCTAGAATCCATGCCCCGACAAATGTAGGGAGTTGCGCGGACAACCAGCCGATAAGCGACGATCCGCCGAGCCATCGACCCATTTCCCACATCTGTCGCATATACCGAGGCTCAATTTTGCCCGCAAAGCTCGCTCTGGTGAGTACGACACCGAGCCATGTAGATGAGCCAGCTAACGCTGCCATCACAAGCAACACTGTGAGTACCGACGTCAGTATTCCAAGCATCCACAGGAGAGTCACCGCCAAGGCTTGACCACCGAATCCCAGTATGTCCACCATGGCCGCGTCGCGCTGTCGTCTTTCGGTGTGGAGAATTCTCCTATAAAAATCCTGTGCTAGGTAGCTGGTCAATGTCAGAAAGAACATAGCCAGAGTTTTAGTCTGCGCCAAAGAATTCGAGATCGCTACAATGATAGTGAATAATCCGAGGATCAATATGATGATAGTGAACAGCCGCTGGGCATGGGCAACTGAACGGCTGAAGTCTCGGTAGTTCTGGCCACGCAAATGCTGCCCAATTACGTTGTGCGGCGAAGATATGATTCCGAACTGCACCGACACCATCAGCATGAGTACCAGGTAATAGATGCCGAAAATACCAAACAGCGCCGGGTCAAGCGACCTGGCGACTACCAGCATCAGCAGGAAATTGGACCCACTGATTATAACTTGGTCCGCGACGCCCCATGTAATAACGGATGAGTTTTGGAACCTCTGCTTCAACTCGTGCCGCGAAAATGCCCACACATTAGACATCATCTATTTTGGCCCAATCGTGGTCGCCGGGGTAGAAAACTAATCACATACGAGCGCGGCCCATTACACTTTCTGGCACTGGATAGTGCGCAGGAGTCGGAGCGATCTTGCCACAGGTTTTCGCAGGCGTCTATCATTGCGATCCTACTTGAAGTTCCGGCAAGGGTTTAATAATCCGACAAGGATTGCCGCCTGCTATGACGTTTGCGGGAATATCAGAAGTCACTACGCTACGGGCGCCGATGACAGAATGATTCCCGATGTTGACACCCTTCAGGATGAAGGACCCAGATCCAATGAATACATTCTCGCCAATAATTGTTGGTTTGGATTCAGTACCTTCAAGGCCGGCATACCTGCGTCCTTGGGGTGCGATCCGATGGAAGTCGGTGTCCACAATCACCACATCGGCACCTAATAGCGAATTAGGCCCGATCTGGATTCGGGATGCACAACAAATACTTCCTCCACTAATCCCGACATCGTCCCCAATGATCAACTCTGCTCCTGCTTGTAGTGTCCTCAATATGACTGGATGGCTTACCCCTAACGCCGTCATGCGACTGTCTGAGCAAAGCACAACCCGATTTCCTATGCGGATACTGGAGCCCGGAACACGAGAGACGATAGGAAGTCCTAGTAGAGTTAGGCGTTGCCCAATTTCAATTCCTGCGAGCCGCAGTCTAGCGAAACCAAAGAATCCAAGAAGCACGACCGATGCTCTCCGCATTACCTTGGTGACCATATTCAGCACGGATTTGCTCCTTATTGGACCGCAGTAGTTAGCGACGTAGTGCAGTCTTTCAAGCGATGGTAGGGATATTCGTCGGACAACCTGTCTAATGAAGTCCTCGGATATGGTCGCCTCAGTGGACTTATAAGATATTCACTCACTGATGGAGAACAGGATCGAATCGATCAATGAGGTGGCCGAGCTTCACAAATGAAGTTCCAAGGCATGAAGCCTTCCGGTTGGCTGATCTCATATCCGTACTTTCCAATGAGGCTTTGTAATGCGTTACGTTGATCAGCATTTTGAAGCTCAATCAATAGTACTGGCAGGCACGCTGCCAACATTTGCAGCGCACCCTGAATTACTTGGAGCTCTCCTCGTTCGACGTCGATCTTAATCGCGGAAACTCTGGGTTTCCCGTGAGATTCCCACACCCGGTCAAGCGTGGTCGTTCGCACCTTGATCGTTCCCTCCTCAGTCACATGGGAGGGAAGCCCGTGCATGGAGTGATAGGCAGGATCGCCCGCAAGGGTAAAGGAAACTTCTGCGTCTCTATCTGACGCTGCCAATTGAAGAACCTCTACGTTTGATAGTCCGTTCAATAAAGCGTTGGTCATTAGCCCTTCGACGTTCATTGGCACCGGTTCTACTGCTATGATCATGCCTTCAGGCCCCACCGTCTTTGCCAAAGCAATAGCAAAAATACCGATATTTGCACCCACATCAAATGCAATGCTCCCCGGCCGGAGTGCTTTCGAAAGGGTTTTCCTTTCCTCCGATTCGAAGTCGCCCTCGACAAGAATCTCTCTGGTCAACACTTGCCCATAAGGGACCTGAAACTTGAGGTCACCTGGTAGGTTGATCCTAATCTCATCAGGAGCGACATTGATGATCGGCTCTAGAATCCTATGAACCAGAAAACCCTTTCCAAATCTCATGGGTGCTCGGCGAACGTACTCGCGGAGCGGCCAAAGGATATTCCAAACTGCTCGTCTAACAGGACGCTTCTCTAGCGTTACTACATCCGGTTTCAAAATTGTGATTTCCTCCGTTCAATGATACTCGAAACAAATCGCCCATTATCCAACACGTACCGCCGCCACAATCGCTTCGGGTCCTGGCTGAGGCGGAAGAGCCACTCGAGGCCGTTGCGTTGCATCCACTTCGGGGCCTGCCTGATGCGGCCGGTGTGGAAATCGAAGGCGGCGCCGACGGCGATGAGGACGGGGGCGCTCAGGAGGGGGCGGTGGTTGGCCACCCACCAGTCCTGCTTCGGCGTGCCGAGGCCGCACCAGACGATGTCGGCGTTACTGTCGTTGATCTTCGCGATGACCTCCTCTGTCTCAATGTCGCCGACCTGCTGCATCGGCGGGGTATGGGTGCCTGCGACGGTGAGACCGGGGAAACGCGCGGTCAGCTTGTGCGCGAGGTCGTCCGCCACCCCGGGGGCGCCGCCGTAGAAGAAGTGGCGATGGCCGGTGGTCGCCGAGCGTTGCGCGAGCTCGAGCATGAGGTCCGGCCCGTAGACGCGGGAGACCTCGTCGTGCCCGGCGCGGCGGGAAAGCCAGACGAGGGGCATGCCGTCCGGCGTGCGGAGACCGGCGGCATTCACGATCTCGCGCATGGCGGGGTCGCGCTGGCACTCCATCACGGTGTGGACGGTGCAGATCTCGACGTACTGGCGATCGTCGTTGGCGATCCAACCCTCAATCGTCTCGATGGCGAGCGGCATATTGAGCGCGCTGATCTGGACGTCCAGCACATCGGTGGAGGCGATATCGGTCATCATGTGAACGCGAGCTCCGGGCGATGCGTCTCGTACCAGGCGATGGTGTTGCGGAGGCCCTCGTCGAAGCCGGTGCGGGCCTCGAAGTCGAGCTGCTCGCGGGCCCGGCTGGTGTCCAGGGCGCGGCGGGGCTGGCCGTCGGGCTTGGTCGGGTCCCAGCGGATCTCGCCGTCGTAGCCGGTGAGGCGGGCGATCCGCTCGGTGAGGTCGCGGATCGTGATCTCCTGGCCCACCCCGAGGTTGACCGGGTCGGGACTGTCCAGCTTCTCCGCCCCCAGCACGATGCCCCGGGCGGCGTCGTCGACGTAGATGAACTCGCGGGAGGCCGATCCCGTCCCCCACGCCTCGATGAACGGGGCGCCACTGTCGCGGGCGTCGACCATCTTCTTGATCAGCGCCGGGATGACGTGCGAGCTCGCGGGGTCGAAGTTGTCCCACGGCCCGTAGAGGTTGACCGGGATCAGGTAGACGGCGTTGAAGCCATATTGCTCGCGATAGGCCTGGCTCTGCACCAGCAGCATCTTCTTGGCCAGGCCGTAGGGGGCGTTGGTCTCCTCCGGGTAGCCGTTCCAGAGCTCGTCCTCATGGAAGGGCACCGGCGTGTACTTCGGGTAGGAGCAGACGGTGCCGATGGTGACGAACTTGCCGACGCCGGCGAGGCGGGCCTGCTCCATCAGCTGCATGCCCATCATCGCGTTGGCGTAAAAGAAGGCGCCGGGGTTCTCCCGGTTGGCGCCGATGCCGCCGACCACCGCCGCGAGATGGATGATCACATCCGGCCGGGCGTCGGCCAGGGCGCGGCGCACGCCATCCTCGGTGCGCAGGTCGTAGTCGGCGCTGCGGGGGACGAAGATCGCATCCTCCTCCGCGCCGGCGGCTTTCAGCTGGGCGACGACGTGGCGGCCGAGAAAGCCGGCACCACCGGTCACCATCACGCGTTTGCCGGTCCAGAAGCTCATCGGACCACCTCCTCGCCGGCGCGGGCGAGCGCGGCGATCTCGCGGGAGGTCGGTTCATCCCGCGGCACCGCGGCGAGCTGCGGCCACGGGCTGAGGTCGATGCCGTGCTCCCGCAG
>Ga0180216_1002722_pt1 | contig 14443 bp, 15 predicted proteins | sample eDN3rd37CBELigMG_FD_128879 | JGI IMG/M metagenome (GOLD analysis project Ga0180216, IMG submission 128879) | Enriched Miracle-Growth compost microbial communities from Emeryville, California, USA - eDNA 3rd pass 37_C BE-Lig MG (version 2)... ... | reverse complement strand
TGTTAAAAAAATTAAAGGCATTTTTTGTTGAGGAAAAGGGTCAAGGTATGGCAGAATATGGACTCATCCTTGCTCTAATCGCTGTTGTAGTCATTGTTGGACTTACCGCATTAGGTGGACAAATTAACAGCATGTTAAACTTTATTAAAGGTAAATTGATCGTATCATAAAAATTTTTGTTACTTGCTTTTTAGGCCCTGCGTTCCTGATGAAATATAGGATTTGTAGGGCTTTTTGATTGCTTATCAATAAAATTGTTAGAAAGAAGGGAGAAGTGACTATGCTGGATTTGATCCTTGGTTTTGCTCTTTTCATTTCCTTGATTACAGATCTTCGAGAGAGAAAAATCCTCAACATGATTACCCTGCCTTCTATCCTAATCGGTATCGTTTACCATACCTGGATGGCTGGGTGGGAAGGGTTTCTCTTTAGTGGAAGTGGGTTTTTGTTAGGCCTTGCACTTCTATTCATTCCTTACCTGATGGGTGGAATGGGCGCCGGAGATGTCAAGTTATTGGCAGCTATTGGTTCATTAAAAGGAGCGTATTTTGTCTTCCAATCCTTCTTATACATTTGTTTAGCAGGTGGAATCATTGCACTCCTCATTGTCATCAAACGAAAGCAATTAAAAAACACCATCACCCGATGCTTTTACTCATTAGGTTTTTTGCGAGGGAACACGGGTGCTCTGCAGATTCTTGATCGGAATGAATTGCATCACGCTTTTCCGTACGGGGTTCCCATCGTAATAGGGACAGTTATTGTTTATACATTAGGTGGTTCGCTATGAGAGGGGAAAAGGGACAAGCTGCGGTAGAATTAGCACTAAGTTTAACGGTTGTGATTTTGTTGTTATGTGCCTTGGTGGACTTTGGGCGGATCTGCTATGCGAAACTTGCTTTAAGCCATGCTGGACGTGAAGCGGCACGTGTTGCAAGTGTGGGTGGATCAGATTCCAGCGTCGTTAGTACCGGCAGAAATGCAGGTGTAGGATTGGATACGGGCAAGATCACTGTCAGTGTTTCCCCATCTACCCGCAATCGCGGTACGTATGCTACGGTCAAACTGAACTATCCGGTCGAGATCGTCACACCACTCATGGCCAATATCCTCTCTAATCCCTTTCCAGTATCTACGCAAACCATCATGCGGGTGGAATGATCATGAAACGAAGATTTCTTAAGAACGATCAGGGAAGTACTGTTGTTCTCATCGCGTTGGCGATGACCGTCATGCTTGGTTTTGTTGCCCTTGTCGTGGATGGTGGAATGCTTTTTCTTGAAAGGCACCGATTACAAAAGGCTGTGGATGCAGCTGTTTTGGCAGGGGCCCAAGAACTTCCCGAATTTACGGATCGTTCGGTAAAAGAAGTAAAAAGAGCGATTTCCTTGAATGGGATTTCCGACGCTTCCTTAAATATTTCCATCAGCGAGAGTAATCGTCTTTTAGAAGTAGAAGCATCCCACGATGTGGAACTCACTTTCGCCCGGGCCTTAGGAATCTCTCATTCAACGGTTAGTGCTGTCGCTGCGGCTGGGCTTCGTCCGTTAACATCAGGTGTCGGGGCGATCCCACTCGGTGTTGACACATCCAGTTCCCTCGATTACGGCAGTTCGGTAAAGCTAAAAGTAGGGGATGCTGTAATCGGAAACTTTGGAGCATTGGCTTTAACGGGACCAGGTGCGCGTGATTATGAAACGGATTTAAAATCAGGCTATCAGTTTGAGGTTGCCGTAGGGCAATTACTTGATACACAAACAGGAAATATGGCGGGCCCAACGAAAAAGGCGATCGAAGAAAGGATGGCGCATTGTCCATACAATGGCAGCGCATCTTATTCTAATTATCCTAGTGATTGTCCCCTGGTGGTTCTAGTCCCAATCTATGAAACGCTCCAAGTGGATAACCAAAACCAGGTCAAGACAGTGAAAGTGAAGGGTTTTGCTTCCTTCTTTATTGAAGGCGTGACCGGCACGAACACGGGTTCAGAAATTACCGGGAGATATTTGAAAAAAACACATTTGGGAGATAGTTCGTCTTCTCAAGAAAATTATCAAACGTATGGACTAAAAATTGTCAAGTAAAAGAATGGTGGGATTTATGAAAACAACGAAGATTTGGCTAAGTGCAATGTGTTTTGGCATCATCTCATCTGGCATTCTCTACTTGTCCCTTTTTACAAGCCAATCACCCACTGATGCACAGACTAAGTATCAGGAAGAAACCTCTACGCAGGTGAATATTGAACAACCAGGTGAGCCCATAACCCAATTGAAAATTGGGGAAGGCATGCGAGCGATCTCTGTTGCTGTTGAGGAAGCAGAGGGAGTGGCTGGATTTCTCTCACCTGGCTCCTATGTGGACGTGGTTTCGCTCCTGCCAGGTCCTAATGGGGAAGTGCAGGCAGCAAAAATGCTTTTGCAAAACGTGAAAGTTCTAGCTGTAGGAAATACGGTAGAAAACCCCGGTGAGAATAGCGATGCAACAGGGTCAATGGGGTTGGCAGGAGAGGGAGAGGGCTCTTCTTATCGGACCGTCACACTGGAAGTCAAACCAGAGCAAGGGACCTCATTAGCCTACGCGAATGTAAAAGGGGATATTACCTTTATGCTGAGAGCAACAGAATCAAGTGCGAAAGTTCCTTCTCAGGATGCGTCAAATGAAGAGGTGATATCAAAATGATGATTCAATGGATCGGTCTATCCAAGGATGGTGTCGAACCACAATGGGTGAAAGACATAGCAAAAAAGAATGGGGTAACTTTTCAATGGCAACAGAATCCTAAATTCTTAACGTCTGCTTTAGCCACTGTACAGTCAAAACCAACGATCGTCCTATTACAGTCCTCACCTCAGTGGGATGTTTATGAACTTTGCAAAGAAATATCGCTAACCCATCGGATCATTTCAATTATTTTACTACTCCCACAAGGGGAAATCGATTATAAAAAGGCAATGCTTTCTGGAGCCATAAACGTATTGGATGAAGATCTTGCTGTGGACTTGCTTTACGATGCATTGGAAAAAGCAAAGGATCAATTAAGGACAAAGGCTGAGAAGGCCTATGGTATGGATCTGCACCAAGGCCGCGTCTTGACGATCTGCAGCACCAAAGGCGGTGTTGGCAAAACCACGATGGCTGTGAATTTAGCTGTATCCTTTGCTATGCAAAAAGAAAAAGTCGTGGTTGTTGATTTAGATCTGCAATTTGGCGACTTGCCGATTGTATTTGATGTGCAACCCAGACGAACTATTTATGAATGGATAAAAGAAACAGGGGAGGGCTCACAGCCTTCGATCGAGGAATATCTGACCAAGCATGAATCTGGTGTGGATATTCTTGCAGCACCGCTACTTCCTGAATTTGCGGAATTAATCAAAGGGGAACATGTCAAACATCTTGTTGAGGAACTAAAACATGAATATGATCGAGTTCTGATTGATACACCCCCTGCTTTATTAGAAACGACGCTGGTGGCATTGGAGAATTCAGATGATATCGTGATGATTACTTCGAATGATTTAGCGACGATCAAAAACGGAAAACTCTGCTTGGATACGTTAGAGCTTCTTAAATTGAAGGGAAATCTTAAGGTGGTCTTGAATCGTGATCACAGCAAGGGTGAAATCAAACCAGAAACGGTCGAAACGATCTTAGGGAAGCGTGTTTTTGCGCGAATTCCCAATGATTATAAAACCGTCATCTCGTCGATTAATCAAGGAACACCTTTCGTTTTATTAAAAAGCAAGTCCAAAGTAGCTAAAAAAGTGATTCAATTGGCAGAAAGGCTTCAGTCGGAAAATCAACAAAGTAAAAGGAAATTCAAAAATTCCTTTTTCTCTAAATTCATACTCAGATTTAGGAAAACCTAAAAAAGAGGGGGATTTCCATGTCACTTTTACGACGAATTCATGAACAAAGTGCAGCTACTCCCCATGTCATGCCAGCGTCAAAGAGTGTAAATAAACCCAACTCTGATCAGAGCAATGGAACGACAGAATTGAAAAGGAAACTGCACAATTATTTGGTACAGGAACTCAAGAACTTTAAAGAAGATGATGAAAGTTTAATTCCGGTAATTACCAATTTGGCTGACGATTTCTTCGAACTTGAAGGGGAGCGTCTTTCCTTCGAATCTAAAAAACTCATTTTAGATACGGTAATCAATGAATTAACAGGGTATGGACCGATTACGCCTTTGCTCGCAGATCCAGATGTTTCCGAAATTATGGTAAACGGACCTTACCAGATCTATGTTGAGAAAAAAGGGAGACTACAGAAAACAGACACCTTTTTCCGAGATGATGAACATGTGATGCAAGTCATCGAGAGAATTGTTGCCCCCCTCGGGAGAAGAATCGACGAAAGCGTGCCAATGGTCGATGCCCGATTGCCTGATGGATCTCGGGTAAATGCGATTATTCCGCCGCTTGCGCTAAATGGTCCTACTGTGACGATTCGGAAATTTCCAACCAAACGGCTGGAGGTTCAGGATCTAATAGAGTTTGGAACATTAGATAAGACGATGGCGTCCTTCCTCGATGGCTGTGTTAAAGCTCGTTTAAATATGTTCATTAGTGGAGGGACCGGTTCAGGAAAAACAACTCTATTGAATGTTTTATCTACCTTTATCCCGCAAGAGGAACGAATCGTTACGATTGAAGATGCGGCAGAATTGAAATTGTCCCAGGAGCACATCATCTCTTTGGAAACTCGCCCAGCTAATATCGAAGGCAAAGGTGCTATAACGATCCGTGATCTGGTACGAAATTCATTGCGAATGAGACCCGAACGAATTGTCATCGGTGAGGTTCGTAGTGCAGAAGCGTTGGATATGTTACAGGCGATGAATACGGGTCATGATGGATCCTTAGCCACAGGACATGCAAACACTCCAAGAGATATGCTGGCTCGTTTGGAAACGATGGTTTTAATGTCAGGGATGGAGTTGCCAGTACGGGCGATTCGCGAGCAGATTTCCAGTGCCATCGATATTATCGTACACCAATCCAGAATGAAGGATGGCAGCCGAAAGATCACACACATTACAGAGGTGATCGGGATGGAAGGAGATACCATCGTCCTTCAGGATATCTTTGTCTTTCAACAAACGGGGTTAAGTACCGATGGGAAAATAGCAGGGCAACATGTCTCTACAGGAATACGCCCTTACTGTGCGGAAAGACTTGAACGCTACGGTATTGAACTACCGGCAGAATGGTTCAGAGGGGAATGGTAAGATGAAAAAATGCAGTCTATTGTTTTGTATTTTGTTGTTTTTTCTATGGTGTCCCCACCCGGAAGCACGATCAGGCGTAAAGGTAATCATCGACGACACACTACTTGATTCATCTGCTAACCATTTATTTGAAGGGAAGACTTATGTCGACCTTTCAGCCTATGCGCGAAAGTATGGATTGCAGTATACGCTACATCCCCTTGCAAAAACCGCTACAATTGATGGGATCATGGTCCCTATTCGTCAGTTCGGAGGTGTGCCCACGGTACACATTCGAAAGGTAGCACAATTAGACGGGAACAGAGAAGTATCTTGGGATCACATGTCTGGAATTGTAGAATTAAAACAACCCGATCCCTCTCTATTACAGGAGAAAAAGACGTGGCTCTTTTTGGGGTGGATGGTTGTTATATTTACTCTCTTTTATGGAATCATTGGCACGAAAATAATGAGATACAAAACGAAATACAAGATGTTAAGTCGTGTGAAAAAGCTTCTCCCATCTTCCTATGAGGCAGAAGAAAAAGGCAATAAAGAGAAACGTCCTATAATTGGTTGGTCCTGGATCGTTCGCTTAGCGAAGCAATTTAAAGGCATCCAATTTATTAAGCGTTGGGAAAAAGAATTAGAACAAGCCGGCTTACCCCTTAAGGCAGAAGAATTTTTTGTCCTTCGCGTGCTCATTTTTGCAGTTTTTTTGGTGCTTTCTTTTATGCTTGGCTATCCTTGGTGGGTTTCTTTTCCCTTAGCTGTTGGTGGTTTTTTGATCGCTGCGTCTTTTGTCAAACATAAAAGGAAGAAACGTCTTCATCTATGCGCTGTCCAGCTGCCTGTTGCTTTAGGGGTGATGTCGACAGCGATGCGAGCAGGATTTAGTTTTATCCAAGCGATGCAATTAGTTGGGAAAGAGGTCCCGGATCCGATTGGAACGGAATTTACTCGAACCTTACGGGAAATTAATTTCGGGGTATCTTTTGAAAATGCACTGACGCGTTTATTAGAACGTCTACCGAATAGAGATCTCGAGCTAGTTGTGACAGCGTTATTGGTCCAACGAACCACAGGCGGTAACTTAACCAGTATCCTCGATTCCATGCAGGAAACTGTTCTTGAACGGGTAAAAATGAAAGAAGACTTAAAAACTTTAACGGCGCAAGGGCGCCTTTCCGCCTATATTATTTCTTTACTGCCTATCCTTTTAGGATTTATTTTAAACCTGATTAATCCTGCTTATTTTCAGCCCATGTTTACACATCCACTGGGATGGGTATTTATCTGTTTTGGCGTAATCACTGGTTTAATAGGTTGGTTTAGCATTCAAAAGATTGTTCGAATTGAGGTGTAAAGATGGCAGGACACCTATTTTTGCTGTCGAGTTTTGCTTTTTTTACTTTAGTTTACGGTGGAATGACACTGGCCTTGCATAAAGGACGAATCCGTACAGCCCAAAGGGTAACGGCCTTTACGAGGACCACAAAAGAAAGAATCGTAAAGGAAGTAGACCTAACGAAGAGCGAGTCTACCACAGCACTGGATCGTATTTTAAAACCGGTATGGGTGAAGGTTCGCAAGTTTGTATGGATGAAAATGTCCAGCCATTCTACCGCTACCCTAAATCAGAAGTTGATGGCTGCAGGATATCCTTTTAAATGGACAGCTGTCGATGTACGAATGATGCAAGGGATCCTCGGGCTCCTATTCTTTTTTATCTCCTTATTATTTATTTCTTCTGGGGAAGATCGGGGACAAGTTTTTTTATTGGCTCTCTTGTCAGGTGGACTGGGAGCAATGTATCCAACTTACTACTTGCAAATGAAAAAAAAGCAGCGTGTTGCCGCGATTGAAAAAGCTATGCCGGATTTTTTTGATATAGTCAATGTCTCCATTGAGGCAGGCTTAGGTTTGGATGCAGCTCTTCTAAAAGTTTGCAAAGAAATGAAGGGACCTTTGTCCGATGAATTTTTGCAAGGAATCGATAAGATGAAGCTCGGAAAATCAAGAAGAGAAGTCTTTTCAGGGATCCGGGATCGAATTCCCTCCCAGGGGTTTCAAAGTGTGATGAATGCTCTTATTCAGGCTGACCAATTAGGGATCGGGATGGCTAAGGTGCTCCGCGCGCAAACTCGCCGAATTCGTGAACAACAGCGCCAAAAAGCAAAAGAAAAAGCGATGAAGGCTCCCGTGAAAATGATGATTCCCATGGTGCTGTTTATTTTCCCCACGCTTTTTATTGTTTTATTAGGACCTGTTGTGATTCAGTTGATCACGAGGTGGTTGTAAAGAAGGGTTTATCATCAATAGTAGCAATATTCCTAATAGCCCATAGGATAATAGCAAAAATGATCACGAAAAGGAGCATTTTATGTTTTACTATCCTTATGATTTCAGGGCTAACCGGCAGCAACCGAGTATTGTTGTGTCAGCACAGGGAGATGTCACTGGGGATCGAATTCCAGACCATGTCTTTTTAACGGGTACCAAGACTCCAGATAGTCCATTTACGCAAAATATTACCCTAGTCGTTCAGGATGGAAGAACGGGAGGATATTCGAGTACACCACTTCAGGAAAATGCGGGATATAATCCTACCTTATTTTTGGGGGATTTTACGGGAAATGGTGTTGCAGATATTTTAGTCAGCATCACGTCGGGCGGCAGTGGGGGGATTATGTACCACTACATTTATTCCTATTTGAACAATACCCCTCAGTTACTTTTTGATTTTAATGTGTATAACGGGCAATACCAGTACCAGGTTACTTATTTAGACAACTATAAAGTTGAAGTGACGAGCTTGGTGAATAATCAAAAGTATATTATCGACATATCTAATAGAGGTGCCGACTATTTAAACGAAATCTACGATTCGAATGGCAAGCTGAAGAATCCCATTCAGGGTTTTGTGAATCCTTTAAGCGGTTTATATCCGGTGGATTTTGATTCGAATGGAGTATTTGAGCTGCTAGCCTATCAAAAAATTGCCGGAAGGTACAATGCAGACGCATTAGGTTATGTGTTAAACACTTTAGGTTGGAGACATAATCAGTTTACTTTAGTTAATCAGAATGTAGCTATTTTTGGTTCATAGGGTTGCCAAGAATTTAATTTGGGGGGAGATCGGTGTAAAAGACTCCCCCTTGTAAATTCTGGTTTGCAAGCAAACTTTGTAAAGAAATACATACTCCTCCACAAAATACAAACACTGTATTAAAAAGGGGGATGTGCAATGAAAAGTGTTTCAGCAGTCTTTTGGATTTCTATCATTATATCCGCAATCTTTGTTTTATGGGGAGCCATCGCACCAGATCAATTAATCTCTGTCATGAGTGGGATTCAGGCGTTTTTCTTGGAGCGTTTTGGATGGTTTTATCAGCTTACAGCCACTTTTTTCCTCTTTTTTGCGATCTTCCTCATCTTTAGTCGTTATGGAAGAATTAAACTAGGTAAAGATGAGGACAAGCCAGATTTTAGTCGTCCCACTTGGTTTGCCATGCTATTCAGTGCTGGAATGGGGATCGGATTGCTATTTTTCGGAGTATCAGAACCGATTTCCCATTTTGCCAATCCACCTTTTGGGACGGGGGGGACAAGTGAATCAGCAAAGTTAGCCATGAGATACACTTTTCTACATTGGGGCTTTCATGCTTGGGCTATTTATTCTATTATTGCATTGGCACTTGCCTATTATAAGTTCCGCAAAGGGTACCCGGGTTTAATGAGTGCAACGTTGTATCCTCTATTAGGGGAAAAAACGAAAGGTCCAGTTGGCACGGTCATCGACCTGATTGCTGTGATCGCAACCATTTTTGGTGTTGCGGCATCATTAGGATTAGGAGCTTCACAGATCAATAGTGGTTTGAGCTATCTGACGGGAATCCCTAATAATTTCACCGTACAGTTAATCATCATTGCTGCAGTAACCGTTCTGTTCCTTTTATCCGCTGGAACAGGAGTGAAACGGGGGATTAAATACCTAAGCAATGCAAATATGGCTTTAGCTGTCGTATTATTTATCCTCTTACTATTTTTAGGTCCAACTATCTTTTTATTGAATTTGTTTACCACGGCCTTTGGAGAATATGTGCAAAATTTATTTGTTTTGGGCTTAAGGTTAGCCCCCTTTAATTCAGAGGCGGCAACCTGGTTCCAAAACTGGACAATATTTTATTGGGCATGGTGGATTGCCTGGGCACCATTCGTTGGAACCTTTATAGCACGCGTCTCCAAAGGGAGGACAGTACGAGAGTTTATCTTGGCTGTTCTAATCGTTCCCAGTGTTGTCTGTGCTCTATGGTTTACCGTATTTGGCGGAACTGGAATTTTTATGGAGTACAACTTAGGTTTAAATGTTTCCGGTCAAACTTTAGAAACGGCCTTGTTTTATGTCTATCAGCATCTCCCGTTTAGTATTGGATTAGCGATTATTACCCTCTTTTTGATTAGTACCTTTTTTATTACTTCCGCCGATTCCGCCACTTTTGTCTTAGGAATGCAGGCGACATACGGAAGTTTAAATCCTCCTAATTACGTGAAGTACATTTTAGGACTGATTTTGTCCGCGTCTGCTGTGATATTAATGTTCTCTGGAGGGCTACAAGGATTCCAAGCAGCGATCATTGTCAGTGCCTTCCCCTTGGGAATTATCCTGATCATGATGACCTTTGCCCTGTTAAGATCCTTTAAAGCTGAACGGGTTGACCGAACCAAACCACCGGAATCACAACCAGAAATGAAGGAAAGAAAGGCCCCTTCTTTTCTCAGGAGAAAAGCAAAAAACTAATAAAGGAGGAAATGAATGTATGAAAAAACACTACGATTTGATTATTATCGGGGCAGGAACGGTTGGTTTCGATGGGTTGAGGGAAGCGCGTGATCTGGGTGCCAGTGTCCTTTTAGTGGAAAAGGAAAAGGTAGGTGGAACCTGTTTAAATTGGGGATGAATGCCGAAAAAGGCCTTGGTAAGGTCTATGAATATTTGGAACAGTATCAAAAAAGTTTCAGATTTTGGGATCCTCGTTCATTCACCACAGTTAAACTGGTCAGAAGTAGTCCAACGAAAAAATAACATCATCGGCAAATTCGTTGGAGGCAAAGGCCCTTATCTTGAAAAAATGGGTGTGGACCTTGCCATGGGACAGGCCGAGTTTGTTTCACCTCATGCGATACGTGTTGGGGAGGAAACATTTGAGGCTAATCGATTTTTGATTGGAGTGGGCTCTGAGTCGGTCCTTCCGCCTTTTGAAGGGGTCGAACACGGCATTACAAGTAAAGAATTATTGTTTATGGAACAACTCCCCAAAAGTATGGTCGTTATTGGAGGAGGGATCATCGGGATGGAGTTCGCGCATATCTTTGCCAGTGCAGGAACAAAGGTGACCCTGCTGCAAAGAGGGGACCGGGTACTTAAGAGCGAAGATTTAGAAACCTCTCGTGTGATCGCAGATATTTCTCGAAATATGGGCATCGAAATGAAGTTTCAATCTAATGTGATTAAGATCGAAAAGCAAGATCATCTCCGAACCGTGTATGTAAACGGCCCGGAAGGTGAATCGCAAATCGATGCAGAGGTTGTCCTCATTGCTACAGGCAGGAAACCAGCAATAGAAGGGTTAAATTTATCAGCCGCAGGGGTTGAGTACTCACCACGAGGGATCCAAGTGAATGATTATCTGCAAACTACTTCAGAACGTATATATGCAGCTGGGGATGCCATCGGAGGATATATGTTTACCCCGATCGCCGCACATCAAGCAAAAGTGGCCGTCCGCAATGCGCTTAAGGGGAATCATGTCAAACCAGACTATCGTTATATGACTCGAGCTGTTTTTACACATCCTCCGATTGGAAGCGTTGGTTTAACCGAAGAAGAGGCTAGAAAAGAAGGCTTGGATGTCTCTGTAGGAAAACTCCCTTATGCACACTCTGGAACCGCCATCCTCCTCGGGGAAACCGAAGGGCAAATGAAGGTGATTGTCGATAAGAAAACTCGCCAAATAGTCGGTGCACATTTTGTTGGACAAGATGCGGATGAGTTAATTCATCTTGTGACAGTTGCGATGAAAGGAAAGCTCACAGTGGATGACTTTGTAGAAATTTTTCCCGTTCACCCGACCCTGGCAGAATCATTAATTGAGTTGATTCGTGGGATCTAACTATGTAAAAATCCCCGAACCTTTAGGCTCGGGGATTACAACTTAGCTCGGAATAAGTCCGAACACTTTTAGGAATGTATATAACCCTAGCAAGGTGATAGCAATACTGCTAATAACCAACAGGATATTGAACAGACCGCCTCCGTATAACCGACTGTCTACTTCCGTTTTACGAAGATACCAGACGGCGACCACTACAGCTAAAAGGAAGATCCCTGTCACAATCCCCGCGATCTGGACCATGATTACTGGAGACTGTATGAACAGATAAACAATACCCCAGATAATCGGATTGACCACAGTGAAGATTTGAAACCAACGTAAACGTGCTTTTGCATCTTCCCATTTGAAGACCCCTACGATGGACAAAAAGTTGGCATACATTCTTGGATAACTGGCTGTCGAAGCCCATAAGGTTGAACCGAGTACCGCAATAGCGCCAATTAAAAACACAAAGCTGGCCCATTCTCCAAGAATATCAGTGTACATGTTTGAAAGGGTGGTGATCATCCCATTGCCTTCAGGTACAAGACCTTGTGGTTGTAGGACGGCGGCGCCCATGATAAAGAAGGCCAATGTAGATAGGGTGTAGATCACCCAGGAAACAAAAGCGTCTTTGTACATGACAGAGATCCAACCATTTGCCCGCTTCACCCAAGCCTCGCTGCCATCATTAGGACCAACCCAGCGGCTGTACCCTTTTTCCAAACACCAATACGTGTAATACGTCATCTCATCTGCGCCAACACCGGTAATCCCGAACATGGCGATTGCTACGCCGATAATTCCCAACGGTAAAGAGAAGGTAAGCCCGCCAAGGAGATCGTCCATGCTATAAGCGAATGGAGTAAAAGGCAGTCCGGCTGCAATCAATACAGTAACAATAGAAAATACCACAACACACAAAAATGCCCCACGTTCGATCCGGTTATATTGACTTGAATAAAGCAAAACAACTGTTAAAATAACCACAATAGACGTCCAGATGAGTGTAGACGTAAACCCTAGCGGGTCACCGCCAATCGGCAACAGGAAACTGAAAGCGATGGCAGTACCACCGACAATCCCGCCAAGTTGCAAATATTTCGAGAGCATCATCACAACCCACATGAGATTGATCCAACCGACGCGGCCGAACTTGGGCGGAACTTTGTTAAAGCCGGTGAGTGCCGGCTGCCCGGTCGAGATCGTCCAGCGGGCAAGTTCGATCTGTACAGCCACCTTAACGAAGGTGCTGAAGATGACCATCCACAATAAAGCGAATCCAGCCTGTGCACCGAGGGCTGTTGTGGCAATCAACTCGCCGGATCCGACAATGGATGCGCTTAGGATGAGACCTGGACCGAGGTAGCGAAGGCTCTCAATCCATCCCTTCGGCGGCTCTTTAATCCCCTCTGGTGTGACAAGATAGGGATCTTCATACTCCACGCCTTGGTGTCGGACAACTTCCTGTTCAATTTGTGCCATTAGAAACTTACCTCCCTTTTTGACAAAATACTTACACTATTAAAACTATCAGAATTTGTAGATTAGTGTCAATAGTTAGGTTGGTGAAAGTAGGTAGTGTTGTATACACTGTAGAAAATGGGAAAATCTACTAATGTGTATTTAACAAGAAAGGATTGTTCAGATGATTAAAACCCTTGTTTTGAGTGTCCCACATGCGAAAGCACCCTTTGAAAAGACGACGATTGAGCGAAGAGAATTACGATCAGATGATATCTTAATTGATATTAAATATAGCGGCATTTGTCACTCCGATATTCATAGTGCGCATGGCGATTGGGGTGGTGGAATCTTCCCGATGGTTCCAGGGCATGAAATCGTTGGGGTCGTGGAGGCGATCGGATCAAAAGTCACAAAATTTGCGATTGGTGATCAGGTTGGTGTTGGTTGTTTTGTAAACTCCTGTAGGGAATGTGAATATTGCCTTAAGGGAGAGGAGCAATTTTGCACAAAAGGTGTGATCTCTACCTATAATGCAATGGACTATGATGGAAATCCAACCTATGGTGGATATAGCCAAAAAATCGTGGTAAAAGAAGATTTTGTACTTCGTATGCCAGACGGTCTTAATCTGGATGTGGCAAGCCCTTTATTGTGTGCAGGGATTACGACATACTCTCCCTTACGAAAATGGAACGCCGGTCCAGGGAAAAAGGTTGCCATTGTAGGGATGGGGGGGCTTGGTCACATTGCCGTCCAATTCGCACATGCCATGGGTGCCGAAGTAACAGTTTTAAGTCAGTCGATGAAAAAGAAAGAAGAAGCCTTTGGATTTGGCGCAGATCACTACTATGCGACCAGTGATCCGGCAACATTTCAACAGTTGGCTGGCCGTTTTGATCTAATTTTAAACACTGTTTCCGCAAATCTTGAGGTGGACAAGTATTTATCCATGCTGCGCGTTGATGGAACGCTTGTCAATGTAGGTGCTCCAGCTGCACCTGACCAGTTTCATGTGTTCTCCTTAATCGCTGCTCGTCGCAGCATAGCTGGATCCCTTGTCGGTGGAATTCGAGAAACTCAAGAGATGCTTGATTTTGCAGCAGCGCACGGCATTACCCCTCAAACCGAGGTGATTCATGGAGACCAGATCAACGAAGCGTACGAGCGCGTTCTGCGAAGTGATGTACGCTATCGATTTGTGATAGATATTTCTACTCTGTAACTAGTCAACCAAGGAGGCATATCATGAAGAAAAAGTCGGAACGCAACCATCGAAATTTTGAAAATTTTGTCCGCAATCATATAGACAACACAAATGAAGAAGATCTGAACAATTTAGACGTGGAGTTTGCGAATGACCAAGATGCTAAGTTGAAGGAAAGAAAACATGATGAGTAGAAGTGACCGTTCCTGACTGGAACGTTTTTTTTCTTTTAGGGAAGCTACAGTTCACAAAAGTGTTGAACTTCGGGCGTCATCAAGGTTATGATGACCAAAATTCCTTTCGGAAAAGGTGAAAACGGTCATCATCAAGGTTATGATGACCACTATCCCCTTTGAAAAATGTAAAGATGGGTCTCATACCTGGATTCTATCGGAAAAG
>Ga0180216_1002719_pt1 | contig 14450 bp, 14 predicted proteins | sample eDN3rd37CBELigMG_FD_128879 | JGI IMG/M metagenome (GOLD analysis project Ga0180216, IMG submission 128879) | Enriched Miracle-Growth compost microbial communities from Emeryville, California, USA - eDNA 3rd pass 37_C BE-Lig MG (version 2)... ... | reverse complement strand
GGGCCTCCGCCCCCCCCCCCCCCCCTCCGTGGCCCCCAACGCCCCCGGGGCGCGGGGGGGTGTCCGCCCCCCCCCCGGGGCCAACACGGGGAGAGGCCCCCCCCCCCCCCCCCGAACGCCGGCTACGCTACCATGACCGGCAGGGAGATGAACGGGTACGCGCGGATGTTGTTGCCCGGGGTCGAGTCCGCGTAGGGCGCCGCGCTCCAGAACATGGACGGGCGCGTGCAGCACGCCGTGTTCACGCCCAGCGAGGTGCCGCAGTAGGTGTTGCCCGACTCTTTGCCGGCGGAGCAGTTGGCGTTGCAGGTGACCGCATCGAGCGAGCTGGCGTAGGTGCCGAGCTGCGTGCCCAGGCAGACCGCGGCAGGCGCCTCCTGCTGGACCGTGACGATCTTGCTCGCGTACGCTAGCGAAACCGACGAAACCAAAGGCCGTAGGGGGCACACTTCACTTCCAAGGTCTCGCTGGTTAGCGCCCACCACCGCCGCAGCCCACCGCACCGTGCCGGGTCACGTACGCAGGCACTGGGAGCCGACCAGCTGGTAGCCGGGGTTGCACGTCGTGTTGCACGTGGGGCCGCCGGTGCAGGCAAAGTTGGCGCCGCACACGTTGGAGCCATAGCAGAGCGTGCACGTGCGGCCGTCGCCGACGTAGCCGGGCTTGCAGACGCACTGGCCGCCCTCGCAGGTGGCGTTCGGATCGCACACCTGCGAGCTCGAGAGCTGCGACGGGCTGAGCGAGTAGTAGGTGACGTTGCCGACTTTGGTGCCCGGGAACGACACGCCGTACGCCGACGAGGTCACCCGCGTGCTGCCGGTCGTGCAGAAGCGCTGGAGGCGGAACGAGAAGACGCCGTTGTTGGCACGGATGTTCTCGTTCACAATGTTGAGGTGGCTCGCGCTGGTGATGTCGAAGAAGCGCAGGTTGCCCTCGCCGGACTGGTAGCCGCCGGGGCCGACGCCCGTGAAGACGATGCGGCTGTTCGGGTACATCGCGATCTTGCTGCCCTCGTTGAACGTCAGCGTCGACGCGTTCCTGCGCGGCCGCAAAACGCCCCCCCCGGGAGGATCGCCACGCCATGCGCAGCCGTCTTTCGACGTGGTTAGTGGGGCAGCTCGCCGAGCCGTTGCAAAGCAGCGCGCCAACGCACCAGGAGCTGGCGAGCACCGGCTCGAGCCAGTGGGTGAGGACGCCGGGGCTGTTGCACAGCACGGTGCCGTCGGCCACGGTGAACGAGATGCGCATCGACCCCACGCAGAGGCGCGGCACGTCGGCCGCGTTCGTCGCGACGTTGAACTCCATGTACGGGTACTGCGTCGCGGTCGCGCCGACGTACTCGAAGAAGAACACGGGCAGGTTGCAGCACGGCGACTGCGCGCCGGAGACGCACCGGTCGGCCGCCGCGCCCGTGAGCGCGACGCCCGTGCCCAGGTTGGCGCACGCCGAGCAGGTCGCCGCCGAGTACGGCATGCCGGAGCACGTGGTCGTGTTGAGGTTCGGGCCCGTGCGCACGGTCGCCAGCTTGGTCATGCCCGCGATGCACGTCACACCGTCGCCAATGTAGCCGGCCTGGCAGCCGCCGCACGTCGTGCCGCCGGGGCACGCTGCGTTGGCGTGGCAGACCGCCGAGCACGTCTGGCACGTGCTCGTCGCGCTCGTGATGGTGCCGACCATCCCGGCCTTGCACAGGCAGTCGCTCACCGACGCCTTGCCGGTGCCGTCCGTCAGCGTGTTGGTGGGGCACTGCAGGCAGCTCGCCAACGCCGTCTGGCCGGGCGTCGGGTTGTAGCGGTTGGCCGGGCACGGCGTGCACGTCGTGGCGCCCGCCGTGGCCAGGCCGTACGTGCCGGGGGGGCAGTCGGTGCAGGGCTCGCCGTTGCCCGGGCTGAACCTGCCCGCGGCACACTGGACGCAGCCGGTCACGGCCGTGTTGCCGGTGGTGCCGGCGGTGTCGGTGCCCGCCGGGCACGCCGCGCAAGACGTCGCCCCCTCCGAGGTGCCATTGGTGAAGGTGTTGGCCGGGCACGGCTCGCACGCGGCGCCGTTGCCGGGCGAGAAGTGGCCCGCCGGGCACGCCAGGCAGGCGTCCGGCGAGGTGCTGCCCGGCTCGCCGCGCGTGTCGGTGCCGGCGGGGCACTGGATGCAGATCGTCGAGCCAGGGCCGCTGTAGGTGTTGGCGGGGCACACGGTGCAGCCGCCGCCCTGGACGCTAAAGTGGCCGGCCGGGCACGGCTGGCAGGCGTCGCCGTTGCCAGACGAGCCCGAGCCGGCGGGGCACGGCGAGCACGACGTGCTGCCGGCGACGCCGCGCGTGTCGGTGTTGGCCGCGCAGGGAACGCACCCGGTGCTGCCAGAGAAACCGCCCAGGTTGGCGCGGTGGTTGACGGGGCACGGCGTGCACACCTGGCCACCGCCGGCCGAGTAGTTGCCCGGCGGGCAGAGCACGCAGGCGAGCGAGTCGGTGCTGCCCGCGTTGACGGTGTCGCGGCCGGCGGGGCACGGCGTGCAGCTCGAGCTGCCGGGGTTCGCGCTGTAGGTGCCGCGCGGGCACGACGCGCAGTCGTCGCCGGTGCCCGTGGTGAACTTGCCCGCCGAGCACGGCAGGCACGCGCCGGGGCTCGTGTTGGACGGGCCGACGGTGTAGTAGCCGGCGGGGCACGGTGTGCACGAGGTGCTGGCCGTGCTGGACGCGTAGGTGTTGATGGGGCACACCTGGCACGGCTCGCTCGTGGTGTAGCCCGTCTCGCCGAAGAAGCCCTTGTCGCACGCGCACGACGCGCTGCCCGCGACCGACGAGCTGCCGGCCGGGCAGGTCGAGCAGAAGGACGCGCCAGCGGCGCTGAAGGTGCCCGCGCGGCACTGCAGGCACGTCGACTGCCCGGTGGTGTTTTGGAAGGTGCCGGCCGGGCACGCCTGGCAGGCCGAGCTCAGCGGCGAGCCCGCCGAGCTGCCAAAGGTGCCCTCGCCGCACTGCACGCAGAACGTCTGGCCGGCCTCGGTCTGGTACGTGCCGACGGGGCAGTAGCTGCACGCGGTCAGCAGCGATGAGCCGCCCTCGATGACGCCGTACATGCCCGGGTTGCACAGCGACGAGCACGTCGTCGAGCCGGCGGCGATGTTGTAGGTGCCCTTCTCACACGGGGTGCAGGTGGTATCGCCGGCCGCGCTCTTCGTGCCCGCCGGGCAGATCTCGCAGACCAGCGTCGTGCCGGTGCCAATCGCCTTGAAGCCCGCGTTGCATTTGCAGGTCGCCGACTGCGCGGTGCTGGTGCTGGCGCTCGGGCACGGCAGGCACGTGCCGCTGATGGCCGGGCTGTAGGTGTTGGCGGGGCAGACGGAGCAGGTCGGCGCGCCCTTGGCCGCGGCGGTGCCGGGCTCGCACGGCGTGCACACCAACGAGTCGCCGACGCCGCTCGACGCGTAGCCGGCGGCGCAGGCGCAGGTGCCGGCGCCCGCCGCCGAGGAGCTGCCCGCGGGGCACTGCTTGCAGGTGACGCCGTCGGCGCTGTACGTGTTCTCCTCGCAGACTGCGTGTGCACGGGCATGGCGGTCACAGCGCGACGCCGCGGATGCATCGGTTAGGCCGCGCAATGGGGTGGCGCCCGCGCTGCCGTCGCAGACGGGGGTCCTGATAGCCACGTACTGGTGCACTGCAGCGTGTCGGCAAAGCCGGTGGTGCTATAGCCGGGCAGGCAGCTGCAGGTGGGCAGGCCGCCGACGCTGGTGCTGTTGCCGGGGCACTCGAAGCACTCGCCGGCGCCCTCGAGGCTGTAGGTGTTGGCAGGGCACGAGGTGCACTCCTCACCGTCGGGGCTGATCGTGCCGGCCGGGCACTCGGAGCACTCGAAAATGACGCCCGAGCCGTTGACGGCAAAGCCGACATCGCAGATGCACCGCGGCGAGCCCGCCGTGCTGTTGCTGCGGTCCGGGCAGTCGAGGCACACGTCCGAGTCGGGCAGGCTGAACTGGCCGGCCGCGCATGCTGTCCAGCGCGCCACACCGCCCGCGACGAACGACCGCAATGCACTCCGCATTAGCAACTCGCGCGCGGGCCGGTGAACCAACGCCGCGCCCCCCGCCGTCGCATGCCGTACAGGTGCACACAAGCGTCTCGGCGTAGCCCTCCTTGGTGTAGCCGCCGTCGCACTTGCACGACGGCGCGCCGGGCTCGCTGGAGCTGTTGGGCGGGCACGGCTGGCACTCGTTGGCGCCCTCCAGACTAAAGTAGCCCGCGTTGCACGCTGCCGGGGCCAGACGAGGGTCGAGGTGGGGGCCGCATCGGTCTCAGGCTGGCCAGTGAGCGCGGGGCGGCCTGGGGTGGGGCATCCTCGTCCCAATGCTCGCCAGGCACGTACGGATGCACGCCGTGCCGGACGGGCTGTAGGTGCCCGCGGCGCACGGGGTGCAGGTCAGGGTGGCACCCGAGCCGCTGACGGCAAAGCCGGGCTCGCACTGGCAGGTGTCGCTGCCTGCGGTGCTGGAGCTGCCCTCGGGGCAGGCCGTGCACTCGGTGCTGCCGGGCAAGCTGAAGGTGTTGGCCGGGCAGACTGGGTACCGGCCGCGGCCGACATCGATGCCAACGGCCGCCGCCACCAACGTCAGCGAGGCCAGCGGGCAGGCGCGTGCGCGGCGGGCGCGCACTTTCGCAGCTCAGCGATGTGGCGTCGGTGCCGAGTGTCTTGTAGCCGCCGCGGCAGGTGCACGTGGCAGAGTTGGGCGCGCTGAAGCTGTTACCCGGGCACGGCGTGCACGAGCCCTGGCCAGCCGTGCTGTACGTGTTGGCAGGGCATGCTGCCCGCGGCCAGAACGCCGTGCCAAAAAGACATCACAAGCGACGTTTTAGCACCAGCAAACGCACACACGCCTCTGACAATTGCCCACACAGGGCGACCCGTACGGCTGCAGGACGAGGCGCCGGCGCTGGCAAAGGTCCCGGCCGCGCAGCCTGCGGAAAGAACAGGGGTGTGATTGCGCACGCAGCGGGCGTCAATCCCGCCAGCGCAGCGTTGGCCCACGCTGCCCTGTGAGCGCCAACATACTAATGCACTGCAGGTCGTCGCCCGAGCCCACCGCGATGTGGCCCGCCGCACACGTGCAGAAGCTCGAACCGGGGGGGCTGACGGCACCGGAAGGGCACGGCGTGCACGAGCCGCTGCCGGCCTTGCTGTACGTGTTGGCGGCGCACTCTGTGCCAGCGTCGCAGTCGCCCCATGCCGCTTCACGCCCGACACAGGAGGTCAGCGCCGGCGCATGAACGCGCGGGCGCGCGCCCGCGAGCGGCGGAGCATACGGATGCAGCTGCCGCCAGAGACGCTGGACGTCCCCGCCGGGCAGACTGAAATTGGCAACGACAATAGGACGATTGGAGTCTGTCCAGCGCCGGTCGAGTTAGACCAACCATGGCGTGCCCCACCCTCCCTACTGCCGAACGACCGGTCGTACTCTGGCACGTGGTCACGCCGGTGAATCCCGCCGTGCTCTGGCCCGCAGGGCAGTTCTGGCAGTCTGCGCCGGCCGTCGGCGAGAACATGTTCTCGGGACAGGCTAGAGCGGCCGTGACGCGCAGGGCAGGTGCAGCGCCCCATCGGCAGTGAGCGAGCAGCGACGGCACCAGCGCCGCGCAAAAGATCGGGGAAAAGCGCGCGCGTACCGATGCAATTGTCCAGGGACGTCTGGCCGGTCTGGTTCTCCGTCCAGCGGCCCGCCGGGCAGGTGATGCAGGTGGGCTGTGCCTTCACGTTCTGATAGGTGTTCTTCGGGCAGGCTGCAACGGCGAGTCACAGGGGACAACGAGAGCGATGTAAAGTGAGCGCGTTGTGCAACCGTCGTTCGATAAATGAATGGCGCAGGTCACGCACTCGTGCACTGCGCTTGCCCGCCCAGGCTAGACGAGCCAGGAGGGCACTCTGTCGCGCGCAACCGGCCAAACATCGGAGCCGCCTTTTGCGTTAGCCCGCCGCTGCCGCGCGCACTGCATTTTGAGCGAGCGCGCGGACGACGGACCGAGGCAGGCGGCCGGCGTGTTGGAGCCGGAGTTGGGATTGTACGTTCCGACAGGGCACGCTGAGCACGGTGGCCACGGCATACGCTGCTGTGATGCGATCAGAGCCACGGTCACGCGGCGCGCACGCCCCGAAAACTTGCGCCACAAGGATACAATACCTTGGCAGACGGACGGGCTCGTGGCCTTTGCGACGGTGCTGTAAGTGCCAGGCGTGCACGCTATGAAACCACGCCCGCACGTGACGCGGCCACGAGGCCGGTGTGAGACGAGCGGCACGAATGCACCGTGACGCTTCCCAAACACCCGCGCGGGCGTACCCGTGCAGCTGCCCGACCCAGCCGAGCTCCAGGTGCCCGCCACGCAGTCTGCGCATGCCAGCAGGACGGTAGCATGGCCGGCGTGTGCACACAGTTGTCAGCTCCCAACGCGACTTGCAGCCACGATGTGCAGGGCACGGAGGTCGTACCGGAGCAGCTGGACGCTCCTTGACCAGAGAAGGTGCCCGCCGGGCAGTCTGTCATGGGTGGGGGGAGCACGGCACAGCCCAGCATGCCTTTCACCGCGTCATGAGCGTTGCCACCGAGCGGTGGCCGTGGCGGCCCCACACCAACGCACTCGTGCAGGTAGTCAAGCCGGATGTGGCCGCGATGGTGCCCGGCGTGCAAACTAGAACAGCAGCGCCCGAGTGGCACAACGGCCCCAACGGTGTTAGGCGAGTCCTTCGGGCATGGTCACGTTGAGCGCCGGGCCGGCAGCAATACCATTGCAGCCAGTCTGGCCAGTCGACGGTTGGACCGAGCCCGGAGAGCACTCTGTGGGGAAGGCCACGCGCACATAAGCGTGCTGGGCGTGGTGGTTAGCAAAATCTGCAAAGCCATGCGGTCGAGTGTGGCGCTCCTGTGCAGCGCCAACGTACGTGTGCACGATCCCTGCGCCGACGCGCTGGTGAAGGTGCCAGCCGGGCACGCTGGAGGAGCGGCGCACGCGCGAGATAGGCACCGTTGCGCTCTGCGTTAGTGACTAGCCGGTCCCCGGTCAATCCGATCGACTGCGGTGCCCGTACAAGTGCACGAGGTGGACCCAGCCGGCGCGTAAGTGCCAGCCGTGCACGCTGTGAGGCGTTCGCGCACGAACAGTCGCGGCATCAACCAGCGGAGGATGAGCCGGCCGGACGTATCGATCGGTACCGTCGAGCATGCATGCGCACCGGTGCAGGTCAACGTGGGACCGCTGCCGCTGCCGCGGTAGCCGGCCTTGCAGCGGCACGTCGACGAGCCGGTGGTGGTGGTCTCCGCGTTCGCCTGGCACGCGGTGCACAAGCCACCCGCGACCGAGTACTGGTTCACCGGGCACGCTAGCATGGGGGGAGAACAGAAAGAAGAAAGTATGTTGCGCGCGCGTGAGCCTTCACCGGTATCTCGACGCACTTGACGGCGGGCACCGTGCGCGCGCATTGACACAGGCGTACCGTTGCATGTGCCGCCGCCAGCCGTCGACGATGTTCCGGCGGGGCAGTCTAAGGCCGGCACCATCACTCATGCGTAATCCACAACAGTGAGTCCCGCCCAGTTGCGGCAACGGTCAAAGCCCACTTGGTGCAGCCCGTACTTGTACACGACGTGGCACCGGCATTCGAGGTCTGGCCCGCCGGGCAGTCTATGTGCGGCACAGCGCAGCAGCGTTCGCTCACAGCGCGCATCAGTCGCTTCCCGCTCATCGAGCGTCTCCCGCCTTTATCGCCATATGCGCATGCATACTCTGGCAGGTCGACTGGCCAGCCGCCGTGGTGTACTTGCCAGCCGGGCACGCTACAAATACGGCGCAGGACGACGGCGCGCAATCCGCGGGCGTTTGCATAAGCATTTCGCTGCACTGCACGAGGCAACCCATCAATCGACGCCTTCATCTTGAACGGACCCTGGCACAGGCCGCTCGCGCAGAACGAGCCGGCGCCGCAGTTGGCGCAAGCTGCAGTGGCGAAAGGACCCGGCAAACGGCGGCGGAAACGCCCGGTGAGCACTGCCGTCGTGCCGAGCGTGGCCACTCTGGCAGGGAGTGGTTGGACGGACACAAACACGTACTCATGCAGGACGAGGCGCCGCCCGTGGAGAACGTGTTTGCCGGACACGCGGTGCAGCTACTGGCGCTGCTGCCAGAGTAGGTGCCGGCAGGACAGGAGGTGCAGCTGGCCGCCCCCACACCAGAGTAGGTGCCGGCGGGACAGCCGGGACAGCTCTTTTGACAACGGGCGGGACCGTATGTGCCAGCCGCGCAGTCTGTTGCCAGCGGTACGCCAGCACGTCGGACGGGCGTGCACAGCGCACGTGAGCAACCACGACAGCGCCTGAGCCGGTCGACGTTCGACGTCGGCGGCGTACCCTTGCAGCTGTAGGAGGGGTAGTCGAGAATGTCGGTGCTGCAGCTGAAGGACTGGCCGCCGGTCGACCTGCAGCCGCAGTCGTTGTCCTTGCAGCCGCTGCCGAAGGACTCTGTGGCGCAGCCGGCAGCGATGCACGTGCAGCACGGGCGTTAGCTGGAGCACCGCGCCTTGCGCGAGCGCCCGGCCAGGGCGGCGTACCGGCGCCTCGCAGCAGGACGAGCGTCACGAGGCAGAGCGCCAGCGCGCTCGCCGCACGGATCCGCGCCATGGCTGCACGCACGATGCGGCCGCCCCCCTCCCTTGATGTGTGTGTTGTGTGTCAGCCCTGTCGCATCATCACGGCGCGCGGTGCACCGCAGACGCGCAGATCCGCCCGCGCCCGCGCCGTGGCCACGGGAGGCCGACGAACCCGGCGCGTACCTGGCGATCGCGCGGCACGTGCCGCCGAGCACTGGGCGGCCGGCCTCCTGGTGGGTGACTCGGTCGAGTGCAGCCGCGTCGGTGCTGTTACTGTGCTGGAGCGCGCGCGCTGAGGAAGAATGGCCGGGCAGGCGAGCCGACGTTGGCGCGTGCGCGCGCTTGCGTCGAGTGCCTCGCGCGCTGAACTACTACTGAGATCTGAACTAGCACGCGCAAACAAGCCGCCAGGGGCCACGCCAACAATGGCGCCGCCAGGGGCCACAGCCGCAGCGATGGCGCCGCCCGGGGTCCACGTGATGGAAGGCCAGCCAGGGGCCACTGGCGCCCGCTCCGCGTGCTGGTATGCCGCGCACGAGGGGGCCTCGTGCGCGGCCGCGGGTCAGAGGGCCGACGCCCGACGCCGTGGGCGGCCTGGCGTCTAGACCGAATCATCTAGACGCTTCACGCCGGATGCCCCGCTTCCGCGGAAAATTTAGGTCAACGCCAGCGACCCCACCCGGATCCGACCCCACTGATCCGGCCAATGTCAATGCTTCGTTGTACCAACCGCGTGCGAGCCGTGCTGTCACATGGCCCACCCACACACACGAGCGCACATACGAGGGCATACACACGAGGCCCGCGCATCCACCGGCGACGTGGTCGGTGGAAGCGAGAGCGCGGGCGACGCGCGCCCGCTACGGCTGCAGGCATTCCCCGCTGCGGTGCGTGCTGAGGCGAGCCCCTGTCGCGTGTCGCCATCGCAGAGCGCGGGTGCGCAGCGTGGTCAGCGCCGGCGGAGGCCACAGTGGCTGTGTCTAGACACACCTCGGCGGATTTTAATCGCCGACGGCTGTCTAGACGCATACATAACACGAGCGGCACGCGGGTAGAATTCAGTGATTGATGTTGAAATGCGCCGAGGGCTGTCTAGACGCTAGCGGTGCGCGAGGGGCATCCTGGCAAAAAATTTTTGCATATTATTGTTGTTGTGGTCTGTGGATTGGCCGGCGGCGTGCCCTTGCATGCGCGCAGCCGCTCGGGGTGCCATTTAGACGCTTGCCGAGGATAAACAAAGGGCAGCAGGCAGGAATGCTCGACAAACACCACGCAGCACGCCTGTGCATGTGCCGTGGCCGCATTGCACGGTACTGGATGCACTCACTCGTTGCCGTACGCGTCGGCGCGCCAGCCAAAGTGGCCTGGCCCCCTCCGCGCGTCCGCCAGCACGCCCACACCCAGGACGCCGCCGCGGTGTCGCCGGCGCCCTACCGGCGCTGCCAGGAGCGCCTTGGTGGACGCGGCCACCACATCCAGGAGGCCCAACGGGGTGGACTTCGTCTCCGTCACCCGGGCGCGGTCCACGGCTGCCGACAGCCGCGCCGCCGCGCCATCCTTGAGGCCACGCACGCACCACAATCCCCGAGAGATGTCAGGCATCGGCGAGCCCCACGCACTTGTTCGCAGCGCGGACGTACGGCCGTCGGCCGCCCACGGCTCGCCTTCCGGAAGCAGCAGGCGGCTGGCTGGGTCGCCGCTGTCCAGCAGCCAGCGCGACAGGCGCGACCACGCCCGCGGCGGCGGTGCTCGCGCCCGCGCCCTGTGCCATGCGGGCTCCGTCGTGGCCACCATCGCCATCAGCATCGCCGTCAGCGTCGCCGCCGTGGCGGCAGAGTCGAGCGGCGCCGGTGCTGGCAGGTCGCCGGCCGCCCAGGGGCGCAGGGCGCGCGCCGCGTCCAGCCGCACGGATGTTGGCACTGCTGGCGCAACTGGGCCAGGCAGACCGGTCGCGGCGACGGCCAGTGTTTGGGCGGGCAGGGCGAGCGGCCGCTCGGCTAGCAGCCACTGCGGCAGGACGACGGTGAGCGCATCGGCCGCGGCGGCGGCGGCGGCGGCGGCGGCGGCAGAAACCGCGCGTGCCGCGTGAAGCCATCGAAGAGTCTGCAGGAGCGGCCATAGATCCGGGTGGGCGGGTGTTAGGAAGGGGAGGTCGCGCCGCACGGACGCCTAGAGCAGCGGCGCTGGCGCACCGCGACCGCAGGCGGCCGCGCACGTGCTCCTCCCAGGCCAGCGACAGCAGAATCCCGGCCGACATGAGCGTGACGAGCGCGGCCACCGTGCCGGCGGTGGCCCACACCAGCGTCGCCGCCATTGTTGGCTGTAGATCTGGGCGGCACGCCTAGACGAGGAACGGGTTGGAGGTGCGCCACTCGCCCGAGCCATGCCGCTCCACGTGCAGCGACTGCGCCCGGCCGAATCTGGGCCGAATCGACCGCCGAATTCTCAAGATCTCGCAGCTCAAGCACCGTCTCTGCTCTCCACCGCCCCTCGCTTCGCGGTATTGTCCCACCGTACGCATGACAAAGCCCGCCAAACGCCGCCGCGGCCGACCGCCGACCAGTTTTGGCGCGAACCTTGGACTGATGACGTCATCGATGCGAGGCGCGAGCTGGCGAGGACGACGCGGCGGACGCGGACACGAACAACGACGAGGAGCAGGAGACGGAGCCGGGGGAGGCGAGCGGCGCCAGGAGGGCCAGCTAGATCTACGCCGCTGCCCGATCACCATCGACAACAGAAAACGCCGACGAGGACGAGAAACGAGGACGCGACGACGCAGACTGTGCGGACGACGACCATGGCGCCCGCCCACCCAACGGCCCGCGAGGTCGTCGAGGCCGCGGGCGTCGACCTGCGCGGCAAGGTGGCCCTGGTCACGGGCGCCAGCAGCGGCATCGGCGTCGAGACCGTCCGCGAGCTTGCGCGAGCCGGTACGCGGCGCGGCACCCAGCAGTGGCAGATTCCCCGCGCGCTCGCGACCGAGTGCTCACCAGCGCCGGCCCGGTCTCCTGCTGTTTGACCGCTGGCAGGTGCCCACGTCTTCCTGGCGGTGCGCGATCCGTCGGCGCCCGTCGTGCAGGAAGTGCTCGAGGACCTGATCGCGTCTTTGGGCGCCGGCGTCGCCGGCCGCCTCGAGCTGCTCCAGCTGGACCTGGGCAACCTGGCGTCGGTCCGCACCGCGGCCGCGATTGTGCTCGCGCGGCAGGTGCCGCTGCACCTGCTCATCAACAACGCGGGTGCGTCCCGCTGGCTATTTTGCACCTGCCTGACGGGCGCGTCTAACGCCGCCGGCCATCGCCGCTGCGCCGCGGCGCCTGCGGCCAGGGATCATGGCCTGTCCGCAGAGCAGGAGCGCGGACGGCTACGAGCTCCAGTTTGCCACCAACCACCTGAGCCACTTTTTGCTGACCAACCTGCTCCTGCCGGCGCTCAAGGCCGGCGCGCCCGCGCGGATCGTCAACGTCTCGTCGCTCGCGCACACCATGGCGCCGGTCGACTTTGACGATATCCACTTTGAGCGCCGACGCTACGGGCGCTGGATCGCCTACGCACAGAGCAAGACGGCCAACGTCCTCTTCACGGTGGAGCTCCAACGACGGCTGCAGCTGCTGGGCATCTCGGCCTTCGCAGTCCACCCGGGCGTCATCCTCACCAACCTGGTTCGCCACATCAACGCGCCCGCAGCGACGGACACGGCCGCCACGGATAACGCCGCCGCCCCACCGCCGCCGCGAACGGACGCGCGGCCCGCGCGGCCGCGCCGCACGCCGCCAGAGGCCATGAAGTCCGTCGAGCAGGGCGCCGCGACAACGCTGTTCGCCGCGCTGTCGCCCTCCCTAGACGGGCGCGGCGGGCTGTACCTGGAGGACTGCAAGTACGCGGGCGCGCCGTCCGCTGGCGGGGGGTGCGCCGCGGCGCTGACGTGCGAGGCCACGTGTAGACCAAATGGCACGCCTGCAGGATCGCCACAATCTTCACGGATGCGCAGCCGGACCATGGCGTGCAGCCGTACGCGCTGGACCCCGTCAGCGCCGCCCGGCTGTGGACGGCGAGCGAAGCGATGGTGAAGCAGTCCTTTGGCGTTGCGCGGTTGTGATAGCATTAAATTTTCCGGCTGTACAGCTTGTAGAAAGGATGCGGAGTGCATGTTGCGATCCCGCCGCGCAAGCGACCAGCGCCCGCAGCAGCGCCCACTACAGCTAGGCCCGCACGGGGCGGATGTGCGTGGCGTCCACGACCTGGAACGGCGCCTTGGCGCCGAGCGCCAGCGCCACCTGGAGGCCGGACGTCAAGCCGTCCTCATGGACGCCAAAGATGGCCCAGGCGCCACAGACCCATGTGCGCTGCACGCCCTGGATCTCACGAAGGCGCGCCTGTGCCTGCACGAGCTGTGGCGGCCCCCGGGGAGGGCGACATGCAGTGTCACGGCCACCCTCAGCATGCGCGCTGCTTGGCCCTTCATCTGCTCTCGCACGCAGGCGTACCGCGGTCGGGTAGACGGGGTGGTCGTAGTCAAACTCGGCGAGCACGGTGCTGCGGTCCGGCTCGGTGGACGGGTTGAGCGTGACCAAGACCTCGGCCGCGGGGTCTTGGGGGAGGCACCGCTGGAGCCGGCTCATCCAGTACGTCAGGCACACGTCCTCCGTGGCCGGCGCGCCGGCGCGCTGGGCGGGGCGCGTGGAGCACAGGTAGTTCCACGACGACCAGACCTCGCGCCGCTTGGGCATCAGCTGGCCAGCTCGACAGACCAAGACCATCGCCGCGCGCACAGTCAGTCAAACCGCTCTGGTGGACGCGGACGGCTTGAGATGCGCACCTTGCGATCGCGGTGGACGACGGCACGGTTCGGCTTGTAGCGCACGTCCCGGAGGACGGCCGCCTCGGCCGCCGTGCGGTCCTGCAGCAGGGGCAGGGCCTGGTCGCCGTGGCACGCCAGGACAACGTGGTCGAAGGTCTCGTCGCGCTGGTGGGCGTCGCGCACGATGACTCGCCCGGTCAGCGTGCTGGCCCGAATCTCGCGCACTTTCGTCAGCGCCCGCCGAATGTACTCGCGGCTGCCACGGATGCGGATCGGCCCACGGAAAGTGGCCCTTAGGCCGTGCATGCTAGGGCGCCGTGCGCGTTTTGCTGGATCGCACCACTGGGGCCGCCCAAAGATTTGCAGTAGGGATGTCGGTGGTGTACGCGTGGCCGCCCACGTAGTCGTTCTTCGCGTAGATGACGGCGTCGTGCTCTTGGCTGAGCAGCCAGGCGGCGCCGATGCCGGCGACGCCGCTGCCTACGATGGCGATCTTCATGGCACCCGCTCCTCAGTCAACCGTTTCCACTGCACGCATCATGCGATCTACGTCCCCACCGCCCCACAACCCCTATGCGCGCCACGCAGCCAAGCGGAACAACCATGCGGCATGCGCGGATTCTACGGCCCAAAGTTTCCCCTGGTGTGCCGCACCCGGCCGAATCGGCCCCCGGCACCCGGCCAGCCGCTAAAGGTAGACCAGCCACAGAGCCTTACGCGCGCCCACCTGTGTCCACGCCCGCCCGACGCAGCTCTTTGCGGCATTGACAGCGTGAAGAGGCCTCGATGTCCGCGAGATCTACGAGAGATCTACGGCCGATCGCGGCGGGCGCGGCTGGTTTGGCGCGAAACACTGGATGATGACGTCATCGGTGGGACCTCTGACTGAGAGGACGAAGCCACAGTCTAGGGAATAGCCAAATCCGGAAATCCGTTGTGACGTCATCTAGGGCCAGGGGTATAAGGTTGACACGTCATCGGGAAAACAGCATACCTGGATGCGATGTTTGTGTGTTCGGTTTCGG
>Ga0180216_1002718_pt1 | contig 14451 bp, 8 predicted proteins | sample eDN3rd37CBELigMG_FD_128879 | JGI IMG/M metagenome (GOLD analysis project Ga0180216, IMG submission 128879) | Enriched Miracle-Growth compost microbial communities from Emeryville, California, USA - eDNA 3rd pass 37_C BE-Lig MG (version 2)... ... | reverse complement strand
CTCCAGCGGCATCTCCGTCCAGTTCTTGATCTCCCGTGCAACGACGCTGCTGACTGGCACGAATGCGGTCAGCGATGTGTCCGATGGCATGCGTTCGACGCCGAGCCGCTTGAGTGTGGCGTTGTGCGACCCGTGGTGACCGACCTTGTAGAACACGACACGCCCCAGAAGCTCTCCGATGTCCGGGTTCGCCTGGCCGGCGACCGCGCCGTCACGGGGCAGCCATTCCTCGATGTCGTCCCACGAGAGCCAGTTCCCAACCTGAGCGTCGCCGACGAACAGCAGCACCTTGCGCTTGCCATCGGCTGACGGCGGCAGTTCGAATGCCAGCACCAGACTGGTGTTGTTGGTGAGGTTGTCGGCCCGAAGGGCAAATTCGCTCGCTCCGGCGAGCCAGTCGAAATCGATCCTTCTCCAGTGAAGGATCTCGTCACAATATGCTGCCAGAGCCGGATACGCATCCGGATGTTCCGAGGCGGCTCTTTGGGCGTCCGAAAGCGAGACGCGATGCGAACGGTCGAACGGGAAGCTCTGCTCGTAGCTCTCCCAGTCGGACTCTGCCTGCCGATCCGTTGCCCGATCGCGACTGGCAGGGCGATGCCGGCCATCGACATCAAGCATGCCCGGGCCGAGCAACGGCATCGCAAATGCATTGAAGAACGACCGGCTCGCTTCCATCGCACGAAGTGACCAGGCCGCATCGCGCTCCGCCAGCCGCTGTCGTCTCCCTTGTCGGATCCGCTCCGGGTCTCCTCGCGTGCCGGCCGTGTCCGCGGCCAGCTGGAATTCATAGGTTTCACGGTCCCTGGATGGACGTACCTGGCGCAATCGTGCGTCACTCCGTGGAGGGCCGAGAACGTAACACGTCACCGCGGTTCCTGGCACCGGCCTGACCTCCCCGGGTTCACAGTGGACGTGTCGATGCTCGGGAACCAGTGCCTTCGCGGCGGCGAAGGCATCGGAAACATTTTGTGCCGCGGCGAACGACTGGCCATGGACCGGACTATCGGACTGGAACGCCATCAGGCTCACTACCGTCGCCTGTTCCGTTTCGAATCCAAAGCGCAGTGCGTAATCGGCTATTTGCGTCTGGACGAGCCGCTGCTTCTCGAGGATCCGCTTGAGCACGCCAGGAAACCCGTCAGGATCGTTCCTCTCCGTCCACGCCATCCACAACGTGTCGATCTCGATGCGGCTCCACTCCTCTCGAGCCTTGACGAATCCGGAGAGGTGATCCCAGTGTTCATGCGTGATCACCAGGACATCGAGGTGCCCCTCCGTTGCGTCTGCGATATCCGCAACGATCTTTCGCATGCGCTCGGCGTCGTCGGGCGTGCCCATCACCACACCACAATCGATGAGCACGTGTACCTGCCGAGGGTGGCTTTCGGCAGCCTGCGGTTCCACGGCAGGAAACGTCAGAAGAAAGCAATCTCCGAGCCCCTGCCCGTACATGCGGACCCTCACGCGGGCCTGCTCGCCATTTGCCGCCCCGGTTCCCTCCGTCTCCAGAGGATCGACTCGCGATCGCATGGTGGTCATGGTGTCCCTCCTGCCGGCTCGTCCGGATCGCCGAAATACGAGTGATGGAGGAACCGGAACGGCTCCCGCCGCATCGCCACCGTGGCCTCCTCGCCGTCCGCCTGGAGGACTCCGTATGCCCGAGCCAACCGGACCAGTGGTGATTCGGCATCTTCTCCCTGCCAGGTCGCCCGCGGCCGCCCCGCGAGCTGGTTCACCTGCTCGATGTCGCGTCGCAGGAGACGCCTTGCAAGCTCACCCGTGCCATCGCCCGGAGTAGCGGGCAGTCGGGAATAGAGGCGCTTGTAGATGATGTATCGGACATCCCACGTAGAGAGGTCGATCACGATCGTTGCGCCCCCACGCCTGGGCAGTGTCGCCGCCGACCGACCTTCCGGTGGAGCGTGGGACTGAACCACCTCGAAGATCATCTCGTTGCGGAATTCTCCGAAGGCTCCGGTGCGCCGAGCGAGGCGCATGTTGGACACGCTGAAATTGGCACCATCACGGAGATCGAGCCCCGGCAGCAACTCGTGTGCGGGCAGGGCAGCATGGATGTCCCGCAGCAGCCCATGGACGCTCGCCTGCGCATCGAGAATGCCGTCGAAGAGCTCCTTCCTGCTTCTCCCCGGTTGCCAGTGATCCAGCAGGAGACGAAGCGAGGCGAGCGTGTCCTCACGCTTGCGAAACGCTTCCGGGTTTCCGTCGCGAAGATTGTGAATTGGATTTCCGGGCTGCGGAGCGCTCCACATCAGGCTCTCTTCGGAGAGCGCGGTAATGTCCTGCGGGTAGATTCCCCATGATCGGAACGCCTCGATGAAGGCAATGCGAACCCACCTGCGGCCAGCCGAGAGGTCGTGGTCCGCGGTGATCAGGGCGCGCAGGAACTCACCAAACAGCACATCCACCGGTGGCAGATAGTCAGTGGCGCGAATGCAGGTCCGCAGGACCTCACTCGCCGTGCTGGCGGCGGTGCCCGCGAGGCGATCGATCAGGTCCGGGTGCAGTTGCCCTGCAGGGACCACTCCGGAGCCACCGGTGGAGATGCGAAGAAGGTCGGCGATGCGGTCATTGTAGAGGGCCAGGAAGGCGTCGAAGACGGCCGCCACGAGGATACTCCCCCTCGCGTGCGGCTCGTGCGTCGACGCAAGCGCCAGTGGATCCGGCTGCCGACGCTTCCATGTGCCCTGGGCATCGAGCTCGCCGAGCGCGTCGCGCAGCGCATGCCTGCCGCTCGCGGCCTGTCCGAACTGCTGCGCCAGCTGGGCGAGGAGGTTGTTGGTTTCGAGGTCCCCTCGCGTTCTCGCAATCTGGTGACGGATAACTTCGGGATAGGTGAAGTGCTGGAACAGGGCGATGATGTCGGCGAAGGCCTCGTGGAATGCCCACATGTCGCCTGCCCCCGGCTCGTTGAAATACGGGTGCATGCCATCCATCAGCGCATGCGTGGTCTCGTGCACCACGATGTCGTGGGACAGGCAGGTGAACACCATGCCGCCCGGATAGTGCTTGCCCGTGGCGTCGTCGCTGGCAGGAAAATATCCGAAGAGCAGGGCGCGCTTGGCGGGACTGTAATGCGCATTCGCTTCTCGCAGGGCATGGGGATAGATGCGAAGCCGCTGCACGAACCGATCCCGACGGCCATCCCCATCGCGCAACTCCCGAGACGTGACGTGGAACCGCTCCTCGGTTTGCTCGCGCAACCATGGTCGAATCGACGCCCAGAACACGGGACGACCGAGGGCGAGCTCGAAGTGGCCGATCGTCGCCATGGCGACGGCATAGACCATCTGCTGGTGAAATTGCGGATTGCCTTCCGATGGAGCGAGTCCGTCCTGGGCGAGCGCGTGCGGATGATTGAGATCTACCGGTGCGTAGGCGCACCCGCTCGCCGGGTCGACATCCACCACCTCGAGATACTCGCCGATAGGCCCAGGAAGCAGTTGCTCCCAGCGGACTGGGATCGTGACCTGGCTTATCGGAGCCGTATCGAGCATCGTGGCCTGGCTGGGGTCGAACGCATACGCGCGAAGCATGCGGAACGTCGGGCTGTCCGGTCCGCCGACGGGAGAATCCGAGTAGCGTTTCGCCACGTCCGGGGGATCGAGCCGACCCTGGTAGAGCGGTCGATCCCGCTCCTGCTCTACCTGCACCTGCTGGCGCAGTCGATCGCGAAGCCGCACGGACAGCAACCTGTCGGCGTCCCGCTCCAGCAGGCGCAGGAAAAATGGAGTCAGCGATTCCCCTGGTCGCCATCGCTGCACACCGACGAGCAACTGCCGATCGGCGGTGATCCTGGCAAGCAGCTCGTCCCGCAACCCGGCTACGTCACCACCCAGGAATCGGCGAAGCAGCGCGGTCTCGCGCTCCGCGTCACGTTTCGCGCGCCGAACGGCGTCGGTCTCCTCGGGGTCGCCCGTGCGAACTCGACCGCCTGCGAGTGTCGCGTCGAGCGCCAGGTCGATCGAAGGCCGGTGGGTGGCTGGATCCTCGGTGACCCCGAGCCAGCCGGTAAAGAGCCCCGTGATGGTCGACAGGGCATGAACCGATTGTGCTTCCAGGACCTCGCGGAACCGCTGGACCTCTTCCCGATCGGGCAAGCTCGCCTCCAGCAGTGCGTCCGCGTCAGCGATCCCCCGGCCATGGCGTCCACGCCTGACGAAATCCGGTTTCATGTTGGCAGTCTTCGCCAGCAGGTAGTGAAAGGCGAGCGGCACGAGGCTGAGATCGTCCCCATAGGTGCTTGCGATCTCGCGGCGGCCGCCATGGAATGAGAGCCACAGGGCAGCGATGCCGGCGACACAAGCCGTTGCGTACGAGGTCCCGGTACCGTGGTCGCTGCCAAAGACCGGTCCGGACTCCCCCAGCGTCGATCGGGCGCACCATACATCCTCGCCGGGAGCGGCGATGTCCACAGGGCTTCCCAGTCCCGAGTGTCGCCATGGTTCCCCCGCCGCATGCGTGGCGGCCACAGCCACGACCTCGGGAAACGCCGCCGGGTACACAACGGTCGGCACCATGTTGCCCGCCGCGCTCACCACGATGATGCCCCTGGCGTGCGCCTCAGCGATACAGGTGCGCAGGAACTCGTCCTTGAACGGTCCCCCGAGCGACATGGAGATGACGTCAGCGTCGATCGTCGTGGCGTGGGCGATCGCACGAGAGAGATTCTCGAGATCGATGTAGATTACGGACTGGGAGACCCGCAGGGGCACGATTTGCACGCCGGGGGCAATGCCGCTGACCTCGACCCAGGTGCCGTCCGACTCGGACGATCCGCTGGCGATCACACTCGCAGTGGCGGTTCCGTGCCCTGGAGCGGAGAACCGACCGGGCATCAGATCGTCAAGGGCGTCGTTTCCATCGACCAGGAACGACCGTCCCGGCTTCCGCCACCGCCCCTCGAGCTCCGGATGGTCCGTATACCCCGTATCTGGATGGGCGACGATCACGCCATTGCCAGGAAGTGCGCCCGGATGTCGATCCAACCAGCGCTGATGCGCCGCAGCGATCTTGAGCTGATCGTGGTGCCAGGTCGGATCGCGGCGTTTCGCCGCAATCACTTCGCGTGTCTGCTCGTCGTACGGCCATCCCCAGAGACCGAGCTCATCCTGCACGAATCCAAGGGTCGCGCTCGCATCCGGACTGGCGACGAGCAGGAGCGGCTCGGCGCGCTCCACGTCCGGCGCCTCGCGCAGCGCACGCAGGCGATCCCAGAACTCACCCAACGGATACGGGGTACCGGCTGGCGGAGCCGCCTCGAACCATCCCTCGACCTCGGCGATGCGGTGAACCTCCCAGCCGGGCAGAACGGGCTTCACCGTTCGCCTGGCGTCGCGAAGATTGGAGGATCGGCCGTCGCGTGTCCCAAGGTAAAATGCGATGCCGCGCGGCGCCGCTGTCGCTGTCGCATGGGCGATGGCGGCATCCGCTGAGAACGGTCGGGTTGGCATGGCCGAGCCTCCGGAGGACCGCTGCCCGGTCGGTCGTCGATGTGACGACCGACCGCATCGGAATGACAGGAGAGAGTCGATCCGGACCCGGTTGTGCTCGGTGGAGCATTCGACAGAGGCGTGTCCTGTCACTACAGTACATGGCGCAATCTCGATGTCAAGACTATGTCAATTTGACGACACGTGGGAGACGCTGCCCAGGCTGTGAGGGCGATTCTCCAGCCCCCCCACGTCCCGGAGAAGCGGTATCGGGCGCTATTGGCTGATCTGTCCGGGAGGCGCATACGACCGGAATACGGTACAATTGCAGGTGGATGGACCAGCCCAGACCGTCATGTGCGGTTGGCTGGCCGCGCGTAGGCGCCCGTAGCTCAGGGGATAGAGCGCTTGCCTCCGGAGCAAGAGGCCGTAGGTTCGAATCCTACCGGGCGTACCTGGAAAACTCAGCAATAGCAACGAGAACGGCCTTCCGATTGGAAGGCCGTTCTCGTTGCAACAAGGAAATGTGGCCCAAATGTGGCCATTCGGTTGCCCCGGACAGGAGAGTGGTCGAGGCTCAGACCGAGCCATTCCGCGGTTCGTATCGTGCCTCGCCGAGGTGCTCGAGGCTTGGGACGTGCCATTTATGGGGCTACGCTATCAAGAAACGCCTGCAGAGCGTTCTGAAGCGCTCATCGATCCAGATGCCCGGAGTTCGACGACGCACACTGAGAAAACCGTCCACCCCACTCAGAACGACGATTGGTGTTGAGATACAGCGGGCAGCGCTATCTCCATCGGTTAGCCGCCAATAGCTCTGCATTGCGACCGGCGCACATTTTCTGCTACGAAGGTAACCCCGGCCGCAACCTAGCATGTTCCGCCTTGCAGAGCTCCAAGGAGTGGAGCCAAATTGATATGCTAGTGACTGTAGCCACCCGAAATATGGTCACCCATTCGTCACCTGCGTAAAGTCGCCAGTCACCACCGCTCGCTGCCGCCGCTCCCGGCCGGACGGCTGGAGTCCGATGCTCCACGAGCCACTGTCGCCATACGAAGTGAAGCACCGCGATTCGTGACGCGGAGCCCCCAATTTGACTGGTCAGTGGACTGTGTGCTTGAGGTGAGAAGGTAAACGCGCAGGGCCCTACGAGGCGTAGGAGTCATTCCAAGCCGGTGTCCACGTGACTGTGGCCAAGAGTGACTCCTTGCCTCTTATCATCTTTATTGCACACAGGGATCCCGCGATTAGCTCTGTCCAACCAGCCGGGGCCTCAGGACGACGATGCTTGCTGATGAACCGTCCGCACAGCATTCATCCGGGAGTTGGTCCGGAAGCAGTCGCCCCAGAGAGCCACAGCAAGCGGACGGCATTCGCTGTCACCTTCATTCTCTGCTTGTTACGAGCTCGGTTCCCGCTCCCGCCGCCACCGTAGGACTCCATCCCGGCCGAGTTGAACCGAATTCTGCTTCGCGGTTGCAGATCCCGCCTCCCGTACGACGCCGACGCAGAGCGATCGCACTCGAGGATCGTCGAAGCGAAACCGGGCGATGTAACTCACCGGAGCTCTGCTCCGCTCAACGGACCGGTCAGGATCGAGACGAGACCGAAGATCGGCCTCCGCCGCACGGAACACCGGTCCTGCGGCTTCTCTGAGCCACTGCACGAGCTCCTGGGCACGTTCCTCCCCGATCTGCTCCTCGGGTCGGGGAGGCCACCATGAAACTTCGAATCGAACGGCTGTCACCTTCGATACCCTTTGTGTCCTGGTCAGCTACACCGTTGTCTCGTCAGGAGGCACGCAACGTGCATAGCGCCGTGTTGTGAAGGTCGCGACGATCGGCCAGAGATCAGGCACAGTATGGTAGGCGGAGCTCAGCGGCCAGATGTTGCAATTGGGGGCATTGTCTAGGAGGTTGATGGACATCGGCTCGGCGAGCTGGTCACGATCCATCAGGAAGAGGTCGTGATCGAGGCGGGACTGATGTTCCGTCGGCACTACGTCCTCCATACCGACGAGATCACACAATCGGAGGGACGTGACCTGACGGCGTCGAGCGTGAGCGCCGCCGTCACGAGGCCGAGCGTACCGCTGACCGTATCCCCGTGCATCTTGACGCCACATTTTCCGAGGTGCTACCCCTCATACAGGGCTGGGCAGCACCGCCTATCCCTCCTCGCCTTCAGTGACTGACCCTCTATCGAAGCGTGGGTGGTGAAACTTGCTCCAGGACGGTGCCGCTGAAGCCTGCGGGACCGAGACGGGGTCCCGCGAGGTGCCCCTCCCGGCCGGTGTTCCTTCAGGCTCGACCGGGAGGGCATCTCACCACCCGCGATCATACGGCAGGCAGCACCCGTCCCACCCTCGCCATTTCAGGTGCATTCGTCCCCTTCTTGCACACTTAGGTCAACCCATTGCTAGCATGGAGGGTCATAGCGGCTCACGGTCGGCAGGCACCACGCCCGTGTGTTTGGGCCTCCAGTCGTCCTCGATTCTCCACATCCCCTGGACATGAGACTGGACCACGATCAACGCACCAAAGGCGAGAGGCAATGGCTGGTGCGGATCCGCACAAACCCGCCAGTCGAAGTCGCTTCGCCACGCGCCATGGTCGCTCAGCCAGCCTGCGGGTCTCGTTGCCTACCACGGAACTTCGCGCTATGCTCGCCCTCACAGGAATCTTCTGCATACGACGACCGATGACGAGCGGAGCCCGCTGTGGATGAGGCGACCCCTCCGGCGTTCTCGGCGATCGCGGGACCACCGTGGCAATCGAGTGGCAGAACGTGGAGGTGTCGAGTGTCCCATCTCGAGGCCGTACTCTCGGCGGAGCGTCGGTACACCGGGTGCGCGTGCGGGTTTGATCTGCGCCCAAACGCGTCGCAGGACGTGACCGGGAGCAAGCATGCAATCCACCACCTCAAGTGGCACCAAGGGCTCGAGCGGCCCGATACGATCCCCGAGGGGCCCATGCTGCTGGTCAATATCCACTCCTCCATGGCCGAGAAGTGGCTTGCCTACAGGATGATGACGCTCCATCGCGATGAGGCCAAAGCGGACGGGTATCAAGGGATCGTTGTTCCGGTCCATCCCGACCACTGGCATGTCCGCGACATCGTGGTGGTCGCGTTCGATGAGGGTCGGGCGATTGCGGTGGCGTCATTGTGGGAGGAAACGCCCTATGCGCTCAAGCTGAACACGCTGTGGGTCGCGGACGGGCATCGGCGCCGCGGGATCGGAACCGCACTTATTCAGGACATCGCCGAGGCGTTCCAGACGACGCCGGACAAGATGGAGGCGGAAGCCCCCGTCGCTCCGGAGATCTATCGCATCGTGGACCGTCTCGGGATGTCCAAGGTCGTGTGGTGCGGGTCACTCCGCGACCCCAGGTAATGCCCCACAACCGGTTTCGGACTCGGAATTCGTGACCGCGTGGCGGCGCGCCGCCCCTCCCAGGATGACGCACGCCATGGAGTCCCTGCCCGCAACGCCGTGTGGAGATGCATGCAATTCGCTGCCGCCGTCAAGGAGCGCTACGAGTCGCCGCATTCCATCGGTCACAAGTGAGTCCAATTCCGCTCGCGCTGCAGGCGGTATCGGCGTCAGGCGCCTCAGGACGATCACGTGGATCTGATCTTTAAGGATGCACCGAGTCGTCGAAGACGTACGGTGGAGCAAACGGGTCGGGCGAGCCAGAGCGTTCAGGACCCTCTATCGGTCCACCGCTCCCCTCAAGCACGACGGGCCACGCTTTCTGGCCCCGTTGCTGAAGGTCCTGTGCCAGCCGCTCTGCCGCTTCCGGGGATACCGTGAGTGACACACCAAACCCGTCGCCGGAGCTAAAGACCACGGCATGCTGGATCCTGGTGCCATCCTCCAACGCCATCGCCCGCCGGATCCACCTGCGACGGTCCCAATCAGCGTTGGCGGGTGGTGGAGCGAGCAACTGGTCTGATTCGATACCCAGCGCCTGGGCGAGCCGCTGGCGTCGCCTCGGCATGGGCCCGTACATGTGATTCTCCAGCTTGGATATTTCGGCGGAGGGAACACCACTGCGTTGGCTCAATTGACGCTGCGTGAGCCCTCGAACCTGCCGCCACTCGCGAAGATGAATCAGAGGCTGCTTTCGAGTGCCCATCTCCTCATCCTTCTTTTCCTGGGCTGCAGCTCGTTCGAGTGACCTGCATAGGCACCCTCCCGGATCCCAATTTTCGGTCGCTGCTTCGGCCCAAGGGGTAGCTGATCCTTTTGGCCCATACGTAATACGGTCTCGTACGTGATTTTGACAATAGGCACCGGGCACATGGTCTTGCATGCTGAGGGTGGGAATGGACTCACAACGCAGTGGAAGGAGCCTGCCCGGTGCGTTTACGTTCCGCGCTTGTTGTCGCCACCCTGCTGATCGCATGCGTCTCGCTACCAGGATCAACCGTCGCCCAGGCCGATGTGACCTGTGCCGACTTCGATGCCTGGGAGTGGGCGCAGCTCGTTTACGACACGGCCGCCACCACCCCAACCGCCCTCGATCCGGACGGGGACGGCATCGCCTGTCCCGAGCTGCCGCGTGGTCTTGGCTTCGCCCCCGCCATCTGGACCGACACCATCCCCGCCGACGTCGAGGAAGCCCAGATCATCCGGTTGATCGATGGGGATACGTTGGAACTCCTGCTCAATGGGGTGTCCAACCGGGTGCGCATCTACCGGGCCGACACCCCGGAGACCCAGAACGAGCGGCACTGTGGTGGTCCGGAGGCGACCGCCTTTGCCGAGTACGCCCTGCGCTTCAACGACAATGCCGGGGTGGTCTACCTCGAGCGGGACGTCAACACCCGCGACCAGTACGGACGGGAGCTGGCCTACGTCTGGTTCACGGTGGATGGGCTGCCCTACATGCTCAACCACCTGCTGATCGCCACCGGCTGGGCGGAGGACGTCGATTACGGGGATCGCAAGTACGATGCGCAGTTCAGGGAAGCGGCGGCATTTGCACAACGCCATCAGCTGGGGGTCTACAGCCTGTGTGGAGGTTGGACACCGACTCCTGTTCCGGCACCCATCATACCGACGCCGACGCCAGCGCCGAATCCGCAGCCGGAACCATCGCCTCCGGGTGAGTGTGATCCGTCCTATCCGACGGTCTGCATCCCACCGATCTCCGTCTACGGTGACCTCGACTGCCGCGATGTCCCCTATCGACGGTTCCAGGTCGTGCCGCCTGATCCGCACGGATTCGACGGCGACTATGACGGCGTTGGGTGCGAGAGCGGCTAGCAGCTTACCGACAATCGATCGTCTACATACGCTAAAGTTCTGTCTGCTAGGTACGCTAAAACATCACAGCGGAGCCAGTAGAATGAAGTCATGGTTTGTGGTGGCACCGGTCCCTTTATTGCAGCGCCATGCACACCAAGGTCACTTAACCAAGTTCTAACCAACGGGGTTGTCGTCGTGCTTGGTGGACTGTTGTTTGAGTCTGGCTTACAGGCAGGCTGTCATCATTCGTCTCACCTGCGGCCCTATGGGAAAGTGGCGAGTGCCTACGGACCGGCTCGCTTTGGGCCTACTGATCTTGTATGCGGTCAAGGTGAAGGTAAGGCAGTCACTTGGCACAGGACGAGAATGAGGCGGGCGTATGGCCCGCCTCAACTTCTGGTTTCGCAAGGTCACTCCTTTGAACGTCTACGGCCCACTGGGCGGAATCGGCCCGAATGATCTCGGCACGTAATTGCCTAGCTGAGGACTGAGAACGTACCCGGCGGGCACCTCAGCAAGAACCGGCAACGCACCCCAAAGGCCATAAGTAAGCTCTCCAACGGCCTGCTCGCGGGGGAGAGGGTTCAGCGCTACGCTGATCAGTGTTTCTAGAACTGACTCGTCAAAACCAGGCTCGTACCTTGTCTTCTCCAGTACATAAAGTCGATCCTGTCGTACCAACGCCACCGAGCTTTGGTAGACGACGATCCCACCGCCTAGGTCTAAATTAAAGACAACTGCAGATATCATGTCGAACCCGTCAGGCACGGGCAAATCGACAGGTTCTTGTGTCGCGGGGATTCCTGGAACTTGAAGCGTTCTCGATATTGCCCGGTCCATGAAGACCGGTAACGCCGCCTTTGCACTCTCCGAGGAATCAAATTGCGCTACCACTGCACTAATAAACAGGTTCAAGTCAGTGGGTGACTCGAACATGCGCGCCACCGCATCTTGAACACCCGGTATTGGAGAGTACGTGTTGGCTAGCGTGGGATCCTGCGTGGGCAGAGGATAAGGTGGCTCCTCCTCGACCGTCGCCGTTTCCTCGACTTGAGTAGCACTGGGAGTGGCAGTGGCGCCACCACTAGCTGATTCCGGTGTACTCGATGTATTGGCCTCCACTGTGCTCATCGGTTGCTGTTGAGGCGCTAGATTTGTCGCCGGTGGCATGGAGGCTGGGCTGTTTGCATATGCGGCAACCAAGAAGGCGGGACACCCAATACCGAGGAACGATCCGAGCAAATCTATTTGGAACGAAACCTGCTCCCCTGGGGCTATTGTCTGCCGATCAATAAAGCCTTGGTCTGCGGATAGGGGCGTGCCATCAAGGTCGAAGCACACAGAAATGGCTGTGAGCCCAAACTGCCCCCCCACTTCGTGGCCGTTCTCGAGGGTGCCGACAATGCGGTTATCAAACAGGCTCGCCTCAACGATGGTCATATCGAGTGGCTGGAACGGACTCACCAAGGACGCTGGTGAATACGTCACGTCAAAGTCTATTTGTGCACCAGGAGGGACGATAAGGTCAGGGCCCAAGTACACAGACCCAATGGCGACACCGCCTGCACGCACATATCTCGGACTCAGCCCCAATCCGGTATCTCCGCTCGCCAGGAGGTCGCCACCCGCTCCCCGAATGGTTACGGACACTTTGATGCCCGAGACATCTTGTCCAGTGTCGTTACGAGCCACAATGGGGAACGCGCCATAGGTGCCGCCACCGAAGCCAATGACCGAGACTTCGCCTGGGGTGGCTGGCGGGAGGATGTCGAACGCGTTGCCGCCAATGAATCCAGTTCCGACAACGATTTCCAGATCCTCAAGGATCGAGAATAGGGCCGCGTTTAGTTCCTGCGCATTTTGTGCCCCAAGGAGCTGTCCGCCACCACCGCTGGCAATGCCATTGAGAATGTCAAGCTCTTCCGCCGTGGTTCCGAACCCGATGACGTAGGTGGTGATGCCTAGCTCACTCGAACGGAGTGACTCAGCTACCCGAACTGGATCGCCGTCACAGGTTTCGAGTCCATCAGTCACCAAGACGATGGCGTTGACGGTGTTTTCGTCAGCAGGCGTGGTGAAATCGGCGCCCGCAGCCTCGAGCGCGAGACCCAAGGGCGTCCAGCCCACAGGCTGGATCGTTGACACTGCTGAGGAAAGAGCAGCCTTGTCTACACCGTTAACTGGAACAAGAAGCTCCGTTGATTGACAGCTCGTCGCCCTGCCAGCATCTGTGTTGTCGCCCTGGTGACCGTATACGCGAAGTCCAACATTTATGCCGTCAGCCTCTGGTATGGCAGCGACAACGTCTTGAAGCACCCGTTGAGCAGCGGTAATTCGCAACTCTCCGGTATCAGTTGCAGCAGCCATAGAACCAGAGGCGTCGACTACGAATTCAACGTTGATGGTCTTTCGTGGCCCAGACGGCGGAGTCTGCTCTTGCGCCATGCCAGTACTGAACGCACCGGAGACGCTCATCAAGCAAACAAGGAATACCAACAGACACCGGGCGGCCGTACGGCCGGTCAAGTTGACTAATCGACTCATCTCTCTCCCCAGAGTTTCAGTTGACCGAGAACCTACTTGGATTGGCTTTGCGTCTCACTCCCAATTTGATTCACGCTTGTGCATCTTCGGCGGCGTCAACGACTAACCGGACGCGAATAGAGAAGCTCTAAGCACTTGGCGAAGAAGTACTCGGCCTAGTTGACCAGCCCGCAAGCACCAGCTAGTAATCCCTGCCGTTGAACCCCACTGGTGCCACTGCTCTCGGTCAGAACATACGGAATAGTGACTCCCGCCAGAAATTAGGCGTTCCCACTAGACCCTGCCTTCGTAAGCGTCAGGAGCCTACTACAAGTGTAGGCAGGTTGGACCGCGCGCACCTCAGCAAAATCACGTAGTTTTCGGCACCGGGAAATGCGTCGCAGCGAGTCTGGCAGCCTGACGAGCGGTTGACGCTCATTGATCGCAAGCTCGCATTTTACGACGCGATCGCCAGCCGCAAGTCCGTGAAAGAGGTACTTGACGAGGAGGCGCTCCACGAGATCGCGCGAGGTGCTGCAGGCCCTCCGCAACAGCGCCACGATCGTCTGGACGAAGCGCGAGAGCACCCTCGCGGGGATGCGCCGGGCGGCCAGCCGAGCCCTGCGCAACCACAAGTTCCCGAAAGACACCGTCAACCAGCTGACAATGATCATCTTCGAGCAGGCGGCACGCTGGGGAGACCAATGGGCGGCCTAGCGATTCGGCCGACACGTTGAGCTCAATGCAGGTGGTCCCGGTGGTCAGGCCAACAGGTAGCCTCAGCCGCTCAAGGAAGACTTCTCCAGACCCGACGAGGTAAGCCAAGGTTCGACTGAAAGCGTACCGGTCAGGGATCAATCGGCGACCGCCCCTTGCGTTCACGATGATATGAGGCCCTTGGTTCACCAGCAGCCGAACCCGTTTCGCCATGGGACAGCGCTGCACGGTCTCACCTCATTCGCTGGCCTCCAGGCCAGGAGCTCTCTGCGAGCGCATGGCACCTGCGTCTCTGCATCACAGCTGACCGCTGAATCACGTAGAGAACATGCTTGCCGCAACTTCGAGGATCTCGTCAGTAGGGTCTCCGCCTGGCGAATACCCAGCGACGCGATACAGCACCGGCCCCTCCTGCACGTAGAGCGCGGCGGTGGTGCCGCCGTCCTCCTGCGGCATGATGAGCAGGCGGTTGGTGGAGCCGATGTCCCCGACCTCCACCTCCT
>Ga0180216_1002716_pt1 | contig 14457 bp, 13 predicted proteins | sample eDN3rd37CBELigMG_FD_128879 | JGI IMG/M metagenome (GOLD analysis project Ga0180216, IMG submission 128879) | Enriched Miracle-Growth compost microbial communities from Emeryville, California, USA - eDNA 3rd pass 37_C BE-Lig MG (version 2)... ... | reverse complement strand
TTCTTGGTTGCCATCTCAGTGTTCCTTGTTTCCCGGCGCAGCCGCTTCAATCATTTGGTTGAACTTCGCCTCGACCTCTTTCGCGAAGTCATCCTGCATTTCGTACACATCGCCAAACTCGGCAAAGGCCCAGCGGCCATGCGTGCCGAGGTGATTCACGCCGGGAATCCAGTAGGTGTCCATGGTGGACTTCTTTTCCTTCGCATCCTCACGCCGGTAGCCCTTGATCTCGACGATCAGGTGCAGCGGGTCGCTCTTGCCGTGACCATCGTCCACTTGCACGATGAAGTCCGGGATGTAGATGCGATTGGCCGAACCGAAGCGGTAGGGCACTTCCAGACCGAGGTTGTGGTTCTTGGTGTAGGCCAACACCTTGGGGTGCGACTCGGCGACGCGGCAGAATTCACTCTCCCAGCCACTGTCCAGGATGACCCAGTTGACGTGGTTCTTTGGCTGGTTGTCCACGCCGCGGGTTTCCCAGCGTTCGCTGCCCGGGCGAGAGGTGTTGAAGCGCACGTGCGCGGTGCTGCCGGTCGGGTTGAATGGGTCAAGAATGGCCTTGACCTGCCGGCCTTTCTCCAGTTCCTTCGCGGTAATGCCCTTGGTGATGCGCTGGCAGGCCATGTCCGCCAGCTCGCGGTACATCAACTGCGCCGGGTAGGTACCGCCCTTGCATTCCAGGCATTCGTCCAGCCACTGGCGCACGATGCGTTTGAGCTGACCGAACAAGGCAATCGGTGCATCCTGGCCTTGATCGCGCCAATGCTGGAACAGCAGGTGCTTGGTCAGCTCCATCAGCAGGGTGGACTGGCGCACGTCTCCCAGATGCTTGATGTCCAGCTCCACCGCCTCGCCGATGATGCCGGCGTTGTGGGTCTTGGTCGCACCGACCATATCAGGCGTCAGGCTGAGGTGGTGATCGTCATTGAATCCGGCTTCGAGTTGTTCTTCTGGCAACTCGACACGATAGCCCTGCACGCGCGGAAACCGGATTTCCAGATGGTCGCGCTCCGGGCGGAGTGCCTTGACTGTGACTGTTTCGCGGGGCTTGGGCGGCGTGACGACGACAGGCTTGGCTGTGAAGTCAAAGGGAATGCCGAATACGTCGGCGTACTCAACGTCGAACAGGCCCTGCTCGTTCAACTCATAGGATTGGCGACGCAGGGCTCGACCAATCACCTGTTCGCACAGCAGTTGGGTGCCGAACGCACGCACGCCGAGGATGTGGGTGACGGTGTTGGCATCCCAGCCTTCGGTGAGCATGGACACCGACACGACGCAACGGATTTGCTCACCCAGGCGGCCCTGCTTGCCAACGGTGTTCATCACTTCGCGCAGAAGTTCGCTGTCACTCAGGTTCTCAGCCTGTCGGCGATCGCCAGTGCGCTCGATGATCTCGCGCTTGAATCGCTCGATCTCATCGGCAGCCATGCCTCGGAAGTTGTCGTCCAACGCCTCGCCGGATTCGAGCTGCTCGCTGTCAATCAGCAGCGTGTTCGGGCGTGCCAGCGGCTCGCCATGCTCATCGAAGTTGCGGAACAGTTCCAGCCGCCCCGGCACGCGCGTGATGGAGCCGTCGTCGTTGGTGCGCTCGAAACCTGAGATGTAATCGAACACCAGTTTGGAAGTGGCGGTGTTGTTGCACACCACGATGAAGCACGGTGGCACGTTGATGCCGGCCTGTTTCCAGGCATCAAAGGTTTTGCGGTAGTGGCCGTACAGGGCTTCCAACGCGGTCTGCAATTCCACCGGGATAGCCAGCGGATCGAGTTGGGCGTTCTTGCCTCGCCCCTTCTTCGGCATTTTTTTGCCGATGTGCTTCCAGAGCTCGCGGTAGATGGGCATTTCCGCGCCAGGGATGTTGTCGGCCACCGGCACGCGTGGCAGTTTGACGATGCCGCATTCGATGGCGTCCATCAGCGAGAAGTCGCTCATCGTCCAGGGGAACAGCGTGCCTTCCACGTAGCCGGAGCCGGCCAGGAAGAATGGCGTGGCCGACAGGTCGATCACCTGTTGCAAGCCCAGTTTGCGGTTGACGGCCTCCAAACCGGAAATCCACAGGCGCGCGGCTTCGTTCTCGTCCTTGACGTGTTCCTTGGCCGCCTTGAGGTCATCGCCGGTCAGGGGGTTACCCTTGCCGTCGATGAAGTCGTCGTCGGAAGCGGGCTTCTCTCGATAGCAATGGTGCGCCTCGTCGTTGATGGCGAGAATGTTCTTCAGCCCCATCAATTCCGGCATGACTCGCTGAAGCATCTGGCCCTCAGTTTCCAGCGTGTCCAGCTCGCTGCCGGTACGGCCTTGCAGCAAGCGACGGCCTCCCTTGGACAACTCCATGCGCTCGCGCAGTTTGAAGGCGTGGTAGTTGGTGATGACGATCTTGGCCTTGTCCAGATCCGCCAACATGTCGCGAGGCACGATCTCTCGGCTGGCGTAGTAGCTGTCCGCATCATTGGGCAGCAGCACGCGCAGACGATCCTTGATGGTCAGACCAGGGGCGACCAGCAGAAAGCCTCGGGTGAATTTCTTGCTCTGCGGATGGCGCACGGCATTGACCGTCTGCCAAGCGATGAGCATGGCCATGACCGTGGTCTTGCCTGCCCCGGTGGCCAGCTTCAGCGCCAAGCGCAGCAGGCCAGGATTGGCATCGTTGCTGGCCTTATCCAAGTGATCGAGGAAGCGCTCGCCGTTCTTGCCAAGCTGCGGGGCGACCTCGGTCAACCAGATGGCAGTCTCGGCCGCTTCGACCTGGCAGAAGAACGGGCGCACACCAGCGAACTTGTGGTTGCGCCAGTGCTCCAGCAAACGGGCCGTTTCGGGGGTGACGCGCCACTGCGACGGGGGCAGATTACGCCAGGCGTCCACTTCCTGTCGGACCGCATTGATGATGGCGGTGTGGTCATAAGCCTGCTTAGCAGTGGACAGGCCCTTGCCTTCATCGAACAACAGACCCGCCTGCTCGTATTCACCTTTCTTCTTGCGCGGTTTGGGGATCGGTGTGATGAAGTCGGCGCGGCGACGGCTGGAGACGATTTTCTGGGTCGGTTGACCGCTGGCGTCCAGTTCCCAATGCCTGGCCGGATACTCATACGGTGAATTCAGAATGGGTTGGGCGAAGAACTGGTCACTCACTTTTTAAATCCCTTGTTGAGGTTTTTTCGAGGCGATTCAAAGCACGCAGTCGCGATCTTTAGCCGTGTCCATGGCTGGATGATCTGCAGGAGGTTGCCCAGCAAGCGGATGATGTTGTCGCTCAGCTCCATCACCACTCCCTTAACCTTTTTTCATCCATTTCGCCCCTCGTCCTTTGCCTGTTGACTCTATCAATCCCTCTGATTTCATTGCCCGCAGCACCAATCGCACCATGTCCCGGCTCACGCCTGGGCAGGCTTCCTCGATATCGGAAATAGAAAACGGCAGGGTGCGCCCCAGAACTTCCGTCCGCACCCGGTCGCCTTTACTGCCACGGCCACGTTCGATGGTGCCGACACGCTCCTCGAACTCGCGGTAGGCCCGCAGCAAGGCGCCCCAGAAGTAGTCAAGCCAGGGCTTTACGTCGTGCAGCCCCTGGTGCCATCCCTGCGAACTGGCTTCCAGCGTCTCGTAATAGCTTTCCTTGGTGTCCTCGAAGATGCGTTCCAAACTGATGTAGCGGCCCACGGCATAGTCGAAGTGGTAGAGCAGCAGCAAGGTCAACAAGCGGGACATGCGACCGTTGCCATCCGGGAAGGGGTGGATGCACAGGAAGTCGAGCATCGCCAGCGGCACCAGCACCAGCGGATCGGCCAGATGCAGATCCAGTGCGGTGGCGTAGCGCCCGGTCAGATCGGCCATGGCCATGGGTGTGAGGTGCGCAGCAACTGGCTGGAAGCGCAACCGCGACGTGCCATCGGGATGGCGTTCGATGATGTCGTTGTTGGTGGCTTTCCAGCGTCCGCCCGCCTGTGGCATATAGCGGTACAGCAGGGTGTGCAGTTGCAGCACTACGCCTTCGCTGAAGGTCATGTGCGCGGCAGACTCGTGGATCAGCGCCAGGGCATCACGGTAGCCGGCGATCTCCTGTTCGGAACGGCTCTTTGGTGTTGCGTTGCGGATGACCAGAGACTTCAGTCGCGAGGGTGAGACAACAACGCCTTCCAGGCGGTTGGATGACTCGGTGGATTCGACTACCGCGATCTGGCGTAGCCCTTTGAGGGCTTCGGGCGACTGCGCGGCGTAGAGTTGCTGCTTGCCCTGGTACTCGCCCAGTGTGCGCAACGTGGCGGCCTGGGTGCCATCGAAGCGAAGCGCGGCAAGGTACTCGGGTGTGAGCGAGTGCATGGAAATGTAAGCCCAGGCTGTCTAAATGGGGTAATCATAGTCTTTAAATGGGGCATTGTCTCTAGAAATACCTCATTAAAAGTGTTTGATTACCCCATTTTCTGAACGTAGGCCCAGTCGCGAGGGGCTGGCATGGCCGACCAGGAAGGAAATGCCTAAAGAGGGCAATAATTTTACAATTACCCTATTTACTCCATTGTTTACCCCATCCCAGGCCCAACTCAGGGCAAAGGCAAACGGCAAGGGAACGGCACTCAAGGGACAACGGCCCTATCCTGAAAAGGAAAAGGCCGTTATGCCCACTCGCTGCTGCGATACCCGGCCAAACCGTCTCTATGCTGTGCCGCTGCCCTCCGCCGCACTCAGATAATCCGCCCAGTCCTGCAACAGCGTCCTTCTCTGATCCAGCAGCAGCGCCTTGTTGTACGTGGCCCGCACCTTGTTGCTTTCCACGTGGGCAAGCTGCCGTTCAATTGCATCAGGCCGGTATCCGTTCTCATTGGCCCAGGTTGAAAAGGTCGTCCGCCAGCAATGCGGCGTCGTACCCCGGCCCAGGTTCATGTCGCGCATCGCGTAGGTCAGCCGGTTGGGCGTGGTGAAGCCCTTGCCGCTCCGGTGTGGGAACAAATAGCGGCCACCGCCCGTAATACACTGCAAATCCTTCAGTACGGCAATGGCCTGCACCGACAACGGGCTGACATGGTCACGCCGCGCTTTCATCTTCGCCGCAGGCCGACGCCACAGCGCATCCTCAAAGTCGAACTCATCCCACTCGGCATCCGCCGCTTCCCCTGGACGGCAGGCGGTCAGCGCAATCAGCCGCAGGCACAACGAAGTTTCCGGGTAGCCCCGATAGCCGCGCAACTCCTGATAGAACTTCTGGATTTGCTCTCGCGTCATCGCCGCCTTGCTCTCGCTGAACGGCACGCGCAGCAGCCCACGCAGGCTGGGAATAGGATTGGCCTCGACCAGCCCCCGCACCACCGCGAATTCAAAGATCGCCGAAAGATCGCCTTTGACGTGAATCGCCGCCCAGGCTCCGTGGGCCTTGCATTCCTCCAGCAGCGGACGAATCTGTTTGACGCCAATGTCGCTCATTGGCATCCCATCAAACTTGGGCGACAGGTACTTCCTGATCCGCGACTCTTTCGTCCGGTAGGAACTGAGCGCAAAGACTGGCTTGATCTCGGCCAGGTACGCCTGCGCCACCTTGGCAAACGAGCTTTCACGGGCGCGCTTGCGTTCCTCCAGCGCTTCAAGGTTGCGCTGCTTGATCTGCTGCCGCTCATGAGCGGGATGGATACCTTGCTTGACCAAGGCACGCGCTTTCTCTCGGGCCGCACGCGCCTCTGCAAGGCTTACTTGAGGAAAGCCGCCAATGGCAAAGAGGTTCTCCTTGCCTTGCAGGCGGTACTTCCACCGCCAGAGCTTGCCGCCGGTAGGCTTGACCAGCAGGAACAAGCCCCCGCCGTCTGAAAGTTTCCAATCTCGATCAGTTGATTTGGCCGACCTGATCTTGGCGTCGGTGAGTAGATTCTCGGGCATCGTTGGACTCCACTGAGGGGAAAAGTACCCCCACGGTTGAACACGAGTACCCCCAACGCTACCCCCAAATTTTTCAGACCTCGATGAACAATAGGAACGCTCAGCAGACCGTATTGTTTCGCAAGCCCTTGTTTTTAAAAGACTCGCCCAATCCACCAAGCGCTACTGACCGCTACTGAGTTCCGAAAAATTCGTCAGACGTTGAACAAGAAGTTCATCACATCCCCATCCTTGACGATGTAGTCCTTCCCTTCCGCGCGCATCTTCCCGGCTTCCTTCGCGCCCGCCTCGCCCTTGTACTGGATGAAGTCGTCGAAGGCGATGGTCTGCGCGCGGATGAAGCCGCGCTCGAAGTCGGTGTGGATCACGCCCGCGGCCTGCGGCGCGGTGGCGCCGATGGGCACGGTCCAGGCGCGCACTTCCTTCACGCCGGCGGTGAAGTAGGTCTGCAGGCCGAGCAGCTTGAAGCCGGCGCGGATCAGCCGGTTCAGGCCGGGCTCTTCCATGCCCATGTCGGCCAGGAACACCGCGCGGTCCTCGTCGTCCATCTCGCCCAGCTCGGCCTCGATGGCGGCGCAGATGGCCACCGTGGGCGCGTTCTGCTTGTTGGCGTAATCGACCAGCTTGTCCAGCAGGGGATTGCCGGTGAAGCCGTCTTCCTTGACGTTGCCCACGTACATGGCGGGCTTGGCGGTGATGAAGCACAGCGGCTTGATCAATGCTTTCTCGTCGTCGGAAAGATCCATGGCGCGGATGGGCCTGGCCTCGTTGAGCTGGGCCACGCACTTCTCCAGCACCGCCACGAGCTTGGCGGCGTCCTTGTCGCCGGCACGGGCGGTCTTGGTGTGGCGCTGCAGGGCCTTCTCGGCGGTCTGCAGGTCGGCCAGCGCGAGTTCGGTCTCGATGACTTCGATGTCGGCGATGGGGTCGACCTTGCCGGCCACGTGGACCACGTTGGGATCCTCGAAGCAGCGCACGACGTTGACGATGGCGTCGGTTTCGCGGATGTGGGCCAGGAACTGGTTGCCCAGGCCTTCGCCCGTGCTGGCGCCCGCCACCAGGCCGGCGATGTCCACGAACTCCACCGTGGCGGGCACGATGCGCTCGGGCTTGACGATCTCGGCCAGGGCCGCGAGGCGCGGATCGGGCACTTCGACCACGCCCACGTTGGGCTCGATCGTGCAGAAGGGGTAGTTTTCCGCGGCGATGCCGGCTTTGGTCAAGGCGTTGAAAAGTGTGGACTTGCCGACGTTGGGCAGGCCCACGATGCCGCACTGGAGGGCCATGGGGGAAACCTATGTTGTCATCAAAAGGAGCTGGGGAGCATTGTACCGCCCCCCGTTCCTTTGCCGGCCCGCCCGGCTCCCGGCGCGCGCCGCTACTCCGCCTTGATGTCGGCCTTATCGATGATCCCCTTCCAGGTCGCCGCCTCCCGCGTGATCTGGGAGGCGAACTCCGACGGACTGTTGCCCACGGAAGTCAGGCCCAGCTTCTCGAACTGCTGCACGATCTCGGGCTTGGCGACGGCGGCCTTCACCGCGTCGGCCAGTTTCTGGACGATGGCGGGATCGGTTCCCACCGGGGCGGCGAGACCCCACCAGTTGCCCGCCACCAGGTCCGGCAGCCCCTGTTCCGCCGTGGTCTTCACCTCGGGCAGCGCCGGCAGCCGCTTGGGCGCCGCCACCGCCAGCGGCTTGAGCTTGCCGCTGGCGATGTGGCCCGCCACGGTGCTGATCCCGGCGGAGGCGAAGAAGATCTGGACGTCGCCCGCCAGCAGCGCCTGGACAGCGGGCGGCGAGCCGCGATAAGGCACGTGCACCAGCTCTATGCCGGCGGATTGCGCGTACAGCGCGCCGATCAGGTGCGGCGCCGTGCCGCTGCCCGGCGTGCCGTAGTTGAGCTTGCCTGGGTTCTTCTTGGCATAGGCGGTCAGTTCGGCCAGGTTGTTCGCCGGCAGGCTGGCATTGACCACGATCACCGCCGGCGCGTTATTGACGACCGTGATCGGCACGAGATCCTTGGCCGGGTCGTACCGCAGCTTGGCCAGGTACTGGTTGGTGACGAAGTTGTTGGTCGCGCCCAGCAGCAGCGTATAGCCGTCGGGCGCGGACCGCACCACGTCCTCGGCGCCGATGTTGCCCGACGCCCCGCTCTTGTTGTCGATGTAGAAATTCGCGCCCAGGCGCGCCTCGAGCTCCTGCTGCACGATGCGGAAGGTGACGTCGCCCGCGTTGCCGGGCGCGTAGGGCACGACCACGCGTATGGGACGCGACGGCCAGTTGTCGGCGGCCTGCGCGCCGATGCCGGGGGTGCACAGCAGCAGGGCCGCGGCGAGCATGCGGCACGGCGCGGTAAAAGCGGATGAGCGGGACATATCGGTATCCTCTCAGGTTGAACGCGCGCCGCTGCCTCCTGCCAGTTCCATGACGGCGCGATACAAGGGACTCGACCTGTCGCACAGGTCGAGGATGACGTCGAAATGATGCCGTCCTTCGAAGACGTGTTCGGAAGCCAGGAGACCGCGCTCGCGCCAGTACTGCGCCACTTCGCGGCTCTGCCGCCGGAATTCGTCGGTATCGCCGGCGGCCACCGCCACGACCACGGGCGTGCGGCCCGTGGGCTCGTTGGTCAGCAGCGAGAATTCCCGGACCTGCGCGGGCGTCAGGTGCAGCCGCTGGTTGCGGTACGACAGGCGCACGGGTTCGAGATGCCCCAGCCCGCTGACCAGCACCGCGCCGGCGAAATCGTTGCCCGGCAGCCCCTGCGCCTTCCAGTCGTGGATCAGGCATTGCGTGACGAGATGGCTGCCCGAGGAGTGGCCGATGAGCACGATACGGGCCGGATCGCCGCCATGGCGCGCGATGTTGCGCACGATCCAGGCGATGCCCTCTCGCACCGCGGCCACCATGTCGGCAAAAGGCACCTGCGAGGCGCGCGGAAAGCCGAGCGCCACGTAGACGCAGCCGTCCCGCACGAAGCTGGGCGCGGCAAAGGCGCTTTCCTCCTTGCTCTGACCCAGCCAGGCGCCGCCATGCACGTAGACCACCACCGGATGGGGGCCGGCCCCCGGCGGCCGGTAGATGTCGAGCCGGGCGTCGCGATGCTCGCCCCAGCGCACGTCGCGCTCCGTGCAAAGCGGCAGCGCCTGCAGGCTCAGGCGCGCGCCTTCGTCCAGCGTGTCGCGGAAAGTTGGGCAATAGCGCTGGTTGTCGTACTGGCGGTCCAGCTCTTCCTGGTCATAGTCTCCGAAGACTGCTGCTTTCATTCATGCATTCCGATACGGGATCTGCCCACAGTAGCAAAGGGCATTCTTTTTCGGAATTGAATTGTTTGTATAGATTGATATTCTTGTTTTATGAATGCGGGACCCTGCCCCGCCTGAACCGCCGCTTCAGATGAACGGCGCCGCGCACCCGTCCATGGGGATGACGGCCCCCGATACATAGCTGGCCAGGTCGGAAGCCAGGAACAGCGCGACGCTGGCGATCTCGTCGGGCTCGGCCATCCTGCCCATCGGGATGCCGGCCACCTGTTCGGCCAGGATATCTTCCCGCGTGCGGCCGCTGGACTGGGCGGCCACGGCCACGCCTTCCTCTACCCGGCCGGTGCGGGTCAGCCCGGGGTTGATGGCGTTGAAGCGCACGCCCTGTGGCGCATAGGCGCGCGCGTAGCCGACCGTGGCCAGCATGAGCGCGGCATTGGCCGCTCCGCCGGCGATATGGAACGGGCCAGGCGATTTGCCGCCCTGGCCCACCACGTTGACGATGCTGCCGCGCCCGCGGCCGGCCATGCGCCTGGCCACCGCGTCCAGCACGTGCATGGTGCTGAAGTACTTGGCATCCATGGCCTGGCGGAAAGCCTCGCCGCCCAGTTGCTCGGGGGCGTAGCGCCGGGCGGCCCCGGCGGAATTGACCAGGGCCGCGATGGGGCCGATCTCTTCCTCGATGCGGCGGACCGTTTCCAGGGCGGCGGCCTCGTCGCTCGTGTCGGCGGCCAGCACATGCATGTCCAGCCCTTCGGCCCGCAGCGCGGCGCGGGCCGACTCCAGGTTGGCCTGGCTGCGCGACACGCCGGCGACGGTCGCGCCGGCCCGCGCGAATGCGCGCGCGCAGGCAAAGCCTATGCCTTTGCTGGCGCCGGTGACCATCACTACGGCATTGTCGAACGTGAGCGTGGGAGCCAGTTTCATCTGGAGCGTCCTCCGGGTTGCGCGTGAATCCGATTATCCATCCAGCACGCCGGGCGCGTAGTTCTGCAGGAACCACAGCAACGCCATGGGGCCGGCATTGAAGCACGCATGCAGGGTGATCGAAGCGCCGATGCCGAAGCGCACGCGCATCCATCCCAGTACCAGCCCGGTTGCCCATTGCGGCAGCACCAGCAAGGGCAACAGCACCCAGCCGGCCTCGCCCAGGCGGAAGTTGAAAAGATGCAGGAAGGCGAACGCCAGCGTGGACAGATGAAAGACGATGGGAAAAGCATTGCGGTAGCGGCGCAGCCAGCGCCATGGCCAGCGCCAGCGGCGCCAGGCCAGCACGGCGGCAATGGCGCCGCATGCCAGGACGAGGCTCGCCGCCGCCATCAGGCTGGGCCGCATCAGCATGGCGGCGACCAGCACGGGCAACAGCCACGGCGCCACGGCGGGCCGCCGCAAGCCGAAGCGGAACACCATTTCCTCGACCACCGGCGCCCACAGGACGACGTGGAACCACGACAGATGCAGCGCATCCAGGCGACGTTCGGCGCCCGAGGCCGTTGCGACGGAGGCCGCCAGCGGCCCGAGCACCAGCAGGTTGATGCCCCACAGCACCAGCAGCCAGTTGAACAGGTGCGGCCCGGCAGCGCCACCCAGCCATTCCTGCGATGCATAGCGCGGCCGGCCCTCGTGCAGGCTGCGGTAGCCATAGGCGCCGCGCGGCATGCGCGGCGCCAGCCGGGGCCGCCTGACGAAAGCCAGGAAGTCGGCGAATTCTTCGCGAAAGCGTGGCCGGCCGGCCGAGCCCGAGACGGCGGATGCGTGAGAAGCGCGGGCCTCAGGCATTGCCGCTGTGCAATTGCTGCATCGCCTGTTCGAACTCGCCCTTGAGCACGGCCGGGATGATGGCGCGGGCGCGATCCAGGGTCTCGTCGATGCGGAGCTGTTCTTCCTTGCGGGGCGGGTGCAGCACGAAGTCCACCACCTGCTGCGCCAGGCCGAGCGAACGGGGATGGCCGATACCCAGCCTCAGCCGCCAGAACGCCGGCGAGCCCAGCGCGGCCTGGATGTCCTTCAGGCCGTTGTGCCCCGCATGGCTGCCACCCTGCTTGAGCTTGGCCTGGCCGGGAAGCAGGTCCAGTTCGTCGTGCGCCACCAGGATCTGCTCGGGCGCCAGCTTGTAGAACCGCGCCAGCGCGCCGACCGCCTGGCCCGACCGGTTCATGTAGGTCATGGGCTTGACCAGCAGGATCGCCGCCCCATCGACGCGCGCCTTGGCCACGTGGCCGAAGAAAGGCTTTTCGTTCGCGAACGACACGCGCAGGTCGTCGGCAATCTGGTCCAGCAGCCAGAAGCCCGCATTGTGCCGGGTGCGTTCGTAATCGGGACCGGGATTGCCCAGCCCGGCGATGAGGCGTATGGGTTCGGACATGAAGGGATCGATGCGCAAGAAAAACGATGGACGGCCGCCGGGTGCGGCGACGCGGCGGCCGGGACTCGAATGAAAGGCCTGTTATCTTAGCCCGATCCCTGTCGGCGGGCGCCCGGATCCCCGTCCTGCCGGACGAATTCGCAGAAGCGCATCGCGGCCGCGCTGGCCCCGCCGTGGTGCACCGCCAGCACGATGGGATAGGTCACGGCTTCCCCCTGCCCCGACACCACCTCCACGTACACCACGCCGTCCATCGCGATGCGGCGGGTCGAATCGGGAATGAGAGCCACGCCCACGCCCAGGCGCACCAGCCCCAGCGTGGCGAGCAGGTGCGTTTCGGACTGATGCACGTGCACGTGGGCCCCGGTCTGCTGCAGGGCGACGCTCACGGCCGCGTGATAGCCCGGGCTGGCCGCGTGCGGATAATGCGTGACGAGCTGTTCCCCCGCCAGGTCGGGAAGACCGACGCGGCCAAGGCCGGCAAAACGATGAGCCCGGTGCACCGCGAGGCAGAACCGCTCGCGGCCGAAGGGAAACGTCCGCAGCTGGGGATGGCTCGCACCCCCCGGCACGCAGACGCCCACGTCGATGCTGCCGCCTTCGACCGCGGAGATCACGTCCTGGCTGGATCCCGTGGTCAAGGACACGCGTATGCCGGCCTCCACCGCGCAGAATCGCTCCAGCCATTCCGGCAGCAGGTTGAGCATCGCGCTGTCTATGCTCTTGATCCGGAGGATCTCGCGCGCGCCCTCGGTGGCCGCCCTGGCCGCCGCGACGGACATTTCGGCCTGCCGCAGCAGGTAACGGGCTTCGCGCAGGAAGACCACGCCCGCCGGCGTGAGCGAGACCGACGAACGCGTACGCTGGAAGAGCGGCGTCCCCACGGTCTCTTCCAGTCGCCGGATGGCCGTGCTCAGGGGCGGCTGGGTCATGCAGAGACGGATGGCGGCACGCCGGAAATTGAGCTCCTCGGCCACCACGATGAATTGCCTGAGCTGCCTGAGGTCCGCCAGACCCGGTGGATGGCGTTCCGGCGTGTTCATCGAGGGCGGAGGTGCGGCTGCATGGCGGCTCAATTCAAGGTGATGCGGGTCTTGTCCAGGATTTCCGTCCAGTACTTGAGGTCTTCGGCCATCATGGCCTCGAACTGCGTGGGCGAGACATCGCGCGTCTGGATGGCCCGCTTGGCCAGAGCTTGGCGGAACTCGTCGTTGCGCGCAACCCGCGCCCATGCCGCGCGGAGCTTTTCCTTGACCGGAGCGCTCACGCCGGAAGGCGCGAAGACGGCAAGCCAGCCGTCGTTGGCCATGCCCTCGATGCCCAGTTCCTTGAAGGTCGGCACGGACGGAAACGCCGCCGGCCGTTCCGAGCCGGTGGACGCCAGCGCGCGGATGCGCCCGCTGTGGATGAGGTCTTCGGCGCCCGCCACGGTTTGCAGGGTGAGCTGCACGTCGCCCGCGAGCAAGGCCATGATGGCGGGGTTCTGGCCCTGGTATGGCGCATGCACCATGTTCAGGCCCTGCTGCAGGCGGAACTGCTCGGCAAGCACGTGCGAAGGCGCTCCCACGCCGCCGGATGCGTATGTGAAGGCGCCGGGCTTGGCCTTGATGCGTTCGACCAGCTCGCGCACATTGGCCACGTCCACGTGCTGCGGCGCGACCATGAGGACGAAGCCCTGGTCGCCCAGGTAGCCGATGGGCGCGAAGCTGCGCAGCGGATCGTATTCCACGTCGGGCCGCAGCCTGCTGTTGAGCAGGATGCCGAACGAGCCCAGCGCGAGGGTGTAGCCGTCGGGCTTGGACTTGGCCAGCCGCACCATGCCGATCGTGCTGCCGGCTCCCGGCACGTTCCTCACCACCACGGGCTGGCCGAGCTCCTTGGCGAGATAGGTCGCGGCCAGGCGTCCCGCCACGTCCAGCAATCCCCCCGGCGCGTACGGGACGATGAGCTCGAGATTGCGGCTGGGATACTCCTCCGCCGCTCCCGCCGGCATCGTGCCGAACAGGGCGGCCGCGAGCACCAGTGCGCGGGCGGCGAGGGCACGGGCACGCCCCATGCCGTTCCTGACGATGTTATTCATGTTGGTCGCGTCTCCTTCCACGTATTCATTCAAGCCACGCTTGCGCGCAGCGATTCGAGATAGGCCTCGGGGAATTCCAGTTCGGGCTGCCGGCGCGCCAGCCAGAGCCGGTGGTCCTCGTCCGAGTGCATCACCTGGCGCTCGGCCAGCGGCGGCCACTCCGGCGCGCTGAGCCAGACTCGGAGCAGATGGCGGCGTTTCTCGATGGCGTCTTCGTCGACATAGTCCGTGCGGCCATGCACGATCACGCGATTGTTGAGGAACTGGATGTCGCCGTCCTGGAACTGCATGTCCAGGTAGAAATCCGGCGATTCGGCCATGGTCTCCAGGGTGGCGATCGCTTCCCTGTCGAGGTCGGTCAAGTGTCCGTGCCCCTCCTGCGCCGCGCGCCGGATGTAGCTGCCTAGAAAGTAGCAGGCCACCTGCTGCGGCCAGCCGTCGAGCCGGTCGAACACCGGAACCGGCGCCAGGCTCACCTTTCTCCCATCGCCCAGCTGGGCGTCCTTGTCGCCGCGCCGGAAGTAGTAGCCGCCGTACAGGCTGGCCAGCAGGTCCGGCCGGCTCTCGGCCAGCGCATCGTGGATCGCCAGGGCGCTGCAGATCCGGCTCGCGCCGCCGGCCTTGGCGGTGCGCAGACACATCAGGCCGATGATGTCGCAGGAATCGGTGTGCATGTTCATGTGGCCGCCGTCCTGGTAGGCGCGCGCCACTTCGCCGTAGCCTTCGAGGTTCAGCACGTGGCCCAGCAGCTCGCCCCGGTGGGACTGGGAGATCGGCACGCCCAGGTGCACGGAGAGGCCGAAATAGATCTGGGCCATTTCATCGGCGCTGTACTCGGTGCGCGGCAGGCCGCGCAGCATGGCGAATCCCTTGCCGCGATAGATCTGC
>Ga0180216_1002713_pt1 | contig 14462 bp, 17 predicted proteins | sample eDN3rd37CBELigMG_FD_128879 | JGI IMG/M metagenome (GOLD analysis project Ga0180216, IMG submission 128879) | Enriched Miracle-Growth compost microbial communities from Emeryville, California, USA - eDNA 3rd pass 37_C BE-Lig MG (version 2)... ... | reverse complement strand
GTGCCCAGCGGCGGCGCCATGGCCAAGGTCGCTTCGCAGCACGCGACGGCGGTGACGTTGCGCGCGCTGGCGCACAGCGCAGCCGCGTCCAGGCGCACCGCGGGACGACGCGCCCGAGCGCAAGACCAGGCGCTAATCTACGCGCTGCGCCTGCGTCCGCACAGCGTGCGCGCACGCATGCAGCACCGGCAGCCGATGCGCGGCCGTTCGAGCGCCGCCGCTTCGTCGTCGCCGTCGCGATTTTGCCTGGGCGATTTTTTTTTTCGCGAGCAGCCGCCGCAGCTACTAGCACGGAAGCGATGCAGAAGGAGCAGCAGCAGACGAGCGCGCGCGACGGGCAGAGTGGCCACTCGGCGCGCGCCCCGTGCTCCAGCGTGTGCATCCACTTGGAAGGAAGGAGAAGGAGAGGCGAGGCGGCGCCACGCCACCTGCGGCATCAGCGCATCACCGGCGGCGACGCGGGCACGGCGCGGCGTGTCCAGGCGGCTCAGCGCGCCCCACCGCAGCGCGCTGTCGCCGCACCTGGTTCTCTCCTCCTTCACGAGCTGCCGTGCTCTCTCATGCGCGCTCCCGGGGGCTGTTGTGCTCCACGGGCGGGCGCTCCATAGGGTCTCTCTACGCGCGCCGTTGATCGTCGTCGTTGCGGTGCTCGGACGTTGTTCGTGTTCGTGGGAGGCGCGTGTGGGTGGCCGCCGGCAATCCGCCCCCTATCCGACCCAAATCCGCCCCAAATCTGACCCAAATCCACCCCAGAATACCAAACCGCAAATATTTCCACTTGCGGCCGCCGTTCTGCCGCCGTTCTGCCGCCGTTCTGCCGCGCGCACAAGCACCGTCTGCCGCGGTTCTGCCAGTGTCTGCCGCGCGCGCATGCGGGATGGACAGGTTGCCATGCGCGCCCAACAATGCGGCGTCGAACCCAAAAACGGAAACCGGCGACCGGCACGGACCCACCGCATGCATGCATGCGTACATGCATGCATCGATGCACGCACAGCAGCGAAGGGCACGCGCGCGCAGCGAGCGGGTTGTTCCACACACACACACTACAGGACAATAGGGCGGCGGCGACTGGGCTAGTGATCGCATAGGGGTCCCCTCACCCCTCGATGTGTGTGCCTGACGGAAAATGGAGGTGTCGGTGTGCTGTGCGTTTGAACGGCTACAAGATCGGATACGACGTCGCTCCCTGCCGCGGTCATCGAGGTACGCTACGCCCTAGCTGTGACATCTGTCCCCCATTGCCGTTCTTCCTGCGTGGATGGCATAAACTATGCTTGGGCGAACGACATCGCCAGACGCGACCATGCAGGTGCGCTAGTTCGTCGGTCGAAGCTTCCTTACGCGCTCCATGTTTGCATGCCGCATCGCGCGCCATGTGAAATCAAGCTCAATGAATGCATAGTACGTGGCTGTGGGTCCAGCTCATGTTTAAGCAAGCGGTACGACATTGGTTTTCTCGATCTTTCAAGGCTTCCAAATCATCGTACGTCAATTTCCCCTTGAAAACGCGTGCAGTGCATAGCCATGCATGCAACCACGCGGCACTGTTTACACATCGCGGCTGAGCCAGCGCCCATCGTGCCTTCTGATGGTCGATCGCTGGGCGCTGTGAACCCTACCGTGTCTTCTGCCGAGCTCATTCTCGGAACATCGGTCTCGCTTCCGGTAGAGCCCTATAGGCCTCGCACCTGCTGAACGCTGAACAGTGCATGATCGATGGCTTCGATACTTCCTGGTACTCGCCGCATCGAGCTCATTTTATGCCGCGGCACACTGGTGAGCTTTAGTGCACGATTGTTTGGGCCAGTCTGCGCTGTTTAGGACCGCTTTAGGGCCGGCATGTGTGCCTGTAGCATCATCGATCCACATAGCGTTGGGAGCACTCCTATCCTCCGATATCATCTCGAATAGCCTTCAGGTCTCGGTCCGACCCGCTTCGCGGCCCCTCGGCCATTCTGCACTTAGGGCTCATGCCACGTACGGCAGGCAGGCAATGCTGCTGGGGCCGTTCACGCTGTCGCCAGGCATCAAGCACAGTCATGCGATCATGCAATGCACCGCGTCCGTTGTGTTGTTTTGGCGCGAAAAAAAAAAACGGACGCCCGTTTTTGTTGTTTGGCGGCGCCGCGGCCGCCGACGGAGGACAACCGGCCGCCGCCCCGCCCACCGCCTGCCGTGCCCGCCTGCCCCGCCCACACCACACGCCCGCCCACCTGCTGCACTGCGTTGGGGCAGCCGGCAGCCACGCCCCTCCCGGCTGGAGGAGTGTCTGCGTGCCGCTGGACCGGCTCTGGAGACCGCCGCCGCCGCCGCGCGCAGGCGACTGCCGTTGACGGCGCCGCCCTGTCGTCGGGCCCTTCATCGGCCCGGGCCTGCCGACCCCAGCGCCGACAGGCCGTCGGCCGCTCGCGGGATCTCCGCACTCACGGCGCCTGTGAGCGCGCCGGCAGCCGCCGCGCGCCTGTGCTCCCGCCTGCCTCCGCCCCGCCTGCCCCTGGGTTGCGGCGCGCTCGCGCCGGCGCGCCGCACCGCTCCCGGACACCGACCACGCCGCTGACGGCGCGCGCCGCGAGCGCCCGGCGCCATGTACAGCGCCACCGCCCTCAAGAATGAGGGCGAGGAGACCGACCGCCGCTATGCGGCCAAGGTCCGCGAGGCCATGGACGAGAAGCGCGCCGGCCTTCAGGTCCAGCGGCAGGCCGCGCTGGTCGCGCAGCTGCAGAAGGACCTCGACTCGATGCAGCACCAGGTATGGCGACGGCCCGCCCGCCGGCTGGCACCGCACGCACCGGGCGAGCCGCTCACCCCCCCGCGCCGCTGCCGCCGCCGTGGCGCGACTCGTGCCGTCTGGCCCGTGCGCCCTCACTAGCTGGACATGCTTCAGTACCAGTTCGACATCGACCTCATCGCCACGGCCTTTGGCCAGTGGCAGCTGGACCTGGCCGACGCGCTCATCGACGCCAACCAGCGGGTGCGCCCGGGGGCGCCAGCGCACTTCCGGCGTCCGCCGGCACATGCGTGCCTGACGCGGTTTCCCCACCCGCGGCCCCCGCCGCGGGTGACAGGACGACTTGGCTGCGGCGCTCCCGCTCTCGCACCCGCGCCACGCGGCCTTTGTGAGCATCCTGAGCGGCCTCCCGTCCGTGCTTGTCGAGCCCGTGGTGCGCAGCCTCATGTTCCTCCTGCCGGGCCTGACGCCGCCGACGTCGCTGGTCGGGTTCGACGCGTTTGTGCGGCGCCTCCTGCCGACCGCGGGCGCCGAGTCCCGCCTCCTGGAGCTCGCTGTACGTCTGGGGGCGCGCGCCGCGGCCCCCTGGCGGTCCGTCACCTAACCAAGCGCGGCCGCGAGCGCGTCGGATGCGATCGGGCTCAGCACGTTGCGGTGATGGTGGGCGTCCTGGACGTCATGGTGTCGGCCGTGCTGCGCCACCGCGACTTTGCGGCGACGGAGGACCTCGCAGCCGCGGGGTTCAAGGCGATCTCGACGGTGCTGCGCGGCTGCGTTAACCGGTAACGGCGTCGGCGCCGCCCGGGGCAGGCGCCGCCCCGGAGCCGACGCCCTGACGCCGGTGCTGCCCGTCCACGCTCGCGCGCGCGTGTGTGCTGGATTCGCTTGCAGGCGCCTGCCGCCGGACGTGTTCAGCCGCTACCACCGCGAGGTCCTGCACCGCGCCGGAATGCTCGTGGCGTGGCTGGCGTCCTCCTCGTATGCGCGCGCCCTTGCCGTCCCTTACCAAAGGGTAGTGGCGTCAGCCGTTCTGATCGTCCAGTTTGGGGCGCTGCTCGAGGGCCCTGCACGCCAGCGCGTTTGGCGTCACGGAGCTGACGCAGTCGATGGACCGGGCGAGCCCGGAGGAGCTGATCAACTACTGCTATGCGCTCCGCTACGTGACGCTGCCAGTACGGCCGCGCCCGCGACCCTGGCGCGCCGGCACGCCCAGGCCCCTCGCTCATTGCGTCTTTCGGCCCAAAGTGGGCAGCGGGTCGGCCGGGCACGCAGTCTGCGACCTTTACGGGGGTCCTCAAGGTTCTCGCCGACGCGGTCGAGAAGCATCGCCGCAACTTCCCGCTTCGGCGCGCGTGCCTGGTCTGCATGGCCGCGCTCGTCGACCACCAGGACTGGTCCGCCAAGCGGGACATCCCGCTGAAGGATCCCACGTGGAACGCGGTGCGTCGGCCACTCCCGCCCGCGTGGGCCAGCGCACGCCGCAGGTGGCGCTGATGGGTGGACTGCTCTGGACCGTGTCCGCCCGCCCGCCCGCCATACTGTAGACCGCCGAGGTCTTTGAGCAGCACGTGCCGCGCTGGGCGGCCGAGGACATCCGCCTGCACGCGCTGGTCCTGGCGGCCACCATCCTGTGCCGCGCGCCGGCGCGGTGCGTCCTGCTCTGTCGCGTTGTCCGCTGGGTGCGGCGGCTTACGCGGGCCGGCTGAACTGAGCTGAATGCGCCTGCGCAGGTTCTTCATTGGCCGTGTCGACGAGGTGCTCGCGAACGAGTTCCTCAAGCAGCCGCTCAAGGTCCGCTGCGTGCAGCGGCGCAGGCCCTCCCCGAGGCTTGCCCGTACTCATCCAACGTCGCTTCCATTGCGAATAGGATTGCGCGCGCGGCCATAGGACAAGAAGCGGCTCGCGATGGCCAGCGCGCACGCCGTGCTGCGGCTCCTGCGCGGCCAGTGGCGAGACGGCTTCGCTGCTGCGTCGGCGGCGGTCCTGGGCCAGCTGTCCCCGACGGCGGACTGCGCACCGACCACGCGGCTGCCGGAGGAGGAGACGGAGAACGCGGTCCGCCCCCGTGCCCAGCTGGACTCGGCCCCGTCCCCGCTCCTCGGGCAGTACACTGATCCTACGGTGGCTCCGCCGGCGCTGCGTGCGAACCGCCGACGCAGGCCAAAATGCAAAAGGCCTACGCGCAGATCGTGGACGCCTTCTTCCTCAAGCGCGTGTTCCCCATCACCGCCGAGATGGTTCCTGTGCTCACCGCCATCGCCGTTCACCTAACCACGCTCAAGTAAGCCCCCCACCCCCACTTGCTCGCGTTGCGCGCTGACCAGCCAGCGCGCTAACCAGCACGTCGCTTGCGTCGTCGCCGTTCTTCTGTACGTGGCAGCTTTTCGATGATGGTCGACAAGGTCCTGCCGGCGCTGCTGGAGCCCAAAGACGACCGGCCGCCCGAACTGGTGTCGGTGGCCCTGCGGGCGCTGGAGTGCATCCTCGATCCGGCGACCGGCCTGCGCGACCGCCTGCGCGACAACGGTGCGGCCTGCGACCAAGTGCGCTCGGGTGGCCGTCGCCAGGCTCACCGTTTTGCTGCCTCCACGGCTGGTGGGACGGGCGCATAGACAAACCTGCGCTGGACGCGCTCGTGGCGAACGCGGCCGCGCGCGTCGGGCCGGCACTGGTGGCGCTCACCGACTACTGCGAGTCCATGGTACGGCGGGGCGCGTGGCACCCCGCCGCTGTCACGACAGACACTGACGCGCCCTCGTCCTCAGAGGGCGGCGATGGCGATGCGCCGGGGGGGCGCCAGGTGGGCACGGCGCAGTGTGGCCACAGCGACCGCGTCGTGGCGCCCGTTACGTTCAAGCCGCGGTTGCGCGAAGACGCCTGCCGGTGCGTTTACAGCGACCGGGACATCAGCGGAACGCGGAGCACAGCTAACGGCAGGCCAGGCCCGCTCCGCGGCGCTTTTGATATTCAGGGCGCTCGTCCAACTGTCGCCCATCTGGGAGGGCGACCATGCCGCGGATGGCGCGGCACCGGCGACGCCAGTGACTGCCACGGCGCCGGCTCCGCTCGCCGGCGCCGGGGCCGGCGCAGTCCCCGCCACGTCGTCGTCCAACGACCCAGCCCGGTCGGATCGGGGCAGCACGGCGCGCACCACGTTCAGCATGCGGCTGAAAAGCCCCATGTTCTCGCGCAAGTACGTCCGGGCGACGCAGAGCCGTGGCCGCTCCGCCCTCCGCCGTGGCTCAGTGCCTTGGCCACGGGGCGCTCTCCCGGTTCGGCGGTCTGCAGGGAATCGCTCAAGGACGCCAGCGCCGGCGCCGATGGCCTCGAGAACGCGCCGCGACTGGCCGAGGCCGCCGCCAACGACGCCGCCGGACATGGCGGCGCGCCGGCCGCCATCGCCACGGGGATTGCTGCGCTGGCGCCCGCGCGCACGCCGCTGGAACTGGGCGTGCGCGCCCGCGCCGCGTCGGACGCGTCCCTGGCTGGCGCCGGCGGGGATGCCACGTCGGAGGGCGACGGCAGCGCGGCGGCCAGTGCCGCCGCGGCCGCGGACACCATTGCGACGGCGCTGCACGAGTGGCTCACCGCCAACGAGGCCAGCAACCCGACCGCGGTGGCGTCGTACCAGTTGCCCGTGGTCGTCAGCCGTCCCGTGTACTCACGGACGTCCCACCGACGCAGCGTCGTGGACCAGGTCGGGCCCGCTGCTTGAGAATGGGCCACCGGCTGCTGCGCGGGCGCTCACCGGCGCCTTCTCTGTGTGCAGCCGCAGCGCGCCGCATGTAGGCGGGCCTCCTGGAGGTGTACACGGACGCGATGCGGCTCGCAGACCTGGTGGCACCCGCCGAGTGGCTGTCGGGACCGGTACGGGGCTGCGCATGCGGCGCGAGGGCGGCGCGTCCGCGGCGCACCACCGTCCCTGAGCGGTGGACGGCCCTGTATCGCGTGATCGCGCCGCATTATGGCCCCCCTAGGTGTTTGTGGGCCGGCAGCTGCTGCACGCGTCAGAACCCCTGGCCAACGAAGCCTCGCTGGCGCTGCAGCGGCTGTTTGCATCCAAACCGGCGGTCCGCGCGACGCTCGTGCAGAGCCTGCTGCAGCTGCTGCTGCGCGAGGACCGCCAGGACGACGTGGCCGCGCTGACCGTCCTGCGGCATGTCTGCGCCCTCCTGATTGTCTGGGACCAAGAGGTACGCGGGTCGCACAACTGGCGTGGCTGGCAGGCCGGTGCGCGTGCTTACCGGCGTGATCCACGCGGTGGCGGCGGTGGCGGCGGGTGACAGCGGGCGACGGCCGGCGGCATGCCGGAGCCGGCGGCCGCGGCGGCGCTGCAGTCGGACCTGGACGCCGCGGCGCTGATCCTGTTCAGCCGGACATGCCCATCCGTGCGGCAGCTGGCCTGGCAGGTGCGTAAAAAAAGCTCGTGTTACGATTGTTGGCGGCCTGCACGCGACGCTGACGGATGCTAGCGCATGGGCGCCCCTGCGAGACATGGCTAGATGCTGGAGCGGTTCGTGCCCATCTTCCACGCTGCGGATCCGGACAACAAGCACCACATCGACCACCTGCTGGCCTTTATCCAAGAGAACGACGCCACGCTCGCTCAACATGGTGCGCCTCTGCTGCTGCTGCAGGCTCGTTTTGGGCACATACATAGCCCTTTCTGACGGACGCCGCCACTGCGCCGCCGCCGGTTGCGTGTTGTTGCGGCTGCGCAGGCCGCTACGCATTCTTGCTGCACGAAGCGCGCGGCAGCCACCGTCGGGTCCGGGCACCGCCTGGCCTGGCCACCGTGAGTGTTCGTGAGGTGCGGGGGGTCTGCCGTCGACGTTGCGAGAAGCGCAGGTCGCTAGCCGCCGGCTGACGTCGGGGCGGTGACGCGGTTTTCGTGTTTTCGCCGCGGCCCAGGTCTGCTTCAGCGCGTACGGCCACCTGTGGCTGCACTATTTTGGCGAGCTCGTTCGGCACTTTGGCCGCGACGGTAGGGGATCCCGCCGACGTGCGACGACCCGCGTGCGACGTCGCTGCTAAAAATGTGGCCAGGGCCAACGTCTCGAATTGGACGCGTCAGGTCGCCCCGAGTCGCTGCGCCGGTGCGCACTGTTCTTACGCCAGCTGGGGCTCGCCAGTCCGGAGGCGTTGTCGACCGGGAAGGAGCGCGAGAAGACGGCCGGCGGCGTCGACCTGGACGGTACGTACCGTCTAGCAGCACAAGTGCCAGAAAAGGTTTTTCCGTGGGTGAGCTCACCGCGCTCCACTCATCCGGTCGACTTGGCCGCACCAGTGCAAATGCGGTGGACGGCGCTCGCCAGCCTCTTTGTCGGCCTGTCCGGCGTTCCGGTACGCTGGAGCGAAGCTATGTGAGCAGGCAAGCAACGGTGCGCGCGTTTAACCTGGGATCTGTTGATTGTGCGACGCTTGTGGCTGGTCCAGCTTGATCCGGCGGTGGAAGTTGCGCTGGGCCAGTCCGAGACCGAAGTGGCCAAGACCGGTTTGCTGCTGGAGCATTGCGAGCACTACATTTGGACGGTGCGATGGCGACGGTGACGGTGCACGCGGCAGCGGCGTTTGCGGATGCTTAGTGTGGAAGGTCGACCGGTTCTGCTGACGGCGTCACGCATGACAGGCGCTAGTGGGCGATGCCGCGTGGGCGCGCCGCGCGATGGCGGGCACGGGCTACTGGGCGCCGGAGAACGTGCTGCAGCTGCTCCTGGCGGCGTACATGGTTTGGTGCGTCGCGCCATCCGGCCTGCGAGAACAAGCATCTGCGCCCGAGCTGACCAATAACTTGTGCGCGCGCGCGGCGTGCGCGGATGCGCCCCACAGGCTGAAGGAGACCGAGTCGGACCAGGCGCTGTACAAGCGCAAGGTCAAGCACCAGGAGACCCTGCTGCAGTTCATTGCGTTCGTCGGCGTCGGCGCTTTGTGGCCGTTGCGTGCGCGCCCGGCTAACGCCGCGATGCGTGCGCCATTCGCTGCGGTGGACAATGCAGGCAACTGGTGCGGAACCCCTACTTTCCCCGCGCGATCCAGGCGAGCATCCGCTCCGGCAAGGCCGCGCTGTCCACCCTCAGCCGCGTACGTTGCAGCGTGCAGCGCCAGCGTGCGCCCTGTCCACGGACGCGCGCCGAATTCTGGCTTGTGCGTCATTCCGATTTGGTGCCCCGTCTCGCAGATTTTGCGCGACGCCGAATCGGCGCTGACCGTGGTGCTCCGCTACGACGACTCGTACCCCGTGACGACGGCGCTGGCCTACTGCCACATTGTGTCCGTCATCGCCGAGACGCTCAACCACGACCGCCGGGACCGCATGGCCTATGGTGCGTGCGGGGTGCTTGTCCCGCCCTGAATGGGGTTGGCCAGGCTCATCGACGCCTTCGCCGGGCCCGCCATGCGGCGGAGGGAGTGCGCTGCAGGGTACGCCACGGTGGGCCTGTGGCCTACACCGCTGCTGGGCCCGAGCGAGGCCCTGGGCGCGCCGGGCGCGGCGCCCGGCTGGACGGACGCGGACCGCCGCCGGACGTACCTCGCGATGCGCAAAGTGCTGGACACGGTTCACGCCGGCGTCCGGGACCGCGAGGTGAGCACGACGATCGGAGGCCGGGTTACAGTGCGGTCGGGATGCTAACGTTAGCTCGCAACACGGTCTATCGCGCGACGCGTGTACCCAGGCGGCCCTGCAGCTGGGCCCCAAGGCCAAGCTGCCGCCCGACGAACCTGTGGCGCTCGTGCGTGACGCCCTGTACAACGCGCTGGAGCAGCTGCTGGCGCTGGGCACGGTCTTTGACACCACGGGCATCACCGCGTCGGACATTGACGGGCTGGCGCGCCTGGTACGTCTGCCTTAATCGCTGGGGTCAAACGCGAGCGGTGCTCATGTGCATTCCGCACTGGGATTCCGCCGGCGTTGCCTGGCCCAGGAGCAGCGGGGCGTAAGCGCGCTGCAGCCGCTGCTCGCGTACAACTTTGCCACCGTCGTCGATACTTTCCTAGCCAACGCTTACCTGTAGGGAGCCGTGGGCATCGTAGGGGCGCACGCCGCGCGTACTGACACGAGGTTGCCCGTTCGGTTACCATTGTCGTTTCTTCGGCGGCGGCAGGCCGTCGGAGCGGGAAGCCACGGCGTACTTCCACGCGATCTGCGACGTCCTCTGCCCGGCGCGGCTGCCCCACCTGGTGCGCAAGCACCGCGGCGGCGTGGACGGTACGCGACCGCCCACCAAACCGCAAGAGCGTCGTTGCATCCGGCGGGCCTCATCCCCTGAATCCCCTTCGGCGGCGGCGGCCGTGGTGGCGTCCCTCAGATCCCGTCGTCGCGGTGAGCGATGCGGAGGCCCACATGCGCGCACGGCTGCTGGTATCGGAGGAGATTGCCGTGGAGCGCGAGAACCGCCTGAACTTGCGCGCGCCCCTAGCCGCCGTGCTGGCGACCGACGCGGCGCGCGCCGTGGTCAACCGCGTGCTGGACAACGCGGGCCCGTGGCTCTTCCTCGGTAAGGGCGCGCCCACGGTGGGCCGGACGGGAGACGATCGCGTACGCTCAACCGGCGTTCCCGTTCTCCGGCTCTCTCTTGCGTGCAGGCCTGTACCACCTTGTCCACAGCGACTCGACGGTCCGGGAGCGCGCACAGATTCTCGTCGAGCGGCTGACGTATTCGCTGGTGCACAGCGGCAAGGGCGCCGCCACTCCCGAGCAGGCCGCCCAGTTGGCGGAGGCCGGCGGTGCGGATGACCAATCGGTGGCGTCGAGGCGTCCTGCCGCCGGCGCCGCTAACGAAGTACCCGTCGTTCGCTCCTCGCTTGGGCTGCGGCACAGACGCGCTGCTGGCTCAGTGCGAGCAGATGCGCTTCCACTTCATGACGTCGCAGCCGGTGCTCCTGATGCAGGCCGCGCTGGACCTGGCGTTCCTGGCGAGCCCCGTGTTTCCCAAGCTGGCGGTCGGGTACATTGTCGAAGGCCTGCGCGCGTTCAACGTCGCCCTGCAGCAGCAAGGCAACAAGGCGCAGCCGGTGCGTCGGGCGCGCAGGGCGTCGCGCGGCTGCCCGTTCGTCCGCCTAACCCGGCGCACTTTGCGTGATGGAGCGCGGTGAGGCTGTCAGGAGGGCCGCGCGCCGCTGCTCGTGGAACGGCGGCCGTTCATTCTGCAGCTGATCACGCCGTTCTTCATCCACCTGGACCTGACGCGCGCGTACATGGACAAGCAGTCCACCGAGCGGCGCATCCTGGTACGGAGCCGGTGTCCAGCGTGTCTCGCACCGGCGCGGACCGCGACCGCCGCTGACGCCGACGCCCATCCACCCCATGCCTTGTACCTTGTCGCAGGACGACTTGATCAAGCTGACCTTCACCAATGAGCACCTGCTGGCGCAGACGGTGCCCATCTTTGAGCATCTGGCGCGCAACGAGGAGGCGCCAGCGCACGCGCACCTCGCCCACCAGGAGACCGACGTGCCGGAGCTCGCCGAGATCGCCACCGCCGGTGCAGCCAACACGCGGCTGCTCTCCGGCCTGGTAGTCCTCATCCTGAGCGTCTTCCGCGCACAACAGTGGTCCGCATGCACCTCCATCCTCACCGCCATCTACAACCAGCACCCCGGCGACTGCCTGCTCACGCTCGTGCCGCAGCTCTACGCGGCCGCCATCACGCGCCAGCCGGCGCTCCAGGCGGGCGGCAGCTCTCTGGGCGACGCCAACGAAAAGGTGCGTCGGGGCCTGCTCCCGCCGCGCTCCGCGCCGGTTGGTGGCGGCCCGCCAGCTGACCGCGACCGCGCCTGCCGTCCGTCTCGTTCGGCGCGGCCGCTGGCTAGTCGGGCGCCGGTGGTGGTGGTGGCAGCGGTGGGCTCACGCGGTCTGCGTCGGCGCGCGACCTGGCCTCCAAGAGCCTGGAGCGCGACATCGTCAACACCGACATTGCGATGGACCTGTACACGTTGGTGCAGGGCGCTAGCGACCCCAAGGCCGGCATTCCGCGTGCGCCGGCCGCGGTCGCGCGGGCGTCCGAGTACCTGAACCTATGCTTCGTCACCATGTCGGTGCTGGGCGAGCTGAGCGCGCTCGACTTTGAGCCGTTCGTGCCGTTCCTGCCGCCGATCCTGGCGTTTGCCATCCTGCACCTGCCAAACCCCATGAACAGCGGTGCGGACGTTGGCGCAAGCGGCAGAAAGCGCGCGCAGCGCACTGGGGTTGACACTGTGCTGTGGACTGAGCGGAGGAGTGCACCTGTCACGCGCAGCGACGCTGGTGCCGGGCTTTGTGAGCATCATCACGCGCAGCTTCCTCAAGTCGTGCCACGCCAAGAACGAGCAGCACCTGCCGCAGCTCACGCGCAGCGTCGCCGCGGCGCGCGAGCTGACGTTCTTGTTCCAGCAGTACCCGGCCATCATTCCCTGGTGCGCGACCCCGCCGAGGCGGGTGTGCGGCAATGGCATAGGAGGTGCTAACGCGCTCGTGGTCCGACGTGCGGCGGCGCCACGCCCTCCCCCCGCAGGCGCAACCTGCCGGATGGGCTGCAGCAAGAGGCCACGCTCCACTGGCGCTTGGACGGTACGGGCGTGATGCGTTCCCCAAACGCGCGGCGTACGCGTACGCGCGTGCGCGTTGACTGACCGCCCGGCCGGTCTGGCCGATGGCTGATGCCGTCCCCGTGTTAATGCAGATTTGCTCACGCATCTGTTTCACATGTTTGCCGAGCTGGCGCCGCAGCTGCGCACGCAGCTCGTCACGGCCTTGGAAGACTGGGTCGTGCATCCGAGCCAGGTGGGCGACGCGGCGGCGCGCGTTGCGCCAGCGCGCGTGTAACGTGCGTTGACACGGCGCTCCTTTATTTGCGAGGTGGCGTCCCTGGGGCAGCCGCTGGAGCGCGTCTCCCGCGCGGCGACGCTGTACCCGGTGGCGGCCCGCCTCGCGCCGGAGCCGGTGGCGCACCTGCGGCCGCTGTACGACCGGTTGCTGGGCCTGGCCGCGGCGCCGCCGGTCGAGGAGACGATCCAGCGCGCACAGGCGCTGCTGTTCTGCTTCGAGGTAGCGATGGGTCAGCGGCGCGGCCGCGAGGAAGAGCACGGCCGCTGACACGGAAATGTGGCCCCTGCGCGCCCCCGGCATTGCGCGCGCATGGCCAGGGCCTGGCCAGCGACGTGCGCACGAACGTGCTGACGCACCCGGGCCTCCTGTGGAGCGCGCTGGCGTACCTGAACGCGCCGGCGCAGACGCACATGGGCCTGCACCGCCAGGCGCTCAAGCTGCTGCGCGCGTGCCTGGCCGCGCTGGACCGGCACGCGGCCAACGCCAACGCCAACGCGGAGCGCATGGCGGCGCTGGCCGCGCAGGCGCAGGGTCTGCCGCCGGGCGTGTTTGGCGGCGTGCAGCCGCTGCTGGTCCAGGGCCTGTTCTGGCACGCCGCCGAGCTCGGCGCGGACTGCCTAGACGCGCTGATCGATGCGTGGTTCTTCCTGCCGCCCGCCGTCGCGGACCGCTCGGACCTCGGCCCGTTCTACCTGGTCCTCTACGCGGTCATGCACTTTGCCGCCGCGGTCGCCGAGCCGCTCGAGTCGCAGCGGCCGCCCGAGCTGGCGCACCTCGCGCCGGACCGCGTGGCGAAGCGGCTCGCACGCACGCTGCGGCAGCGGCCCGCGACGGCCGCCGCGTTTGGCGGGCTGGCCAACGCGCTGGGGGCGTGGGCCGCCACGGCCGCGCTGGACGACGCGCCCCCGCCGGCCGCGCTGGCGGCGGAGCACCTCGACGCCGTCCTGGCGGCCGCCGCGCAGGACCTCGCCGCGTTTGCCGACGGCAAAGCGCTGCCCAACCTGAACGGTAGGGAGCCTGCGGGGCGCTGTTGGTGCTGTTCGTGGTGGTGGTAGCGACGACGGGGGCTCACCGGCATGTGCGAGCTGGCGGGCTGGGGCGCTTTCTGCACGCAGCCTTCCTGGTGTTTGTCGCGCGGATGATGCCGCACCTGCACGGCGCGGCCGTGCGCCTGACGGCGGCGGTGATCCGCGCGTCCCGCGCGGCGCTTGACCCGCTCAAGCCGGCGCTGAAGGTGCGCGCCGTGCGCACGACGAACAAACGCGGACGCTATGCTGTGCGCCGTGCTGACGTTGGCGGGACCCACGGTTCGCGTGCGCGTGCGCGACGTCAGCTCCTGCCCACGCTGCCGTCGGACCGGTACCGCGCGGAGGTGGCGGAGGTGGTCAACCTACGGCTCGCTGCTGCCATGGCCGGCGTGCCTGCTGGCGCCGTGGCCGCGGCGGAGGTGTCGAGCACGATCACGCGCAAGGCGGCGCCGCCCGACACCTACGGCTTCCATGGCGGATTCGCGTACGTGCGCACGGTTTTTTTGAGGGGGCGCGACAAGGCGCCGCCGATCTGAGGCGTGACCGCGTCGGACGCGCCCGGTGCATCCATCCGTGACGCTGGGGGGCCGCACAGGAATATTCGGCCGATGCTGGAGGCGATGCTGGCTTGAGGCGGTATTGTTGTGTACGATACGTCGTAGAAGATCGTGTTGCAAGATGCGGGAGATGCAGGTGCAATGTGTACCATAGTCGCACGTGCGATAAACTTGAGTGGTTGCGTATCGGCGACGCGCGAGCGCCGGCGTGGCGCGGCGACGGATCCGGCATTGTCCGGGCGTGGGCGCATGCCCTGCACGTGACCTGACATCACGTGCAGCGCATGTGGGTTGGCATGTGGGTTGGCACAACGGCGGCGCGGCGGCGGCGGCGGCGGCGG
>Ga0180216_1002710_pt1 | contig 14476 bp, 12 predicted proteins | sample eDN3rd37CBELigMG_FD_128879 | JGI IMG/M metagenome (GOLD analysis project Ga0180216, IMG submission 128879) | Enriched Miracle-Growth compost microbial communities from Emeryville, California, USA - eDNA 3rd pass 37_C BE-Lig MG (version 2)... ... | reverse complement strand
GGGGCCGGTGCAGACGCTGACGCGCGGGCAGGCGCTGCGGGGCTACACGCTGGATGCCGCGTACGCGGCGTTCCAGGAGGAGTGGGTCGGCTCGATCGCGGTCGGCAAGCGCGCCGACTTTGTGGTCATCGACCGCGATATCCTCGCGGCGCCGACGGCGCTGGACGTCGCGCGGACCGCCGTCCTGGCGACGCTGGTAGATGGGGAGTGCGCCTACTGCGCCGAGCTGCTGTGCGCCGAGCTCTGTCCGTCGCCGCGGCCAGCAGCAGCAGCAGCTGCTGCGGATGACGGCGACGCAGCGCCAGCGGAGCACGCGCACGACGAGCTGTGAATCCGCACCGCATGCCTTACATACTGTACAGAGCGCGCTACTTGTCGCTTTCTGCATACGCCGCGCATGCGGCTGCGGCCTCGCGCATGGCGTGGCACGTGGCGCGCCCGCACGTGACTTTTTTGGCAAACGATGCGCCAAGGCTTGCAACTCGAGCGTCCTCTTCGCCGTTTCCGTGCTAGGACGAGCAGGCAGCGCGTCCTTGTGTGGGGTCGCGCGTGTGGTTCGGCGGCGGCGCCGCTCTGTTGGTGAGTTACTATATTATTGGACGTTCTTGAGGCTTTTAGCTGCGTCGCGCGGCCCACAACGCGAAAGTTTTCAGAGTTTTTTGGCGCGAAAGTTTTGGCGCGAAAGAAAAAATTGGGCGCGCGCGTGCGCCGCCGCCGCCGCCGCCGCCGCTGCTGGCCGAGGATCAACGACGCTCACAACGCTCACCGTCGCGGCCGACGCTCGGGCAGAAACGGGTGGGAACGGCCGGGCGGGCAGGCTCGGCCTGGGCAGGCAGTGGGAGGCGCGGATCGCGTGGCGCGTAGGGGCCGCAGACGTGCAGATTGCCCGCAACCTCTGAGAGCGGCGCAGGACACCCAAGCGAACCAGGTGAAAAGAAAAAGTCAGGGTCGGGCAGCGAAGCTGCGCATGTGATACGCACTTCCCGTGACGTGTCGGCTCTGAAGGAGAGTGGGCCGTGGATCGTGCGCCGCAAGTCACCCGGACCGCGGCCGCGCGGGCGAGACGACCGGCAGCATGGCGGCGGAGCTCTTTGGCCGCCTGCCGTGGCCGCTCAGCCGCAGCAGCACCGTGTCCACGCCGCCCGCCGCGTCCGGCGATTCGGCCGAACGGAAACCCACCTCTCGGTACGGCCGGCCGCAGCGCGAGGCGTGGCGCCCGACCCATGGCTAACCCGCCTGTGATGATTGCGCCGGCTGGCGAGGGCCGCAGCTTCCCATGGGCACCGCTCTCCCAGTCGGACGATGAGGACGACGACGGCGGTGGCAGCATCGCCTCGGCGCAGGCCGGCGACGGCGAGGAGGTGGAGGAAGAGGAGGAAGGCGAGGAGGAGGGGGCAGACGACGACGAGGACGGGCTCTCGGTCGGCGTCGAGGAGGTCGTGCCACTCGCCAGCGATGAGAGCGGGGCCGAAGACGACGACGAGGCCGAGGAAGGGGAGGAGGAGGACGACGACGATGGGGACGACGACTGGGCCGAGGACGAGGCGGCCGACGACGGCAGCAGCGGCGACGACGAGGAGGACGACTACGCCGCCAAGGCCGCGGCCAAGCCGCCGGCGCAGCGGCGCGGCGTGCGCGGCAAGTCCGTGCCCGCGCACGCCAAGCGCAGCAAAGGCACGCTGACCGCCAAGGCCGCGGCCAAGGCCGCCAAGCGGCCTGCAGCGCCGGAGCGCCGGCCGCCCGCGCGCCGCCACGGTGCGGCGTACTCGTCGCTTGCCCAGCTGCCGCCGGTGCCGCCGGGATCGGGCCTCCTGCAGGACGCCATCAACGGCGTCGCGGTGCCGCCCAAGGTGACCGAGGACACGCTGATCGCCGTGTACACCAGCGAGAGCGCGCTCCGCAGCTGCTGGGTGCAGCCGCTGCCGCCGGCCGGCGAAGCGGCCACGGCGATGGCGCTGCAGCGTGCCGCGAGCCTGAGCATCCCCACGGCGCTCAGCAGGCAGCTCCAGGTCGAGACGCCCAGCTTTCGGGTGGTCCAAGACACCCCGCGCCCCGCGGTGCGATCGCCTTGGACATGCGAGCGCCGGACGGGAGCGACAAAGGCAACTGACGCCTTTCGCCCGCGTTTCTCCTCGTTCCGGCGCTCTGTCTCCCAGGCCATGCGCGGCGCGGCGGGCGAAGTTGAGCCAACCGACGACGAGATCTACGAACAGCGGCACCGGCGGCCCGAGTACAACGAGAAGCGGATCGTCCGCCGCGACCGCGAGCGCGCCCAGTTTGAGGTGCGCGCGCACGCGCCGAGCACAGCGTCGTTGGCGCCCCGTCACTAACCGTCTTGGCGACGCGCCCTTTCCGTGGGCCCCAGCAGGCGTACCAGGAAGCGCTGGAGCGCGAGCGGCAGCGCCAGCAGGCACTCAACGAGCGCCTGGCCAACGGCCGGAACGCCCTGCGCCGCGACTCGATCGACTCGGGGTCGATCCACAGCGGCAGCAGCATCTCGCGCAAGCACAGCCCGAGCGCGCCGGCGTCGAGGCCGGGCAGCGTGAGCGGCCGGCGCACACCCAAGGCGACGGCGGCTTCCGCCGCCGCGGGCAGCGCCGCCTCGAGTGTGGCCGGCAAGCGCACGGCCAAGGGAGCCGCGCGCTCGCAGCAGCGCTCTGGAACGCCGTCGGTCCTGGGCAGCGTGCTGGGCCGCCCGCCGCGGCTCGCGCCCGTGCGGCCCGCCAAGTCGCCAGCGCCCAAGCCTGTGCGGCGCAAGCCCGAGGTGGTGGTGGAGCCGATCGACCCAACGCGCCCGTGGGGCCGGCTCTCCATCTACGCCGGCCTGCCGAGCCTGGGCTCCACCAGCGGCAGCGACGGCGAGGGCGGCGGTCACCGCCGGTCCTCGTACCCGACGCCGGATCCGTCCATGCTCATTCGGCAGGAGCGCCTGCGGCCCCGCAACGGGCCCGCGGGGTCGGCGGCGTCCTCGGTGGCCCCGTCGCCGGCCGCGCCGCCGCTCGCCGCCCCCGCGGCCGGCCCGGCCGCCGGCCCTTCGCGGAAGCGGCCCACCGCCGACGCCGACGCCCACGTCGCCTCCGCCGCCGCCGCCGCCGCGGCCGCCGCGGCCGAACCGGCCCACGGCAAACGGCGGGCGCCGCCTACCAAGCAGCACAGCCCGCTGGCCTGGTTCGCCACTAGCGCCGGCGCGTTTGGCGCCGCCCTGCCGCCGGCGCCGTTCACCGTGCCGCCGACGTGGCTCAAGCCCACGCACGTCCGCAGCGCGCAAAAGGTGGCCGCCGGCCTCGGCAGCGCCGGGGCCAGCGGCGTCACCACGCGCAGCGGGCTCTAGAGCAGCGAGTGAAAGACTAGTTCAGCTCATTTACTGTACAGCTTGTAAACTTTGTGATGTACAATCTCTTTTTGGGTGACGAACGCTATACAGCTGTGTCCACGGCCATCGCGCTGTCGGGCGCGGCGGGCGCGGCAGGCGCGGCGGGCGCGGCCGCCTCGGCTTCCTCCGCCACGGCGTCGCGGCGCTGCCAGTAGCAGCCGTGGCAGTAGTGCGCCTCGCTGCCGCCGAGTTCCGCGGCGGTGGGCACGGTGCCGCCGCCGGCCTCCTGCGCGGCCGCCGCGCACGCCTCGGCGACGTCGGCGGCCGACCACCAGTAGAGCGAGAGCAGCGTGCCGCAGCCATGGCACGGCTTGTTGGCGTGGAGGCGCTCGTACTCGACGAGCGCCGCGGCCTCGGCCGGCGGCAGCGAGATGACCTGGAAGCCGACGTTGGGCGCGTTGCCGCTGACCTGCGGCCGCGCCTTGGACTGCGCGATGGGGCCCTCGCCCTCGTGGCACTTGCACACCGAGTGCAGCGGCACCGTCGTGGTGCGCTTGAAGGCGCCGGAGGCGGTCGCCTGCCGCTTGCGCGCGCGCACAAAGTCGCGCAGCAGCGACGACGTCAGCCGCTCGTGCACCGGCACCATCGCCTGCCGATCAACCGACGCGACCTTCGATGGGCTGCCCGCGTCAGTGACACCTCCCAACCAGCGCGCCCGCCGCCCCCACACGTGCCCGCCACCCCTCAACGGGACGTACCGGCTCGTGCTCGGGGCACCAGATCTGCAGCGCGGGTGGCTGCTTGCTCTTGGTGAACTCCTCGGTGAGAACGACCATGGCCAGGTTCTCGCGCTGGGCGCACGGGATGTGGAAAAAGTAGTTGCAGCGCCGGTCCTTCACCTGCCACGCGCACTGCGCCACCGCGCCCGCCGTCTCCTTGCAAAGCTTGCACGGCTGGGGGCAGCCAAAACGCAAGAGAAACGAGCAAAAGTGCGCTTAGCGTCGGGCCCCACACACCTCCTCCGCTCTGCTGCGCTCCGGCCGCCTACGTTGGCCCAGGCGCGCGGCGGCAGGCGTGCCACGTTGACGGCACCCTCCAGGCGCTCGGGGTCGACGAAGCGGATCTCGGGTGTCCAGATGGCGCACAGGACGTGGATCCAGTTGTTCTCCACCGTGCGCTTCACCGCGCCACCGTCGCCCTTGCACAGAATGCACCGGTAGTTCTAGGGACGACATGCACGCAGCTAGCGGCGGCCGCAGGCATTGAGCACCCCAAACGCGCGCGCCCGCGCGCTTGGCGCTCGCCACCGTACCGTGGTGACGTCCAGCGACACGTCGTTCTCGCACCGGTCGCAGGTCCACTTGCCGGTCGGCTTCGGGCCATCGGGCAAGCCGTAGCAGCCTGTGTGTTTGTGCACGCGCCCCAGCGAGAAAAGCGCGCCTGGCGTCAGCCGCTGCCGCCGCCACCGCCGCCGCAAAGCGTCGGCGGCGACCGACCTTGGTGGACGTGAAGGCTGCACTTGTGACAGGTGATCAGGTAGTTGTCCGGCGCGGTCCCGTCTTCGGCGCACACCGCGCACTTAATCGACACGCCGGTGCCGGCCTGCGACGGCGCCGCAGCCGCCACATTCGACACGCCTTCGGGCGTTAGCAGCGTTGCGTGTGGTTGCCGACAAAGACGGTGCTCAGCCGCCGCACCGTCGGCTCGCGCTTCTTGCGCTGCGTCGGCTGGGGCGGGGGCGGCGTGCCCTTGGCCGGGGCCGTGCTGCTGGGCCGGGAGGCCGGTCCCGGCGTTGGCGCCGTCGAGGCGGGATCTGAGCGTGTCGCGGCCCTGCCAGTTGGGCAGCGTAACGGGTGAGGGCACGTGGAGGCGACCGCAGCGCGATCCCGCTGCCGTGGCGCGTACCAACGTAACCGTTGCGCCGGCGCTCCTCGTCGCTCACCGCCCGCATCTCCTGCGCCGTGCGCGCGCGGCAGCCACAGCTGGGAGCACGGCATGCACGGTTAGCGATCGCCGGCATGTGCCGCCAAAGCTGCGGGCACAACCCACGTACGCCGTATTTCTTCCAGTAGACGTGGCACGGGCCGCACATGGGCTGGTGGGCCAGCCCGGCGTGCTGCGCGCCCGCCAGGTCGCCGATCTCGTCGCGCGGGAACGTCGCGCCGCAGTGGTGGCAGCTGAGGGTGCGCTTGGCCGCGCCGCCAGCGGCGCCGGGCCTCTTCTTCTTGCTTCCGGCCGCGGCGTCGGTCGCTTCGACGGCGGATGCCGCCGCCTCGTCCTCACTGGTGACGGGCGCCGCTGGCAAAAATCGCCGCAGCAGCGCCAGCGTCAGTGGGGAGACGCCGCAGAGCATCCGTTTGCAACCAGGCACACGCCGCGTACCTGTCCGCCTCGGCGGCTTCCTTGCGCTTGCGGTGCTCCGTCTTCCACGCCACGTACTCGGACGTGGTCTTGAAGAGGTAGTAGTACAGGACGACCTCTTGCCGGGGCCGGTGGGGCAGCTGCAACCATGCACCGCGGCGCCGCCGACAAGGCCCGACGCAGTCAGCGCGGGCACGCGACGCCAGCGCCGAGGCAGCGCCGTTCTTCACACACCAGCTCGGCAATCTGGTCCGGGTTGCGGCCAAAGCGGTTCAAGCCCTCGATGAACGTCGCCTTATCGTCGGCCGGCCACGTCGCCAGCGGGCTCGCTGGGCATCCGGCAGTCGCCGCAGCAGGCGCACGCGCTCGGGCGCACGTTAGCGGCGCGGGAGACCCCTAAGCGACATCGCCCGCTCACAAGTCGGCGCGGACCTTCCACAAACGTGGTCGCCAGCGGGCCGGTGCGGTTCGGGCCCACGGCGTCTTGGATCAGGCCGGCCACGGCCGGCGGCACGGGCGCCTCGCCGCGCCACACGCGCAGGGCCGTGGCGACGTCGTAGCCGCAGTGGTGCAGCACCGTCAGCGCGCGGTCGCCCACGCCGTCCAGCAGGCGCGACGACGCGGGCAGCCGCGTCAACGGCGCGGCCGAGTCGCTGCCGGGCCGGCCCTTGCCGGCCCGGGCGGCGCCCAGCGCCGTGGCAACGTGGTCCACGACCGTCGCGACGTAGTCATCCACTGTGAACCAGCCACGAGCAAACCACGCCGCGCGCTGTGAGGGGCACGCACGCACGCACGCAGGACGTCGACAGCAAAGGGCGCTGGCGCCGTACGCTGGTCGTCGGTCAAGCCGGCGGCGGCGGCCGCGTCCGGTGACCACAGCGGCACGGCATCGCGGACCTTTTCCGGCACCTTGCTCTTAAACCGGCCCGTCGGTTTGGGGTCTGGCACGCCGCCCGTTTCGGGCACGTCGATTTGGTAGCTTCGGCCCACGCGGCTGCGCGCGTACGGGAAGATCGACTCGTCGTCGTGCAGCGCTACGGGCCGGTCGCGCGACCCCCCAGGCATGTCACGCCGGCCCTTCGGCGTCAGCAGCTGCGCCGGCGGAGCGGGCCCGACCCCGGCCCGAACACGCGGCGTACGCTCAAAGCCGGTCCAGTACTGGCCGAGATAGCGGAACGGCCAGCTCTTGGCGAGCTGAATCACGGCGGGCGTGGGGTCGTGGATCTCGGTCTGCTGCCGCGCGCGCAGCAGCGCCGCCAGCGGCGAGTTGTCGTCCGCCGCTTCGCCGTCCTCGGCGTCGGTGCCGTCGTCCGCGTTGCTGGGCTCCGCCGCGGCGCCGTTGGCCTGCGACTCGGTGGCCTGGGACGTCATCGGCGTGGTGCCGGTGCCGCCCAGCAGGCTGCTGGCCGCCACGTCCGCGGCCGCCTCCAGCGGCGTCGCGCCGACGCGCACCGACTCGAGCACGCGCCGCGCCACTTCTTCGGGGTCGTCAAAGGCGACGACGGGCTTCTTGACCTCCTTCTCCGAGCACTCCTTGCAGTTCCAGGCGTAGCCGCGCGACGGCTTGCTTGACAGCGGCGGCGAGAGGCACGTCAGGTGGAAGTTGGCGAGGCACGTGTAGCACGTGGCGTACATGTTGGCGTTGGACGCCGTCCAGCCGCCGCACACCTGCGGCGGCCGGCGCAGCGGCGGCGCATGGGTTCGAGCCCTAGGCATGAGCGGCCATCGTCGCGCGCAAGCGGGCTGCCCCATGCGGCGCGTGCGCGTCCACGTGCGACGGCGCTACCTTGCACTCTTTGCACAGCTCGGCAAAGTCTGTGAGGCGGCCGGTCTCGCTCAGGATGTACTTGAACGGGCTCAGCGCGTGCTGGTACGCCGGCGGCAGGTGCTTCACGTGCTGCGTCGGAATCACGTCGTAGATGGTCGACGTGAAACGGTCGAACAGCAGCCAAAAGTAAAAGTGGTCCGGGCGCTGGCCGGCCGCGCCAACGATGCCCACGGCGGATGCGCGTCAGCCACGGCCACGGGCGTCCGGCGCCGCGCCATCGCCAGGCGGAACGTACCTGGCGGTAGGCCTCCAGGTCGTCGATCTGCAGCAACACACCCAAGCTGCGCCCGTCCCAACCCTACCGTCAGCGTCCTGTCGGCTGCGCCCGCAGTCCCCCCATCGCCGTGTTACGCACGTCGCCCATGTACGTCACGACGCACTTGCCGCGGACGGCGTCGGCGGGGTTGACGTCCGAGTGCATCGTCGCCAGCAGCACCTGCGGCTCCGGCATGCGCGCCTTGCTGCGGCGCTGCGTGTACTTGGCAACGTCCTTGGCCCGCTGGTACCAGTTGATGCGCACGAGGACGTTCCAGGTCGGCGGCACGCTGGGCGCCACCACGCGCTCGGAGTCGTCGCCCTTCTTCTTGCCCGGCGCCCCGGAGCTGCCGCTCGGCCCGGCGCCGCTGCTCGACACGCGGCGCGGCCGCTCCCGGCCCGCCTCGGCGGCCGGCGACGGCGTTCGCCCCGCCCTCGCCCCCGCCCCCGCGGGTGCTGCAGGCCCATCCACATCCATCGGCGCCGCGGCGGGCGTCGCGGCGGCGCTGACGACTGGCCGCTCTTCGGGCGGCTCGGCGGTGATCGACATGATCCGGCCAATGTAGTACGGCTCAAACGGAAACTCGGACGCCATGTACACATGGTCTGCCGTGAGCGGCCAAAGCACAAGCGGAAGCACAGCGTGAGCAAGGCGGCGCGCCGCGACGGCTCGCCGCAGCATCGGTCCTGACGCACCGTCGACGCGGTAGGTCACGCCGGCCCGCACAAACTCGGGCACGGGGACGGCGGCCATGGTGCCGACGCCGCTGCGCCCTTGCGGGCGGTGGTGGCCGGAGCTTGCTGCCCGCGGAGGGGGGCACTTAGTACGGTACACGCGGGCTGGGCCGCCGTCGTCGTCGCTGCTCTTACGGTCCGCCGCCGCCGTCGCAGCACGAGCGTCCCTCGTCCTCCTGCGACGTCTCCGGCGCCGTGTCCGCCGACGCGGCTCCTTCCGACGCACCAGCACGGAGGGGCGGCGGAAGCAGCCTCCCTAGCTGCGTTGCCCGGCCGCCTTCCGCAGGTTTCAAAGGCTGACGTCCCTCCAAGACTACGTCAAGGCTGCTTCACGGCTGGTTCAAGACGTCCCTTTCGCCCGCCGTCTTGCGCCGCTTCGCCCGCCGTCTTGCGCCTCTTCGCCCGCCGTCTTGCGCCTCTTCGCCGTCCGCGTCGCCGTCCGCGTCGCCGCCGCTCTTCTCGTCTGACCGGCTGAACGGCGGCATCGTCTGCCGCTTGTCTGCCATGCAACTGCCCTTTTTCCGTTCGAAAGAGCGGCAGAACCGCGGCAGAACCGCGGCAGAATCCGACCGCCCCCGCGGCAGAATGGCGGCAGAACAGCAGCAGAAGCGAGGGTCGAATCCTCCTCTCGTCTACTAGTCCTGCCATATAAAAACCTTTTCTCTAGACAATTCGTCCGGGATGAATGGAAGAATGAAATGGATGACACTGGCAGAAAATGACGTCACGGACTTTCAATAGCAATGCGTCACAGCTGAAGAGTGCCTTTGTTCAAGACAGTTCTGCCGGGCGCCGCGATGGCGACGACGGCGGTGCGCTGCTTCTCCCGCGTCGGCGCGACGGCCTCGTGCGGCCCAGGCGCCCCACAGCGCGCTCCTGGCCCACGGGACACCGCGGCTGACCTGCCGGAGAACACCGTTTGGGGGGTGGGGTGGCTGCACACGCCCCAGGTCGTCGCGCTGGCTGGCCCGGCAGGACCGCGATGTGTACGTCAAACAGGCCCGCGCCCAGCAGCTCCGCAGCCGCGCGGCCATCAAGCTGGCCCAGATCGACGACGCCTTTCGTATCTTCCGGCCAGGCCAAGGCATCGTACGGGCGGACCGCTCATGCGTCGCTGGGCCCGACTGGGCCTGAAGAGTAACGCCGGGCACCGCCGTGCTCCTCGGACCACGCAGCTCGACTTGGGCGCCGCGCCCGGCGGCTGGTCCCAGGTGGCGGCACAGCGGACCCGCCTGCCGGCTGCACCACCACCGGGCGATGCCCGAGCCGGGTTCGTCGTCGGCGTGGACCGTGACCGTACGAATCGCGGGACAAAGTGCTGCCCAACGGTATCGCGGCTCACCGGCGAACGCTGCGGCAAGCGCTGGGCGTTGGACATATCACAGCCATCGAGCCATTGCGGGGCGTTATCCTGGTGCGCCGCGAGCTAGGCGGCGACCCAGACGATGCGACCGCGGAGCTGCGAGCGCTGCTTCCGCGGCCGAGCGTGGATGTGCTGCTGAGGTAGCTAGCATAGCGTCGCGCGCACATGGCTGGATCGGCTGCGTGGGTCTGAGGCAAGGCGCCCGCACAACTGCACTGCCGCACCGCGGTCGTTCACAGCGACATGGCACCATCGTTCTCTGGCCACTTGGACATTGATCACCTACGCCACATGGTGCGGGCACATGTCCGCGCCCGTGGCATTGGAGCCGCTTTCGCGATGCTGACGACATCTACGGTTCGACTGGCGACGCTCACCGCCTCAGGAGCTTTGTGAGCTGGTTGCGGGCATGGCGAGGCATCTCCTCGTCCCTGGCGGCACGCTCGTGCTAAAGATGATCAACGGCGCCGAAGAGCCCGGTACGGTGCCGCGCCTACCCACGCTTCTTTCCGGGTAGGGGTCGCTCACAGACGAGGTGCCCGCTCGATAGGGCATGCGTTGCGCTCCGCTGCAGCATTTTTCAAGGCCCTCAGCCACGACTTCCGCCAAGTGAAGCGGTTCAAGCCGGCAGCATCGCGCAGCGACAGCCGCGAGACCTACCTGATTGCGCTGGGCCACAAGGCCGCCGCCACGTGAACCCACGACGATCCACTGCGCAGCAAGCTATTCTCAAACACCACGCCACTGGCTGGTGACCCACCGAGATGGTGGCCTATCGTCAATGGTCGCCGCTCCACGCGCTGTATTGCACATCAAAGAAACAGACACAAACCAGCACGACCACGAGCCAGCGTGGCCGTGCCAGTACACCTTACGCAAGGACTTGGTGTGATGGGCGGTTCACATGTAGCGTCGTTAACCCTCCCAAATAATCCCTCTCTACGCCGCGTCCGCTGGCCGGCCAGCAGTCGCAGGGCTTTAGAGGTTGACGAAGAGCGCGGCCAGCGCCAGCACCACGACCAGCGCCGCGGACACGACGGCAGACGACGCCGGGCTGTTCTGGCAGTTCTGGCCAAAGTAGCCCGGCTTGCAGACGCACCCGTTCGGCTGCGTTTGACATGCAGAAACGCTGAGCGAAGCGAACGAGCTGTCGTTAGCGGACGTCCCCATGACGCAGGCTTGCCGCGTAGACGAAATAGCGTATCCGTACCGGCTGGCAGCTGCCCGTGCCCGTGCACAGCGTGGCGTTGCACGGCTTCTCCTGGATGTCCAGTGTAAAGGTGAACTCGCCACCAGTGATGTAGCGTGTCGCGGTCGCGGGGTTGCCGTCCATCCAGTCGTCGCCCTGGCGATAGGTCTTGCAGTTGACGGTAACGTTGCCGGTGTAGTTGGTGCAGGGGGTGTAATAGAAGTAGACGCCCAGGTCGCCCATCACGACCCACGAGGGATCACATCCCTCCGGCTCGGCCGGGTCGTACTTCGTGAATGTGCAGGCGACGCCGTTTTCCGTGGCCCGCGACACGTCCTGGCCGCCTTCCTCGTTCGGCCCCAGGCAGACCTGGTTGTACGGCGTGCCTTTACCGTTCTTCGCCCAGTACGAAGGATCTGGATGCAGGCAGCTCGACTCCAGGGAGCCGCACAGGTAGTACTTTTGCTCCTCGTTGGCGTAGCCGACCTGGCTCGCTGGATACGAGTGGCTAGCCTCCTTCTTGCAATCCGTACCGGCAAAGACTGCACAAGGTAAACAAGCCAAGTCGAAGGGTGGTGCGTTAGCAGGGTGCGTGCGGACGGCAAGCGCCGGAACCCCATTCCCTGAAGGTCGGCAGCACACTGGTTCCCCGTTCCTCGGCCGGTCCCCTGTTTACGTGCTGCGGCGGCGCTACCACAGCGGTGCTTGCCGCATCCACGACACAGCCTGTCTGCTTCCATCCCGTGCGTCCTCTGTACGCTGCATCCTGCGCCCACGCACGCTCCCCCGCATTCCCGTGCAGCTGCACAAGCACGTACCGCCGACTGCGCCGAGGAGCACGGCGAGCGCGGCCGCGGCCTGCGCCGTCGCACGAAGCGGCGCCATGGCTCTTCTCAAATTCGCGAAGAACGCGGGCGCTGCGATGTTGCCGTTGCTCTTGAACTGCGACGCAGGAGCGCGTGCCGAGACGACGTCTACGACGTAGGTAGAAGGCGGTTACGGTGCGGGGCGTCGCTTCTCTTGGGCGTCGAAGGAAAGGACAAAAACGTTTCTATGGTGAAATCTCTCCGCCGCCTCAAACGTAAATCTGACGTGAACGTAGCTTTGAACCCCAATATTAAAAGCAAGCATACTAGACCTGATTGTTCAAAATAACGCGTGCTCCAATCAAAAGGTAATTTTAAGCACGGTAACGTTGTAACGGATGCATACACCGTGCCACCAACAAGAAACTCTCGCCGCCACGGCGGAATGTTCTGCCCTTAAGCGCGCGACTATAGCAGCGCCCGTGTGCTTGCAATCAATGTATTGCCGCGTATGTACATGTGCACGGATGGTGCGCGTCTGTACAGAAAGTTCGTGCATGCATGCGTATTACAGTGCTGCGGCCAACCCACTCGTGCCCGACGCCGGCGGCCAATGCACTAGGCGTGCATGGGCACTTCGCCCAGATGCCTATCCGCCTCGCTCGCCCTCTCACACATCGCCGCCTCTCCGTCGCCGTCTCACTACCGCCAGCACATCGCCGCCGCCGCCTTGTCGCTGCCGCCAACCATGGCCATCGTCGACGCGAGCCCGGCCGCACCACTGCCGCAGAGCCCCGTAGCCGCCCGCGGCACGCTCGAGCCCGATGCCGACAGCGACGGCGAGGCCGTGGACAACGTGGTGGTCGTCATTCCGCCCGTCGCGTCGCCGTGGTCGGCGGCCGGGCGCGGCGCGGTGCCTGCGAGCTCGCCGATGGTTCGCGCCCGCGCGTGGACCGCCACGTCGCCGAGCCCAGCGCAGCCGTTCGCGGACGAGGCGGGCACCCCGGCAGCGGCGTCGTGCGGCTGGAGCCCGGCGTCCAGCGCCGACGCCGACGACGAGACTGAGGCCAGCGCCGCGACACCCGCGCCAACGCACGTCGCCGTCGACTCGCCAGCACCGACCGCAGGCGCGTGCGCCGACGACGCCGACGACACCGGCTGCGACACCCCGGCGCCATCCGCCGCAGCCAAGCCACGCGAGGACGCCGGCGACGCCGGCTGCGCCCCCGCACCGCCGGCGAGGCGGTGGCGGTGCAGCGTCATGTGACGCCGGCAACGGGCAGGCGGGCGGCGCGCCGGCGTCCGGCCGCTACCAGTATCGCGACAGGGCGCGCACGACGGACGGGCCGTGCAGGGTCCAGAGATGTAGCACCGAGCCGTAATAAAAGCAGCACTGTCATCCGTGCCGCACGATCTTTAACGAGCACGGCCGCAGTCAGCCGCCCGTGCACAGCCCTCCCAGCAGCTCACGCCCGGCGGGCCCGGGGGCGTACAAAGATGGCGCCGAGCAGGATCTGCTGGAGCGAGTGGTAGCCGTAGTAGTAGGTGAAGAACGCCTGGGGTGCCAGGCACAGCAGCGAGAAGACGAGCAGGAGCCACGAGATGAAGGCGGGCGATGCGCCCTCGCCGTCCGCGGGCGCCGCCATGACGTGGTCGAGCAGATGCGCGCAGTACTGGAAGCTGGCGAGCACCCACGCGTAGTAGAACGCGTGGCCCGAAACGGCGTTGGCGCGCGACGTGTCGTGGTAGTGGCACTCGTAGTCGGCCACCGAGTACTTGAAGTAGTTCACCACCGCGATGCCGGGCAGGTATGCCAGCGCGCAGACGACGCAGGTGATGAAGACGTAGCGCCGGCGCTCCGGCGGCGCGACCGCCGCCGTGGTCAGAACGAGGAGCGACAGCGCGACACGCACCATCGTAAACGCCAGCGTTTCGCGCGTATCCAGCGGCATCCACGCCCCGCCCTGCGCCGGGCGCGGGCCGCCGCGGGGCGCGAAGAACGGCGTCAGCCTCTGCGCGGAAGAAAGAATGGGCACGGCAGGCCGCACGGTGTACCGTAGCGTCGGGGTTGAGGTGCCGCACGTAGGGCGAGTTCTTGCACGTCACCACATGCTCGTCAAAGACCGCGGCCAGCACGAAGAGCAGGACCGTCAGCACCACGCCCGCGGCCACCAGCCGCAGACCAAACGACGCCATGGTTCCTGGAGATAAACGTCGAAAGGCACGAACTTCAGGCGAGTGAGTTACTAGATCGGCATCGCCGCCGTGTGCCCTCTGCCGAGCCTTGGCCCCCCCGCACGTCGCTCTTCTTTCCGCCTACTCGCGCGGTCCCTGACACAAGGTCAGCGGCGGGTGCAGCCGCAGCGCGCTTTCTCTTTTGTGGTCTCAACAAACGGCCGCCTGCCGCATCACCAGAGCCTCTCCGCCCATGCCTGCCAGCCGTCCGCCGCGCTTCGTTAGACGTACCTTTCCGCGCTGCGGCCGGGCGGGCGTGTCCTCCAGCGCCGCCGTTCCCGCCTCCGTCAGTCCGTCGCGGCTGCCTGCGCTGACGTCATCTGTCGGATGACGTCACTTTTGGCGCGAAAATTTGAAAGGCGACGCGGCGGCGGCGGCGGCGGCGGCGGCG
>Ga0180216_1002704_pt1 | contig 14484 bp, 10 predicted proteins | sample eDN3rd37CBELigMG_FD_128879 | JGI IMG/M metagenome (GOLD analysis project Ga0180216, IMG submission 128879) | Enriched Miracle-Growth compost microbial communities from Emeryville, California, USA - eDNA 3rd pass 37_C BE-Lig MG (version 2)... ... | reverse complement strand
TCCTCCGCGCGGATGTCTCCCGCCGCCCGGGATAGCGCGAGCGCCGATTCCAATGTCCGTCGGGCGTCCTCGGGGCGGTCGAGCAAAAACAGCGCGCGCCCCAGGCTGGCCAGGGCGTCGATTTCGCCCCCGCGGTCGTTCAACTCGCGCCAGAGGTCCAACGCCCGTCGCAGGCGCGCGACCGCGAGCCCGGCGTCCCCCGCGTTCAGGACAAGCGCGCCCAGATCGGCGAGCGCGATCGCCTCCCCGCGCCGATCGCCGCTCCCGCGGGCCGCCTCCACGAGCCGCTCGACCGCCTCGATGGAATCCGCCGAGTCGTCCGGATTCGAGGCGGCTTCGGCCGGAAGCCGCGATCGCGCCTCGACGCCTCCCACCAGATAGACCCGTTCGCCGAGCCGTCGAATCCGGACGGACTCCGGCCATCGCCTCCGAATTCGCTCCTCGTCGATCGTTCCGGACTCCTCCCGGGGCCAGGCGAGCGCGAGGTCGGACTCGCGCTCGCCGAAGCGTTCGACGGCCAGGCCGTTGGGCAGGATCCAGGTTGCGTCCTCTCCCCGGCCCGTCAGCTTTTCGGCGAGCATTCCGAGAAGCGGAAAAAAGGATTCTCCAAAAATTTTGCATTCGCCGGGGCTCGAATCGACATAATGGGGGTAAGAGAGCTCGACGGGCCGGGCGAGGACCACGAGGGTGATGACCGAGCGAGTCACGGACGCAATCTTGCTGAAGCGCTTCGCGGAAGGGCGCGAGGAATCCGCCTTCGCGGAGTTGGTGCGCCGCCATGGGCCGCTCGTTCAGCGCGTTTGCCGTCGCCTGCTGCGCGACGAGCGCGACGTTGAGGATGTTTTTCAGGCGACGTTCCTGCTGCTGGCCACCCGCGCGGGGGATGTTGCATGGCAATCGTCCGTGGGCGGCTGGGTGCGCGACGCGGCCCGTCGGCTCGCGCTGCGGGCCCGTTCCGAGGCCGCCCGAAGGCGCGGTCGCGAGGCGCCGGCGTCGAGCTTTGGCGAGAGTTTGGACCTTGAGGAGGCCGCGGCGGCCCAGCCGGGAGCGCCGGTCGGGTCGGTCTTCGCCGACGACCTGGAGCGGCTGGAGGCGAGCCGGGCCATCGACGCGGCCGTCGGCGAGTTGCCGAGCAAGTACCGCGACCCGGTCGTTCTCTGCTACTTCGAGGGGAAGACCAACCACGAGGCCGCGCTTCAGCTCGGTTATCCGGTCGGGTCGATGTCGCGCCGGCTGGAGCGCGCCCGGGGGCTTTTGCGCAAGCGGCTGATCGGCTGCGGCGTGTCGCTGGCCCTGGCGCTCTGCCTGATTTCGCTGCTTTCGCTCCTCCCCAATCAACCGAATCAACGACATGGGCTGGAACTGGAGCCCATCCAAAACGCGATGGCCCTCTTCGAGGCGGCCGCGCCCGGCCAATCGGACCTGAGCGAACTTCTTGAGTCCCTGGAACGTGAAGAAGAAGGCGCGGTCGATTTCGACCGGGTCGAGCGAACGGCCGACCTGGCGGCGATGGTCGCCGACCGGATCGCGGCCCGGGGGCCGGCCGGTCAAGAGGCGTCGTGGCGGGGCCGGGTCGGCCAGATGAGGCTGGCGGCTCTGGAACTCTCCCAGGCGAGTCGGACGGGCGACCGAGTCGGGCTGCTCGCCAGCGCCCGGCGGCTCAACGCCACCTGCGTTCAGTGTCATTCAACCTACCAGTAGCGATTGGCGCCGGTGTGGGACCAGCGCCTCGCGCGTGGTCCCGAGCGGCGGTTTCGGATATAATCAAAGGTTCGACATCGGGCCGGCCCGCGAGGGCTCGCTCCCGCCCGCTCCATCCCCACCGCGATTTCGTTCATCCCTCCTTGACTTGACAGGCGCGACACCATGGCGATGGCCACCAAGCGGACTACGGACCCCTCCCCGGCGCCCGGCGGACCCTCGGAATCGAAGGCGACCGCCGGGAAATCGTTTGCGGGACTGGTTCCGTCCGTCGTAAACGCGATCTACAGGTTCCTGGCCTCGCTGGAGCTGGCCGTCATCTCGCTATCGAGCCTGGCGGCGTACCTCGCCTTCGCGACCTGGTTCGAGGCGACGCACGGGACCAAGGCCGTACAGGAGTTCGTCTACCAAAGCGCCTGGTTCTCCCTGGTGCTGGCCATGCTGGCGGTCAACATCCTCTGCGCGGTGTTGGTCCGGATTCCCTTGAAGCGGCGGCAGACCGGGTTCGCCATCACCCACCTGGGGCTTCTGATCCTGATCGCCGGCTCGTACGTCCACTTCCAGACCGGCGACGAGGGGATCGTCGGCATGCTGGAGGGGGAGTCGCGGAGCGAGATGCTCCGAACCGACGCGCCGATGTTCCGGGTCCGCGAGGTCGACGCCCACTCGGGGGAAACCCTGGCCAACTTCGAGCTTCCCTTCGAGGATGGCGGCCCGTTCCCTTGGGGCAACGGCATGCCTCAGATCCGGAACATCTTCGACCTGACGCTCAACACGGTCACCGGCGGGCGGCTGCCGGTGGTTCGGCCGGTGGCCGAGGTGCTCAGCAAGTCGGGCGACCCGTTCAAGTTCGTCGTCCGGGAGTACCTGCCGGCCTCCGCGCCGGCGACGCTCCGGGTGGCCGATCCCTCGGGCCAGCCGATGGCCCGCATGCAGCTTCAGTTCAAGGGGCCGGGGATGGCCGAGGCCCAGCCGGCGCTCCCCACCGAGAACGAGCAGTGGTTCCAGCTTGACAAGCGGTTCCACCGCACGGCCCGAAGCGGCGGGATGCCGGTTCTTGTCAGCTTCTCCAACGTCGACAAGCCCGAATATCTGGACGACTTCCTCAAGCCCCCCCTGGAGAAGAGCGAGATCGGCGTGGCCCGGTTCCGCTACGCCGACAACGAGGGCAAGCAGCGCGTTTATGACTTCACCCTGGAGACCCCGGCCGAGCAGGAGGTCAAGCTTCCCGACAGCGATCTGACGGTCAAGCTCGACAAGCTGGCGCACTTCCCGACCTCCGAGGGGGGGCTCAACCGGATCGTCGGCGAGAACTCGATCCCGATCGCCATGTTCAAGGTCCGCAAGGGAGACGGCGAGGAGGTTGACCACGTGGCGATGGGCTCGATGCCCATGTTCCCGAACATCATCCCCCGCCCCGGCGCCGAGGTCGCGCCTCCCAAGCCCCTCGTCTCGATCCACCTGATGATCCCGCCGGCCCTTGAGGCCGGGATGAGCGGCCGGATCGGCCAGATCGACGTGTTGGTCGCGGCCGACGGCGCCCTGTATTACCGGGTCTTCGGGCGGGACAAGGAGAACAAGGCCGAGCTTCGCGCCGCGGGTCCGCTGAAGCAGGGCGCCTGGATCGACGCCTTCGGCGGCGAAAACTCGGTGATGACCATCGGCTTCCAGCTTCAGGAGTTTCTCCCGGCCGGCGTCGAGAAGCAGATCTTCCAGCCGGTCTTCCTGCCCAAGGGGCAGATGGACGAGGGAATCGCCGCGTGCCGGGTCGAGTTGACCGTCGGCGACCAGACCCAGGAGATTTGGCTTCAGCGGAGCGAGTCGCTGGACAAGCCGTCGTTCCGCCAGGTCGCCTTCGGCGATCGGCTCTTCGAGGTCGCCTACGATTCCGACCGCAAGCCCCTGGGCTTCGACCTGAAGCTCGACGACTTCGAGGTCGGCTTCGAGCCGGGCACCGAGCAGCCGACCAAGTTCGTCAGCCAGGTCAAGCTTAGCGACCCAGCCATGGGGATTGAGGACAAGTCGCACACGATCTCGATGAACGAGCCGATGACGCATCGGGGCTACACCTTCTACCAGATGCGGTACTCGCCGATCGTCGACCCGCGCACCGGCCAGCGCACCGGGCAGTTCCAGTCGGTCTTCCAGGTGGGCAGCAACCCGGGACGGACGATCATCTACACCGGCTGCTTCCTGATCGTCTTCGGTACGTATGTGCAGTTTTACATGCGGGCGGGCCTCTTCTCCGACGGCGGCAAGCGCGAGCGCCAGCGCGCCGCGCGAAAGGCCGGGCTGCCGGACCCCGAGCCCGAGACCTCCAAGCCCAAGGTCGAGGAAGACATCCTCTAAGGAGGAGTTCGGGGCGCCTGGTTCCGGGAGGGTATTGCCCTCCCGAAGACCGACGTTCAAATCCAAACATGCTTTTCCCCGGCGGGCGACGCCCGGCGATCCAAATTCTTAGGGAGCAACCTGATGAAACGATTTGGTCGAGTTCTCACGGGAATCGGCCTGGCCGCGCTGTGTGGCGCCCTTCTGGCCGCCGCTCCCGCCGAGGAGGATCGGCCGGCCGGGGGCAAGCTCGGCGTGGGACCGGCTTACGACCAGGTGGGCAAGGTGGCCGTCATGCACCAGGGGCGCGTCAAGCCCCTGGACACGGTGGCCCGCGAAGAGGTCAAGCAGATCTTCGGCCGCGAGACGATCAAGCTGCTGGACGACTCCAACAAGGTCGTCGAGACCTGGGGGCCCACCGGGGCGTTCGTCGACTGGCTCATCCGGCCCGACTACTGGAACTCCAAGCCGTTCATCCTGGTTGATTACCTCCCCCTGAAGCGGGAGATTCTTCTCGACTCGATCCAATCCCAGCTCAAGTCGATCGCGGCGAAGGAGGGGACGTCGGCCGAGGATCGCGAGGCTCTGGAGGAGCTGGCGGGGAACGCCCAGATCGACGCCGCGTCCATCAACGGCTTCTTGAAGACGGCGAGCCTCGACGACGCCGACAAGGCGGCCCTGGCGGCGACCGCCGCCAAGCTGAGCGAAGAGCGCAAGTGGCTCTCGCCCGACGAGTTGGAGGCCGCCAAGATCGTTCACGGCGACCACATGGAAAGCTTCATGGAGTGGGCCTCCCAGCTCGACGCCCAGAAGCGAAAGTTCGACGCCAACCCCGAGTCCGCCGAGCGACCCACCGAGATCGAGCGTCGGGCCATCGAGGTCGGCCAGCGACTCCTGGTCTACCAGTCGTACATCGGCGACGAGATGCGCTCCGCGGGCCTGGTCCGGATCATGCCCCGCCCCTCCTCGAAGGCCGCGCTCGACTATTATAAAGAGGTCATCCCCAAGGCCCGGTCGGTCGAGAGCCTCCGGGATCTTTCGCCGGTCGAGTTCGACACGCTCAAGGCCCTGGACACCTACTGGAACGACACCCCGCGCGAGGATCGGCACGAGCCCGGCGAAAACGCCGAGTTCGACAAGAAATTCGCCTCCTGGCTCGACGCCAACTCGGTCTGGACCCCGCTTAAGGTCTTGCTTCAGGCCGACGCCGAGTCGCTGACCAAGGCCGGCTTCCCCGAGGCCGAGACCCGCGCCTTCCTCGACGCCTACCACGCCTTCGAGAACGGCGAGCGGAACTATCCCGGCGCGCTGCCCGTGGACGTCGCCGCCGACCTGCTGGCGGCCTCGCGGGCCCTTGGCGAGTCGATCAGCCCCCAGCACTATCCGACGCTGGCCGCGATGGAGCGCGAGACGCACTTCAACGCCATGAACCCGTTCTGGCAGGCCCCCTTCGCCTACGCCGCGGCGCTCGTGCTTCTGGCGATCAGCCTCGGCTTCTCGGGAGGCCGGGTCAAGGAGATGAGCCCGCTGGGCAAGGGACTGTACTGGTCCGGCATGCTCGGCATGCTTCTTGGGATCGGTCTTGAGGTCTACGGCTTCTACCTCCGGATCGTGATCACGGGCTGGGCCCCGGTGACCAACATGTACGAGACGGTCATCTGGGTGGCCCTGGTCTCGGCCGTTTTGGCGGTCGTCTTCGAGATGATCTATCATCGAACCTACACGGCGGTGGCCGGCGCGGCGGTGGCCCTGCTGGGCACGATCACCGCGGCCAACGTCCCGCTGCTCGATCCCAGCATCAAGAGCCTTCAGCCGGTCCTGCGCAGCAACCTCTGGCTGACGGTCCACGTCTTGACCGAGGTCTCCAGCTACGCCGCGTTCGGCCTGGCCTGGGCGCTCGGCCTGATCGCCACGTTCCACTACCTGACGGCGACCTACCGCCGCTCGCCCTCGTTCGGCGAGCTGGCCCTGCCGCTTGTCCCCGGCCTCCCGCTTTTGGCGGTGGGCGGCGCGGGCATGGCGGCCTCGTACGGAGCCTTCGGCAACGACTGGCTCACCAGCGATTCGCTCTTCTATGTCTTCTCGATTATGGGCGGACTGGGCGGAATGATCACCCTGGGGGTGGCCTTGTCGTTCCTGGGAGAGGCCGCCAACCGCTTTAACTCGCGCGGGCTGGCCTTGGACCAGGAGCCGGCCGAGGCGGCCTTGGCCATCCGCGAAAAGACCATGCGCGAGACCGCGGCGATGCTCAGGCCTTTGTCGAACTTCATCTACCGCGCGATGCAGGTGGGCGTTTTGCTCATCGCCGCGGGAACCATCCTGGGCGGCGTCTGGGCCGACTACTCCTGGGGCCGGTTCTGGGGGTGGGACCCGAAGGAGGTCTGGGCCCTGATTACCCTGCTGGTCTATCTGGTGCCGCTGCATGGCCGGTTCGCCGGCTGGGTCAACTCGTTCGGCCTGGTCTTCGCGTCGGTCGCCTGCTTCCTGTCGGTCGTGATGGCCTGGTACGGAGTCAACTTCGTCCTGGGCGTCGGCCTGCACAGCTACGGCTTCGTCGACGGCGGCTCGCAAGGCTTCATGAGTATGATCCTCGCGGCCATCATGGCGCTCCCGTTGGCCGCCATGTGGCGGCGGCGGTTGGGGCATCGCCAGGTGGTTCACGTCGCCTGATCGGTTGACGTTGAGGAATTTGAGGCGCGGGCTCGCGTCGCGGGCCCGCGTTCTTTTTTGCGCCGTTCCCAACCTCGCGCCTCAGCTTGGCGCTTCGGGCTTCAACTCGAACGCGAAGACGCGCGAGACGGCGGCGCCCGGCGGGTTGGGGTCGGCCGGGGGATCGGCGGCGACGGACTCGGCGAACGACTTGCAACGACGAAGGTCGAGCCCCAATTGGTGGTCACTCGCCGCGTCGATCGCCTCGGCGAAGTGGTCGGCGGCTCGGCTCGCGAGCGAGCGGACCCCCGCGGGCCGGCCCTCGCGGACCTTCAGCGCCGCGGCGGCCAGTTTGATGAGCCCTTGCAGCACGGCGGCCGTTGGCCCGCGCCGGCCGCGCGCCAACCAGAGGCCCTCCCAGGCTTCGTGCGCTTCCCAATAGTAGCCGGCGTTGAACAGCTCGACCCCGCGCGAGAAGGCCGCGGATTCGGCCAGCGCGGCGGGTTTTCCACCTCCAACCGGGCGGGAGCGGTTCGGATGCGGCCACGGCCCGCCCGGGACGTAGGCGTAAGCGGGGAACGGTTCGGGCTCTCGACTCAACATGGGCGCCTCCGTACCTGATATCCTGGGGACTTTTCGCGAAGCCCCGAGCTTTGGTTCCGGATCGGTCACATGCCCGCACAACCCATCGTCGTCATCAACGCCGTCGGCCTGACCCGGCGGCTTCTGGCCCACGCCCCCCGACTCCGCGCCCTCGGCGAAGAGGGAACCGGCTGGACCCGGTCGCTGCTCGAAGTTCAACCAGCCGTCACCAGCACGGCCCAGGCGAGCTTCTTGACCGGGCGAACGCCCCGGGAACATGGGATCGTCGCCAACGGTTGGCTCTTTCGCGACACCCGCGAGGTCCGATTCTGGCAACAATCCAGCGCCCTGCTCCAGGCCGAGCCGATCTACACGACGGCTCGCCGCCTGGCCAACGAACGGGGCGAAACCTTCCGCGCGGCCAAGCTTTTTTGGTGGTACAACCAGGGAGCCGACGTCGAAATCAGCGTCACCCCCAAACCCTATTATGGGGCCGACGGCAACAAAGTCTTCGGCATCACCGGAACTCCCGACCCGCTTTGCGATCGGCTTGAAAAGGAACTCGGCCCGTTCCCCTTCTTCACCTTCTGGGGCCCCGGCGCGGGGCTCCCCTGCACCGCTTGGATCGCCCGCGCCGCCGCCAACGTGCTTGAGCGCGACCGGCCCGACCTGACGCTCGTCTACCTTCCCCACCTCGATTACGAGCCCCAACGGCGCGGGCCGAGCGGCTGCGACATGCCCCGGCTGGTCCGCGAACTCGACGACGCCGCGGCCCCCCTGCTCGACCAGGCCAAGGCAACCGGCGCGCGGGTCTGGGTCGTCAGCGAATACGGCCATTGCGACGTTTCCCGACCCGTCCTCCTGAACCGCGTCCTCCGCGAAGCGGGGCTCTTGACCGTCCGCCCCGGGCCGTTCGGCGAGATCCTCGACACCTTCACCAGCCGCTCCTTCGCCGTCTGCGACCATCAACTAGCGCACGTTTACGTCCCCAACCCCGCCGATCGCGAGCGCGTTCGGGACCTTCTGGCCCAGCACCCCGGCGTGGCGCGGGTTTTCGTCGGCGACGAGCGGGCCGAGATCGGGCTCGATCACGAGCGATCCGGCGAACTCGTCGCCCTCTCCGAGCCCGACGCCTGGTTCGCCTACCCCTACTGGCTCGACGACCGCGCCGCGCCCGATTTCGCCCGGACCGTCGACATCCACCGCAAGCCGGGGTTCGACCCGTGCGAGATGTTCCTCGACCCCAAGCTACTCTGGCCCAAGGGTCGGGCGATTCGGCGACTCATCCAGAAGAAGCTCGGCTTCCGCACCCTCTTCGACGTGATCCCGCTCGACCCGAGCCTCGTCCACGGCTCCCACGGCCTCCCCGCCCCCGATCCCCTCGACAAGCCGATCCTCATCGCCGATGGCCAGGCGCCATCGAGAGACGATATGCTCAAGACCACCGATGTTCATGGGCTGTTGTTGAGGGCGCTGGTTGGGGATTGAACGGCGGCTCGTCCTCATGGAGCCGGCGATTCGAATTAATCGTCCGCGGCGACCGGCGGGCTCCAGGTGGGGAGGTCGCAGAGGCCGCCGAGGAAGATGTGGTGCCAAAGTTGTGTCGAGGCGACGCAGGTTAGGGCGACGTCGAAAACGAATCGGGCGGGCGTGAGGCGGGGGAGCCTCGCCTGCCATCGCCGCTGTTGGGCGACGGTGGCGGGATCGAAGTAGCCGGTTTTACGCAAGGATTCGGGGCTGAGCAACTGGTCGGCCCAGGCGGGGCGCTCGGGACCGAGGAAGGTCCGCGAGAGGTTCGACCGAAACATCGTCTTCGGCCGGTTGGCGATCTGGTGGGGGAGGATCCGCGCGGCGACCTGGCGGAGGATCCACTTCTCGGTCCTTCCCCGGAGCTTGTACTCCGGGGCGATCCCGGCGGCGAACTCGATCACGTCGTCGTCGAGGAACGGACAGCGCGCCTCGATCGAGGCGTTCATGGTGATCCGGTCCCCCTTGGAGATCAACAAGAGGCCGGCGAGCATCACCTTGTAGCCGACGTAGAGCGACTGATTCAAAGGATCCCAACGGCCGATTCGATCGTTGGTGATGTCTAGATCGGTGTAGGGATTGTGGTCGATGAGCCGCCGTTGCATCTCGGGCGAAAAGAGGACCGGCTTGGACTGCGCGATCATCTCGTACATGTCTTGCTGGGCCGGGCGAACTCCGCCGATGGCCTGTTCGGGTGGGATCATCACGCGGCGCCCGGCGATCGATCGGGCCGCCGCGTTGCGCAAGAGCCTGGGGAGCGTCCGGCCGACGCGACGGTAGGCGCCGTCGCGAAGGCGCTGGGTCTTGTACCAGATGTAGCCGGCCAGCGCCTCGTCGGCCCCCTCGCCGGTGATCGCCACCTTGAAGCCTTGCCCATGCACGGCCTGGGCCAGCCGCAAGAGCGCGGCGCACGAGGTGTCGAGCACCGGCCCCTCGGCCGCCATGATCAGCTCGGGAAACGCCTGACCGATCTTGGCGCGGTCCATGACCACCGTGGTCAGCGGGGAGCCGAGCATTTCGGCGGCCTCGGCGGAGTGGCTTCGCTCGTCCGGTCCCGCCTGGTCAAAACCAATGGTGAACGTCGGCAGCGGCTCCTGCCGCAGCTTGTTCGAGAGCCCGAGCACGACCGTCGAATCGAGGCCGCCGCTGATGTAGGCGACGATCGGAACATCGCTTCGCAGGCGGCGGGAGACCGAGTTTTCCAGCTTCGCCTGAAGCTCGTCGACCAGCGGCGTCGGGTCGTCGAGTCGGCGTTCTTCACCGGCGTCGGGGAAGTCGAGGTCCCAGTAAAGCTTCCGCGCGATCTCGCCGTTTTGGATCTTCAGGTAATGGCCGGGGGGGATCGAGCTCACCCCCTCGAAGAACGTCCGGGTTGTCCCGGCGCAGAAAAACGTAAACAGATGATCGATTCCGCGAACGTCGGCCTCGGACCGGACCATGCCCGACGCCAGGATCGCCTTAATCTCCGACCCCCAAAGCAGCCAGCCGTCTGCCCTTGCGTAATAGAGCGGGCAGATCCCCACGCGGTCGCGGCCGAGGATCAGGGTTCGGGCCTCGCGGTCCCAGAGCGAAACGGCGAACTGCCCCTTCGCCGCTTCGAACATCCCCTCGCCCCGGTCTTCGTACAGGTGGACCCAGGCTTCGGCGTCGGATTGGGTGGCGAGGCGATGGCCGCGGTCGATCAGCGATTGGCGGATCTCGGGATGGTTGATCAGCACGCCGTCGGCGGCGGCCCAGACCGAGCCGGCTTCGTTGGAGAGGAGCTGGCGGCCACCCTCCGGATCAACCGTGGCGAGGCGGCGGGCGCCCATGGCCAGACCGGGCTCGATGTGGATGTGTTCGCCGTCGGGCCCGCGATGCGCGATCGCGGCGGTCATGGCCTGCAGACGCTTCGCGGGGAATTCTCGTTGGCCGGTCAGGTCGATCGCGCCGGCGATGCCGCTCATGCGGGGTCTCCAGGGGGGCTCATGCGAGGGAGCGGCGCCGGGCGCGCCGGTGGTCGCCAACGCCCGGCTCGTCCATCTGGTCTACTCGGCGTGGAGCGCTTCGAGCAGGGCCGCGGGGATCGTGGGGTTGGCGAACGTCGCGGCGCGACGGCGCGAGGCGCGGCGGTAGGTCCAGCCTCCCAGGATGTCGATCATGAAGGTGCCAAACCGGAGGAAGCCGCCGCGGGGGCCGAGGGGGACATAGTATGCCAAGACTTCAATCCTCGTTTGGAGTGAATGGTGATGGGAGCCGTGAGGACCGTTGGTTCCAGGTCGGCGATCAACGGCGCGCCGTGGCGACCGTCGCAAATGCTGCTGCGTCCCGCGAATCGGTCGGGGATCCACGAGTGCAGCAGCGGGATGCGCGTCCGCGTTTCGCCGCATTGATTGGAGAAGACGACGGGGACGCCGAGGTCCTGGGCGACCTTCGCCGGGATATCGCCGCAGAGCGGTCCGACGTGGCCCAGCAGCCAATGGCGCTTCCCCGTCTCGCGGTTGGAGAACTCGGGCCAGGCCGAGGAGACGACGGCCAGGTCGATCTGGTCGCGGTAATGATTCCAGACGCGCTTGTAGATCATGTCGGCGCAAACGGCCAAACCCACGCGGCCCCAGCGGGTCGGGACGATGACCGGCTCGCGACCGGGATGGAACCGGAACCGCTCCCAGAAGACGAGGTTCCGCTTGCGGTAGACGTGGAGGTCGCCCTCGGGCGAGCAGAAGGCCAGCGAGTTGTAGAGGTGCCGCCCCTCGCGCTCGACGAAGCCGGCGGCGATGTGCATGCTCCATTGTCGGGCGCGGCGGAGCAGGTGCGAGAGCGTCGGCCCCTCGACGGTTTCGCCGTGGGGGCCGAAGTCGCGGCCGGCCCCGTAGCCGGTGTTGAACAATTCGGGCAGCACCGCGAGTTCGGCGCCCGCGTCCCGCGCCTGGCGAAGCAGTTCATCGGCGCGTTGGAGGTTGGTCGGCAGATTGAGCAGTTCGCTCGGCATCTGGATCGCCGCCGCCAGGATCTTCATGACTGGTTCACCTCCACGTCCCTGAGGATGGCGAACGCGACTCCGGAATCTCGCCCTCGCGCGACGATGCGAGCGAGGGGATCAGAGGGTCCGATTCGGTTCCTGGTTCCTCATCTCCATGTTGACATCGGTTGAAGTGGCCAAGGATTCCAGAAAATCGCCCGCGACGGTCCGGATTCGCGCTCGACCGGTCGTCGCGGCGGAGCAATTGGTCGATCAGTCAAAGCCGAACCAGGCGAGAATGCCTCGCCGTTTCGGTTTCGGCGGCGCGTGCGCCTCGGCCCTGAGGGCTTCGGCCCGCTCGTGCAGGTCGCCGGCGCGGGGGGATGTCGCGGGGTCGAGGTCGTAATGAAATTCCCGCTCGTCGCGCAGGGTGTACGGCACGACGTTCTCGGCGAAAAACTCGGTCAGCAGGTTGTCCCACCAGGGCGCCTGGATCGGCTGGATGACGGTCTTGGTCTCATAGCCGTCGAGCAGGAACGTGATTTCGCGGTCGCCGTAGTAGGTGAACGACTGCGAGACGGGCGTGGGGCCGATCTCCTCGCCGTTGACGATCGCGGTGGCGCCGGGCGGCTCGGTGCGCAGCGTGTACCGGCGCACCACGCAGCCGGCGCTGGGCGCGAGGCACGCGGCGATCAGACAAAGGCGAACCGCGGCGCGGCGGCCGAACTGCGGGGGTCTCACCATCCTTGGCTCTCCCAACTCGTTCCTCGCCGACCCTTTTGAAGAGCGGCGGATCGGGATGCTAGACGGAATCTGGATTTTCGGCAAGACAACTTGATGGATTCGCGCGTTGGGATTCCTCGTCGCCCGCGCGACCGCAACGAACCTTGGCGCGCCTGGGCCGCGGTGCGATCATCGGAAGCCGGGGCCTCATCGAGCTTCGACGGTTCGGCCGGCGTTATTTGAATTTGAAAGGTTGCCTTCGCGATCATGGAAATCAGGGTCATTCGTCAGACGCTTTCGAGCGTGGATTCAGCCTGGGCGGCGGCCGGGTTTTTCGAGAAGGACGACGGGCCGGCTCCGGACGTTCGGGAGACGTCGGCCGAGGCGATCCGGGCGCGGCTGGTGGGTGAGAAGGAGATCAAGGGATCGGTGGGCGAGCTGACGGCGCTGCACGCGCCGGAGGGTTTCGCGGCGCCCTCGCTCCTTTTGGTCGGCCTCGGTCCGAGAGACAAGTTCGACGCCCGCGCCGCCTTCACCGCGGGCGCGGCGCTGGGCAAGCGGCTCGCGGGCGCGCCCAAGGAGTCGGTCGCCGTCGGCCTGGCAGCGATTTTGGAGGCGGGGCGGGCCGAGACCGTCTCGGCGCTCGTCGAGGGGATCGTCGCCGGGACGCAGGGGCCCGGCCTGCGCAAGTCCGAGCCGAACCGCCATCCGTTCGGCCGGCTTGAACTGGTGGTGCCCGCCGACGCGGCCGACGAGGCTCTGGAGGCCGCGCGCGCCGGCGCCGCCCGGGGCGGGATCGTCGGTGAGGCCGTCAACTTGGCCCGCCGGTTCGCCAACACGCCTCCCGCCGAGAAGGCACCGGCGGCCTTCGCCGAGATGGTTCACCAAAGCGCTTCGGAGAATGGGATCAATGTCGAGGTCTGGGGCGAGGACCGAATCCGCGGCGAGCGGTTCGGGGGCCTGCTCGGAGTCGCCGCGGGCTCCGACAATCCGCCGGCGTTCGTCGTCATGGAGTACCTCAACGGAGGCGACGCCCCCGCCCTGGCGCTCGTCGGCAAGGGGGTGACGTTTGATTCGGGGGGCCTGAGTCTCAAGCCGAGCGCCTCGATGGAGGACATGAAGAGCGACATGACCGGCGCGGCGGTGGTGGTCGCGGCGATGGTCGCCGCCGCCCGGCTCAAGCTGCCGGTGAACGTCAAGGGATACCTCGCCATCACCGAGAACATGACCGGCGGTCGCGCGATGAAGCTTGGCGACGTGCTGACCATGCGGAACGGCAAGACCGTCGAGGTGCTCAACACCGACGCCGAGGGCCGGCTCATCCTCGCCGACGCCCTCAGCCACGCGGCCGAGGCCGCCCCCGCCCGGATCCTCGACCTCGCCACGCTGACCGGCGCCTGCATCGTCGCCCTGGGAACCAAGATCGCCGGCCTCTTCTCCAACGATGAAGCGTTCGCCCGGGAGCTTCGCGAGGCGAGCGAGCGAACCGGCGAACGGGTCTGGCCCATGCCGATGGACGACGACTTCAAGGAACAGCTCAAGAGCAACGTCGCCGACCTGAAGAACGTCGGCTCGCGCTGGGGAGGCGCGGTCACCGCGGCCAAATTCCTCGAAGAGTTCGTCGCCTCCGTCCCCTGGGCCCACCTCGACATCGCCGGACCAAGCTGGGCCGACTCCGACAGCGCCTCCCGCGACGCCGGCGGAACCGGCTGCTTCGTCCGAACCCTGGTCGCCTACCTGGAGGCCCAAGGGTAGTACGGGACTCGATTTTAACCGTCTTCGGGGGGCGGACATTCCCGTCCGCCCCAGCCCTCTTGTTGGTTTCCGGGCGGACGGGAATGTCCGCCCCCGGATTGAAGATGCGTTGACGGAAACCACCTTTGAAACCGTCAACACTTGCTACGGATTTCGTCGCTTGGTCGATCCGTCGCGCTGGTTGATGAACTCGGCCAACGCGGCGGCCGCGGCTTGGTGGCCGGCGGGTGACCAGTGGGTGTCGTCGGTCAGGTAAACGAGTTCTCCCGCTTCGGCCC
>Ga0180216_1002700_pt1 | contig 14504 bp, 11 predicted proteins | sample eDN3rd37CBELigMG_FD_128879 | JGI IMG/M metagenome (GOLD analysis project Ga0180216, IMG submission 128879) | Enriched Miracle-Growth compost microbial communities from Emeryville, California, USA - eDNA 3rd pass 37_C BE-Lig MG (version 2)... ... | reverse complement strand
GGGCTAGCAGCCAACGTCGTCATCGACGATGCCGCCATGCGGTACGCGGCGACCGCGTACGACACCATGGCCGCCGAGGCTGAGGCCGACGCACACTTGCTGCAACCGCCCGAAGCCGCGTTTTCGGACCTGCATATGTCGGCGGGCTTCCCACCGGAAGAGCTCGCCTACGCCGCCCACGCGCCGCCCAAGCTGCTGGGCCCGCGCACGGCGCCCGTTGCGGTGCCGGAGTACACCGCGCACGCGCCGCCGCGCGTGGACACGTCGTTTGCGGCCGTTGCAGCCGCGGACTGGCGCGCGCAGCGCCGCGAGCCGTCGTGGCCGCGGCCGGCGACGGCGGACGACTACCCGACCCTTTTCTCGCCAACGTGGTGGAACCCGGTCACGCCGCAGCTGCCCAGCGCGCCAGCATCCGTTGGCTCGTTTGCGCCCCCCGGGGACGCCGCGGTGGCGCTCGCGGCGGCTGTCGAGCAGCAGGCCGGGCGGGCCTCGGCGCGTTCCGACGTCTTTGCGTGGCCGGCGGCTACTGGCGGGGCGGGGGCACTGCAGCAGCAGCAGCAGCAGCAGCAACCGCCCACCCCGTCGGCGCCCGCGGGCCCCATGCAGTCGCGGGCGGTGGCCAAGCTGGCCGCGCGGAACTCCAAGAAGCGTCGGTTTTCGGACAGCTACCTGGCGTTCCAGTCCGCGCGTCCGGCGATGCTGGCGAGCCCGCTGCCGCCGGTCAGCAGCAGCGCCACGGGGTGGTGGCCACCGCCCGTGGAGCGCACCACCAGCAGCGACGCCGTGGTGACGCCGGATTGGCTGGGCCTGAGTCCGTCGACGACGCGGCGGCCGGCGCCGACGCGCCGCAACCACTCGGCATCGTCGCTGGGCACCTCCAACACGCCCGCGCCCCACGCGCCGACGCTGTCGCTGCCACCGGGCCACGACAGCGGGCGCGCGGCGGCCACGGCGGCCGGCCGGACGCCCACGTCCGGCAGCCGCCCGCCGCCGTTCTTCGCGACGACGGCGGGTATGCGCTCGCTTAGCTTTGACCAGCAGGTCCGGCACCAGCGCATCAAGGCCATGCGGTCGCCCTCGCTGCCCCTGCTGGGCGTGACGAACGGGGCCGCCGCCGGGCCGGGCGCGGTGACCGCGGCGGCGGCAACGGCGGGCGCGCCGTCGACGCTGCCGTCCCTGGACAACAGCATGGACGCGTCGACGTGCAGCTCGCCCGACGTGGGGCGCGGCGACAGCGTCGCGTCGTGCGCCTCCGCCACACTGGGCCGGCCGCCCGGCGGGCGCGGCTACGTGCCGGTGGGCTCTGCGCCGTCGAGCGGCGCGCTCTGGCCCGGCGCGATCCGGCGCGGCGGCAGCGGCGCTCAGCTGGAGGGCCTCCCCGCCGCGACGGCGTCGAGCCAGTTCTCGCCCGAGCTGCACTCGCTGGACCTGACTACGTCGCCCACGACCACGAGCGGGGGCAGCCCGGGGCCCGGGCAGCTGCTGCCGACGCGGTCGGAAGAGCGGCCGTATCAGTGCTGCATCGACGGGTGCACCAAGACGTACAAGAACGCCAACGGGCTCAAGTACCACCTGCAGCATGGCCACCAACCGGAGGACCTGAACGCGCCGGATAAACCGTACAAGTGCCCGCAGCCGGCGTGCAACAAATCCTACAAGAATGCCAATGGCCTTAAATATCATTTGAGCCATGCGCACGGCGCCGCGCCGGAGCTGCGCGGCAGCCCTGCCCTGTAACATAATGTGCATTCTTGGGTGGTAACTGTATAGGCTGTGCTAACTGTTCATGTGTCTAATTGTGCGTGTGTGTGTGCATGCGTGCCTTGCCTGTACGCTCGTGGCCGGACCTGCGCCCGAGCCGGAAATCTTCCTTCTGGCATTGGAATCACCCACCACATTTCATTGTAAAGTTCTTTCAATCGTCAAAATGCATTCAATCAACTCGCTGCAGTGCAGGCGCCGGTATGTGGTGCGCATGGCAGCATGGCTGGACGGGCGCCGTGGCCCGCGCAGCGTGGCGGCCAGCCACCTCGCAGCACGGCAGTGCCAGCAGGGGGTGAGCCCGACCGGGGACCGTGACGTCATCTCAGAGCATCATGTAAAGCGGCGGCGGGGCGGCGCACCGCGCGCAGCAGCACTATGGCGGCGGCGACAGCGGCGGCGTGGCGGCGGACGGCCGCGTGGCGCGGCTGGGCGGCGGCGGTTGCAACACCGGTGGCTCGCCGCCCCAGCGCGCAGCCAGTGCTGCTCACGCGCCTCTTCTCGATTCAGCGGCTGGTACGAGCACCGGCCTAGGCTGGGCGCATCGTACCCGAGGGCGACGACTGACAGCGCCCGAGGCGCATCCTCAGCGGCGGCGGTTCCCAGCGGCGGGTGGAGAAGGGTCAGCCGGATACGCTGGACTACCGCGTGTTCCTCTCGCTGCTGCCGGCCGAGGCCGGCGCAGAGCCGCGGCTCATTTCGCCCTGGCACGACGTCCCGTTTCTGTCGCGGCGGTCGCTGCCGCACTCGCAAATCTTCCACTATGTGAACGAGATCCCGCGGGGGTACGAGGAACGGCGTGGCCGCCTCCGTTCTGGTCCGTGGCGGGCGCTCATGGGGCCGTAGACGCCTGCGCGCGCTCGCGACCACCGCCGCAGGTCCAATGCCAAGTTTGAGATTGCGGCCGACGAGGAGCACACGCCGATCAAGCAGGACGTAAAGAACGGCAAGCTTCGGTAGAGCGCCGACCGCGGTCGGGTGACGGGGACGCGAGGACACGAGCTCAGCGAGCCCCTCAGCTCTGTAAAAGCTCCTTCGCGGCCCAGGTACCTCCGCCACGGCCCCGTTCTGCACAACTACGGGTGCCTGCCGCAGACGTGGGAGGACCCCTCCGTGCGGCAGACGCCCGAGAACCTGCCAGGTGCGGCGGCGTGGCCGCCTGGCACGCCCTGCGCTGGATGCGCTCTCACAGTGGCCGCACACGCGACAGACCGCGACCTGCGGCGCAGGCGACAACGACCCGATCGACGTCGTCGAAGTCGGCAGCCAGGTGCTCCAGATCGGCGATGTCGTGGAGGTTGCGCCTTGGGCGACGGACAACAGCACAGGAGCGCTGCCGCCGCTAACGCTGCCCGACATCGCGCGGCGGGCCCGCCCTTGCAGGTCAAGCTGCTGGGCGCGCTGGCGCTGGTGGACGAGGAGGAGTGCGACTGGAAGCTGTTCGCCATCAACCTGGCCGATCCAATGGCGTCCAAGTGGAACGGTGCGGCATCCGGCCAGCGCGCTTTGGCGGAGGCCGACGCTCCGCTGACCTCCCCACGGGGATCCGTGGCGGGTGCCCGACGCGGCAGACATCTCGGACCTGCCGCCCAACATGATCAGCGACGTCCGCGAGTGGTACCGCGTATACAAGATGGCGGACGGCAAGCCGCCGAACCGCTATGCGCTCAACGGCAACGCCATCGGCAAGGTACGATGGCCCGCCCACTGCGTGACACGGCACGCCGCGCCGCGGCTGACGGCGGGCGGTGCGCGGTGGCCCTTTCCCTTGGCGCCATCCCTCAGGACTTTGCCGAAGCTGTCGCGACCGAGTGCCACCGAATGTGGCGCCGCCTGCGCAAGATGGAGCGGGACGAGAACGTGGAGACCAACTCCGTTGTGTAGTGCGTGGGGCACCCCATCCGATGCCTGTAGATAGCCTTGTGTTACGCGCCCAAGTGCACCGCTTGCATAGATTGATTTGGCACGAAGAAAAAGTTTACTCGCCCAGGAGCGGGGAAAAAAAAGAAGGCTGCCTCGCACGTCCTGCGCACTGCTGCTGCTTTACTCGTTGGTGAACATTTTCTGTGTGGCACGCCCCAGCCGCCGCCGCCCGCACCCTCCACAGGCAGCGCGTTAGCACCAGCCGGCGCCAGCTGGCGCCCTTGGGCAGGCGTCACGGCACCTGTGCCCGCTTGAGAATGGTGTCCTTCGACGGGTCGTAGGGCATGTCCTTGGACGGAATTTCCAGCACCGACGGCACTGGCTTGGTGTACGCATCGATCAGGTGGCGGATTTCCTCGGCAATCTGCACAGCGGCGCCAGGCCGTTCGGCGTGCGCGCGCGACCGGCCTCAGTCGCAGCTCTAAGATGGCACGAGGGTTTCCCGCCGGCGTACGTTCTGCGTGATGAGGACGATGGCCACGTCGCGCCGCGTGGTAAAGTCCTGGAAGGCCTGCTCAATCTGCGCCACGGTTGTCCCTGCGACGGTCCCTCCCACGGGCAAGACATGGCCACGGTGAGCAGGCAGCGGGGCCTACTTCGAGCGTCACGCGGCAGGGCGCTGCCACGCACTGCTGTCGACTGTGAGGAAGTTGGCCTTGCGGGACGAGTCGACGTTGCCGACACCCGCGAGGAGCATGCCCGTGACGGTGTCCTAGTGCGGGCGCCCCACAGCTATTCGGCGCGCCCGTCGGCCCAATTAGCGCCTCATGCTGCGTCGCGGCGGCGGTCTCGGTCTTCGGGGGGCGTGTCCGCGCACCTCGTCGCCGATGACGGCGATGAGGCTGCGCCCCTTCATGGGCACGTTGGCCATGGTGGCGTTGGAGGGCGACGCAGCCGCAGCAGCCGCAGCAGCCGCGCGAGGCGAAGAGGACCGCAGGCGCGGACGGCGCAGTGGCGGCGAGGCAGCGGCGAAAGCGGCGGCGTCACAGCTCGTGCCCCGCAAGTGCGTCTGACAGAGCTCATGACCCTTCTGACAGTTTTCTGGCAGGTTTGAAATGTCGCGGAGACCCGCCGTCGTAACGGCGGCCGTGGACACCGTCGACACCGTCGACAGACGCAGGAAGAACGCCGCAGCGGGACACCTCGGCTCCCCGTCCTCCCATACCCGGCAGCAGATCTGGGACGAATGGCGTCGCTGCCGTGGCTGGTCCCGGTCGCCGTCGGGCCCGCCAGGCCCCGGCCAGCGCCGCTGCCGTCGCACGCCGCGCCGCCGCTGTCGGCCGGGCTGACCGACGGCCTCCTCTCGGCGGCGGCGTTCGACGACAACGGCGAGGCGTCTGCGAGCGGCGGCACCGCCTCCCCGGCGCGCGACTGCTTTGGCCTCGGCGGCTTTGGCCAGGTGTTTGTGACCGACGAGGAGCTGGTTCGAACGACGGCCGGTTGCCAGGCCACACCCAGGCGACCGGATCATTCGGCTGACCCGCAGGCATGGTTTCGTGCTAGCCGTACCGTGCGCCTGCAGGAGGCCGCACGGCAAAAGCTCACCGAGGAGCCCGCCAAGCCGCTCGATATCTTCCGCCAGCTGGTGGACCGTCTCCAGACGTTCAGCACCGGCGCGGCGCCCGCCGACCCAGCGGCGGATGCGACCACCTGGCAGGACCTCGTGCTGCACGTCAACTTTGTGCGTGTTGCGAGACCGGCCTGCTGCAGACCGCACAGGCCACTAGTGACACGCGCCACGTGCTCTCGTTTAAAAACCATGCTCCCGCTAGGTATCCGTGGCGGCGGTGGCGGCGGTCCCCAGCACAGCGGGACTCCGCCTGCACGGGCGGTGGACGCCGCCTGCAGGGGACACCGAGCCCGACGAGTCCTACGCGGGCCCTTGCCACCTGGAGATTCCGTGGCAGCGCCTCGGCGAGCCGCACGCCAAGCATACCGCCACCGAGGCCAGCTTTGTGATGCTCGCGCTGGACAACGAGGCCGTGTTCCTTCAGCTCCAAGGCGCGGCTCGGATCGCGCGGTTAGTGCAGCTTGGGCGGACTCTGCTGCTGACAGCCCTCTACATGCACACCTTCCTTGGACGTGCTCCGCCTCGCAGACGCCGCCAGCGCTGCGCGCGACCCGCTGAGCTGGGACGCATGGACGCACGAGCTCCGGGATCGGCGTCGCGCGGCGCTGCCAAAACCGCTGCCAGGACCGGCGCCCAGCGCCGCCGTTAGCACTCCGCAGACACCCGCAGTGGTTGCTCCCGCGCCGTCGTCAGCACCATCCGTGCCCACCAGCCGGCCGCTGCAGCCGGTAGCCGTCGGCCAGCTGAACGGGCGCGTCTCCGCGTTTCTGCAGATGGCTCGCAGTGAGCGCACGCTGCCAGCAAAGCAGGGAGCGACGCTGGTGCCAGCGGCCCCATCAGCTGAGGCAGCGCCTGCCCCCACACCCCCAGAGCCCGTCCTGGCACCCGGGTAATGCGACATCGACGCCACGCGGCCTCGGGCGTCGCATCGGGCTAACGATTTCCCTGCGTTCGCAGGGCAATGGCTGCCATACGCCCTCGCAGCCCCGTGGAAGGCCCCATGACGGACGAGAACCGCACGCCCAGCGTGGACATTGACTGGCAGATGCACCTGTACGCGGCTTTTCACACGCGTCGACTTGCTAAGTACGTGCTGCTCATGCTGGCACCCCAGGCTCGGTGCGGTCGCATTACTGCCAGCATGCGTGTGGATGCGGCGCGCGCCGAACTGACGCGCGCGATGGCCGCGGCGCAAAAGGCCTACGACGACGCCGTCGCCGCGAGCCTCGCTCGGTACCACTACCTGGTCGAGAAGCGGCGCGTGGCCCAAGCCAGCAGCCTGGTCGACGCCGGACCCAAGACGGTAGCGTACTCGCGCCACGAGCATGAGAACTCGCGGCAACGCGCTGACGCAGCTCCGTGCGAAAGACATCGTGCTGTCTATCTGGGCCGGATCAAGTCTCTGGGCGCGCCGAGCACGGCACCGCCGGCCGACGCGACGCCGTCGGAGTGCAATATCTGCTATGCAGACACCGTGTCGTGCCGTACGTTCATACAACCGCGGGAGCGGCCCCGGCGGCGGCGCTCGCTGACGCTCGTGGATCGCTGTGGAATACGCAAGCTGCGGACATAGGCCTCGAGCCCTGTGGGCACTTCGTGTGCGCCGGCTGCGCGACGCAGCTGCAGGCGATGGAGGGCCAGCCACGCTGCCCCTGGGACCGGCAGCCGTTCGCGTCGGTTGCCCGGGTGCCCGTGCTGCGGGCGGACCCGCCTGGGGTGATCTCTGGAACCGTGTATAGTTCGACGTAACCGTGTGCAGTACGCGCGTGTACACTAGCACCGCTGGAAATACGACAGCGTGATCAGACCAGGCCGACGACCGCCGCCTCCTCGGCGGTGGCCCTGCGTGGCTTCGCACGATGCATCGGACGAGCGCCTGGTGAGCACGAGTACGGCCAACGAAAGGAGATGCGCACGCCAGCGAGGCGTACAGCCGGACATGGTAGCACTGGAAGCATGGCGCCGCGCCGCGGGTAGCGGTCGGCTGGCGGCGCTGCACGACGGCGCGACAGCACTGGTTGGTCCAGCTCGCCGCGTCAAGCGCGAAGGGCGCGTGCTCGCCGATCTCGTAAAAGACGCAGCAGACCTCAGCGTCTGTGCTGTGAGGGTTTGCCAGCCGGAACGACCACGCCGGCGGGCCGGCGGCGGATGGCTGGGCGGCGTCGGCCGTGCCCTTCTGCACTGCGCGAAGGACGCCTGCGCGCGTACCGGCGGCGGACGCACCGGACACTGGGCGTATGAGCATGTGCCTGCCGCAACTCTGTTGATGCCGCTGCGGCAGCCGTACCAAAGATTTCCAGCAGCTGGCCCGCGCCGTTGGCCCGCGCCAGGGCCTGGTCCACGACGGTCACGGCGATCCCCGCGTCGCCCTGGTACCACCGCGGCATGGCCAACGCCGGCGCGGAAGGGCCGGCCAGCCGGCGCGGCGGGGTGGCCGGCACGCAGCGGCTGGGCGCGGGCGCCGTGCGGACGTCGGGCGCCACGGCGTCGCCGTAGGCGTCGGCCGGCGCCGCGTCCGTGACCATCGGGACGCTGCCAATGTGGCTGCCCGAGTAGGCGCCGATGCCCGGCGGCGCGGCGGCGCGAGCGCCGGGAGTCTGCGCGTGGAACGGCGCGAACGCAATCCACGGGCATTCAGTCGAGTGGGGCCATGCAGTGAGCGCCATGCGCAGCGTACCCTGGTGACCAGATGCGGATGAACAGCCAGCCTGCCGTCCGCGGAGCGGGCGAGCACACGGTTCTCGCCCGCGGCCGTCCTCTGGCGCTTCGGTGTGGGGCTTGGCTCGGTGCCTGGCCGTCCGTACGCGCTTGCACTTGAGCATCTCGTTAGAACTGCATGCGGAGACGATCCAGGTGAGGGCGCAGTCTACTCACCTAGCTCGGTCATCGCCGCGATACTGTGGGGCGCTGGGGGTGGGTGGCCAACGCCGCCGAGCGGCGTCGGCGGTGCCGGTGGCGTCGGCCCAGCACCGGTGGGCGCGGGCGTCTTCGGCACTACGGGCCGCATGAGCTGAATCGGCTTGGGGCAGCTGCCGGCCATGGTGCCGGATGGACTATCCCCGCCGGGAGGTTGCGGACGAGGCCGCGGCTCCAGCGTGCAGCGCCTGTGGAGACCCCCGGCGAGCAAAGTGCGGCGACGTGGCGTGTGGTGGCGTGTGGCCAGCTGCCTAGGCCGCCACCGCGGTCGGGTGCCTATGCGTACCGTCGATCGATAGCGATCCATCCATATGCATCACAAACCGGTTTCAACTAGAAGTTGGCGCGAACACGCGACCTAGCACGGCCGCGATGGCGCAGCCGCAGGTACGCGACCCGCGCCCGCGAGAGGGCCGAACAGACATAGCGCCAGCACACAGCCTAACACGGGGCTGGGTCCACCGACGCGCGTTCGTCTGGCAGGCCAACGGCCGCGACCCCCGCGGCCGGCACGAGGCGCCGGCCGGCGGCCTCTTCCGCGCCGCCTACGTCGACCCAAAGAACATGGACGCGCTCAAGTCGTACGCGTACCGCGGCGTCGACCACTCCTTCGTGTCCAACTACATCATGCAGCCGTACTGGTCCCGCCTCGTGCACCTCTTCCCGCGATGGATGGCGTACGCCGGCGCACCTGGACCCTGGTTGACGTCAGGGGCACCGGGCTCACGCCCACAGCACGCTTGCAGGCTTGGTGAGGGGGCCCCAGGCCGAACCTCATCACGCTGATCGGCCTCGGCTTCATCCTAGCCAACCTGGCCACGCTCGTGTGGTTCTCGCCAACGCTGGAGCCGTTCGACTCCAACGAAACGGAGCAGTGCCCGCCGTGGGTGTTTTACGGGTGCGCCTGCCGCCGCAATGGCTCTCCCCGGCCGGCACACTCCCTAACGTGGTCGGGCTTCGTGACGCACCGGGGGCGGCACCTACCCTCCAGCTTTGCCCTGGGGCTGTTCCTGTACACGTCTTTCGACGCGGTGGACGGCAAGCAGGCCCGCCGCACCGGCAGTTCGAGCCCGCTGGGCGAGCTCTTTGACCACAGTACGCTTCAGCCCGTCGTGCAGTTGACTCAAGGTCGCGCGCCCCGGGTCTAATGAATTCGCGAGGGGGCTGGCCTTGGCACCGTGGAACGTTCCAGGCTGCGACTCGCTGAGCACCGTGGTATGTGCAGACGCCGCCGCGGTCCAGGTAGCTACCGGGATGCTGAGTCTGTACGTTGTTCGTATTCTACGCCGTGCGCGCAGCTGCTGGGCGTCCTGGTGGCGTACACGACGGGCTTTGGCCGGAGTTGGATGATGTTCATCATGGTCGCCCTTTGTATGCCCGCGCTGCCTGCCCCAAGCGGTGCGGTGGGGGTCGCATGTGCCTAACCGGCGGCCGTCGGTGATGGCATGTTAATCCTCCCCCCAGCGGCGATCACCTTCTACGCGGCGACGTGGGAGACCTACTATACGCACACATTGTACCTGGGCTATATCAACGGCCCCGTGGACGGCACACTGGGCATCTGCGTCGCGTTCCTGCTGACCGGCTTCTATGGTGCGCGCATGCCGCGCCCGCCCATTCTGCGCAAATGGGTGGACGGCGGCGTTCTCACTGTGCGCGTGCCCTTCGCATGCGCGCGGCGCGTCAGGCCGCGACATGTGGCTCACCCCTGTGCCCTGGCTGGAAACGCTGAACGTGCCCAACACCGTGCTGGAGAACGCGTTTACGGGCTGGGTCGTGCGTGACGTGCTGTTGAACTTTTTCATTGTGTTTTGCGTCTTCACCGTCTTGGGGAGGTACGTTTTGGCGCCTGGCCGGTGCAAGCCTCGTGCAGAGTGCCAACCGCCACAAGCGCTCTAGCTTGCGCGTGCCTGCATAGCATCAACAACGTCCGGGTCGCGCTGGGCGACGTCCGCAAGTTTGGCCACGCGCTGCGTGGCCTCTTCCCCGTGGCGCTGTGGACGGCTGCCGCCGCTGCTTGGGTTATCTACTCGCCGGGCGACATTGTGCATACGCGCCCGCTGGCCTTCGTGCTCGCCATCGGCGTCGAGTTCGCCATGCTGGTGGTACGGATCGCTCTGGATGGAGGCGCTTGGCTGACGCGCGGCCAGGCGGATGACCTCACTTCGCCGAAGCTCATTTTTCGCACGCCTCGCACAGGCGCGCGTGCTGATTGCCCATCTCACACACGGCCCGTACCCGTACTTCCAGCCGGGCCTGGCGTACCTGTCGGTCGCCGCTGCCACCGCGGCCATTCCCGGCGCGCTGGGCCTGTACGGCTTGGCTAGCTCGGTTCTGGGCCTACAGACTGGACTCCGCTAACGCCGTATGGCCGGACGTGCTGACCGCTCGCGTGGAGCGCTGGCGACCCAGGCCACCACTGCTGGCGCCCCACGAGGACCGGGCCGTGCTGGCCATCTACCTGCTGGTCACGCTGCTCACGTACCTCCACATGTCACTGTCGGTGATCCACCAGTTCTGCCTGTACCTCAATATCCACTGCCTGCGCCTCGGCCCACGCAAGTCGCCGTAGACGCACCCGTGATGAACGCAACGCATCGTACCTGTACAGTCTTGCAAGTGCACGCACGCGGAAAGCAACATATGTGTCACAACAGTATACTACACAACGTTTTCTCATCGTCTGCTTTTGAGGCTGATCCGGCTGCTGGTCTTTCGATACAGGGTGTACCAGTCGTTCCACTCCGCTCGGCCGTCCGCCAACGAGCGCAGGTCGATCGACATCTGCACATGCGGCACGAGAGCACGACGACCACGCCACACGCTGAGCCTGCAATGCGGTCGGCCGCCGGCCGCCGCCACCGGGCCGCGCGCACCTCGCCGAGAATGTCGTTCGTCAGCGTGCCCTCCTCGCACAGCGACACGATTAACGTGCGCTTCGGCAGCTCCGCGGCCGGGAGCTTCCACTCAAAGAGCTCGTCAAAGTGCGGTGTAAGGGTCCCGCTGAGGACATGCGTCTTGCGCTGCACCGCGCCAACGCACGCACCTTTGCTGGAACGTGCGCGTTAGCAGTCACTCCATCGTGCCACGGGGCGGACGGCGACGTACCTTGGTGCTCTTCTTGGGATCCGGTGCGACAAACATCTTGACGTACAGGTCCGGCTTGGTGTCTTCCTTCCATACGAGGTCTGCGACCTCCATCACGTTGACGCGCAGGAGCCCCGCGTCGGGCGAGTAGCCAGCGCCCAGGTGGACCTTGCACAGCGGTTTCTGCATGCGCGCCCCCGTTGGCGTCGCGACACCGCTACCAAATCAACACCGCAAGCGCCGGTCCAGCACCACCTGCGCCGCGCCCACATACAGCCTTGGGGTCCTTGCTCTGGATAGGCTTCGCCGCGTCGCCGGCGCTGGCCGTGTCGTCGTCCGAGTCGTCAAAGGGATTGGCCCGGCCGGAGCTCGTGTAGGTCTTGGCCGACCGCTCGCTCTCGGCGACGCTCACAATGTCCGCATCTGAGCAACGACCCCGCACCCCCCCAGGGGCGGTGCCATTGTTCAGGAAACGTTCTATCGTGCCTGCTACCATACGCCCACCGCCGCGCACCGTCGGTCGCGGCGTTGCCGCCGTCGTCTTCGGACGTGATCGCGCCCGCCGTCCGCGATCGCAGGGTCCCGGGGCGCTTCGTTAGCACGACAGACTCCGCAAAGCGGAAGTTGCCTCGCCCAGCATAGGGCGCCAGCGGCACATGGGCCTGGATCGCCCGTCATGCAGTGCGGATCCTGACGCTTTCGTCAGCCCCAATTAAGGCTGCCCCGCGGCGAGCGAGCGCCGCCCACCTCGCCGAGAACGTGGTTGGACAGCTTGCCTTGGGTCCACAATGCAATGCGCAGGGTGCGCTGGCCAACCTCGGCGCTCGGGAGGGGGATGCTGAACAGCTCGTTGTAGACCGGCGCCGCGCTGTGCTTCACGACCGCCGTTTTCCGCTACCGACCCCGCTTCGGCAACGGCTGCGCACACCAAGTCGGTCAGACCCAGCGCTGCCTGCTGAAGAAGCGCCCACAGCGACGCGATCTGCCGCACCTTGGTCGTCTTCTTGGGATCGGGCGACAGGTAGAGCTTGACGTAGAGGTCCGGCTTGCCGTACTTGCGCTCCAGCAGGCCTTCGACTTCAAAGATGCGCAGCTCCAGCTGCTCACCCGGGGCACGGTAGCTGGCTTCCATGCGGACAGTGCACAGCCGCCGCTTGTGGGCGCCAAGCGTGGTGGCCGGGCGTTTCGTGCCTGCCGGCGGTCATCCCAGCGTGGAAATCCACGTCGACGTGGTGAGCACAAGGAGAGACGCCCGGTAAGAGCGTTGCGGCCGCGCCACGCACCGTCGGCATGGGTGGGCGTGGCAGCAGGCCGCGCGCTGTCGTGCGGCGCCTCATCGTCGCCGTCCGCGAACGGGTTGGGGGACGGTTCCGGCCGTCCCGCAGACGGCGTCACCGTCACCGCATCCGGCTCCTCGTCCCATGGCGATCGCCGCGCGGCCGCAGCAGCAGCGGACTGGCTGGGCACCCGCCGCCGAGGCACAAAGTCGTCGTCGTCGTCGTCGTCGTCGCTGCCGAAGGCCGCGGGCAGGGCTGGTCGTAAAGCGACGCCTGTGGTCCCGGTCTGGTGCGACGGCACGCCGACGCCGCCCGCCGCGTCGTCGCCGCTAAAGGGGCTCACGCTTGGGCGCTTAGGGGCAGCGCCGGCGGCGCCCGGGCCGTCGTCGCCGTCGTCGTCGTCGCCGAACGGGTTGGGCGACCGGCCGGCCTTCGCGGCGGTGCTGGGCGCCGCCCCTACGCCCGCGGCGGCGTCCGTGCGCAAGCCCAGCGCCGGCTTGTGCTCAAATTCTTCGACGGGGGTGGGCGGCACGTCGATAGCGTCCTGATCGTTGGAGAAGGCCGGCCGCGTGAGGAGCACGTTCTTGTCGGTGGCCGACGGCTCGCCGCGGCGGAACCGGCGGCGGACGCCCTGGGCCGCCCGGCGCAGCTTGGACACCCAGCTGCCCATGCTGCTGGCGGGCGCGGCGACGCCCTAGGCCTCGAACGCGGGCCGCGACGGCTTGGCCAGGGTCGTCTGCATTGGTCATTTGTTTTGCTCAGAGCCTTCTTGGGGTCCACGACGCCACGCCCACCTGCCGCCACGTCGCCCGGCGGCCACGGCGGTTGCCGCCGTGTTGCCGTCGTCCTATGTCTTCACGTCGATCTAAGCACAGCAAGGTTTTCCACTGCCTCCGGTCTGCCTGCCGGCCCCGCCCCGACGGCCACTGGGCCCGCGTGTCCCCGCTGCGGCGGCCTCAGCGTGCCTGCTCCCGGCCCTCGCCGTCGCGCGCCCGCCGGCCGCTCCGCGTATGACGTCATCAGACCGGAGTCGACCAGTTGTGTGCAGGTCGGCGGCGCCTGCGCGCGGCGGCGCCGGCAGGAAAGCCGACGACGGGCCATGGCGCGGCCCGACGGCCTGGGCGACGACCCATGGGCGGCCCAGAGCGGCGCTGTCGTCGTCGCCCTCCGGCCGGCGCCCTGCTCGCAGGCGTCCTTTGACAAAATCATGGTTCGGTGCCTGGGGCGTGCACAGCTCTGAACGACGCAGAAGGGTGCCGCTGACGCCGCTGACGCTCTCGCTTTGCCCGCTGTGGCACGTCTCCCCTTGCAGGCGTCATGGGCGGTGCAGCCGGAACTCGCCCTCCGGCCGATCCTGCGCGCCGACGTCCTGTCGGACTGGACCGACAGCGACGCTGCCCGCACGTCGACCGCCGTGCGGCACCTGGTCCGGCGCCTGCACGGCCGGCGGCCGGACCTGGACGCCCCGCTGGACGAGGCCGTCGCTTGCTGGGAGCGGCAGACGTCGGACGGCACCGACGTGGCTGTCCAATGGCGTCCGCTGGGGCAGGGCCCCCTGCCGCACTACTACCCGCCGGTGGCCTGGCTGGCCTTCGTGTACTCGTCGCGCGCGACGCTGGCCGCGCTCGTGGCGTCGGGCATATGGACCGCGGCACCGTCCGCCAACCTGGGTCAGGGCCACGAGGACAGCGACGCCGTCGTGGCCATCGTGGCGGTGCCGCGCCCGGCGTCGTTGGCGCCGGCCGAGCCGCTGTGGCACGCGGCCGCGGTGTGGCCGCTGCTGCTGGACACGCTGGGCCGCTGGGGCCGCAGCACGGAGGCCGGCTACCGCAAGCGGACCGCGTTCGACACGATCGTGCCGCGCGATCGCTTCGACGCCCGGTACCGCCGGCTCAAGGCGGCGCACGGCCACTGGTGCCAGCACTGGCCAGAGTCGACGGATCCCAAAAAGTTTGTGTTTGAGGAGCTCG
>Ga0180216_1002699_pt1 | contig 14508 bp, 14 predicted proteins | sample eDN3rd37CBELigMG_FD_128879 | JGI IMG/M metagenome (GOLD analysis project Ga0180216, IMG submission 128879) | Enriched Miracle-Growth compost microbial communities from Emeryville, California, USA - eDNA 3rd pass 37_C BE-Lig MG (version 2)... ... | reverse complement strand
TGGGGGGCTTTGGGGAACTAGGTTTGGGGAGTTTGGCGGATTGGGCAGGTGGGGGAATTGCGCATGGGCGGTGCCGGCTAGGCTCAGCGCTTCTACTTGAGGGGGTACGGCGGGCAACTACATCTTTGGGGAGTTGGGTGCGGGATGGGCAGGTGGGGAATTGGGCGTAGGTCGGACGATGGGCAAAGTGGGAACTGGGCGATTTCGGGACTGCCGCAGAATCGGCGATGCGCCGACTTGGGACTTGGCTGGGGCGATGGTGGAAGGGTCAGTCGCGGCTTGGATAGGTACGTATTGTCATGAGGCGCGCATGCTTGCGGGGACAGCGCCGTCGATGGTGGAAGGGGCGGTTGCGGCTTGGAAAGGCACCGGTTGTCATGAGGCGCCGATGCGTGCGGGGACGGTTAGCGCCGACGAGTTCGGGACCGCGCAGGCTAGGGTGCATGAGGCAGTGGTGGTCGTGCGCTGTGCGCCAGTCGACGGGTCAGTGCTCTCTGTTCCCCGCCATGGTCAACGAGCATCGGCCATGCTCATCCATATGACCCGCGACAGGGTGGTCAACGAGCATCGGCCATGCTCATCCATATGACCCGCGACAGGGCTGTACAGCGCGCTGTACACTGTGCATGATGCAGGGGCTATACACTCAAGACGACGTCCTCGATTTCGTCCAGAACGGCGGCGGCCACCACAGTCGTCGGCACGATGGGCGCGGGCGGCAGCGAAAGTCTGTGGCTTACAAAAGCGCTCTCACGGTCGGCTTCAGTCGACGTCCACTGAACTCCTCCCAGCGCTTCACCTGCACCATACCCGAGCCGTCGTCGCCATTGGCCGCCGTCCGACTCGTCCACGCCCGCCTCGCGCACACGTCGCGACCAATCTGCGACGATGGTCCTCACTGTGAACACGCTGGTACGGGCGACGATTTAGTTACCGGAGGTGGCTGTCGGCGCTCGACGGCGTACTAGTAGCTTAAGCGGGATCCACCCCCAGTGTCCGTTACAGCTGCGTATAGGGGCCTGTCTATCCTCGTGCGTGCGTACCGTCACCTCTGCTAACATGACATGCGTCGCCTTTCTATTGCGGGCTGGATGCGGCAATTTCATGCGGGTCCTCTGTTTCGCGCTATGACGTAATCGCAGGCGCCAAGCAGGGAGATCGGCAGTGCGCAACCGATCCCCGCCGCCAACTAAGCCAAATTAAGCGGCCTTCCGGGAGAGCGGGTGGGCACAGGAGGCATGAGCGGGGTAGCAGGAGGTGCAGGCAAAGGAGATCCTACGATAGTTCGGGATGATATGAGGCGATGAAGGCGTGAGCGGCCCCGACGACGTCAAGCGGTGGTGAGCGCCTACGCGACGTCGCGGCAGGCGAGGGTGCTGGCGACCGGCGCCTCCGGGCTCCAAGGAGTCGTCTGAAGCGGCAGGGCCGGCGGTGTAGGGTGGCCGTGCGGGCGGTGTAGGCAGAGAACGGGCGATCCGACGCCGCTGCATTGGATCAGACGCCGCTGCATTGGATCCGCTTGGCTGCGCTGTCATGGTGCGGCCGCCGCGCGCTCACCGCTGCCGGGTCCCTGGGACGTTGCGCCCTGACGTGCGCCGCTGCTGCGCTCGCTTTACTCTGCAGGCCATGCTGCCGTCGCCATGGCGTTCCGCGAACGGCCCGTGCGGCGACCGCACTGGCTCGCCTGGGTGGTCGCCGTAGCGCTGGCCGTGCTCGCCACCGTCGCGGCCGCGCTGCCTGTCCCGCATGCCGCCGCGGGCCACGCGGACGACCAGGACCAGGCCACGGTGATCGAGCTCGAGCCCAAGCTCTCCGACCTGCGCGCCAGCATGTACCGCGACGTCCTGCATGCGGCCACGACCGCCGAGCGTCGGCGGCTGCTGTACCTGCGTCTCAAGTCCGTCCTCCGCGCCGCGCAGGGCCCCGTCCTCGACGCCCTGCACGCCCGCAACCTCAACTACACCACCCTCTGGCTCACCAACTCGTACGTCGCCTACTGAACACAGGCGCGCCGGCCTCCGGCAGGGCACTGACCGTGCAGACCTGCGTGTGCGCTCGCGCCGGCCGCGGGCGTTCCCGCGCTCGCCAGCGTCGTGGTCATGAACGCACGGCCAGAGGACCTCGCCGACTTGCGCCGCCTGCCGACGGTGCTGCGGATCCGGCTCGAAGCCGTCGTGCCGCTGTCGTCGTTCATGGTCGACGACATCTCGAGCGCTGACGCCGTGGACGACGACGGCGCGAACTGGCACCTCGACGCCGTCCACGCGCGCGAGGCGTGGGCGCACGCGGTGGGCACGGGCGTTACCGTCGGCGTGCTGGACGGCGGCGCGCGCTTCACGCACGGGGCGCTCTTCACCACCTATCGCGGCCTGCACGACGACGGGCGCAGCCTCGACCACAACTACCACTGGTTCGACTTTGTCTACGGCCAGCGCGCGCCGCACGACACGCTCCGCGGCCTCGGCACGCAGATGATCGCCGTGGCCGCGGGCGCCGCGCGCGCGGGCGTCAGCGTCGCGCCCGGCGCGCGCTGGATGGCCACCAACACGTGCGACCGGCAGTACGGCTGCCGCGAGCGCCATATCATCCAGGGCATCGAGTTCCTGCTGTGCCCAACGGACCTGCGCGGCCGCAGGCGCAACTGCGCGCGCGGCGCCGACGTCGTCCTCACGGCCTGGGCGGGCCTGGCGGGCGACGCGTCGTTCCGCCACCTCCTCTACGTCTGGAGCCTCGCCGGCGTGGTCCCTGTGGTCGGCGCTGGCGACGCCGGTCCGCGATGCAGCACGCTCTCGACGCCGGCCAACTCGGCGCTGGCGCTGGGCGTCGGCGCCACCGACCGCTCGGGCCGCCTGGCCGCCTTCTCCGGCCGCGGCCCGGGCCTGGGCGTCTTTGCCAAGTACGACGCGGCGCTGTTCCCGACCGAGAAGCCCGACGTCGTGGCGCCGGGCGCCGCCGTCCGCACCGCCGACGTGGCCGCCGATGACGCCTACATCGTCGCCAGCGGGACGCACCTTGCCGCGGCCAGCGTGGCCGGCGTGGTCGCGCTGGTGCTCTCGGCGCTGCCGGGCGCGCCGTTCACAACAGTGCACGCGCTGCTGGTCGCGAGCGCCACGCCGCCCACGTTGGCCACCGCCGAATGCGTGCCGGCCGGCGCTCAGTTCAACCGGACCTACACGCCGACCTACGGCTACGGCCACGTCAACGCCGCGGGCGCCGTCGCGCTCGCCGCGCCCACGGCCAAGCAGGCACTGGCGGAGGACGGCGACGAGGGGAAGAGTGCCAAGCGCCGGGCGACCGACACCGGCCAGCCGGACAGCTACAGCTAAGTACGCACGTGCTGTACGTTCGTGCACCACGCTGCAGATTCGTTGTTGCACCAGTGTACAGAGGTCGGTATCCGGGTTCCGTATTGTACGTCGTCGCGTGATTCCAAACCATCTGTATTGATTCGTATTGCTCTGCATGTACGTACATCACTATTATACAGGGGGGCGAGAGCGGCTCAGCTGAACAAACAACGGGGGGTCGGTGAGCTTACAGCGTCTGCAGCTAGACGACCGGCGCTGCTGCAGACCAGTTGAGCACTGGAAATGACGACTAGTTGACGGGGACCTCCGCAGCCATGGTGGACTCGTCAAATGGCGCGACGGCCGAGCCGAGGGACGACGCGTCGTCGCTCGCGCGCTTCCCAAGCGGCTCCACAGACGGCGGCGGCGGCGGCGGCGGTGGCGGCGGCGGCGGTGGCGCCGCCGGCACGCCGTCCAGCGTGGACGCCGAGCTCACCTTGCGCTCGTACGTGGCCGCGGCCGTGCACGACGGCGCCGTGTGGATGCACGCCGGGTGCGCGTATCCGCGGCAGGCTAGTGCATCGAAAGAGAAAATATCATCGCGAATCGATGGCGATGAGCGAACGAACGCGCGGGCCGGTCTGACTGCACCGCTCACGTACCGTCGCACTGGACGGTGGGCTTGGCGCCAGGCGCGATGGGCTTGCGGCACACGAGGCACGGCGTCTCGGCGTCGGGCGACCGCTGCTTCCACGGGTGCGTCAGCGGCGCCGGGCTCCTGGCGCCTGTGCACGGCGGCGCGCCGTGGATGCACGTGGCGTGCGCAAACAGGTGGCAGCCTGTTAAGCCGAGTCACTCAAACAGGCGACGACAGGCCACCGTGAGCAGGTGCCATTCGCTCCATTTGGACAGCCGCGCGCGTCGCACGCGCACCGCTGCACTGCACGGTGGGCTTGGAGCCGACCGGGATAGCCTTGTGGCACACAAAGCACGGCGTCTCGACGTCCGGCGCGCGCTGCTTCCACGGGTGCGTCAGCGGTGCCGGCACGGCCGAGGACGTCCTGGCTGCGGTCGGCGTGCTCGACGTGCTCGACGCCGAGACGGTGCGGTTGAGGAACTCGGAGACCGCGGCGCCCTCGGCGTTGTCCGGCGGGGTCACCGGCGTGGCGCCGTCCGAGGTCGGGTTGCGGCTCAGCGGCGGCTTGGTCTCCTCCTTGGGCGGGAAGTCGTACATCTTGGCCTCGCTGTCCACCTCCCACGGGTACGGCGGTTGCGCCGGCTGGACCGATCGCGAGCGAGAGGTGCACGAAGGGCGCCGCAGCCATCAGCACCGGGGCACGCGGCGGCATGCGGGGCGCCGTCGTGCACGCCTTCGGCACGTACGCCGTTGAGGACCCACTTGGTCTTGAGGCGCGGCAGCGTGAGCACCGTGTCGAGCGCCTTCTGCACCGCAAACTCGACGAGGCGGGTCAGGAACCTGCGCACAGTCAACCGACGCGGCACCGGGCCACACATGTAAGCACAAGGCGGGCGGGGATACGTGCAGCGGCGTGAGCGGCGGCCTGTACGGGAAGCGCCGCTGGGCGAGGAGCACGTCGGTGCGGAGCCGCAGCCGCGCGTGGTCCCGGAAGCCGAACGAGATGACCGTCTTCTTGTGGTCCTCCAGCTCGGTGTACTCGACCAGCACCTGTCGCGCGGAAGACGGGCGTCAGCGCGCCTCCCGGCTGGCACGGTGAGCCGGCGGCGGACGTGGCGGGGGGTGGCCGCCCGCGACCTGGGCCTACCTTGCCGTTGGCCTCGACGACGTGGACGTACACGACGATGGGCAGGTAGTACAGCAGCGTGATGCTGAGCACGATGGCAAAGTCGCCCGAGTAGTCCAGCTCGAAGAGGATGTCCTGCCGGGCAGCGCGCGCGGGGGAGCGGACCGTGCCGAGGGCCGCGTAAGGGCGCCGCTCGGCCTGGGCAGGGGACAGCTACGGCGGCGGCGGCCGCCGTACCAGGTCGTTCTTGCCGGCAGCCTTGGACAGCACGACCACGTTGTTCAGCTTGGGCGGCGTGCGGCCCAGGTGCAGGCTCTGCACCGCGTAGTCGCTCTGCGGCAGTCGCGGGGCGCAAGCAGCCGCTCGACCTGGCCGCGTCGGGCGTGAGCCGTGCGGGGCCGCTCTGCGCGGACAGCGAGCAACCGGGGAAGGGGGGCTACGCACCATGATCCAGCCGGCCGGGATCCGCCAAATGTCCACGATCTCGCCGCGGATCTTGAGCGTTACAAAGTCGCGGAGGAAGTCGTAGTGCTCGAAGAAGAGCCGCTCGGCGACGGCGTTGAGCCAGTGGCAGCTCTCGGGCGGGTGGCTGTAGCTCTTCTTGCTCAGGAACCACGCGACCTCGTCCGGCGTTTTCTGGGCGTCCACGCAGGGCCCTCGCCACGGCCGGGCAGGTTAGCCGCGTCCTCGTCCTCCTCCTGGGCCAGGTCGCTGCCGGCACGAACCTTGGCCTGCGCGGGCTTGCGGAGCGCCGGATAGACGCGGGCGAAGCGCGGGCGCAGCACCCACCCGTACACGAGCGCGCCCTCGACGGCGCACAGCACCGCGACCGCGATCACGCAGCCCAGGAAGAAGCCCGCCCACGGGAACGCCACCGCCGCCGCCGCGGCCGCCGCGCGCCCGTGCGCCGACGTCGCCGCGGCGGCCGGGTCGACGCTGACGATGGTGATGCCCGAGCTGCTCTCGATGGCCTTCACGACCGCCTCCGGCACCACCTGCGCAATGGCGTCGGGCATCTGCGCGGCCAGCGTCGCCGACGCCGCCGCCGTCTCGAGCGCCGTCCGCGCCGCCGCTTCCGCCGCCGCCGTGAGGCTGCTCAGCAGTTCGCGCATCACGTCGTCGAGCCCGTCGTCGTCGTCGTCGTCGTTATCCGTCGGCGCCGCCGCCGCCGCGGGCGGGACGGCATCTTCAGCGGGTGCAGGAGGAGGAGGAGGAGGAGGAGGAGGAGAGGAAGGCGGGGCGTCCGCCGCCGGCGCAGCGGCCGCGGCCGCCGCGGGCGCCACGTCGGCATCCGCGTCCGCCATCGCGCGCGCCGTTCACGCCGCGATGCGCACGACGGCGCCGGAATGCGGCACGGGGGCGCCTACGACCGGCGTGCGCGCTCCTGTGCGGGCGCCTCGGTGGGGCGCGGGCGTCCTGGCGGGGGCGGCGGGGGATGCGCGCGCATCCGCGGGCGCATCGCGCGCGTTGGTGAGCACGGAAATGCAACTGAAACCAACTCGAGGAATTAGAAAGAATTAGTTTATAGTCGCGAAAACAAACTTTTATAGTCCAACTGCGCCTGCTCGCAACTCCAGGCAGCGAGTTTGAATCGTGAGCAACTACAATAGCAATCGAGAGATCCGACGTTTCTAGTGCACCTTTATCCAACGTGCCGTTGTGGTGCACATGCGCCGCTCGGCTGGTCGCGCATAGAACGCCTTGGCCATGGTCCGCAAAGAGGGCGCGGCATGGAATTGGACCAATCGACAGTTTGAGTTGTCTATAGTGGAGATATCAGGTTTCCATAGAGGCACACTGATTTCTTGGATCTCCGAGTGGCAAGTCCGACACCGCACATGTGTCGCAGTCCTCGATGCTTTGCTACTGTACACGCTCCCTTGTTGGCTTATGGATCTCCGAGTGGCAAGTCCGACACCGCAGATGAGCTGCAGTTGCACTACTGTACACGCTCCCTTGTTGGCTTATGTACATCTAGAGCATGTCGCCGTCGTCGCCGGGCTCGTCTTCCGCGTCAATGTCCACGTCGGCGTCGGCCTCGGGGTCTACGGGGACGGGGGCGTCTCCAGACGGGGCCGCGGCCGCTGCGGCCGCGGCGGCGGCGGCGGCGCGGGCGCGGTCCCTGCGAAAACAATGCTACTCGCCAGCGCGCGGCGGCGGCCGCATAAGCGCGCCCGCTTCTTCCAGCGCGGTTCCAATGTGCCGGGCACGTACTTGGGATGCATGCGCGGGCCAAAGGTGATGCCGGCCATGTCGGGCGGCACCGCAACGGCCGCCGTCCTGGGATGTGGCAACCGCATTGCCTACGTTTACGCAGGCTTAGCCAGCGTGGAGCCCCGGACGCGTCCCCGCCAAGGAACGCACCCGCCGACGCGGATGTTGCGCAGCAGGTGCCGGAGCAGGCCGGACTGAAAGTCCGGCACGAGGTGCGCCGTGTCCTCGTCGTCGTCGCGGCCGCTGTCCAGGTACTTTTGCACTGCCACGTCAAACTCAAAGTGCAGCAGCGGCAGCATCACCTCCCTGAGCCACGGCATCCGCGCGACCGTCGCCGCGCGCTGCTTAGCCCCGCGGCCCATCTGGCGCGCACCCGGCGCCCGCGGCGTACCGCAGCTGCAGGAGGTGCGACACGTCGAACGCTGCGTAGGCCAGCAGCGCCGGCGGCAGTGGCCGCTTGCTCCACACGAGCGGGTCTTCCATGAACTCCTTGCCGGCGTACTTGACCTGCAGCGTGCTCTCGTCGAAGTTGAGGTACGACCGCAGGCAGTTGGCGTACCCTGCAGCGGCGTCACGCGGAAGGGGGTTGGCGGGCGGCGTTGGCCAGGCAAGGGGCGCACAGAGGGATCCCGCGGCGTGGCGTGGCCGACCTTTGACGTAGCCGGGCATGAGGCCGGTGAAGGTGCGGCGGATGAACAGGTCGGCGACCTGGCAGTCAAACACGTTTTGCAGCCGCACCTGCCAGCGCCGGCTCATCATGCGGGCCCGCGGAGGCCGCCGGTGAGCGTGACGCTGTCGCGCCGAACCGGGGCGCTGGGCGAGGCCGTACGTGGTGCTGGTGGTACAGGGCGGCGCTGTCCTTGCGGCAGTCGTGCATGACCTTGATGTACGCCGGCGACTCGAGCAGGTCCCGCAGGCCCGTGTCGAACGCGGCGCTGCCGAGCGTGAGCACGTCCACCAGGTACGTCCGCGCCGCCGTCGCCACTGCGCCGCGGCCGCCGCCGACAACACGTTTCCAGGGGTTAGGGTTATGTTTCACTCGCGCGAGCCGCCGTAGTCTTAGCTGTTGGGCGCACCTTGCAGCAGCGTGATGGAGCCGTCGCGGCCGAGGTCCACGCCTTCGCAGTCGACGGCAAACGTGCGCGCGGCGTCGGCGCGCAGGTCGGCCACGGCCGCGTGGAGCGCCTCCGGTGTGTCCACCAGCGTGTACGCCGGCAGCGCAGCCGCCGCGTCGTCGTCGTGCGTCGGCTCGGCCGGCGTGCGCTCGGCGACCAGCGGCTGCGGCGCGCAGCCATGGCCGACGGGCCCGTCGGGGTTAGGACGAGCCCGTCCAGTAAGGGCCGCGGCGGCAGCAGGCGCCGCACCGCGTACCGCGCTGCCGTCGGCCGGCATGACCTTGACGTCCAGCAGGAGCCGGGCGTGCAGGGTCAGCGTGTCCTCGGTGGCCAGCGCGCTGTTGCGGCCGACCAGCTCCACTGCATTCGAGTGCGCAGCGGGAGCGGACCGCCTGGCGTGTCAGCGCGGGCATAGGGGAAACGCTGGGAGGCGCGTGGGCCCCGACGGACCATTGCGGAGCGTGAGCGTCTGCGCCTCCGGGTCCACGGCCGTGAGCTCGCCCGCGAGCTTGAACCCGCCGCGGACGAGCACAAACACCCGGCGGCCTGCACCGCGGTCCCAAAAAGAGACTTGGCAGCAGGGCGTGTCAGGCGAACGGCTGGTGACGCGCCCCCGGCTTCCGGCCGGCGCCACCTCGGGACGTACCTGCCAGGCCCGCGGCGCCGTCGTCCTCTGCCGCGGCGGGCGGCCGGTCGTCGCTCGCCATGGCGGCGCCAGTTCCTGCAGGGCAGCCCCGCGAAGATCGGGCGGAACCCCCGTCCTTCCGCCTGCGGCGGACGGCGCGCCTGCTTCCTCCGACGGGGCACGTCCGCCGCCTCCGCGTCGTCCCGCTCAGCGCAGGTCGTCCTGCTACGACCTTCTTGCTTGCCCACCACCACCACCACCACCACCACCACCTCCTCCTCCTCCTCCTCCTCGTCCGCTATGGCCGCTTCCTCCTCCTCCTCCTCCTTCAGCGTCCTTCTCCTCCTCCTCCTCCTCCTCCTCCTCCTCCTCCTCTTCCTCCTCCTCCTGCTCCTCCTCAGCTCCTCCTCCTCCTCCTCTTCGACCCATATGACGTGTTCATACTACATGAATGACATTATTCAGCACAGTGACGTACTTATACTACATGTATGACATCATCATGCGGCCTGTGTTAGGGTTAGGGGTAGAAAGGGATCACCCCATGCGCCCCTCGTTTAGGGTTTGGTCTATGTGTTCATGACGTCAAAGCGATAAAAATGTGATGTCACGGTCAGGCCATTAGGGTTTGGGGTAAGAGCAGATGACGTCATTGCTGGTGCCCCAACAGCGGACGCGGACGACGACGCGGCGGCCGAGGAGGACGCGGACGCGGCGGCTGAGGAGGACGAGGACGCCGAGCAGGAGCACGCGCCGGTGGTGGTGGAAGAGGAGGAGGAGGGCGTGGAGGCGAGGGAAGAAGCGGTACAAGCGCCTTGCCTGGATTGCGGCCGACGCCGCCACGACAACGCCAACGGCACGCCGGGCGCAGCGCGGACGCTCCGCTGCAGCGACGCAGGCGACGCGGGCGGCGCAGGCGACGAGACGGCGGAGGGCGAACGGACGCGACGGAACGACCGTGAGGAGCAGCACAATCCGACGCGGGCACGGACGCCTCGCTGTTTCTAGAGCGCCGAAGCGCGACATCCCAGCCTCACCCAACCATGGCACCCCGTTCCTCCGCGGCCGACGGCCTCACGGCCGAGGCCAGCACCACCAAGCCCGGTACGTTCCCTTGGCACCCCGGACGCCGCCGCGCGCTGCGTTGCCCGCGATGGCTGACTCGGTCCGCCTCCGCTCGACGCGCCGTCCCACCCACCAGCGCCCGCACTGGTGCGGCGCGAGCCGCCGCGCATGAAGACGCCCAAGGAGCGCGAGGAGGAGGAGTACGCGCCGCTGTACGTCTTCCTGACCACCTACTTTGGCTACGCCGTCCTCATCATCTTTGGCCACATCCGCGACTTTTTCGGCAAGCGCTTCCGGCCCGAGAACTACAAGCACCTGCGCGAGCAGAACGTGCGTGCTGCCTCCAGTCCCGGGGGAGTTTGTCTCCGGCTCCTGCTCACGCGCCCGGTTAGCCCCCGCTTGGCGCCCACACCATCGTGTGCTGCTTCGACAGGGCTACGCGCCGCTGTTCAGCGACTTTGACAGCTTTTACACGCGCCGGCTGTACACGCGCATCCGCGACTGCTGGAACCGCCCGATCACGGGCGTGCCCGGCCGCCACATCACCGTGCTCGAGCGCGTGAGCCCCGACTACAACGTGACGTTCAAGCTCACCGGCAACAAGGTCAAGATGCTCAACTTTGCCTCGTACAACTACCTCGGCTTTGCCCAGAGCGAGGGCCCCTGCGCCGACGACGTCGAGCGCTGCATGAAGACGTACGGCGTGGGCCTGTGCTCGAGCCGCATGGACGCCGGCACCACCGCGCTGCACCGCGAGGTGCGCCGCCCGGAGCTGCCAGGGCGTGTGCGGGGTTGGCTTGGTCTGACGGGCGCGAGCTCACGCGGCCGCGCTCGCTGCGCCGCGGCCCGTTTCTTTTTTTTTCTGGGCGCTTGTTTCCGCAGGCCGAGGAGCTCGTCGCGCGGTTCGTGGGCAAGCCCGCGGCCATCATCACGGCCATGGGCTTTGCGACCAACTCGACGACGCTGCCGGCGCTCGTGAGCAAGGGCGACTTGATCATCTCGGACGCGATGAACCACTCGTCGCTCGTGGTCGGCGCCCGCAACTCGGGCGCGAGCATCCGCGTGTTCAAGCACAACGACGCCGAGGACCTGGAGGAGTGCCTGCGCGAGGCCATCTCGCAGGGCCAGCCGCGCACGCACCGCCCGTGGAACAAGATCCTCGTCGTCATCGAGGGCATCTACTCCATGGAGGGCGACATTGCCGACCTGCCGGGCGTCCTGGCCCTCAAGAGCAAGTACAAGGTATGGGCGAGCCGGTGCGTCTTGTCCAGGTGCAGCCGCGGACCTGACAGCGTCTCCGTCCGCGGCGCGTTTGGCGGCATCGCCAGTTCTACCTGTACGTCGACGAGGCGCACTCGATCGGCGCGCTCGGCCCGACCGGCCGGGGCATCTGCGACTACTGGGGCGTGGACCCGGCGCACGTGGACATTCTGATGGGCACCTTCACCAAGTCGTTCGGCGCCGCCGGCGGCTACGTCGCGGGCTCGGTGGTGCGGTCGCGGGAGGGCGCCCGCGGTGGGAGGAACTGTGCGTGGCCTCACGCCGGCGCACGTTCGTTTCGTTTCGGTGCGGCACCGCCGCGCAGGAGCTGGTGGAGCACCTGCGCCGCGCCGCCCACGGCTCGGTGTACGCCGAGACAATGGCGCCACCCGTCTGCCAGCAGATTATCAGCTCGATCCGGATCATCATGGGCGAGGACGGCACCGACGACGGTGCGTGGCGCGCGCGCGCGCGCGCGCGTCGGGGGGTCGCGTGGCGATGCCAAGGCGTGGCGCGGCCGTGGCTGACGGGCGCCCGCGAAGGCAGTTCGGGACCGCGCCGTTCTCCAGGCCAGCGCCGCATCCGGCAGCTCGCCGAGAACAGCCTGTTCCTCCGCACCGAGTATGTGTCCGCCGCTGCAGACCCCCCTGGCGCTACAGGTTGTCGTCGCGGTCCTCACCGCACCTCGTCGCGTTGTCATATTGGCACGTCCCGCAGGCTGAAGAAGATGGGCTTTGTCATCTACGGCGACGACGCCACCCCGATCATTCCGCTGATGCTCTACAACCCGGCCAAGATCCCGTACGAGGGCGCGATCCACCTTGACGCCGCCCCGGCTTGTTGCATAATCTCACCGCGCTCCTCCAATTTCTTTTCTGACCGTTTTCCCACCTCAAACAGGGCGTTCAGCCGCGAGTGCTACAAGCGCGGCCTGGCGGTGGTCGTGGTCGGCTACCCGGCGACGCCCATCATCACCTCGCGCGTGCGCTTCTGCATCTCGGCCGCGCACACGCACGAGGACCTCGTCGACGCGCTGGCCAAGGTGCGCCGGTGGCTCGTAGCAGGCCCCGCCCCGGCGCGCCCGCGCGCTCACCACGCCATCTCGGCTTGGCTTGCCGCCCACAGATCTCGGAGGTGGGCGACATCCTGCAGCTCAAGGTCCGCGCGCACTAAGCCACGAACGCCCAAAATAGCCCCCACCCACCCCACGCGCCTGCCCGCGGCGCCGACCCCGGCACTGTTTGAAAGACGTTTGCAATCTTAAACTGCTAGGCACTGTATGTACCATGGCTGCGCACTAAATCTCGGTTGATTGCTTGGAGGTATCGTACACGTGCGGGTGCTGCAACATCTGCCACCGCCGGGCCCAGCGGCGGGCCAAAAAAAGAGAGAGAGGCGGGATACAACTCTGGCTGCTACTAATGCAGGAAGACCTTGAAGCGGCGGTCGCCGCCGTACAGGCCGCCGTAGATGCCGCCGACGATGCTGAGCGACAGCGCCGTCCACAGGTAGGCGTTGGACAGCTCGAGCGGCGAGCGGTCACGCAGGTGCGCCGAGATGTCGTTGAGCAGGGAAAAGATGGCCCAGCTGCAGCCAAAGCCGCCCAGGAACGCGTACACGCGCTTGACAACGTAGCGGCCCTTGGCCGACAGCCGCCGCGAAATGCTCGGGTAGATCTGCCGCAGCGTGCGGCGCACCGTGGCCTCCTTCTTGGGCGCCGGCGCGTCCGCCGAGAGCGCCTGGAGCTCGACGTCGCGCCCGCCGCTGTCACCCTCCTCCTCCTCCTCCTCGCCGTGGTCGTCGAGGTGCACCACCGCGGACGGCGACACCATCTCGTCGCGGGCGCTGGCGGCGGCGTCGGCCGCCTGCGCGCGCGCGTCCTCGCTGATCTCGCTAAAGGTGAACCAGTACCACATCCACCACACGAGGCGGTACAGGCCGGAGAGGAAGGACGCGATGAAGACGATGAAAAAGTACCAGCCGGTCTGCATCCAGCCGTCGCCGTCGCTGGCCCAGTACGCGGCGCTGAGGTAGCTGAGCGCCGCGGCCGGCGCGAAGACGTGGCCCATGCCGTCGCCGAGCATGAAGAGGCACGACACGGCGAGGCCGAGGCGGTTGCACCACCAGTAGTTGCGGTGCGAGATGGGCTGCGCGCGCACGGCGGCTGTGTCGGCGCGCCGCCGCTCGGCCTCGCGGTCGTACGCGATCTTGACGATGATGAAGAAGCGCAGCAGCGCGACGCCCACCGAGCCGAGCACCCGCAGCCAAAAGTAGGCGTCCGACGTGACCAGCCGCGGCGGCTCGCCGTCCTGCGAGAAGAAGTAGAGCGCGATCGCGCCGATCATGGCGAAGAGCACCCACGGCGCGCCAAAGCCGCCCCAGAAGAGCCACGTCAGGGCGCGCAGCACCACGAGCGCGTCGACCGCCTTTTGCCACCACGGCTCGCGCGACAGCCGCCGCAGCCGCGGCATGGTCGGCGCCGCGGCCGCCGACGCCGCGAGCAGGTCCGCCTCGCTGTCGGCAAAGTGCGCCAGGGGGCCACCGACGCCGCCGCCGTCGTCGCCGCTCGCCGGCGCCGCCAGCACGCCCGCGTCCGCCGCCTCGCTGCCGCCGCCGAGGGCCGGCGCCGTGGCCTCCAGCAGCGGCGTCTTGTCGACCATGGCGGCGGCGTACAGGGTCACCCAGCGCGCGTGCGGCGCTGGGCCGGCGCTAGGAGCGGTTGCCGGTCGCTCACGGCAGCGACCGTTCGACCGGTCGATCCCCGTGCCGCGCGACCCGGAGGCGGCAAAGGACGGGCGGCAGCGGCGGCCGCTGTGTCCGTGGCGCGCCGTGGAGGTTGATGCCGCCGCTACCGCCGCCAGCCGCGCTTACGGGGTCCGTGTCCGCGGTGGTGTGGGCGCCTGCCTACGCGTCCGCGTCCTCGTCCTGCGTCGCGCGCGGTGCCGTGCCGCCAACCGCCTGCCCGCGCACCCCCACCCCACCCGCGTCCAGCGTCCTCCTCGCGCCTGCGTCCTGTGCGTCCGCGGCACCGGTGGCAAAGCGGCGGCGGTGGCGACGGCCGAGTGCGCGTCCTGGGTTGGCGCGGGGCGGCGTGGCGGCGCGGCGCGGCGGCGTGGCGCGTACGGCGGTGGGGCAGGCGACGGTGGGAGGCGCGTACGGCGGTGGGGCAGGCGACGGTG
>Ga0180216_1002697_pt1 | contig 14519 bp, 5 predicted proteins | sample eDN3rd37CBELigMG_FD_128879 | JGI IMG/M metagenome (GOLD analysis project Ga0180216, IMG submission 128879) | Enriched Miracle-Growth compost microbial communities from Emeryville, California, USA - eDNA 3rd pass 37_C BE-Lig MG (version 2)... ... | reverse complement strand
GCGGGCCAAGGTGAATGGGACCGCGACCTGCTGCGGGTGGCCAGCCAAGATCCTGAATTGATCAACAAGCTGAAGGATATTGTGCGTCCCAACGATCTGCTTGAGCCCGTGGGCGATGCCCCTAACGCTCAGCGGATTTGGGCCGCGATGATCGAGCGGCACGACAAGGGCGAAAGCGTCGCCCCAGGCCCCTGGCTGGATGAGCTCGGGGTTAAGTCGGCTTCTGGTGCCGAGGCCGCCTCGGCCCAAGCCTACCTGGAAGGCACTCCGGAAGTAAGCAATCCGGACGAACTGGCCGACAAGATCCGGGCACGCTCCAAGGACATCAACGGCCGCCTGACGCAGTGGGCCGGTTACACCTCGATGATGATGAACATCGGGGCGTTCTTCGGCATCTACGGCTTTGGCATGATGACGCAGCGGATTGGCCGCCGCCCGGCGTTCGCCATCTCCTTCCTCGCAGCCGGCGCCAGCACCGTGCTGGTGTTCGGCTTCCTGGACAGCCTGGGCGACGTGTTCTGGATGATCCCCTTGATGGGCTTCTGCCAACTGTCGCTGTTCGGCGGCTACGCCATCTACTTCCCGGAACTGTTCCCCACGCGGCTGCGCAGCACGGGCACTTCGTTCTGCTACAACGTCGGTCGGTTCGTGGCGGCCAGCGGCCCCTTCACCTTGGGCGTGCTGACCAGCGAAGTGTTCGGGGCCTACCCCGAGCCGATGCGTTACGCGGGCCTCACGATGTGCAGCGTGTTCTTGATCGGGCTTTTGGCTCTGCCTTTCGCCCCCGAAACCAAGGACGAGCCGCTGCCGGAGTAACGCCCGGCCGACGAAGTTTACGACGCGGCAGCCACACGGTTGCCGCATGACTTGCCAAACGAAAGACGCCCGAGGCTTAGCCCCGGGCGTCTTTTTTTTGATGTGTGCGTTTGACCGCGGCAGCCGGCTTAGGTCGGGGCTGGGATTCTGAGCAAGCCCGCGTGAGCCAGTGGCTCGCACCCGACAATGGCGAGGCGTCGTGTCGCCCCCGATAACGGGCCGTCATTGAGTTCCGCGGAACGACGTGCGAGGGCCGCGTACGCGCAACAAGAAACGCCTTCGGAGTGATCCCGAAGGCGTTAGCGTAAGTGATTGCTTTGTAAAAGCTTACTGAAGCGGAGGGCATGGGATTCGAACCCACAACCGGTTTCCCGGCACCTGATTTCGAGTCAGGCCGCTCACCAATTCGCTTACCCTCCAAGGGCTTCGGTCGCTAGCAGGGCCTCGCTTGCGGCGATGCCTGCTGCGCCTTCGCTCTGCTGTAATTTAGCGTCTCCGATCGGTTTGGGCAATCGGCATGACCGGAGGCTTTGCCATCGTACTCCACGGCCACGTATGTCCTTGCAATTTCTGAAGTTGCGGCTGGCAGGAGCAGCCGCGCCCGCGGTGTTCTCCGCCCCTGTCTAGGGACAGAAACGTGCGCTGCCAGGTTCGGCCGCCGGGAGTGATTCTCGCCCGCACTGGCCCGCCTGCCGCAAGAGCCAACTTCTGGCCATCGCGGCGGCTCCCCTAACCAAGAGGGGGCAACCGCCCTGCCCTGCGAGTACCCTGATTTTGAATCAGGCCCTCGCATCCGGCAGCACGACCGGCACGCGGCCAGGCAAAACAAAAAAAGGGCCACCCCTTGGCACTGTGGCCAAGAGGCGGCCCCCTCTTATACGCAGGGCGAGTCGGCGACGGTGGTCGCCGCTACTCGCGTGACTAGCGGTGATACGGCTGCGGGGCGGGCGTGGGCTTCAGCTTCGCCGGCTGACCAGCGGTGTGGGGCACCGGCTTTACGCCGCCCACCACCAAATTCTTGGGCTGCGAGTACGCCGGCATCTGCGGATAGCTCTTGCCGACCCATTCGCCGCACGAGTTGCATGGCTGGTGCTTGCCCGCGGGGATGCTGGCAATGTCGCCCATGTACAGCTCGCCGCAGCCGCCATCGGCACAAGCCGGGGCACAGTGCGACGGTCCGCAAGTGGTCGGGCAGCTTACCTTGCACGGCGGTCCGCACACCGGATCGTTGCAGCAGCAGAACCGCTGCTTCGCGCAGCATAAGAACTGGTGGAAGCAGTAGCAGCCCGTGTTACTGGCCAGCAGTCCAGCCGCCAGCAGCGAGAACAGCAAACGTCGCATGATGGTACCTCGCACGATGGCGCGGGAGATGGCAACGACCCGGGGCTGAGGGCGCTGGCCTTCCCTAGTGGCGCCTCTGGAACAAGGGGGATTTCCGTTGCCCATGCTTATCGGCCGGAGGCGGCCGCAGAATCGAGAGAATCTGGATTTTCTTCCCGAAGGGAGTAAATCGCCTGATCGGCAAAGTCGGCCAAACATGGCAGACTGCATGCCAGCAAGTGCCCGAGCCGATATGCTGGCAGTTGACCGGTAAGCCCCCGGCAACTGGCCCAAGGTGCGATAGCGGGCCAGAATCGAGCGAATTTTCCCGATTCACCTATTCTCTACCACCATTTTGGGCCAATGTAGCGCGCAATCGCGAGCTAGCTTTGGTCAACTACATTTCGACAATCCTTGTCGCCGGCAATCACGCCGCGGTCTGTCACCTATTCGCAACCTGAGGGCGAAGCCATGCCCGGAATCAATCTCAAAGCACTGGTCGGCAAGCTGAACACCACCTGCCGCACGGCGTTGGAGCAGTCCGTCGCCATGTGCATGTCGCGGACCAACTACAACACCGAGATTGAGCACTGGCTGCTGAAGCTGCTGGAAGTCCCCCAGACCGATCTGGACCTGATCTGCCGGCAGTACGGTGTCGACCGGTCGAAGCTCCAGAAGGAGCTCACGCGGGCGTTGGACCGGCTCAAGACCGGCAATGCCCGGCCGCCGGCGCTGTCGCCGGCCGTGGTGGACCTGGCGCGCGACGCCTGGGTGGTGGCCAGCGTGGAGTACGGCGAGTTTCAGACGCGCAGCGGCCACCTGCTGCTGGCGCTTTTGAACAACGACCTGCTGCGCGGCCAGGTGCTGGATTCGTGCCCCGAACTGGGCCGCATCCAGGCGGAATCGCTCAAGGTGGAGATGCGGCGGATCACCGGCATGTCGGTCGAGGCCCAATCGGCGCTCGATGCGGCAGCGGCCGCTGCCCCCGCGGGGGCTGGCGGTCAACCGGGCCAGCCTGGCAAGCCCACCAGCACGCCTGCCCTCGATCAGTACACTATCAACCTGACGGAACGCGCCCGCGAAGGAAAGATTGATCCGGTGCTGGGCCGCGATCGCGAGATCCGTCAGATCATCGACATCCTGACCCGGCGGCGGCAGAACAACCCGATCCTCACCGGTGAGGCGGGCGTCGGTAAGACGGCCGTGGTTGAAGGTTTCGCCCTGCGGGTTGTGGCCGGCGACGTGCCGCCCTCGCTGCGCAATGTTTCGATCCGTTCGCTCGATCTGGGGCTGCTGCAGGCCGGGGCCGGCATGAAAGGCGAGTTCGAGAACCGCCTGAAGAACGTGATCGAAGAAGTGAAGGCTTCGCCCACGCCGATCATCCTGTTCATCGATGAAGCCCACACGCTCATTGGAGCGGGCGGACAAGCCGGCCAAGGCGACGCCGCCAACCTGCTCAAGCCGGCTTTGGCGCGTGGCGAGCTGCGGACCATCGCCGCCACCACCTGGGCGGAATACAAGAAGTACTTTGAACGCGACGCCGCACTGGCTCGGCGGTTCCAGACCGTGAAGGTTGACGAGCCGGATGAAGAAGTCTGCGTGGAGATGGTGCGCGGCCTGGTGCGCACGCTCGAGCGGCATCATCGCGTGCGGATTCTCAACGAAGGCATCGTCGATGCCGTGAAGCTGTCCAACCGTTACATCAGCGGCCGGCAACTGCCCGATAAGGCAGTCAGCCTGCTGGACACCACATGTGCCCGGATCAACCTCAGCCAGACCTCCACGCCGCCGGCGATTGAGGATTGCCAGCGGCGGATCGATCAGCTCCAAACGGCGATCGAGATCCTGGAGCGCGAAGAGCAAGCCGGTGCCGATCATGCCGACGAGCTCAAGGCTCTGGAGCAGCGCAAGCACGACGCCGAGGCTGAACTCAAGCAGCTCACCGAACGCTGGGAGAAGGAAAAGGAGTTGGTCAAGAAGATCAACGACACCTATCACCGGCTTTGCGAAACGCTGGAAGCTCGGGAAAAACAGCAGCGTCAGGACCAGCAGGCGGCTGGCGCCACACCGGCGGAAGGTCAGGCCGATGGCACGCCCGGCGATGCGTCAGCCACCGGCGAGCAGGCTGCCGACGAAGCCGAATCGCCCGATCCCGATCAACTGCGCCTTGAACTGGAAGCGACCGAAGAACAGTTGAAACGCCTGCAAGGCGAGTCGCCACTGGTGCACGTGTGCGTCGATGCGCAAGCCGTGGCGGAGACGGTTTCTGCCTGGACCGGCATCCCACTAGGCCGGATGGTGGCCGACGAGGTTCGCACCGTCCTGCACCTGAAGGAGCGGATGGAAGAAGCGATCATCGGCCAGAGCCATGCCCTGGACGCGATTGCCCAGCGGATTCGGACAGCCCGGGCTGGGCTGGCCGATCCCAAGCAGCCGATCGGCGTGTTTCTGCTCTGTGGTACCAGCGGTGTCGGCAAGACCGAAACCGCTATCACGCTGGCCAACCTGCTCTACGGCGGCGAGCAGAACATGACCACGATCAACATGTCGGAGTTCAAGGAAGAGCATAAGGTGTCGCTGCTGATGGGTTCGCCCCCGGGCTACGTCGGCTATGGCGAAGGCGGCGTGCTGACTGAAGCCGTCCGCCGCAAGCCGTACAGCGTGGTGCTGCTGGACGAGATGGAGAAGGCGCACCCCGGCGTGCAGGACATCTTCTACCAGGTGTTCGATAAGGGCGCAATGAAGGACGGTGAAGGCCGCGACATCAACTTCAAGAACACGGTCATCATCATGACCACCAACGCCGGCACCGACTTCATCAAGAACCTGTGTGCCGATCCGGAGACGATGCCCAGCCCCGAGGCGTTCACCAGGGCGATCTTTCCCGAGCTGCTCAAGACGTTCAAACCGGCGTTCCTGGGCCGCGTGACGCTCGTGCCGTTCTACCCGCTGACCGACGAGGTGATGCGGAAGATCATCCACTTGAAGCTGGACAAGATCGGCCGCCGCGTGAAGGAGCAGTACCGGGCAGGCTTTGAATACACGCCCGAGCTGGTCGAGGCCATCGCCGCTCGCTGCACCGAGGTTGATACCGGTGCCCGCAACGTCGACCACATCCTCACCAAGACGCTGTTGCCGGAGATGTCGTCGGAGTTCCTGGCCCGGCTGGCCGAAGGTCAGCAGATTGGCCACGTGCGGCTGGCGGTCGACGAAAATGGCAATTTCCGCTACGAGATCGAAGCGGCAGTCTCGCTGCGAGGCACCGGCGTGTTGACCGGGCAAGCGGCCAACGGCACGGCACCGACGAGCGGCGAAGCCGAGCAGGACGGCGTGAACGCCCCGGCCGGGAAGCTGGTTGACGCCTAAAATTGGTATTCCACGTCAGTTTTTGAGGGCCGAGCAGCGCAGCGCTGTCTGCCCCCCAAATGTCCGCCTGCGCTAGCAGCCGGCGGGCGGCGGTGACGCACCGGGCCGCTGACTGGGCGCACGTTGGTTGTCCCCAAAATCCCCAGCAACCAGCAAGAAAGACGCCCCGGCACGCCCCGTTTCTGCCGCGGCACGGCACTAGACGCACTGCCCATCATCCGGATAATGGGAGGTGCCTCGGTGTGCTTGCCCAACGGAGTGGTGAGCAACGTGGCGTGTCGAGGCGGTACGATGGCATCGACCACTCTGATTCGCGAGTCCTTCACACAAACGCTAAACGGCACCGAAGCCGAGCGACCGCCCAATCCGCTGCTGGGGCGGTACGAGCAGATCATCGCCGAACGGCGGTTTCATTGGACGGAGCACCACCGGTTTCGCCGGCTGCTTGGCGAAGGTGGCCAGGGCGTGGTGTTTCTCAGCGAGCGGCGCGGTGCCGATAACTTCACTTTGCCGGTGGCAGTGAAGATCTTTTCGCCCGAGCGGTATCCCGACCGCCGCAGCTACGAAGAGGCGATGTCGCGCATCGCCAACATTGCTGCCCGGGTGGCTTTGATCCAGCAGGACAACCTGTTGGACGTGCACAACTTCATCGACCGCGGCGGCGTGCGGCTGATGGAGATGGAGTGGGTCGATGGCTACGACCTGCGCCGCCTGCTCACCAACCAGATGCTCGAACGCGCGCGGCAACGCGTCAGCGATCGGCGGTGGGAATACATCAACAACGTGATCGTGACGGCCGGCCCGGTTCAGCCGCGGCTCAAGCCGGGCATCGCCATTGCGGTGCTGCGCGAATGCCTGGCGGCCTTGGCGGCCTTGCAACGCGAAGGCATCGTGCACGGCGATTTGAAGCCGTCGAACATCATGCTCAAGCGGACGGGCAACGCCAAGGTGATCGACATTGGCTCGGCGTTCGACCTCGACGACGCCCCCATGCGCCGCACCTGCACGCCGCCCTACGCCGCTCCCGAAATTCTCGAAGGCGCCGATAGCTCGCCCCGGGCCGACCTGTGCAGCTTGGGCTACGTGCTGATCGAGATTCTTTCCGGCTCGCCGCCGTTTGCGGGCCTCAACAGTTATCGCGAACTGCTGGAAGCCAAACGGGCTTTGGTCCACCGGTTGCCGGAGGTGCTGCCGGAAGACGTGGTCTGCAACGACCTGTTGATGAACCTCTGCCGGGGCCTGATCGCTCCGGACCCGATGAAGCGGTTCCCCAGTGCCGAGGCCGCCGACCTGCTCAAGGAAGGCGCTGCCAGCTTCCATCGCCAATTGGTCAAAGGCGACCTGGCCAGCGAATACGAAAACGAAATTCGGCTCTGGCTGGAAGAACTCGACTGACTGCCTGGCGCGTGATTGCCCGCCGAGCTAGCAGTACGCGTTCGCGGTTCTTGTGGCACCGCAATGGCGCCGCGATCCGGCCTGCCCGTTGGCATGCCAAATTTGCAGCCGGCCGCGGGGCGACCTATGCTTTCCCGGTGTCACTTATCTTGGCAGTTGCCGCGCTTGCTACCGAAGGCCGGTAGTTGGGCCCCGCATCGGTTGGGGACGCAGGCGACGTTTGCCGAGGTCCAACGATCCAAGCCAATGGTGTCGCGGCTGTGGCAGAAGCTGTCTTATTGGTGCTGGTGATCGGGGTTACGAACCTGGCCCTGGGATTCGCCATCGGCACGTTCTTGATGCGCCAATAATGTCCGAGGGCGCGGCCTTTTGACCGCACCCCCGGCGAGATCTTTCAGGCGGCTGGTATGCCGCATTCGCTATTGCAGCCGGCCGCGGCCGACCAGCGGCCAGATCACTTCCACGCGGCCATTGCGGATGCCGTAGAACTCGTTGTGCAGCACGTTGGTCATGTCGGAGTAACCGGGAATCAGTTCCAGGCGATCGCCGATCTTGAGGCCCCGGGCGGGCTCGTCCAGCTCCAGCTCGCCATGTTCGGCCGATAGCCGCGTGAACCGGGCACTATCTTCGTAGCCGACCACGAACGACGGCTGGTGATCGACAAAGTGCGCCTTGCGGCCCGCGTCGACGATAGCCCGGTTGGGCGTGGGGCGGCTCACCACCGTGACATACAGCTTCAGCGCGTGCTGGAACTCGGTCACGTGGCAGCGGTAGCGGTAGAAGGCGTCCATGAAGATCAGGCCGCCCGCCTGGAGTTCGGTGATGCCCGGGCAACGCATCGTGGTGCTGTACGAGCCGGTGCCGCCTGCCGAGACAATCGGGCAAGGCAGCCCGGCTTCCACGTACTGATCGCGGACCTGCACGAGGATGCCCAGGGCTTCGCGGATTTTCCGCTCCTTCTCTTCCAGGTCGGTGAGCGTCAGCAGGTGGCCTTCGTAGCCCATGATGCCGGCGAGCGTGATGCCGGGTGCGGCATCGACGAGCTTACCCAGTTCGACGGCGTGTTCCGGGGCCACGCCGGCGCGGTGCAGGCCGATATCCACTTCGATGATCGCGCGGACGTTCAAGCCGGCGTCGGACATCGCGCGGCTGATGGGGCCGACCTGATCGGCATGATCGATGGTAACGATCAAGTCGCATTGCCGGGCGACGTTCACCAGGCGGCGCATCTTGGCCGGTCCGGCAATCTGGTTGGCCACGAGAATATCGCGGATGCCGCCCACGGCCATCACCTCGGCCTCGCTGAGCTTGGCGCAGGTCACGCCGATGGCGCCGGCTTCGACGAGCTTCTGGGCGATCTGCGGCGACTTGTGCGCCTTGGAGTGCGGCCGCCACTGCACGCCATGCTCGCGGCATAGGGCAGCCATCTTGGCAATATTCGCTTCAAAGGCATCGAGATCGATGCACAGCGCGGGAGTATCCAGTTCTTCGACCGGGCAGCCGATCTGATGCATAACAGGCCTCGGGAGGAAGAATGACTTGGTGGGCATCGCTAGCCAGCGGCAAGCAGACCCCCAAGAAGATAATCAATCCACCCCCACCGCAACAGCAGCCAGCCGCGAACGGGTATGGAATCTGCTCCCCTGAAAATTCCTGCCCGGGAGCCGCCCTGCCCCGCCTCCGCGTGATTACCGCTACCACCCCCCGGACAAACCGCGGCCGTTGCGGTAGAATCCACCGCAATTCGCCAAACCGCGTGATATTTTCCACATTTTCAGCCCGTTTCCTTCTCTGCCGAGGAGGCCCGCCAGCCATGACTACACCCCGCGATCCCTTCTCCGTCCGCGACACCTTTGACACCGGTAACGGGCGGGCGGGCATTTACCGTCTGAGCAAGCTCGAAGAAGCAGGCCTGGGCCAGATTTCGCTGCTGCCCTACTCGATCCGCGTGCTGCTGGAAGCGGCCGTGCGGAACTGCGACGGTCATATCGTCCGCGAGCAGGACGTGAAGAACCTGGCCCAGTGGCAGGCCGAAGCCCCGGCCAAGGAAGAGATCCCCTTCATGCCCGCCCGCGTGGTGCTGCAAGACTTCACCGGCGTGCCGGCCGTGGTGGACCTGGCCGCCATGCGTAGCGCCATGAAGCGGCTGGGCGGCGATCCCCGCAAGATTAACCCGCTGATTCCCGCCGACCTGGTGATCGACCACTCGGTGCAGGTCGACGCCTTTGGTTCGGCGAACGCCCTGGAGCTGAACGTCGATCTGGAATACAGCCGCAACGCCGAGCGTTATGCGTTCCTGCGGTGGGGCCAGAAAGCCTTTAACAATTTTCGCGTGGTCCCGCCCGCGGTGGGGATCGTCCACCAAGTGAACTTGGAGTTCCTGGCCAAGGGCGTGTTCACCCGCGACGACGGCGCCGGCCCCGTCGCCTTCCCGGATTCGCTGGTCGGTACCGACAGCCACACCACCATGATCAACGGCCTGGGCGTCGTTGGCTGGGGCGTCGGCGGTATCGAGGCCGAGGCGGTCATGCTCGGCCAGCCGCTGTACATGCTGCTGCCTGAAGTGGTGGGCTTCGAGCTCACCGGCAAGTTGCAGCCGGGCGTCACGGCCACCGACCTGGTGCTGACCGTCACTCAGATTCTGCGGCAGCACGGCGTGGTGGGTAAGTTTGTGGAGTTCTTTGGCCCGGGCGTCAGCAGCATGGGCCTGGCCGACCGCGCCACCATCGCCAACATGGCGCCGGAATACGGGGCGACGATTGGCTTCTTCCCCGTGGACGACGAAACCCTGGCCTTCCTCCGCCGCACCGGCCGCACCGAGGACGAGGTGCAACTGGTCGAGCGGTACTACAAGGAACAGGGCATGTTCCGCACCGACGATGCTCCGGTGCCCCGCTTCTCGGCCTGCCTGTCGCTCGACCTGTCGACGGTGGAAAGCAGCCTGGCCGGTCCCAAGCGGCCGCAGGACCGCATCGCCCTCAAGGACATGAAGCAGCAGTTCAAACAGGCGCTGACGGCTCCTGTGGCCAACCGCGGCTTCGCCCTCGATGCGCCGGCTCTCCAGCGCAAGGCCGCCGTGGAGCAGAACGGCTCCAGCACCGAGATCGGGCACGGCACCGTGGTGATTGCGGCCATCACCAGTTGCACCAACACCAGCAACCCCTCGGTGATGCTGGGCGCCGGCCTCTTGGCTCGCAACGCCGTGGCCAAGGGCCTGAAGGTCAAGCCATATGTGAAGACCAGCCTCGCCCCCGGATCGCGCGTGGTGACCGATTACCTCGACCGCGCCGGCCTCACCGAAGCCCTGAACCAGTTGGGCTTCCAGACCGTGGGCTACGGCTGCACCACCTGCATCGGCAACAGCGGCCCGCTGCCCGAACCGGTGGCCAACGCGGTGCAAAAGGGCGACCTGGTGGCGGCGGCCGTGCTGAGCGGCAACCGCAACTTTGAAGGCCGCATCAATCCGCTGGTGAAGGCCAACTACCTGGCCAGCCCTCCGCTGGTGGTGGCGTACGCCTTGGCCGGCACGGTGGACATCGACTTGGTGAACGAGCCGCTGGGCGAAGGCACCGACGGCCCCGTGTATCTCCGCGACATCTGGCCCAGCTCCGAGGAAGTGGCCAAGGTGGTCAACGAGATGGTGCAGCCGGAGATGTTCCGCAACCGGTACGACAACGTCTTTGAGTCCAACGAGCGGTGGAACGCCATCCCGGTTTCCGGCGGCGACCTGTACGAGTGGGACGAAGCCAGCACCTACATCCAGGAGCCTCCGTTCCTGGCCGAAATGACCCGCGAGGTGCCCGAGCTGCGGCCCATCCAGGGTGCCCGCGTGCTGGCCCTCTTGGGCGATTCGGTCACGACCGACCACATTTCGCCGGCCGGCTCGATTGCCAAGAACAGCCCGGCGGGCAAGTACCTCATCGAGCAGGGCGTGGACCCGGTCGACTTCAACAGCTACGGTTCGCGGCGCGGCAACGACCGCGTGATGACCCGCGGCACGTTCGCCAACATCCGCATCCGCAACCAGCTTGCCCCGGGCACCGAGGGCGGCGTCACGCGGCACCTGCCCGATGGCGAGCAGATGTCGATCTACGACGCCGCCATGCGGTACCAGCAGGAAGGCACGCCGCTGGTGGTGTTGGCCGGCGCCGAGTACGGCACCGGTAGCAGCCGCGACTGGGCTGCCAAGGGTACCTACCTGTTGGGAGTGCGGGCGGTGATCGCCGTGAGCTTCGAGCGCATCCACCGCAGCAACCTGATCGGGATGGGCGTGCTGCCGCTGCAGTTCCCGCCTGGCGAAACCTGGCAATCGCTCGGCCTGACCGGCGAGGAGAAGTACGACATCCCTGTCGACCAGATCTCCGAGCCGCGTGGTACGGTGACGGTCACCGCCACGGCCGAGGATGGCACCACCAAGACCTTTGAAGCCGTGGTGCGGATCGACACGCCGGTCGAGCTCGATTACTACCGCAACGGCGGCATCTTGCAGACGGTGCTCCGCAACCTGCTGTAAGCGGCCATTGCGGCGCATAAGACCGCTGAGATTTGATCACCACGCCCTGAACTCCCCCGTTCAGGGCGTGGTCTTTTTATGCGCTCGTTGCGCGGACCTTGGACGCGCAGGAGGTAACGACCCAAGGCGAACCGGTGACGTAACCGGTAAGGTCAACCTGATTTGGCAACTTTGCCAGGTCGCTGCAGTCGCCAATAACCGGCACGGATTTCCGCGGTCAGGCTATTCTCCCTGTCTAACGACGGTCTAGTGTGCGCAGCCTGTGAATTCGTGCTGGGGTTAGATCGATAAAAGCAGATGCGTCTCAGTTGGGGGGCGTGCTAAATGCGCCAACCCAGCCTTTGGTAAGTGGTTCCCGCAATGTTGCTCAGCGGGGAGCCGTGCTGCCAGGAGTTGTGAATGCGACGCTATTGGGCATGGCGTTTATCTCAACCATGCAGCAAGGATTGCTCTGTGACGGAAGCCAGTTCTGGATTACTCGCTGGTCGAAACGATTCTGACCTTCAAACACGACGAGATGCGCTTGCTGATTGGGACTCCCCTGGTCGCAAACCAGTGCGACTGCGAGTTGCTTCCATCGTATTAGCCGTCTGGTCGCTCGTGGCGCTCGCTACGCCGGCGCATAGCCAGACGTATCGCGACTTTGATATTAACGGAGTGAACTTACGCGTCGAGTTTTGGGACCCGACCGACGGCGCCTTTTCCTGGAACATTTATAACGTCTCGCCGACCCATAACTTTGAACAGGACCAGATCGACGCGATCAGCCGCGGCGTCCAGTACTGGGTTGATGTTCTGGGGCCGAACAATACGCCCGGCCGTGACATGGTGTTTCGCATTGTTCGGGACACCTCGATCGGCCCCGACGCCACCCAGCGTAGCGTCTATGCCAACGTGGGCACGTTACGGACGTTCCCCCAGTACGTTTGGGCCGATGGGTTCAGTTCCAGCGGGCCAACGGCCTCCGATGGGCAGAGTCTGGACACGGTCCTGGTACTTGGCAATCTGCCTTGGTCGTCGGACCCCACAGGGCAATTGTATAGCGGGGGCGTTAGCCTCGAAGCTGTCATCATCCACGAGCTAGCGCACGCGCTGGGCTTGATAAACTTCCGGCCAACCTGGGGCAACTCGGGCCTGCTGACCAGCTACGAAGCGCTGCTGGTGGACCAGGATGGCAATCCGGTGGTGGCCGGCACCTCGTTCGGCGCCAATACCGTGATCTACTTCACCGGTGCCAACGCCATGGGGGTCTATGGCGACCGCGTGCTCACCAGCATGGTCAGCGTGGCAAAGAACCACCTGGCGCTCGACCCCTTATTGATAACGCTAGAGGAGTTCCGCAATTACCCGTTTCTCACGGAATTGGAACTGGCCATCATGCAAGACCTGGGGTATGACATCGACCGCTCCAAGTTCTTTGGGCGGTCGTTCTACCAGGACGGCAACATTGGCGATCCGGTCATCGTCAACAACAATGGCTTCAATTCGACGGCCACCTACGGCGTCGGTCTGCATGTTAAGGCCAACCAGCTCAATATCCTCCAGAATGTCGACCTGATCTCTGAAGGTGCGGGCGGCGCGGGCATCCGCATCGATGGCCGCAACAACCTTGTGACCATCGGGCAGAATGTCAACATTGCCGCTAATGGTGACTTCGGCGCGGGCGTGGTCGTCAGCAATGGTACCGGCAACGTGCTCGTACATCGCGGTTCGATCGAGGCCGGCTCCACCACGACCGATCAGGAAGGCACGGGTATTCTGATCGGATTCGGGCCCAACGGCATTTCCTTTGGCCAAAACCGGACGTCGGCGTCCCTCGGCTTCCGGGATTATCTGGTGGACCGGCTGGATATCTCCGGCTCGATTTCCGCCGGCGGCAACGCGATCGTGATCGATTCCACGGCGGCCGTCCGCGAAATCAACATCATGGCCGGCGCGCAAATTACCGGGGACATCGTCAGCAACGCGCTGGTGAATGAGTCACTATCGCTGTATCGCCCTACGATCACCTTTGGCTACCAGGCCGACGCCGACGGCGCTAAGACCACAGCGGCCGATCTCGATTTCAACTTCCAGTACAGCGGCTGGACCAACGGCAGTACCTGGATGGATGCCCTATTCGCGGGCGGTATCAACCATCAAACCGGTACGCAGTTCGACGGCGCAGTCGTCTTCAATAGCGCGCAGATTCTCGACACGGGCCGGGTGACCGTCAACGGCGCGTTCCTGTCGCAGGCAGGGATCGATATCCACGGGGCCATGGGCGGTGCTGGCGGGCAGATCGTCGGCCTGGGCGGCATCCAGATCCAAAGCGGCGGCCGCTTGTCAGGCACGTCGACGATCATTGCGCCCCTGGTGAATAACATGCCGGGCGGCACCATGGCGCCGGGCAACAGCATCGGCACGCTGCCGATCATGGGTAACTATCAATCCAACGGCAACGTCGAGTTTGAAATCTCCCATCTGTCGCTGCCGCAGGATACGGACAGGATCGTTGTTTCGGGCGGTACGGCCACGATCAACAACGCCACCACGTACGCGAATCGCGGTACGTTTGAATTCCTGGGCGAAACCTCGACCGCCGCGGGCGACTACGCGATCGGCCGCCGGTATGCGATTATCGTGACCGACAGCCCGGGCAACCTGGTCGTCGTGCAGCGTCCGAAGGCTGTCGACAACATTGACGGCCGCCGCATCATCTTGCGGTCGAACACCGACATCAACGGTTTCTACACCCCCGGCGCGCAGGTTTACTACGCCTACATCGGGCGCGACGTGCCGTACACCTCGCTGGCGACCTCGCCCAACCAGCAGGCCGTGGCGGCATACCTCGATAGCCTGTTTCAGCTCGACGACGGTTCCGCCCTGGGGAATCAGATTCAGTGGCTCCGCGATACGCTGGACCTGATGCCTGACGAAAACCAAGTGCTGGCCCTGTTCAACACGCTCAGCGGCGAAATCTATGCGTCGGTCAACCCGATGGTGCTGCAGGAACTGTATCGCTCGCAGAACCAGCTCGCCGCTCGCCTCCGCAATGACAATACGCGGCTGGGCATCTGCGACGATGCCGGCGAGCGCGTCACGCTGGGCTGGACCGGTTGGGTGACCG
>Ga0180216_1002696_pt1 | contig 14524 bp, 14 predicted proteins | sample eDN3rd37CBELigMG_FD_128879 | JGI IMG/M metagenome (GOLD analysis project Ga0180216, IMG submission 128879) | Enriched Miracle-Growth compost microbial communities from Emeryville, California, USA - eDNA 3rd pass 37_C BE-Lig MG (version 2)... ... | reverse complement strand
CTGGAGGAAGCCATAAACCTGGTAGGCTATGTATCGCATCAGGAGGTACCGTCGTATCTTCTTGCGGCCGATATGCTCTGGATGACCATCGGGAAGAGGCCTGGGGCAGAAGGTATCTCGACGGGTAAACTGTTCGAATACATGGGCGCACGCAAGCCGATACTCGCCCTTGTGCCGGCGGGTGCGGCGAGCGAGGTGCTCGCTGCATATCCGGCTGCGCGAATCGTTCCTCCCGATGATATGGAGGCTGTTGCGCAGGCGATTGCGACGTTCTATGACCTCTGGCTTTCGGGAACTATGCCCGAAGTGAGCGAGCAGCATGTCCGTCGATATGACCGGCGCGCATTAGCGGGAGAGCTAGCCCTTCTGTTCGACGCTGCTGTCAAACGCCCTGTAGCAGTAGTAACATCGTAGTATTGGAGCATCCACATGGCGAATCAGTCCAGTTCTGTTCCGGAGCAGCAACACTTCGTCTTGCCGAGTGATCTGGCAGTGCTGGACCGTGTCGTTGATATTGCGGATGCATTCGTACGTGCGCATACGAAGGATGAAGATCTCGCCTACCGGGTTGTTCTCTTGACCACGGAAGCCGTGACCAATGCCATCGAGCACGGTAACCAGCTTGACCCTGAAAAATCGTTCATTCTTGATTTCAACGCCGGTGATGGCTATTTGGAGGTTTCCGTACAGGATGAAGGTTCCGGGTTCAACCCCGAAATGCGTCAGAACCCTCTTGATGAAGCCAATCTACTTGAAGAAGGCGGACGAGGTATTTTCCTGATCGAATCTCTGGCGGATGAGTTCTTCTACGAACTGGGCGGCCGCAAAGTCCGCATGGTCTTTCGTCTCAGAACATCGTAGGCGAGTCGTGTCTCGCCTGCGAGGTGGCAGCCTGCTACTTCGTTCCGGACTTCTCCTGCTTCTGGTGGCGGCTACGGTCTGCATGGCCGCTTTTGCCAATCAACTGTCTCTCCGCTACGCCTTTGTGATTTCCTCCTTCGTAGCCGGGGGACTGGTGTTTGCGCTCGGGAGGATTGGTGGATTCAGCCTGCGCTTCGTACTCACGCTCGCGGTCGTGCTCAGACTCCTTGTCGCATGGCTTCCGCCCACGCTTTCGGATGACGCTTATCGGTACATATGGGATGGCCGGCTTCAGGTTGAGGGCATAAACCCCTATAACTACGTTCCGTCAGACCCGGCCCTGGATTCGCACGGCGACCCCGATTTACTCTCGCGGCTGAATTCGCCAGAGTTCTACTCCGTCTATCCTCCTGTTTCGCAGTTCATCTTCGCACTGGGGGCACTGGCGGGGGGCGAAGATTGGCTCAGCACGTTCTATACGATCAAACTGCTCCTGATTGCGACGGAGCTCGCCGGACTTTTTCTTCTTGCCAGACTGGCAGAACCGCGCATGTTGATCCTGTATGCGTGGAATCCGCTCGTTATCATGGAAACGGCGGGGCAGGCGCATACGGAATCAGCCGTCATTCTCTTCCTCGTAGCTTGCCTCTGGTTTGCGTGGCGTGGGAGTGGACACTGGGCGGGGGTAGCACTTGCACTAGCAGGTTGGGTGAAGCTCTATCCGTTTGTGCTTTTCCCGTTCTTGTGGAGGCGATTCGGCTGGTCTGCCGTATGGCCGGGTGTCATAGCGGCCATCCTGGTAGCCGCTCCTTATGCGAGCCCGGTGGCCCTTCCCCATGTAGCGGAGTCGCTCGACCTTTACGTGCGATACTTCGAGTTTAACGCAGGGCCTTACTATGCCTTGAAGGAATCATGGCGATTCTTGACGGGCGTGGACGTGAGTAAGACACTAGGGCCAGCGTTTCGCCTGATATTTCTGGCCCTACTTCCGTTCCTCTACGTCCTGGATGCCCGGCTCAAATGGCCATTAGAAAGGGCGTTTACGTGGGCGTTGGGCGCGTTCTTTTTGCTTGCGACGACCGTGCATCCGTGGTATATCCTGGGTCTGCTCGCAATCGCAACGGTCGCCTCCAGACCATCCTGGCACTGGCTGTGGCTTGGCCTGTGTTCGATGGGCACGTATCTCTTTTATGGCGGCGGCCCCTATTGGTCATTTGTCATAGCAGGGTGGGGGGGATGGCTCGTTCTGGTCGTCCTCTTTCGCCAGGACGAATGGCTTCAGATCCTGCAGCGGTTTCGTGCCAGCCAGAAATACAGGCGAATCAGCCCGTATCTACCCGAAAGCTCAAATCAGATCCGTGTGCTCGATCTCGGGGCGGGGGAGGGCTACCTGGGCGAGCACATCAGGGATCGAACGGGTGCCGAGGTATGGCTGGCAGATGTGCTGCCAATGAACAGGACGCAACTCCCCAGCACGCTCTATGATGGTCGCAAACTGCCTTTTGCTGATGATGCATTCGATGTCGTGGTCCTGTACTTCGTGCTCCATCACTGCGAAGACCAGCACGCCGTTCTCCGAGAAGCGGTACGGACTTGTCGTGGGCGTGTGATCATCGTGGAGTCCGTTTACGAAACGAGCCGCGATCTGCGGGTTCTGACCTTTCTCGACACCCTGGCTAATCGGTGGCGTTCCGGCGGTCGGATGCGGAGCCAGGAGGAACACCTTCTATTCCGGACAGACGCCGAATGGAGAAGGATCTTTCGGGATATGAGGATCTCACTCAGAAAACACGCGACCTGGGGTCGTTTCGTTCATAAACAAGTCCTTTATGTCCTCGAAAAGAGTTCCGTTATTGACGAATAGGTCAACCGTTATTGGCACTTGGAGAGTCCGTTATTGCATACCAAATACAAATCTGTAGCACAGGTTTACATTGCAGACGCAGTGTTACTCCACAAAAAAGGCTAACCCGAGAGCCCGTTTTCTCTCGGGTTAGCCTGTGATCAAGCGCGTGCTGCGCGGGGCAGATCAGGAGAACAGACTTGCCGTATTCGATTAATCCAGTGGTACGAACGCGAGTCCGTTATTCGGATTCATCGGGATCACCAGCTGGTTTGCACCGGCATCGTAACACATCGAAGCAGCACTGGGAATGTTGTGGGCGATCAGTTCGGCGGGCTGGTTGGGTCGAATGCGGGAGACACCTCCAAACCTTACGCTGCTCACGTATTTCGTCCCGTCTGGCATGATCACGAGCCCGTCGTTACCCGCCTGCGCAGCGTTCTCGGTCTTTATCAGCTCGCCGGTTGGCGAGAACGTAAGCACTTCGTCGTTGCCGATGTTCACGACGACGATGTTGCCCTCCGGATCAAAGGCGATGCCGTTGGGCTGAAAAAGCGGGGCGCCCTGTACGAATATCGACGCCGTACCGTCCGGGGTGATTTTCCAGACCTGCCATGAGTCAGGGTTCGGGTTGTCTCCAAAATCGCCCGTTTGCGTGGCGTAGATCGTGCCGTCGTCAGTGACCTCGATGTCGTTAAGCCAGGCGCTTCCTTCTACGCGGATTTCGCCGGCCGGGGCGCCAGTCCGCATATCAAACCAGCGAATGACGGCCACACTTGGGTCGTTCGCGTTTGTGCCGCCGTCTCGATCGGCAACGTACAGCTTGCCATTTACGATGTCACTCCCGAAAGGCTCGTTCAGTACGAGGCGTGGCGTCAGGTTGGCCCGATCGGCCGGGTTCTGTACGCCGATCCAGCGCGCCGTGTGCACCGAACCATCGTGGTTAATGAACGAAACCCAGGCATCGTTGACGCGCACATTCTGCGGAACACCGCGGTTCGGCACTACGATGACGTCACGCTCTGCGTCATACGAACAACTCTCTGCCGAGTAGATGGCACCGTAGACTTTCACATTCGGGGACATCGCCTCGAAGGCTTCATCGGCAGACGGATTGACAGGCAGACCGAGGGGATTTCCCACGAAGAAAGGCTGTGTCTCTTGCGTTTGCTGTGCGAGAACCGGGTAGGCGGTGAGGCCGGTGACCAGCGCGACTGCGCTGGCGAGGAACGTGACGTGTTTCATGTGCGCTTTTCTCGATGACGGTTACGAAGGGTTAGCTGCAGAAAAAATCGATGAGGCGATGCGCCAGGTCCGGGGAGTTAGCGTCCATCCACACGTACTCCGGGAAGCGTCGAAACCACGTAAGCTGCCGCTTCGCATAGCGCCTGGAATTGCGTTTGAGGAGCCGGACCATCTCGTCGTAATTGATCTCCCCGCGCAAGAAACGGATGGGTTCCTGGTAGCCGATGGTTTGCAGAGCGTTGAGACCCGGATCTGCGCCGCGCTCCAGAAGCCCTCGCACCTCATCCAGGAGTCCGTCTGCCAGCATCTCATCGACTCGCTGCTCGATCCTGCGGTACAATTCCTCTCGATCCCGGTACAGCACGACGGTTCTGAACGAAAACGGCCGTGGTTTTTTGGTCTCGTGGTAGCTCGATATAGGTTGGCCTGTACCGTAGTAGACTTCGAGAGCACGCACGAGCCGCTGTGTTTTCGTGGGATCCATCGTGGCGGCTGCCGCCGGATCGATCGTCTGCAATTCCCGGTACAGCCGCTCAGCGCCTTCATGGCGCAAGCGCTGTTCTACCTGTTCGCGTACAGTTGGCTCGACCGGAGGAATATCGGCAAGCCCGTGCAGGAGCGCCTGCAAATAGAGTGTTGAACCTCCGACGACGAGCGGAACTCGGCCGCGGCGCATGATGTCGCGCATGCGGACCTCCGCTTCTTCAGCAAAGATCCCCGCCGAAAATGGTTCTCCAAGACTGCGCTCGTTGATGAAATGATGCGGGATACGCGCCAGTTCTTTCGCGCCGGGCTTGGCCGTACCGATGGTGAGTTCCCGGAAAACCTGACGACTATCCGCCGATAGGATCTCGGCATCAATGTGCTCCGCCAGATCCAGACTCAATGCCGTCTTGCCCACGCCGGTCGGGCCGGTAAGGACCGGAATAGCCCGCAGGCGTGTTGCGCATTCCTCCGAAGATATCCGAGTCACGTTGAGCGCGGGAAATCCGGCAAGAGCGTCAGTACGTGGGCACGTTCGGATCGATCTCCTTGCTCCATGCTAGAATACCGCCTTTCAGGTTGCGCGCCTTCGTGAAGCCCTGGGATCGCAGAAATTCGACAGCCTGCCCGGAGCGGGCACCGGAGCGGCAGTAGACGACGATCTCCTGATCTTTATACGGCTCGAGCTCCTCGAGCCGCTCGGGAAGTTCCTGAAGCGGAATCAGCTTGCCGTTAAGGTTTGCAATGTCGTACTCATCCGGACGGCGGACGTCAAGAACGAACGGCTTGTCTCCCTTGTCCAATCGCGATTTGTACTCCTGTACCGTGATCTCTGGATCGTAGGTATCGTTTGCCATGGTCGGAGAGGGTTTGGAATCAATGCCTGGAGAGAGGTATGCCGCCTTGAGCGGGAAAGATACGCGTCTTCTGATGGGTAAACCAGAGGCGTAGTACCTCAGGTTCTACTAGATCCAGTCAGTATGTGATACACCGTATGCCGGGAAGGGCGTATTACATCAACGTCACAGTGCCGGTCCAAACTGGCAACCCCTTTCTGCATACCAGTGACGTATACCCCGTGGAGTGACTCCTGCACCATGCTGTGGAGTAGGGGACCTTCCACTATCCCTCCCTATGTGGGCTACTCTAGAGGAAGGAATATGGACATAATTAGTAGAGAAGAGCTGAAAGAACTGGCTGAGACACGTGGGCTAATCTGTGTTTCGCTGTACTTGCCTACGAATCGATTCGAATCGGAGCATACGCAGAATCCGATTCGCATGAAGAACCTTATTCGCGAACTGCGCCGTCAGTTGAATGAGGCAGACGTAAGCGAGCAAGTTGCGGATACGATTCTCCAGCCGGCGATTGATCTTCTCGCGAACGAATCGTTCTGGCGAAACACGAGTGATGGGCTTGCGGGCTTCCTGACGGAGAAGTCGGCCCGTTTTTATCGCTTGCCTGTGCAGTTCGAGGAGCTAGCGCTCGTCAACGAAAGATTCCATCTGACCCAGCTATTTCCGCTCATCGCCGCTCACCAGATATTCTACTTGCTGGCACTGAGTCAGCACAACGTGCGGCTCTTTCAGTGTACGCCGTATACGATCAGCGAAGTACACGCGCCAGGTATCCCGAAGAGCATACAGGAGGCCCTCTGGGCGGATGATCTAGAGCCGAATCGCACGCTCATCGACTCCGGCGGACCAGGACGCTGGGCACGTGATCACTCTGGACGGGCCGGAGGCGGCATCGTTCCTGAATCCGTTCATGGTACACATGGCTCGACACCGGCCGACGTCATTCGGCAGCCCCATGATGATCTCCTGCGATATTTCCAGCAAATTGACCACGGCTTGATGGACGCCATCGGTGAGGAAAAAGCACCGCTCATCCTGGCCTGTGTCGAGTACTATGTACCTATCTACAAAGAGGTCAACAGCTACAAGAACCTCGTAACGGAACCGTACATCAGCGGGAGCCCTGAGCATACCGATGCGAAGCAACTCCACGAAAAGGCATGGGAGCTGGTAGAACCCATACTCCAGAAAGAGCGCATGGACGACATGGCTCGTTTCTCGCAGGTGTTCAACAAAGATCGGGGTCTTGCATCGGCTGACCTGAAGGAAGTGCTTCCCGCCGCGGTGTTCAGCCGCGTCGATACACTCTTCGTTCCGGTCGGGCAGCACGCCTGGGGACGTTACGATCCGGATAACAATGCCGTCGAACTCCATTCGGAGCACAAGACAGGCGATGAAGACCTGCTGGACCTTGCTGCAGTATATACCTACCTGAACGGCGGTACGGTGCACGCCGTCGAAGAAACCAACATGCCCGTCAAAAGCACCGTAGCCGCTATGTTCCGCTTTCCTGCGGAAAACATGGCGGCTACAGAGCGATCATGATGGACAGGGCAACGATGCGAGATCGCATAGTGGGCGGCGCTCAACGAGGCACCGCCCACTATGCATTTAAAAGGAGATGTGGTCGGCAGCGGAATCTCTGAGCTTGTCGCGCTGGTGGACGTAGCGCATGGTCGTCGAGAGATCTTTGTGTCGGGCGTGGATCTGAACCTGCTGCAATGTCGCACCGCCTTCTATGGCGAGCGTGCAGCCCGTGTGCCGGAGCGTATGCGCTCGTATGGGAGCACTTGGCCGGGTCGACTCCGTCCCGAATAGCTCAGCCCGCTCGGCCAGACGCCGGACGACGCGATAGATGCCGTCAGCCGCGAGTTGGTCACCGAGGTTGCGGTTCGACAGCGACCGGAAAAGGGGGCCGCGGGAGAAATCCCAGCCGTACCGGGCGGCATAATAGCTCTTCATTTCCTCGATGGCATCGACCGCTCGGCTGTGGAGTTTGACCCACTGATCCTCGCCGCCTTTGGTGCGTGGCAGATCGAGTACCCAGAAGGCGCCGACGGGACGGATGTGGTCTACCATGATCGATGCGGCCTCGCTACGGCGCAGACACCCGTGGATCATAGTCAGGATGAGTGCTTTGTCGCGAAGCGCCGTATCGGGCGGCTCGGCGTCTGATTCGGCGTCGCTGCGTGATTTTCTGCCTCTGAGTGTAGGTACCGGCAGCGATGCAGCCTGTACCAGACGGCGGGCCTGATCCTTCGTGAGGACGATGATCGGAGCATCCTGCGTCTTTGCCTTCGGTATGCGGCGAACGACTTCGCGTGCGGCCGGATTTACCGTGAGTGCCTGCAGGTTTACCAGTAATGCGAACAGGCCGCGCACCGATGCCAGCCGGCGGCGGCGGCTGGAACTCGCGAGACCGCGCGCTTCGAGATCGCCCAGATAACGATTGACGTCTACGAACGTAATGGATCGGACCAGATCCAGTGTGACTGGACCGACTTCTGGTGGCGTAACCCCGGTGACGAACGCGAAGAAGTCTTCGAGATCCTGACGGTATGCGAGGCGCGTGTTCTCCCGGTCGAACCGCTGGAGAAAGAGCTCGATGAGATCTTGCTCGATTACATCACGCGGCATGATAGCGCTGGCATCCGTCGTAACAAGCGGCGCTGGCGCGAGAGGCCGGTCATTCATGTGGGAATCTTTTGTTGTATACACTGGTATTCCGCATAATCGGTATTATTGGGAATAGAATGTAGAGGCCAAAATTGTGTTTTGCAAGGCCGAAAGCTTCTGGCCATGCGTTGAGCCTGTGGTCTTCAATGTCCGGGCATGCTCTAATAGATGTTCCAGCCCTGTTTTCATACACTTTCCCAACGCTGGCGAACGCAATGCCCGATAATCACTCGTACTCTGTACCAGAGTATCTGTGTGCCACGAGACACATTCGTGCACCTCTCGTGATTGTGTGCATGCGGAAATAACCGATAAACCTGTCCGTTTTGCTTTCATGTTGCCGTCTCGCGACGTTTCGCCTTCCGAATCCACGCCAAACATTCTTGCAGCCGGAGCCCTGTATGCAGGCCTCGAGCGCGGGCTTACGGCCGACATACTGGCCGCGCGTGCGCTGGCCTGTACGGCGCAGACGGTCTGCACGGCCATTGTCGCGGCGGGTCGCGGTCGCGTGACGGATGTCGTCGAGGTTCCTGCGGATACGGTTGATGCGCAACTGGAGCACATCTTCGGCACAAACGCTATCCATGCGGCGAAAATCGGCATAGCAGGAACGGCCGATGCAGCTAAGGCGCTCTTCAAGCGCATGGATCAGCACCTTCGTGGGCCCCTTCTGCTCGACATTACGATCAGTGGGCCTAGTGGCGAAGATATCGCCGACGCTCGTGTGATCGATGTCTTGAAGGAAAACATCGGCCACCCCGATCTCGTCACCATTCGGCGGATAGATGCGGAACTGCTAGTTGGTATGGAGATCAGGTCCCTGGACGACGCTCAGGTTGCTATTCAACGCATGCACAGGCTGGGCGCCGGTCGCATGTTGATCCGCGCCGGACACCTGCCTGCACGTTTCTTCGAGACGGAAAATGGTAAGGATAACTATGCCGTAGATCTGTACTACGATGGAGATGAATTTATCCTTTTCGAAGCACCGTATGTAGACAGGAATACGCTGCACGGTGCATCGAGCGCCCTGTCGATGGCTATCCTGAAAAATCTGGCATTAAAAAAAGATCATGCCTCAGCTATCCAGGCTGCAAAGCGTTATGTGTCAGAGGCCGTTCGGCACAGTAATTTTAACACAGATTCTTCGGTCCTTAACTTTTTTTGGAAACAATCAGCAGGGACCGGTACTTAACAAAGCTGCCTTTCCCTTGTGTGGATGCGTGGCAAGCAGAGTTGAGTTTCCTTCATCTCGTATACTTGTCTCACGACAATGAATACTACCGCGGCTACACGAACACCGATGCCTACCGATAGAACAAAAGCCACTATTTACGACGTAGCGGAGAGGGCTGGTGTTGCCATCTCCACCGTCTCTCGTGTGCTGAATGATTCGAACGATGTTTCCGATCAGACACGTGAGCGTGTCCTCAAAGCCATCGAGGAACTGCAGTTCCGTCCGGATCGGACGGCCAAGACGCTGGCCAAGAAGCATACACGCTCTCTTGCCATCGCCATCCCAACCTTCACGACGCCCTTCCACAACGAACTGTTAAAGGGTGTCCGCATGTGTCTGCGCCAGTACGACGTGGACCTGCTCCTGTGCGACCTCGGCTCCACAGCGCCGCAGAAGACACTGATGAACTTTCTGAAGCGAGGCACGGTCGATGGATTGTTGCTGGCCGGACTGCCGGTTGATGAGAAGATTGCTCAGGAGCTGAAAGCCCTGCACGCCCCGGTCGTTCTCATTGGATATCACTGGCCGGAATTTGATTCCTATTACTGGGACGATGCAGCTGGTGCTCGCGCCGCGGTGAGTCACCTCATCAAGAGAGGTCACCGGCGTATCGGCATGATTACGACGAACAGCCACAGCGTCCTCCAGGATCAGCGCGTCCAGGGCTATCGCGAAGCGCTCGAAGCGGCAGGTCTGCCGTTCGAACCGGAATTGATATCGACCGGCGAGACGCAGAAACATGCCGGATTTAGCGAAGAGGCAGGCTATGAGGCCATGCAGCGCCTGCTCGCTCTCGAGCATCCGCCGCGTGCCGTCTTTGCTAGCAGCGACGTGCAGGCCATCGGAGCCATGAAAGCCGTCCGTGACGCGGGTAAATCGGTACCTACGGATGTGGCGATCGTCGGATACGACGATATCAAGACAAGTCACTACATTGGCCTGACAAGCATCGACCAGGGCATGCATGAGGTCGGTGAGGAAGCCACCGAAATGCTGATCCAGCGTATGCAGGGCAATACGACGGCGCCGATCGTGGATAAGAAGATCATGCCCAAGCTCGTCATCCGCGACTCAAGCCGTGGCACGCGGGACGCGTAAACGTCGTACCCACCTTTCAGCACGCCGGCATCCCTCAATCCGTTTCTGTACCGCATGGAAGACGCCATTATTGAGCGCCAGTTGGACCATTGTCTGAGCCAGACTCACTTCCCGGAGTACGGTGTCAAATACCAGGGTAAGGTACGGGATACATACCGTCGCGACGATCAACTCATCCTGGTCACTACGGATAGGATCTCCGCTTTCGATCACATCCTGCGTCAGCCTATTCCGTTCAAAGGACAGGTACTGAATCAACTCGCGGCGTATTTCTTCGAGCACACGGGAGATATCGTTCCGAATCATATCATCTCGGTGCCGGACCCGAACGTCACGATCGCGGTCCATTGCACGCCCATTCCAGTCGAGTTCGTCGTGCGCGGGTATCTGGCGGGTCACGCATGGCGCGAATACAACGCTGGCAAGCGAGTGCTATGTGGCAAGGAGCTTCCCGACGGGTTGCGGCAAAACAGCCGTCTGCCGGAGCCGATCCTCACACCGGCGACGAAAGCCGCCGAGGGGCACGACGAGGATACGACGCGAGACGAGATCATCAGCCGGGGTATTCTGGATGCAGACAGTTTCGATCGGCTGGAACAGACGGCGCTTGCCCTCTTCCGGCGTGGCACGGAAATGGCCCGAGAGCGGGGCCTGATCCTCGTGGACACGAAGTACGAGTTTGGTCGGAGTGTGGATGGCTCCTTCGTACTCATCGATGAAGTCCATACGCCGGACAGCTCCCGCTACTTCTATGCTGACACCTACGAGGAGCTACTCCAGGCTGACAAGCCCCAGCGCCAGCTGTCGAAAGAGTTCGTTCGCGAGTGGCTGATGGCGCATGGCTTCCAGGGTAAGGAAAACCAGATCCTCCCTGACCTCCCGGACGATTTCCGGGTTCAGGTTTCCCGCCGTTATATCGAGCTGTTCGAGACGGTTACCGGACGCCCGTTCGTTCCGAATACGCACCCGAACCCGGAAGCCCGTATCCGGGAGGCGCTCGAACAGGTGTTCGCGTAAGATCCGGCCCGGAATAACCGGAGACTTACGTCACCACGTAAGTCTCCGGCCTCCGGTCGTTGAGCAGGTGGTTGTGCGGAGTGATCTGCCGGTCGCGTGCGTGCGCTGGATCGATCTCCACGACGCCGAGCAGGGTCTCCTCCCGGCCGGCTTTCAGTAACACGTCGCCCTCGGGGTTGCAGATCACGCTCTGGCCAATGAAGGTGAGCGTCTCCCCGTCCTTCGTTTCCGCCCCGTACCGGTTCGCCGTGGCCGTAAATACGTGATTCTCCAGCGCACGCACCGGCATGGAACTCGGACAACTCTTGCGAACCAGGTTGGATGGATGTGCGATGATGTCGGCGTGCTGCATAGCCAGGCTGCGTGCCGCCTCCGGGAAATACCAGTCAAAACAGATCATCACCCCGAGTCGATACGGTGTTCCCGCACGATCCGTCAGGTCGAAACACCTGAATCCGAGGTTACCCCGTTCGAAGAACAGCTTCTCCTGATAAAAAAGGTGGACCTTCCGGTAGACGCCCTCAACCCCTGAGGGACTCACCACGACCGCCGAGTTGTAAAAGACGTCCCCATCGACCTCGGGCAGCCCCGCCACGAAGCTCGTTCCCATTTCCCGGGCCCATTGCTCCAGTCTGCGCGTCGTCTCCCCGTCCGGGACGGGCTCGGCCATCAGTGCCAGATCGTCTTTATTTCGAAAGAAATAGCCACTGGCAAATAACTCGGGAAGCACGATCAGATCCGCATCACAACCCTGAAGGAGCGCCTCGACCGTGGCAAGGTTTTCATGCTTCTTCAGGTATGCAGGTGAGTATTGAAGTATGCCGAGTTTCATTTGCAATAACGGACAAATGGCAGCGCCGTGATTACAACCGGCCCAGTACATCGACCCATTCTCCTGAACCGTCCGTATAGGTTTCGTACTTCCAGATCGGCACGTCTTGCTTCAGTGCATCGATGAGGAACCGGCATGCTGCAAACGCATCCGCACGATGCGGTGTTGCCACTCCGATGACGACACTGGCCTGCGCGACGGGTACCGTGCCCACACGGTGAAACATGCAGACCTTTATAACGGGCCATTGCGCCTGCGCCTCATGCGCGAGTCGCTCCATCTCCCGTATGGCCATCTCCTGGTAGCTCTCGTAGGAAAGTTCAGCCGTCTCTCGTCCGTTCGTCCATTGTCGTGTCGTACCGATGAACACGTCGATCCCACCGGCCTCGGGAGTATGGAGAAAGGAAATGGCCGCGCCCGTATCCAGCACGTCTTCGGAGATCACGAGCCACATCGAATCCGTTCTTCGCTCGAGCATACGTCCTCCAGAAAGGGTTGGCCACAAGGGTGTTAGCCTCCACTCACAGGCGTGATGAGGGCGACTTCATCCCCGTCGTGCAAGAGGCAATCTTCTGTTACATACTCGCAATTGACGGCAACGCGCGCCACAGGTCGGAATGCCTGCACCGCCGGATAGCTCCGGCAAAGATGCGTCCACAAGTCCTCGACGGTAGCAGACGAAGGCAGCGAGACATGTAAGCACCCCGTTCCCACCTTCTCCTTCAAAGCGCTGAATAAGAGCAGTCGAATTTCGACCATTAGCGGAATCGTATCGAGCGAATGGGGTCGATGCGTGAAGCCACGCGTGCTGGAATATAGGACGCCAGTACACAGAGCAGCAGGGCCACCGCGGCGACGATGACAAAGTCCCATCCGTTGAGTGCAATGGGTGCCGTATCCATGTAATAGGCTTCTGCCGGCAAGGGAATGACCTCATAACGCTCCTGAATCAAGGCCAGCACAAGCGCAATGACCTCTCCGATGACGGTGCCCGCAATGCCGATGAGCAGCCCGAGCCAGAGGAACAGCCGCCGAAGCGCGCGTGGCGAGGCCCCCATGCTTTCTAGTACGCCAATCTCTCTCGTCTTCTCCAGGATAATCATGAGCAGCGTACCAACGATGTTGAAAGCCGCCACGATCGTGAGCGCGCTGATGACGAGTGGGATGATGTTCTCCTGGAGGTTCACCCAGGCGAAGATACCGCGCCACACCTCATACACGGAGCGGGCCATGATCGGAAATCCCAGTGAGTCCTCCACGGCACGGGCGAATTCGGTCGCTTCCCTTTTGTTTTCGATCAACACATCGAATCGCGTCACCTCATTGCTCGAGTAATCGAGCAGCTCGCGTGCGCCTTCAATACCGGTGAATACGTACAATTCATCGAAGTCCTGAAGCGAGGTTTCGTAAATCCCCCCCACTCGGAATTGGGCCACGCGCGGCCTCCCTCCTGCCCCGATCGATCCATCTTCACCGGCACGTTCCGAACGCACGGAATAAGCCGTTACGAGATCGCCGGGCTTTACCCCGAGTGACGTTGCAAGGCCCTCCCCGATGACGACGCGTAAACGGCCGGACGAATCGGGCGTGAAATCCGCCGTACCGGACGTCAGATTGGATTGGAGGTACTCCGGCAGGATGTCCGTACCCCACAGCACGACACCATCGATCTCCGCCGCAGACTTGCGGAGAAGCACGAAGTCCTGCACCACCGGCGAAACCGAAACGACCCCCGGAAAGTGCCTCAACGTCTGGGAGAGGTCGGCTGCGTCGTCGAGCGGCGCATCACGGAAACTTTCTACCTGAACGTGGGCGCCGAACCCGATGATCTTCTCTTCGATTTCCTGGCTGAACCCGCGTACGATCGAAAGGGAAAGAAGCAGTGCGGCCACACCGAGCGCTACCCCGCCTGTCGCCGCGTAGGTGATAAATCGAAGAAATCCCCGCCCTTCTGCATGGCCGTGGGCACCTCGCAGGTACCGTAATGCCATATACTGCTCAAATCGCATGCTCCTGATCTCTATGCTGGCCTGACCGTCGCATAGCGAGGCACAGGGCTGTGATCGCTGTAGACATTCGAAAAACAACAGCCGGTTTCAGCGGTACATACTACGTTGACTGCCCGCTCACCATTCATGGCCCCTGAAGGGCGCTCTCTCACCAGATGAACAATACGATCAATCGCGTCCCACCTCCAACTAACGAGCCCGTTCTTTCCTACCGCCCCGGTAGCGCCGAACGCGCGCGGCTTAAAGCTCGACTTGAAGAACTTAAGCGCGAAATAGTAGAGATTCCCGCTTTCATCGGCGGACGTGAAATCTATACGGGAAAAACGGAATCCGTCCACGCACCGCACGAGCGCGCCCGAAAACTGG
>Ga0180216_1002695_pt1 | contig 14524 bp, 9 predicted proteins | sample eDN3rd37CBELigMG_FD_128879 | JGI IMG/M metagenome (GOLD analysis project Ga0180216, IMG submission 128879) | Enriched Miracle-Growth compost microbial communities from Emeryville, California, USA - eDNA 3rd pass 37_C BE-Lig MG (version 2)... ... | reverse complement strand
GCCGAACCGATCCCACCGCTCGGACTAACCAGTGGCGACGCCGGATCTTCCGGCGTGAGGGTGTATTTCAGTAGGAGTTTTCGTAATGCGTACTGTTTCCGGGGGGAATGGGTCTAAGAAGCGCCTGATTGCCGGCGCTAGCGCCATCGCTCTCGCAGCGGCGCTGAGCATGGCAGCGCCCGGCGGCGCAACGGCCGCAACATGCGTCACGAGCGTCGATGCGGTGACAGGCAGTGCCGTCGACACCATTAATGGAATCACGGTGCAAACGAGCGCCACCGATCTTGGTCCATCACTCAACGACATACCAGTGCTCGGTCCGTTTTTAACTGGCATCGGCGCTCCCAACTTTACGCTCGTTACCGAAGATCCCCATACGCATGACGTAACGATCCCGGACCTGACCACAAACGGCCATACGCACACCGTCGGATCGAGCAATTCGGGCGCGGGTGACGGCGGTGTAGGGACGAATACGGCTTGCGGACAGAACGCGCAGGCCACGGGCGGTCAGTTCTCCAGCGCCTATGGCGCAAATTCCCAAGCATCTGGTTTTGAATCAACCGCGCTGGGCGGTGCGGCGACGGCTACTGCGCAGTGGACAACGGCTGTCGGCGTGCTCGCCAATGCTTCGGGAGAATATTCGACGGCGCTCGGCGTGCTCGCACAGGCGACCGGCGAGGGCGCCATCGCCATCGGCGCTGATCCTGACGGCGGTGCAGGTCCGTTGACCGGCGCTCAGGCGCAGGGAGATTACTCGACGGTCGTCGGTGTGAACTCGACCGCCGGCGGGACGAACGATGTCATTGTGGGGCGGAATAACCAGACCGGGACAGGCGGCAACAACACGGTCGTTGGCAACAGCATCAATATCATCGGCGGTGAGGACAATACCGTCCTCGGCGTTGGGCATCAGGTTTTAGGCGACAGCAACTTTGTGGCTGGCGACCCGAATATCGTGATCGGCTCCGGCAACTCCGTTACGGGTAACGACAATTTCGTCATCGTCGGTTTCGGCAACCAAGTGACCGGCAACGATAACATTGTCGCCTTCGCACTTGGAAACCAAGTCACCGGCAACGCCAACACCATCGGATTTGGTTTTGAGAACCAAGTTACAGGAAATGGAAACACCATTCTGTTCGGCGCCCAGAACCAAATCACCGGTAACGATAACAACGTCGATGGTAGCGGAAACTTCGTCGGTGGAAACAACAACGACACCACCGGCGACGGCAACGTAGCGGTCGGCAACGCGACATCCGTGAATGGTGACGATGCGATTGCAGTTGGAACGGATGCCACCGTATTCGGCGACGGTAACATCGCTGTTGGCCTTTCGTCGCTGGCCGCCGGCATCAACGTCACGGCGGTCGGCTCTGACGCGGTAGCGGTTGGCGTGAATTCTAGTGCCTATGGCGACGGAGCGACAGCTCTCGGCATCAATACGACTGCAACAGGAGCTGGAGCCAGCGCGTTCTTCAGTGCGAACTCGACCGCGACGGGCGCAGGTGCAAGTACCGATTTTAGCGTCGACTCCACTGCGACAGGCGCCGGGGCGAGTGCTTCTTTAAGCGTCGGCTCGACAGCTACCGGCACGGGTGCGACATCGGACTTTAGCTTAGGCTCGACGGCGACGGGTGCATATGCCAGCACGACGGGAAGCGCCTTCTCGACTGCGACTGGATTCGGAGCCGACGCTGACTTCGAGTTTGGCGCCACGGCGACGGGCGCCTTCTCGACGGCGGCCAACGACTTCGCATCATCATATGGTTTCGGTTCACTCGCTTCGGGAATGGCCTCGACAGCTGTCGGTGCCGGATCGGCTGCGACGGGTGAGGGTTCGATTGCCATCGGTAATGCGACTGCAAGCAACACCGACTCTATTGCCGTCGGTACGGGGGCAGTTTCGACAGGAGTAGGCTCAATTGCGATCGGCCAAGGTGCGCAAGCGCATGGCTCGGTTGCGACCGGTACCAATGCCTACGCATCGAATGGCGGTGCGGCGTACGGCGACCAGAGCGAAGCGTCGGGCTTCCGGAGTACGGCGGTAGGTTATGGCGCGACAGCGACACATTCCAATTCGGCTGCATTTGGCAATGGTGCTACGACAACGCGCGATAACCAACAGGTCTTCGGTACCGCCAGTAACACTTACACTACGCCCGGCATAACCTCCGGAGCGAGTAAATCAGCCCAGGCAGGGCCGCTTGAGGTCGTGACCACGGATGCAAGTGGCAACCTCGCCTCCGACGGCGGCGCCATCTTCAGCGCCCTCAGCGAGCTCAACGGCGGTGTCGCGATCGCGATGGCCATGGTGAACCCCGACCTCGTCGGCAACGAGACCTTCGGTATCGCCGGAAACATCTCCTACTGGAACGAGAACGTCGCTCTCGGCTTCAGCGCGGTGGGTGTGGTCGGTCGCAACCTGTTCGGAACCGGCGAGCGGCTCGCTGTTTCCGGCGCCGTCGGCGTGAGCCTCGAGGAGCAGAGCTTCGGGCGGCGTGGAAGCGAAACGACGGTGGGTGGCCGTGCCGGTGCCCAGCTCACCTGGTGAGCGAGGCGAACGCAAAACCAACGAGTACGAGACAATCACGGGCCATCATCTGGCCCGTGATTTGATTTTAGCCGACAGCGGCACATCTCCACGCTTCAGTGCGCGCGACTTCCTTCGCCATGTCCGCGGCGCGGCCGCCCGCGAATGATCATCCACCCCGTCGCGCGGCCGGGGGCTTTTTTCGAGTTTCAGTCCGATGAAGCATCGGACACGAGGAACCCGTCCGAGGCAAATGCATGCCTAATAGCGAGCCACCCGGACGCGGAATAAAAATCGGCTCAATTTTAATGCGAGCGCCTGCCATCGCGTTCCCGCGGTGCCCGTCGCCAGCACCACACCACGACGCGCAAGCCGCCATCGCGCAACGCGCGCTGCCGACGGCGCGATCAAACCTCGCCGCGCGATGCTTCGCGGAGCAACGGGAGCAGACCGAACTCCGCCAAGGCATCCGCCAATTTTTAGCGTCTCATAAGATAATCCGCCTACGCTGACGGACATCTGCGCCTTGCGTTCGGCGCCAGCCGGGCGTTAGGCTATCTCGGTTCGTCGGTGGACTTGCCCATGGAAAAGGTGCTCGCGGCAGTACTTTCACGGCTCGTGAAACGCGGATCGCTCACCGTCGTCACGGCGCGCGGACGCGAATACACCTACGGTGACGGCTCCGGCGAAGAGGTTCGCATCCGGTTCGTGGATCGCGGCGCCGAGCGCGCCCTTGCGCTCAATCCCGAGCTGCGCCTCGGCGAGCTTTATATGGACGGCCGCATCGTTCTCGAACGCGGCACCATCTACGATTTCCTCACGCTCGTTCTGCGCGATGCCCACACCGAGCAGCGCTCCTGGTCCGTGCGGATGCTCGGCAAGCTGCGCTTCCTCACGCGCCGCACCGCCAGCCGCAACAATCGGTGGCGGGCACGCCGCAACGTGGCCCACCATTACGATCTCGACCATCGCCTCTACGATCTCTTCCTCGACGCCGACAAGCAGTATAGCTGCGCCTATTTCGAGCGCCCCGATTGCACGCTCGAGGAAGCGCAACTGGCCAAGAAGCGTCTCGTCACGGCCAAGCTGCTGGTCGAGCCCGACAGCCGTGTGCTCGACATCGGATGCGGATGGGGAGGTCTCGGTCTTTACCTGAAGCGCGTCGGCGGAGCTCGCCAGGTATTCGGCGTCACTCTCTCCACCGAGCAGCTGGAAATCGCCCGTGAGCGCGCCGTGGAAGCGGACCTGTCGGAGAGCGTGCGCTTCGTCCTGCAGGACTACCGCGCGGTCGAAGGCACTTTCGATCGTATCGTGTCGGTCGGCATGTTCGAGCACGTCGGCCCCCGTTTCTACCCGACGTACTTCAACAAGTGCCGCCAGCTCCTGAAGCCGGATGGCGTCATGGTGCTGCATACCATCGGCCACATGGACGGCCCCTGGTACCCGAACCCGTGGCTCGACAAATACATCTTCCCCGGCGGGCAGCTCCCCGCGCTGTCGGAGATCGTCCCCGCCATCGAGCGCGCTGGGCTCCTCGTCACCGACGTCGAATGCCTGCGCATGCACTACGCCGAGACCCTCGCCAACTGGCGCCAGCGTTTCATGGCGAGGCGCGAGGAGGCGCGGGCGCTCTATGACGAACGCTTCTGCCGCATGTGGGAGTTCTATCTCGCGTGCTGCGAGACAGCGTTCCGCTATCAGAATGTCGGCGTGTTCCAGGTGCAGTGCACGCGCAGCGCGCACGCCTTGCCGTTGACGCGCAACTATATCGCCGAACGCTACGAGGACCTGCGCATGCGCGAAGCCGAGCTCGCCCGCAGCGAGATGGTCCGGCCCGAGACCGTTCCCGCCGCGAAGGAAACGCCCGCGCCCATCCGCGCGGAGGCCGATGGCCGCCAGGGCCGGTCGACGGATCCGGTGCCGTTACGCAAGCAGCAGCACTGAAACACTTTTTTCCCGCTTCGGGCGTCCCCTGAAGGCCGTCCTGCGCTTGGAAAGGCGCGCTGGCTTGGCTATAGTTTCCGCGGCGCGGGAGCGAGCGCCAGGGCGATTGCCGAAGCTTCTCCCGCGCTGCGAGCGATACGGAACCGATGGGCACCGGCCTCGCGAACGCTTCGTCGACTGCGCCGAATGCGGAGGCACAAGGGGGGTCATGGGTTGCCATCCGGCACGGTGGCTGTGGGGGCTCATTCCGGTTGCGATGCTGGGCTGGCTCGCCGTCCACGGCAAGTCGGATGCGATCGAGCGCGACCTCGAGCAGCGTAGCATCGCCGCCTTGTCCACCGCAGGTCAGGATTGGGCGTCCGTAGCCTTCTCGGGGCGCGATGGCCTGCTTGTCGGGCACGCCGTCAGCGAGAGCGATATCGACCTCGCAGCGAGCCGAGTGCGGGCCGTCTGGGGCGTGCGCGTCGTCGATGTGCGCGCCACGGCGTCGGACACGGCGCCACCGTTGCCTCGGCCTTCGCCGACCCGGACGAAGTCGAGGCCGCTGGAAGAGTTCGTGCCAATTCCCGTTGCAGCCGCCGCCGCGCCCGATGCGCCATTGATGGATGGAGGGCCGCGCAGTGCGGTTCCCGTTGCCACCGCCTCGGCAGAACGGGTGCTGGTCGCCTTGCACCATGAGGCGCACGCGGTTCCTGAGGAAGTAACCGCAGCAGATCCTATCCTAGCCGATGACGGGACGCCGGAGCATGTGGCGGCGCATACCGTGCGCGTCACGCCGATGAGCACGGAGAACGCGCCCGAGCCGGTAGCTCCGGAAGAAAAGGTGGACGAGGGAACGGCAGCGCCTGCAGCGGATGCGATGGTAGCCGAGGAAACGTCCACGCCGATGAGCCACGCGGCGGTGGCCGATGGAGCGCCGACGCCTCCCCATAGCCCGCCGCCCACCGAACGCGCAGTAGTAGTTGCCGTCGCCGAGCCATTGCCCGTGCCGCACGACGGCGCTCACGGCGAGGCCCCGGCCCCCGCTGCGCTGTCGCCCGAAACAACGGCGAGCGCGCTTGAACTCCACCACTCCACGCAATCTCCAAATGCGCAGACCACGAATGATGAATCTGAAGCGGCCGCCGCCGTGGAGGCACTGCCTCTGCCATCGCCTCCTCCGCCGGAGCGTAAGCCCATCGCTCCGTCGGTGAGCTCCTGGTCGGGCGAAGCCGGCGCGCAGGCGAAGCTGTCCGGTGCGCCACCTAGCGTCCCGCCGGGCGCCTCTCCGAACGCGCCTAAGGCTGATCCAGAGCAGCCCCCGCGCTTTGAGACGGCAGCGTTACCTGAGGGCAACATCGGCCCGGACGCGCCGTGCACGGAGGACGTTCGCGGCGCGGCACAGCAGGTCGAAGTGCATTTCGCCCGCGGCGATGCACGCCTCGATCGCTCCGGAAAAGCGCTGCTCGACCGTCTCGTCGTAACGCTGGACGCATGCCCGACCGCTGCCCTCCGGATCGCCGGCCATGCCGATGCGACGGGCGTCGCGCGGCGAAATCTGGCACTTTCCAAGCGCCGCGCGCGCACGGTCGTTTCCTATTTGGTCGATAAGGGCATTGACGCGGGGCGCTTGGCCGCCGTTGGCTACGGTGAGACGCGGCCGGTGGCGCCGAATACGACCCGGGCCAACCGCGCCAGGAACCGGCGCATCGAGGTCGACGTGACGGCGCGCGGATGGCCGCCGGCGCCGGTACGAAAGCAGGGGACGCACAATGGACTATCTCATCGCTAATCTCGGCTGGTATATGGCCGCAGCGTTTGCCGTTGGCTTCGTCGTGGCGTGGATTTCGTGTTCCAGGGTGGAAGGGTAGCGCGCCGGTTTTCTCGCGCGCATTTGTTGGGGGAGTAGAAAATTATGACGGAGCTGCTCTGGCAGGCGACTCTGCTCTTGGCGGTGGCGTTCTTTTTCGGGGCGGTTTTCGCCTGTGGCCTGAAGCGGCGATATTATTATGGACGCGCCCGCGAGATTTCGGCCCCCGTCGTATCGAGCACGCCGCACACGCCCGCGCCGGGCGAACCCAAGATCGAGGTAGCTCCCCGCGCTGTTGCCGACGACGCTCGCTTCGAACGCGCCATCAGCGGTCGGACAACCCCCGCTTCGACCGCCGCTGCCGTCGCGCCCGCCGTTGTCGCTGCCGCCGCTGCGTCGGCGCGCACGGGTGCCGAGGGCGATTTCATCCCGCCAACGCCTGCGCCGGAACCCGGCCCTACCTTCGTCAAGGTGGCTGAGGTGCCCAAGCCCGCGCCTGCGCCCGCACCGCGGCCGGTTGCACCGGTCGTCGCCGCGGCGGCGGCGCCCGCTCCGTCCGGTGACGACTTCACCCGCATCCGCGCGATAAATACCCACTTCCAGAAGGTGCTCAACGACGCCGGTTTCCATCGCTACAGCGATCTCGCGGAAGTGATGGACTGGGCCGCGCTCGAGAAGAAGCTCGGCCTCGCCGGGCACATCGGCGTTGAGAACTGGGCCGGCCAGGCGCGCGTCCTCGCTTCCGGCCAGACGACGTACTACGCACTCCGCGCCGACCGCGGCGATCCCGTTCCGCCCTTCACTGTGCCCCCGCCGGCGCGTCCTGCGCCGCCCCCGGCAAAGCCCGCTGTCGCCGGAACCCTTCCGCGCCAGCCCTCGTCAGAGCCCGCCGACGACTTACAGCGCGTCCGCGGTATCGATGGCGAGATCGAGACGGCACTCAACGAGCTGGGCGTGCGGCGCTTCGATGAGCTGGCTTCCCTCAACGCCGCCGACGTGCAGTTCCTGTCGGAAAGGCTGGATCTCGACAATCGGATCGTATCGGAAAACTGGATTCGCCAGGCGCGCATGCTCGCCGCTGGCGAGACCACCTATTACACGCTGCTACAGGATCGCGCCGCTGCCGCGGTCGCCGCTGCAGGTGCGTTCGCTCCGCCGTCACCGGAACATGACGAACCTAACGCGGTGCCGACAGACGTCGAGCCGCCCGCCGCCGAATTGGCGCCCGAAGCCGTGCCGGTCGCCGCCGCGCCCGAGCTGGCGCAACCCGCTCCAATGGCGAGCGCTGTCGCGCCTGAGGCCGTCGCCGCCGCGCCGGTCGCCGCCGCGCAGGAAGAGCTGGGCGACGACTTCACGCGCATCCGCGGAATCGACGCCGGCCTCCGCGACCGGTTGAAGAAGGATGGCGTTTGGCGCTTCCAAGACCTGGCCACGCTCACCCGCGCGGACGTGGAGGAGCTGGAAGCCCGTTACGGCCTCGCCATCGGCCGCATAGAGGCCCAGAACTGGCTCGGTCAGGCGCATATCCTCGCGACCGGCGGCGAAACGTACTACTCCCGCCGCGTCGACAGCGGCATGCCGGTGCCGGATTACGCTGTGCCGGAAGCGGCCGTCGCCGAGACACCGGCGCCGACTGCGACAGAGCCCGTCCAGCCGGGGACACTGCCGCGCACCGGTGAGCCGCGCGGTCCGAGCGACGACCTCACGCGCGTTCGCGGCATCGATACCGACATCCAGCGCCATCTCAACGAGTTGGGCATCCGCCATTTTGCCGATCTCGCGAGCCTCAACGCCACGGATGTCGAAACCGTCGCGCGCCAGCTGGGGCTGGGCAACCGCATCGCGGAGGAGAACTGGCTCGGCCAGGCGCATATCCTCGCGACCGGCGGCGAGACGTATTATGCGCGCCGCACCGTCACTGCCGCTGCACCCGAACCCGAGCAAGGCACAGCGCCACCGGACGCGGTCGCGGAGGCCGCCCCGGCGCCGGACGCCCCGGCCGAAGTCGCCGCCGCACCGGCCGCTGAAGAAGCACCTGCCGCCGCAACCGAAGCCCCGCCTGTGGCCGCCGCCATTCCCGCTGCTCCCGCTGCGGAGACGCCGGCTGAAGCTGTACCGGCGTCATCTACCCAACACGCCGGCGCGGTTTCCGACGTGAACCCGCTGCGTTCGGTTCGCTCCGAGGCGCTGCTCGGCACCGATGCGGTGGGCGCTCCATTGCGCCGTGAGGGCAAATTCGATGACTTGAAGCGCATCCGCGGCATTGGCGTGCTGATCGAAAAGAAGCTCCACCAGCTCGGCATTTGCTACTACGAGCAGATTGCCCATTGGACGAGTGCGGACGTCGAGCGCATCAGCAACCTTCTCGACTTCAAGGGCCGCATCGAGCGGGAAAGCTGGATCGAGCAGGCGCGCATTCTGGGTACGGGCGGGCAGACCGAGTTCTCGCGCCGCGGCGATAGCTGAGGCCTTCGCCCCGCGTGCTATGATATGCGCTGGCCGGTTGCGGTGCTGACGGAGCCGTAACCGGCCTTGCGCGTTTATGCCCGCAACAGCGGAGTGCGTCCGGCTAGACCATGATCGCTTCGGACCCTACCCGTCCGAAGCGTGAATCATCGGTCTAACCAAACGACCATGATCGCTTCGGACTCTACCCGTCCGAAGCGTCGATCATCGGTCCAATCAGATACCTGAACTCCACTATGTCGAGGTGAGCAGATGGGCGATTCAGTGTTCACCTTCGCCGACGAGGAAGAGCGCGATGTCTGCGCACTCCTCAGCGATCCGGCGACCCACGGGGTGGATAGCGTCGACATCGTCGAGACGCACATCGCGCGTGTTTTCCTCGCTGGCGACGATGCCTACAAGCTGCGCAAACGGGTTCGCCTGCCCTTCGTCGACTTCTCCACGTTCGAAGCACGCCATGCGGCAGCGGAACGCGAGATGGAGCTCAACGGGCCCCATGCGCCCAACCTTTATCTCGGGCTGGTGCCGGTCGTGCGCGTCGATGGCCGCCTGCAGCTCGGCGGAGACGGCGAGGTCGTCGAATGGGCGGTGCACATGCGCCGCTTTCCCCAGGAAGCCGTGCTCAGCCATCGCGAAGAGCGCGGATGCCTCCACGAGGACCTCGCCAAAGCGCTCGCCGACATGGTTGCGCGCTATCACCAGGACAGCCCGATCGCGCAGAGCTGTGAAGGCGCCGAGATCATGGCGCCGGTCGTCGATCAGCTCACCACCGCCCTGTCCCATGACTACCCCGATGCCGCCGCCGCGATCCGCGCCGCCTTCGAGCGCGTCGGTGCGCAGCTCACCGAACGTGGAAACGCCGGCTGTGTCCGGCGCTGCCACGGCGACCTTCACCTCGGCAATATCGTGCTCATCGACGGCAAGCCGATCCCCTTCGATGCCCTGGAGTTCAGCGAGGCGCTGGGAACGATCGATGTGCTGTACGACCTCGCCTTTCTGCTGATGGATCTCGACGCGCGCGGTGACCGCACGAGCGCGAACGCCGTGTTCAACGCCTATCTGGCCTTCGAGCCGATCGGCGGGGAGATCGAAGGGCTGGCATGCCTGCCGCTCTTCCTCGCCTGCCGCGCCGGTGTGCGTGCCGTCGTCGCCATGGCGCGGAACGAGCAACTCCCCGACGATGAGCAGGCCGCCGTGCGCGCCGACATCGTGCGCTATGCATCCCTCGCAGGCGCCTATCTGGCACCGCCTGCGCCCTTGATGGTTGCCATCGGCGGTCTTTCGGGCACCGGCAAGTCGACGCTCGCGGCGATGCTGGCCAGTCACATCGGGTCGGCGCCCGGCGCGCTGCACATCCGCAGCGACGTCGAGCGCAAGCGGCTCTTCGGCGTACCCGAAACCCAGCGTCTCGACCGCCAGCACTACCGCGTCGGCACGGCGCAGCGCGTCTACAGCATCGTCGAGGATAAGGCGCGCCGCGCGCTCTCCGCCGGACACGCGGTCATCGTCGACGCGGTGTTCGCCAAGGAGGAGGAGCGCGAGACGGTGGAGCTCATCGCGCGCGAGGCCGGCTGTGATTTCCTCGGCCTGTGGCTCACGGCGCCGTCCGCTACGCTCGTTTCACGCGTGGAGCACCGCCAGGGAGATGCATCCGACGCCGACCGCCGTGTCGTGCGCGAGCAGCTCAGCTACGACCTCGGCCACATGGATTGGGTGGAAGTCGACGCGTCGGGAACGCCGCAGGATAGCCTCGCGGCCGTGCGGCGTTCGCTCCAAGCAGCTGGCATTGCCTTGGTGGACGGATAACGGGCGCGCCTCGGCTCGCCGTCCCTCGGCTCCGGCGCGTGCGGTCCTACCACTTGCCGCCAATGATGTCCGTGAGGCTGAAGGGATCCTTCGGCCGGGTGTGGCGGTGCACCTTCTTGCGCGCAGGTCCCGCCGCAACGCTCGCTGCGCTCGAAGGCGCCTCGCCATCGGCGGTAACGGGCGTGCTGGCGGTGGCATGCGTGCCGCCCGCATGGACGCGCTCGCGCGCTTCCGGCTCGAGCACCGTCACCTCCGGCGTAGCATCGGTCTCGAGGTTGGCCGTGGCGATGGGTGCATAGAACGGAACGAGCTTCTTGGGACTTTCGCCGGACGCCTTCGCGCTCGCTGTCTTGCTCTCGGCCTTGGCCGTGCGCCGTGCTTCCAGTTCGGCGGTGAGCGCGGGCAGCGGCTCGAACACCCTCTTGGAGCGCATGTGCACCACCTTGTAGCCGCGCTTCTTCAGCTCGGTGAGGATGGTCGGCAACGCGGCTGCGGTGGAGGCTTTGATGTCATGGAACAGGATGATGCCGCCGTTGCGATGCTCGACCTGCTCGATCGTGCGCGCCGCCAGCCGCTGCGGGCTCGCGATGTAGCTGTCGTTGGAGACGACATCGACGGTGAATGCCGCGATGCCCCGCTCCTGCAGATGTGCGAGCAGGGGGCCGGAATCGCTGAGGCCCGGGAAGCGGAAGAACGGCGCGATGGGCTGGCCGGCGGCGAGGGCCACGGCGGCAAAGCCGCGCTCGATCTGGTCCTCGGCCTTCGCCAGCGTGAGCGCCCGCAGGTTCAGCGGATGCGACCAGGTATGGGTGCCCATCGTGTGGCCGCGGCCCATCACCTCCTTGACCATGTCGGGATACGCCTGCGCCATTTGGCCGACGTAGAAGAACGTCGCCTTGGTGCAGAAGCGGTCGAGCGCGTCGAGGATCGGCTTGGTGTGTTTCGGCAGCGGGCCGTCGTCGAAGGTCAGCACCACCTCTTTGGGGCCGAGGAAGCGCGGCTCCTTTTCATATTTCGTGAAGCCGCCGTAGAGAGGCCCCGCCTTGGCGTCGATCTCGACGATGCGCGAGACGCCGAGCGCGCCCTTCGGATTGGCGCATGGCTCATCGGCCAGCACCGGCGAGAGTCCAGCGGCGCCCGCGAGGAGCACGGTGACGGTAAGTGAAAGTCGGCGGATCACGTTTAGCCCCTCGATTGATTCGGTTCCGGGCCTAGGCTGCAATAGCGCGGCCGTTGCAGCTCAAGGCGTGAACAGTTTTTCATACCATGGCACGGTTGCCGTCGGGTTTGTAGCCTCGCCCGTTGAAGGTTGGGCTGTTCGGTGCGCTGCCCAGGGGAGCACTTCATTCTTGCTCTGCTCCGCCGAAGCGGCGCTCGATTCGGTGCCGGACTGGGTCCACGTCACGGCGCGGTCGGCAAGCGGTTGCTTTGCGGCGGCAACCTTGTGCGCGATGATCTTTGCAGCGCGCGCATCGAACTCGGGCAGCGTCGCGGCGTCGTCCTTTGCAACGAGATGCACCACCTTGAACCCGCGCTCCTTCAAGGTCGTGAGGATGTGCGGCAGCGCCTTGGCCGTCGACGGCTGGATGTCGTGGAACAGGATGATGCCCTTGCGGCGCCCGGCGAGCTGGGCCATCACCGTCTTCTCCACCGTCGCGGCGTCGCGCGTACGAAAGTCGCGGGAATCGATGTCGATCGTGAAGCTCGCGATGTTGCGCGATTTGAGATATGCGCCAGCCTCGCGGCTCACCCCCAGATAGGGAAAGCGGAAGAACGGCGCGACGGGTCCTTCGAGCGCCTGGCCGACGGCGCTGAGCCCCATCTCGACCTCTTCCTTCATCTTGTCTTCCGGCAGGCCGGAAAGCTTCGCGTGCGACCAGGTGTGCGTTCCCACCGTGTGCCCCTGGCGGGCGACCTCGCGCACCATCGCCGGGTCGGCGACGGCCATGCGCCCGACCATGAAGAACGTCGCCTTGGTGCAGTGGTCCGCGAGCGCCTTCAAAACGGCGCGGGTATGGGAGCGCGACGGGCCGTCATCGAAAGTCAGGACGACCTCGCCGTCGGCGAGAAACTCATACCCGCCTTTGACACTGCGCCCGAACAGCGGCCCACCCGCCGTATCCACTTCCACGATGCGCGACAGCCCCAGCACATCGTCCCTCGTGGCGCAGGGCTCGACAGGCGGAGCGGCGTGCGCGGGCAGCCCGGCGCCGGACAGCGCCAGGGCGAAACCTCCCGCGATCAGAGCGAAGATCCGCCGCATCCAAAACCCACCGCATCAGTTCCCGTTCGTCGCCGGATTTTGCCGCACGCGGGGGACACAGTTCCCGCGCTGCAACGAGCAGAACTCTACTAGGCCGGATCCGCTAACATTTTCTGTAAATATTTCCTTTCCGGGTGCATTCGTTGGGCGTTGTTGCATCCGCGCACGAGGCTGTACCCGTTCGGCGGCCATGCTAAAGGGCGGTGCATCGCGAGCGTCATACGCAAATATCCCCCGCGGGCGGCGACGGCAGCCGCCCGCCGCCCCCGGAGTCCGCCCGATGACTGATCCTGAGGAGATCGATGTGCCCGCACGCGGCTCGGGGCCCACCACCGAATGTGTGCGCGCGGTCACAGCGGCCCTGGACGATAATAACGCTGCGGAAGTGCGCAGGCTGGTGGCGGATCTGGAGAATCCCGATCTCGCCGATCTCATCGAGATGCTCGATCCCGACCAGCGCGTGGATTTCATCAAGGCGCTGGGGCCCGATTTCGATTTCGAGGTGCTGACCGAGGTCGACGAGAAGGTCCGCGACCAGCTCTCGGAGGCGCTGCCGAACGAAGTGCTGGCGAGGGCCGTCACCCAGCTCGACAGCGATGACGCGGCCTACCTCATCGAAACCCTCGAGGCCGATGACCAGAAGGAAATTCTCGACCAGCTCCCCAAGAGCGAGCGGGCCGCGGTCGAGCGCAACCTTCTTTATCCCGTCGAGACTGCCGGCCGCCTCATGCAGGGGGATTTCGTGGCCGTTCCGCCCTTTTGGACCGTCGGACAGGTCATCGATTTCGCGCGCGACGCAGAGGACCTGCCCGATACCTTCTCGGAGATCTTCGTCGTCGATCCCGGCTTTCACCTGCTCGGAAGCGTGAATCTCTCGCGGCTCTTGCGCACCAAGCGCGATGTCCGTGTCGATACGCTCATGGATCCCGACCGGCACATGGTCTTGGCCACCGCCGACCAGGAGGCCGTCGCGCGCCAGTTCGAGCGCTACGGCCTCATCGCGGCGCCCGTCGTCGATAAGGACGACCGCCTCGTCGGCGTCGTGACGGTCGATGACGTCGTGGAAGTGATCGAGCAGGAAGCGGAGGAGGACGCCAAGCTGCTCGCGGGCGTCGGCGACGAGCGCCTGAGCGACAGCGTGCGCGAGATCGCGCCGCCCCGCTTCGTCTGGCTGTTCGTCAATGTGCTGACCGCGATGATATCGGCGTCGATCATCAACCTGTTCGGCGCCAGCATCGAGCACATGGTAGCGCTTGCCGTCCTCATGCCCATCATCGCCTCGATGGGCGGCAACGCCGGCACCCAGACGATGACCGTCACGGTCCGCGCGCTCGCCACCAAGGAGCTCACCGAGCTCAACATTCCGCGCGTTGCACTGCGCGAGGCCACCGTGGGCTTGATCAACGGGCTGCTATTTGCGATTCTTCTGTCGATCCTGGCCATCGCCTGGTTTGGCGCGTCGGGTCTTGGCGGCGTCGTCGCCATTGCGATTATCGTCAACCTGCTGGTGGCGGCCATTGCCGGCATGTTGATACCGCTGGTCTTGCAGCGGATGGGGTTCGATCCGGCGGTTGCTTCGACGGTATTCGTGACCGCCGTAACCGATGTCGTCGGGTTCTTTTCATTCCTGGGGATGGCCACGCTGTGGCTGATGTGAGGGATGGATGAGCATGTCGATCCGGCCGCTTGAGGCCAACGATCGCGCGCGCTGGGAAGAGCT
>Ga0180216_1002693_pt1 | contig 14540 bp, 13 predicted proteins | sample eDN3rd37CBELigMG_FD_128879 | JGI IMG/M metagenome (GOLD analysis project Ga0180216, IMG submission 128879) | Enriched Miracle-Growth compost microbial communities from Emeryville, California, USA - eDNA 3rd pass 37_C BE-Lig MG (version 2)... ... | reverse complement strand
TGAGCGAGCCGGGTGAAGGTCGCGGGGTGGGTGCCGGCGGCGGCGGCCAGATCGCGCATCGAGCGGGTGACGGCATCGAAATCATGCCGGGCCAGGAAGCGGCCGGCCTCCTGCAGCCGGGGCGGCAGGTCGGGCAGGGCGCGGCGCAACACTTCGATCGGCGTTTCACGGCTCATGCGACGAATGTTGCAGAGCTATGCCGGTGATGCAACGTGTGTACTGCCCGCCACGCCTGTGTCTGCCGCGGTGCGCTCATGGCAAAGGACCGGTTGTGCCGGGCGGGTGCGGTAAGATCCTCCGGAATGACGCTATTGCGTCTCATTCTTAACAATGGCAAAGGCTGGAGCGATCTTCCGCCGAGGCTCCGCATGACCTGCTTGCCGCCCCTGTGCCAGTTGCTCCTGGCATCCGCCGCGCTGACCGCGCTCGCCACGCCTTCCCTGGCGCAGACCGAGACGCCGGCACCGGTGGAATCGGCGGCACCCGTCCTGATGCTGCCGTCGGTGGATGTGCAGGCGACCGCCTGGCGTTCCTGGGAAAGCGTTCCCGGCTATATCGCCCCGGTCACCACCACCGGCTCCAAGACCGACACGCCGCTGATCGAGGCGCCGCAATCCGTGGGCGTCGTCACCCGCGACCAGATTGATGATCAGTCGGCGCTCAGCGTCGCCCAGGCGCTGCGCTACACCGCCGGCGTGCTCGGCGAGGTGCGGCCCTCCGCCCGCTACGACAGCGTCTTCGTCCGCGGCTTCGGTGGCACCGGCACCGGGGCCGCTTTCGTGAACTTCCTCGACGGGCTGCGGCAGGGGCGTGGCCTCTATTTCGGCGTGCCCAACACCGATCCCTGGCTGCTGGAGCGCATCGAGGTGCTGCGCGGCCCGGCCTCCGTGCTCTATGGGCAGACCGGCGTCGGCGGGTTGGTGAATCTCGTCAGCCGCCGGCCCACGGCGAATCAGATCAACGAGGTCCGGATCGAGGCCGGCAGTAATGCGCTGCTGCAGACCGCCTTCGACCTCGGCGGCGCGCTGACTGAGGACGGCAAGTTCCTCTACCGCCTGACCGGCATCGCGCGGAAGTCGAACACGCAGTACGACTATGCGAAGGAGGAGCGGATCGCCATCGCGCCCGCCTTCACCTGGCGGCCGGACGACAACACGACCTTCACTCTCCTTGCCTCCTACCAGCAGGACCCGGAAGGCGGCTTCTACAACTTTGTGCCGGCCAGCGGCACGGTGCTGTACAATCCGAACGGCAGGATCCCGCGCGGCTTCTTCGGCGGCGACCCGGCCTATGACAAGTATTTCCGCACCCAGGCCGCAATCGGCTACCAGTTCGAGCGCCGGCTGGACGATGTCTGGACTGTCCGGCAGAACTTCCGCTACTCGCATATCGACGCCGAGGTGAACGTGCTCTCGGTGCGCTCGATCCGGCCGGATCAGCGCACCGGCATCCGCGCCGCCACCTTCGTCTCCGATCACGCCAATGCCTATGCGCTGGATAACCAGGCGCAGGCCGACTTCACCACCGGTGCGCTGCGCCACACCATGCTGTTCGGCATCGACTGGCAGCGCACCTCGGCGCGCGCGCGGCAGGGTCTGCGCTCCGACGGCGTGCCGTCGATCGATCTGTTCGCGCCGGTCTACTACCAATCTATCCCACCGATCTGGACCGACCCCAGCGGGCTGACGAACCAGAACCTGGACCAACTCGGCTTCTACGCGCAGGATCAGGTCGCGCTCGGCCGGTGGCGCTTCAATCTCGGCGTCCGCTATGACCGGGCGAGCATCGGCACCACGACCCACCAGCGGAGCGGCGCCGATGAGGCGAGCATCTCGCAGTTCGATGACGAGGTGACCTGGCGGGTGGGTGGCCTCTACCTCTTCGATAATGGTCTGGCGCCCTATGCCAGCTATTCGACCTCCTTCCTGCCCAATACCGGCACGGCGGCGCCGCAGCGCGGCGGCGGCAATTTCGCCCCCACCACCGGCGAGCAGTACGAGATCGGCGTGAAGTACCAGCCGCCCGGCATGAACAGCTTCATCCAGCTCGCGGCCTATCACATCACGCAGCAGAATGTCCTGACGCGCGATCCGACCTACACGACCTACAGCGTTCCGCAGGGCGAGATCCGCTCGCGCGGCATCGAGCTGGAAGGCCGCGCCAGTCTGACCGACGGGCTCGATCTGATCGGCGCCTATTCCTACATCGACGCCGAGATCACCAAGAGCACCGCTTCAGGCGTTGCCGGTAACCGCGTGCCGCAGGTGCCGAACCACATGGCCAGCGGCTGGGCCAATTACAGCTTCCACGAGGGTCCGCTGCGTGGCCTGTCGCTGGGCGGCGGCGTCCGCTATATCGGCTCGACCTATGGTGATGAGGCCAACACCTTCAAGGTGGATGCGGTGACGCTGTTCGATGCTGCCCTCCGCTACGACCTCGGCGCACGCTTCGAAAGCGCCAAGGGCCTGGAGTTCGCTGTCAACGCGCAGAACATCGCCGACAAGGACTATGTCGCGAGCTGCTCCACGACGACCAACTGCTACTACGGCACCGGTCGTCTGGTCCTGGGCTCGGTGCGCGCCCGATGGTAGGCGGTGCGGTGCTGCCGGCCGGCCTGACGGGAGGGGAAGCATGAAACGCCGCGCCTTGCTCGGCGCCCTGGCGCTTCCGGCCGCGCTGCTCGGCACGGCCGGGCGGGCCGGCGCGCAGGCGCCCATCCGCGTCACCGACATTCTCGGCCGCGAGGTCACCCTGCCCCGCCCGGCGCGGCGCATCGTGCTGACGCAGGCGCGCCATGTGCTCGCGATGGCCCTGCTGCATCCCGATCCGGTTTCGCTGGTGGTGGGCTGGGGCGACGACCTGCGGCGGATGAACCCGCCCGACTATGCCACCGTCCGCGCCCGCTTTCCGCAGGCCGATGCCGTCCCGGTCATCAGCCGCGGCCAGGCCGAGGGGCTGTCGCTCGAGGCCATCATCGCCACGCGGCCCGAGCTGGTAGTGTTCAGCATGGGCTCGCTGCGCGTACTGGGTGAGTCCATGCCCGACCGGCTCGCGGCCTTCGGCATTCCCACCGTGGTCATCGACTTCTTCAACGACCCGATGACGACCACGCGGCCGAGCATGCGACTGCTCGGGCAGGTGCTGGGCGTGCCGGAGCGCGCCGCCGCCTTCGACGCCTTCTATGCGGGCCATCTCGCGGCCATAACGGCACGGCTGGAAGGGCTCGGAGAGGCGCGCCCCACAGTCTTCATCCACGCCCATGCCGGCGGCACGCCCTGCTGTTCCTCGCCCGGCAAGGGCGCCTATGATTCGATGATCACCTTTGCCGGCGGGCACAATATCGGTGCCGACCTGCTGCCTGGCTCGGTCGGCGATGTCTCGCTGGAATACGTCATCGCGCGGAATCCGCGGGTCTATGTGGCGACCGGCGGGCCCTATGCCGGCCGTGGTGGCATTCCGCTCGGCCCCGACGTGGCGCCCGAGGCCGCGGCGCAGGAACTCGCTGCTGTCATCCGCCGCAACCGGCTGGATGTGCTGCCGGCCGTCCGCGAGGGCCGCGTCCATGCCATCTGGCACGGCTTCAACGACACTCCCGCCCATGTCGTGATGTTGGAGGTGCTGGCTCGCTGGTTCCACCCCGACCGCTGCGCCGACCTTGACCCCGCTGCCACCATGGCTGCCCTCAACGCGCAGTTCCTGGCGATCCCGATGCAGGGCGCCCACTGGATCGACCTGCCGCCCGGCGCACTGTGAGGACCGAAGGAGCCGCCCTTTGAGCACCCTGATCGCCGAGGCCCGTGCCCGCACCGCCTCGCCCACCGCTCTGATCGAGAAGTTCCGCGCGCATATGGCCGAGCATGGGCTGGAGATCGCCGGCCCGGTGGCGGAGTCCCGCATTGCCTTCCCCGGCGGCGCCGCCATGCTGCGGCTGGAGGGCGGTACCATCGCGCTGCGCATCGAGGCCGCCGATGCCGACCGGCTGGCTGAGGCCAAGGCCACTGTCGCCGGCCATCTGGATGCCCTCGCGCCCGGTGAGGCGCTGGGCATCGTCTGGACCGGCGCGGGCGCCCCCGCTGGCAGCCTGCCGCACAATTTCCGTGCCGTGCGCGTGCTCCGCGCGGCCGATGTCACGCCGCGCATGCGGCGCCTGACGCTGGGCGGGCGGAACCTCGAGCGCTTCGACGCCGAGATGATGCATGTGAAGATCCTGATCCCGGCGCCGGGATCGGCCGGCGCCGGGCCCGAGGGCGAACCCGCCTGGCCGCGCCTGGACCCCAGCGGCCAGCCGGTCCTCGATGGCTGCGCACTGACCCGCCGCACCTATACCATCCGCCGCATCGACGCGGCGGCGGGCGAGCTGGACATCGACTTCGTCCTTCACGGCGATGGCAGCCCCGGCTCGCGCTTCGCCATGGAGGCACAGCCGGGTGACTGGCTCGGCCTGACCGGGCCGGGCGGCGGCAATGTGCCGGTGCGGGGCTGGACCCTCATCGGCGGCGACGAGACCGCCCTGCCCGCGATTGCCCGTGCGCTGGAGGGCATGCCGCCCGAGGCCCGTGGCCTGGCCATCATCGAGGTGGCCGACAGGGCAGAGGAACAGGCGCTGGCGCATCCCCCCGGGGTTGCGCTGCGCTGGCTGCACCGTGACGGCGCGCCTTATGGCGAAAAGCTGCTGCAGGCGGTGCTGGCGGCGGACTGGCCCGAGGAGAGGGAGGTTTCTGCCTGGGCCGCCTGTGAAAGCGCGACCGCCCGCGCGCTGCGCGACCACTGGGGCGGGGAGCGCCGCTTGCCGCGCAGCCATTTCCGCGCGGTGGCCTATTGGCGCCAGGGGCTCGCGGAAGGCGCCGGTCGGGGCGAGCACGACTAGGTCGTTCGTGGCCGGCCGATCATACGGGGAGGCCAAGCATCGCCCGTTCCTGAGCTGGCCTGCCGTGCGATAGGTGGAGCCTGATTGCCACCCAGGCTTCATCCGGCCGCCAGAACAACCGCCGCAGCCTCCACGTCGGATCCAAGCAGGAAGAGCTGCTGTGGGCCCAGAATGATCCTGGCCAGGATCTGCTTGCGTCAGGCGAACCGCTTCGCGCCGGCGACGCACAGCACCACCAGGGCCGTTACGGCGATCATCGTCCAGGCGACGGGCTCGTGTAGCACCAGGCCAGCGAGCGCCAGCCCGAAGAAGGGCTGAAGCAACTGCAGTTGCCCGACGCCGGCAATCCCGCCCAGGGCCAGTCCGCGATACCAGAACACGAAGCCCACCAGCATGCTGAACACCGAGACATAGGCGAGCGCAAGCCAAACCGGCAGGACAATCCCGCTCCATGAGCCCGGCAAGCTTGCCAGCGCAATGACCGCCATCACCGGCAAGGCGAGCACGAGCGCCCAGGAGATGACCTGCCACCCCCCGAGCCGACGCGACAGCGCCGCACCCTCCGCATAGCCCAGGCCGCAGAGCAAGATTGCCGCCATCATCAGAAGGTCGCCGATGAGGGAGGCGCCGTCACTCTGCGACAGCGCGAAGCCAGCGACCAGCAGGCTTCCTGCGACAGAGAACAGCCAGAAGGCTCGTTTCGGCCTCTCGCCGCCTCGCAACACGCCGAAGATTGCCGTCGCGAGCGGGAGAAGGCCGATGAAAACAATAGAACGCGCGGAGGTGATGTGCTGGAGCGCCAAAGCCGTCAGCAGCGGGAAGCCGATGACCACGCCGAGCGACACGATGACGAGCGGGCCAAGATCGGCGACCGCCGGCCGTTTCTGCCTCAGCGCCAGGAGCAGCGCCGCTCCGAGCAGCGCGGCGATCACCGCGCGGGCCGAAGTCAGGAACAGGGGCGTGAAGCCGCCCACAGCAATCCGCGTTGCCGGCAGCGACCCGCTGAAGATGATGACACCAAGGAGGCCGTGGCCCCATCCAGCCGACATCCGCTGCATCGCCCATTCCCAACGCCACGCCCGACGGTAGTCCGCCCGGGGCTGGCCGCGACAGGAACAGTCCCATACACTTCTGCCGAACTGTATGGCTTTCCGGACCCACACACTTGATGGCTTTTGCAGGATGAGAGGTAGCGAGAAGGGCCGCACCGGCGAGGTCATGGAGGCGATCCGCCGCAAGCTGGCCGCGCGCGTGCTGGCACCCGGCGAGAAGCTGCCCTCGATCCGCAGCTTCGCCACGACCATGCAGGTGTCGCCTTCGACCGTGGTCGAAGCCTATGACCGGCTGGCAGCCGAGGGCGTCATCTATGCGCGGCCGGGTTCCGGCTTCTACGTGTCCGGTGCGGTGCCCCCGCTCGCACCCACCGAGGCGGAGCCTCACCGTGACCGGGCGATTGATCCTCTCTGGGTGTCCCGCCAGTCGCTCGATGCCGGTACCGAGATGCTTAAGCCCGGTTGCGGCTGGCTCCCGGCCGACTGGATGCCGAATGCCGCCATTCGCCGGGCCGTCCGCAGCCTCGCCAGGGCCGACAACACGGTCCTGACGGATTACGGCAGCACGCGCGGCTCCCTCGCCCTGCGCCGAATCCTCATTCGCCAGTTCGCGGTGGAGGGGATCAATATCGGTGCGGATCAGGTCCTCCTCACTGCATCCGATACGCAGGCCATCGACCTGATCTGCCGCTTCCTGCTGCGGCCCGGAGATACGGTGCTGCTCGACGATCCCTGCTACTTCAACTTCCAGGCCCTGTTGCGCGCCCATCAGGTGAGGGTGGTCAGCGTGCCATACACGCCGACCGGCCCCGATCCCTTGATCTTCGGTGAGGTGCTCGCGGCACATCGTCCGCGGCTCTACATCACCAACTCCGCGCTTCATAACCCCACGGGCGCGACGCTCTCCCCACAGACGGCCCACCGCCTGCTGAACCTGGCGGCTGCTCATGACCTCATCATCGTCGAGGACGACATCTTCGCCGACTTCGAGCCCGAACCCTCGCCACGCCTTGCAGCCCTCGACGGCCTCTCGCGTGTGATCCGCATCGGCAGCTTCTCCAAGACTCTGTCCGCCTCGATCCGCTGCGGCTACATCGCGGGGCGCGCCGACTGGATTGAGGCGCTGATCGATCTTCAGGTCGCGACGAACTTCGGCGGGCCCAGCCCCGTCTCGGTCGAACTGGTCACCAGGACGTTGAGCGACGGCAGTTACCGCAAGCATCTGGATGCGCTTCGCCGGCGCCTGTCCAAGGCGCGCCGTGAGGCTGGCACGAGGCTCGCGGCGCTCGGCATCCAGCCCTGCCTTATGCCGCGGGGCGGCTTCTATCTCTGGTGCCACCTTCCGGATGGCCTCGACGCCGCGCAGGTCGCCCGCGTGGCGCTGCGCGAGAACCTCGTACTCGCTCCTGGCAACGTCTTCAGCCTCTCTCGATCAGCATCCGAGTTCATGCGCTTCAATGTAGCGCATATGATCGGCCCGCGCGTCTTCGAGGCTCTTGCGCAAGTGCTGAATGGGCAGGCAAGGTAGTGTATCGCCATCACCGTGCTGAAGGTCTGCCCGTCCTTCAGTTGCTCTCTTCTACAGGGTGGCGTCAGCGCGCATGAGTGCGCGGCAAATGCTCCATATTGATGGCGCGCGCCACCGCAAGCAGTACAACCAGCGCGATGACGACAAGGCCGGAGCTAATCGATGGAAACGCACACGCACGCCCAATCAGGTGGGAACAACGATCGGCCCCTATGTGACTTGAGGTTATATCTGCGACCAGAGCATGCTGCGCAGAAACACAGGCCTGAGTTGAACGAGTAATCAGCGAGTGGATTGACCATCTGGCTGTGAGGCCTCCTGGTGGTTTCAACCTCGAGGAAAGCGCGGGCGATGGCGTCTGGTCCGGCACGCCCTTCGACAAACGTATGCGAGAACTGTGGAATCCGTGATGATCGACCCTCTCACCCAGAAGCTGATCGACCGCTTCTTTCGATATCTCGCCGTCAGCAGCCAAAGCGATGTGCGCGCTTCGTCCCTGCCGAGCACGCCGGGGCAGCGCCACCTGGCCGAACTGCTGGCCGCCGAGCTGGTGGAACTTGGTCTGGCGGAGGTCCAGCTCGATGCGAACAGCATCGTCACGGCGCGGCTGCCCGGCACGGTCCCGGAGGCGCCCTGCATCGGCTTCGTCGCGCATCTGGACACGGTGGATGTCGGGCTCTCCCCCGACATCCGGCCGCAGCGCCTGCGCTTCGAAGGCGAGGACCTGCTGCTCAATGCGGAGAAGGACATCTGGCTGCGGGTGGCGGAGCATCCGGAGATCCTGCCCTATCGCGGCGAGGAGATCCTGTTCAGCGACGGCACCAGCGTGCTGGGCGCCGACAACAAGGCAGCCATCGCCGTCATCATGACGCTGCTGGACGAGCTGCGCGCGGGCGCCGTGCGACACGGCGACATCCTGGTCGCCTTCGTGCCGGACGAGGAGATTGGCCTGCGCGGCGCCAAGGCCCTCGACCTGGCGCGCTTCCCGGCGGCCTTCGCCTATACCATCGACTCCTGCGAACGGGGCGAGGTGGTCTATGAGACCTTCAACGCCGCCAGCGCCACGATCGAGATCACCGGCGTGCCGGCACACCCGATGTCGGCCAAGGGCGTGTTGGTCAACCCGATCCTGATTGCGATGGAGCTGATCGCGCAGTTCGATCCGCTGCAGACGCCGGAGCACACTGAGGGGCGCGAGGGCTATTGGTGGTTCAACGGCATTACGGGTGACCAGAGCTCAGCCCGGCTGACCGTCTCCATCCGGGATTTTGACGCGGCCGGCTTCACCGCACGCAAGCGTCTGCTGGCCGAGGCGGTGGACGGGCTCCGGGAACGGCATCCCCGGGCCAGGATCGCGTGCCGGATCGAGGACACCTACGGCAATATCGATGCGGCGCTCGGCAATGACCGTCGCTGCGTCGATCTCATCTTCCGTGCCATGGCGGAGACCGGCATCACGCCGAAGGTGGTGGCGATGCGCGGCGGCACGGACGGCTCGGCGCTGTCCGCCCGTGGGCTCCCGACGCCCAACTACTTCACCGGCGCCCATAATTTCCATTCGCGTTTCGAGTTCCTGCCGGTGAGCGCCTTCGTCGATTCCTATCGCGTCAGCGCGCGCATCTGCCAGCTCGCTGCTGCTTCCTGAAGGACCAGCATCAGCCGCGCGCCGGGCGGCGCGGCGCAGCGAGGTGAGGCGAGAGCCGCCCCCTTCGCCTTCTCGGGGCGTGCGGGTTCCAACCCCCCGATCAGCGGCGGTGAATCCTTCTTCATGGTCCGCGCCGCCCAGAGTGCCGTCGGGTGGGCGATGCCTGTGCTAGCGCGGCCATGGTCCATGGAAACGGTCTAGGCCGCAGGCCTGCGGTATAGGCCGCTCCCCCTGATGGTCCGAATGCCTACTAGGCCGCCACGGTCCATTACGGCCCGACGGCAGCCCGTTTCACAATGCGGTATGCCGAAAGTCACCGTCCTGCTGGCTGGCCTGCCGCCTCTGCTCGAGGACATCATTGCGCATCTTGTGCAGGCACGCTCCGGTGTGGCGATCATACACGGCATCCTGAGCAAGGCCGGACTGGCCGACGCCGCTTTCGCCGCCCAGGCGGATGTGATCGTCGTCTCCCATGAGGAGCCCTGGAACCTTTCAGCGCTGGACGAACGGCTCGCGCATCTCGCGGCGCTTTCCGTCGTCGCCTTGAAGCCGGACGGGAGCTCAGCCTGCGTCCATACCCTGAACCCGACCTCCACCCTTCTGGAGAGTGTCTCAGGTTCCGAGATGCTGGACCTCCTCAGCCAGGGCTCGGAACGGGGCGGGAGTTGAAGCGATGGCAGGGATCGGGGCCGTCAATCAGGTCGGGGAGGCCATCGTCGGTTTTCTGAACGGCCGCCGTGCGCTGCTCGCGGCAGCCGGCCAACTTGGAGCCTTGCCCTCAGCCGCTGAAATCACCCATAGCTCGGTCGGGCGCATCGCGAGCGGGGCCGAGCCTGCGGCCGGCCTGACACTGATGCTCTACCGCCTGCTGCCGAGTGACCATCAATGGCCGCAGCCCTCCGGCCAGCGACAGGTGCGCCCGGCCGTGCTCAGCCTCGACCTGCTCTACCTGCTCACCGCCTGGTCCGGCAATCCTGCCGAGGAGCAGGCGCTGATGACCTGGGCCATGCTGGAGCTGCACCGTTTTCCGACCCTCGACCGGACGGTGCTGGGCGGCGGCAATGATTGGGCGGAGGGCGAGGCCCTTCAAATCGCCTATGAAGCGCTGCTGGATGACGACCTGTTCCGGCTCTGGCAGGGCATGCAGCGGAAATACCGGCTCAGCACCGCCTTTCGTGTCCGCATCCTGCGCGTGCAGGCCGCACCGGACGAAAACCTTCCGCCGGTGGTGGAGAAGCGGCTCGGCTTCATGGCCAGTGCCAGGGCGGAGGCGGTGCCATGAGCGGTGCCCTCCGTCCCGTGGAAGACGTGCAGACCCGGCTGCTGGCGGCGCTCCGCTTTTTTGACCCCGCAACCAGTGTGGCCGTGGAGGGGGCGATGCGCATTCGTGCCCCCGATCTCGCCACCTGGCGCAAGCCCAACGGCGATCTTCTGGTGCTGGCACCCGCCGGAGCGGAGCCGCCTGCAGGGAGCTACCCCGTCGATATCCGTCCGCTGGCGGGCGGTTATGCACCGCGCCGGTACACGCTGAAGCTCCCCCGCGATCCCGATCCCGCGCATGCCGCGGATGCCGGATCACTCTTCCAGCCGGTCCGGGTTCCCATGCTGCCCGGCCCGGATTACCAGCCGAAGGGCAATCTGGCCCTGCTGCGCGTCACCCTGCGGCGCAGCACCGACAATGCGCGCATCGGCGGCGCTTTGCTGCGCCTCACACCCACCGCGCCAGGATTGCAACCGGCCCGGGCGATCACCACGGCCGCAGGCGAAGCCCTGCTGGCGGTGCCGGGCGTGCCTTTGAGCAGCCCCGGACCGGGCGCAACGGTGGTCCCGACGATCGATGCCGCGCTCGAGCTGTTGATCCGCCCGGCGCAGCTCACTTTCGCCGGGGATGAGGCAGCGGGCGACGCAATGAGGGAAAGCCTCGCGGGCAGCGAGGGATTTGCCGACCCGGATGAAATCGAGGCGCAGGCGGGCGGAGCCGCCATGTCGCCCGTCACCGTGCAGATTGGCGCCGGCCGGTCATTCCACCGGCTGCTGACCTGGACGCCGCCATGACGCCTGCCCTCCATCCGCCCTTGGAACCCGTCGGCTGAAGGATCGACCACGATGCCAGAATATCTTGCCCCGGCCGTCTACGTTGAGGAAACCAGCTTCCGCTCGAAGTCCATCGCGGGCGTCGGAACCAGCACGACGGGGTTCGTGGGCTTGACGGCACGCGGCCCCGCCACCTCGAATGACGGCGGCGCACGCGGCATTACGCCGCCGCTGCTCACCAGCTTCGCCGATTACGAACGGATCTACGGCGGCATCGACGATCTGCGGATCAATGGCAATCCATTGATCAACTATCTCGCGCATAGTGTCCGTGCCTTCTTCGACAATGGTGGAAGCCGGCTTTATGTCGGACGGGTCTTGGCGACCGGTGCCTCCGTGGCGACCAGCGCCCTTGTCAATGACATCGCCGAAGGCGGTGCGGCGCCTGCGGATGACAAGCAGGTCAGGCTTCAGGGCCGCTTCAAGGGCGGTGCGACATTGCCGCAGGCCTCCGGCGTCAATCTGCGGGTGACTTTGACGCAGGACGAACTCGCCTCCACCAAGCGCAACGCCTCTCGCCTGCCGCGCGGCACCCTGGTGCGTGCTGGCGACAATCTCTTCGTGCTGGGGACGAACCCGCTGGAGACCTCCGCCGACGCCGCCGCCTGGAACGGGCTCGCGGATGACGCGGCCATCACGATCCTGACGCTCTCCGTGACGGTCCTCGATCCCTCGGGAGAGACATTGGAGTTCCGCAATCTCGGCCTGCATGCGCTGCATCCGAACTATGCGGGCCTGGTGCTCGGCCCCAACCCGCCGCGCCCTGCCGACAGGCTCAGCAATCCCGTGCAGCTCAATCTGGGTGGCGCCCTCACCGCGCTGGAACTGCAGAACGCGCTGTTCCGGACGGCGAAGAGCCGCACCATCGACCTGACCAACGGGAGCGACGGCACCGGTGCGCCTTCGGAGGACGACTTCAAGGAGGCCCTGGAACGCCTCCTGGCCCTGGAGGAGATCGCGATCGTCGCGGCTCCGGGAGCGGCCGCGCTGGGTGGGCTCAACGCCAACCTGCCCGCCCTGGTCAATGATGCGCTCGTCACCCATGCGCAGGCCCGCCGTTCCTACCGCATCGCGGTGCTTGACCCGCCACCCGACCAGGAGCCTGGCGATGTCCGGGCGGTGAAGAGCCGCATCGACAGCACCTATGCCGCTCTCTACTACCCCTGGATCCTCGCCGGAAACCCGCTGGCCGCAACGGACAAGACGCAGCCCCTGGAAATCGCCCTGCCGCCCTCCGGCTTCGTGTGCGGCATCTATGCCCGCACGGATATCGAACGCGGCGTCTGGAAGGCGCCGGCGAACGAAACCATTTCCGGCGTTCTGCGGCTGCAGCGCGACGTGCGCTTCGCCGAGCAGGAAGATCTGAACCCGAAGGGTATCAACTGCCTCCGCTTCATGCCCAACCGCGGCTTCCGCGTCTGGGGCGCGCGGACAACGAGCTCCGATCCGGAATGGCAGTACGTCAATGTCCGCCGCTATTTCCTCTATCTCGAGGCCTCGATCGACCGGAGCACGCAATGGGCGGTCTTCGAGCCCAATGGCGAAAGGCTCTGGGCCAATATCCGGGAGGCGGTGACCGATTTCCTCTACAACGAATGGGTCGGCGGCGCATTGCTCGGCGCCACGCCGGCAGAAGCCTTCTTCGTGCGCTGCGACCGCAACACCATGACCCAGAACGACCTGGATAACGGCCGGCTGATCTGTCTGATCGGTGTGGCCGTCATCAAGCCCGCGGAATTCGTCATCTTCCGCATCGGCCAGAAGACGGCCGACGCGCGCGACTGATCCAGACCAGGGAGGATTATCATGGCACCCCGCCCGACCCCCTATGGCCCCTACAACTTCCTCGTCGAGTTCGGCGATGGCGATTCCTCGAGCCCGTTGGGCGGCTTCTCGGACGTAACGGGCCTTGGGACCGAGGTCACCATGGCGGATTACCGCAATGGCAACGACAAGGAGAACCGGGTCCGCAAGGTGTCGCTGATGTACAAGGTGAATGAGACGACCCTGCGGCGCGGCTTCATGGCGGTCACCAATTTCAGCCGCTGGATCACACAGACGCGGCGGAACCCCAATCTCCAGCGCAACATCCTCATCACGCTCAATGACGAGCAGGGCAACCCCGTCATGCGGTGGAAGCTCATCAACGCGCGCCCGATGAAGTGGACAGGGCCGACGCTCGCCGCCAAGGGCGGCAGCGACGTGGCGATGGAGGAACTGGTGCTGGTTTCCGAAGGGCTCGATTTCGTCGAGGTCTGAACGTTCCGTGCCCTCGCTCAGGGAAGGAGATCACCATGCCAGTGCCGGGACTCTTCCTACAGACTGAGCGATCCCTGGGCGTTGCCTTGCCGTCGCGGGCCGATGTTGCCCTCTTTGCCGGCCTCGTCGCGCGCCGCACCGGGCGGAACGGGGCGCCGACACCCATCCCCACCCCGATCCTGGACGGATTCCGCGAGGCGGGATGGATGACTTCATCCTGGTCGGCGCCGCGGACCGCACGCCCACCCCAGCAGATCGAAGCCTTGCTCGACCTGCCCGTGCCCATCGAGCGCTGGGAAGACTTCGACGCCCTGTTCGCCTGGAACGGGCGTCTGGTCGAGGATGGCGGGAGCGCACGGATCCCCAGCCATCTCGGCGCTGCCGTGCGCTCCTTCTTCGCGGAAGGCGGCCGCAAATGCTACGTCCTGCGATGCGGCGATCCGCCACCCGTCCTCGGCGGCCCGGACCGTGCCGGCCGCGGCCGGCTCCTGTCCTGGGCCGCATCGGCGCCGCCGGACGATGCGGGCCAGCGCGTTCCGATCCTGCCGGGCCTTGCGAAGCGTGGTAACGCGCCCTCGCCCACCGAGCCCACGACCTGGCATGGCGCCGCGCATCTCTTTGGCCTTGACGATGTCGCGCTGCTCAGCCTGCCCGATCTGCCGGAGCTGGCGGCGCCGGATCCGGCTTCCCTCCCGCCGCCTGTGCCACCCCCCCGCCCGCCGGAGGCTTTCGCCGCCTGCGCCGCCAGCATCGGGCCCATCGGGCCGCCGGCCCTGCGGCCTGCCGTCACCGCGCCGCGCCTCGACGAGGAAGGCTACAGGATCTGGGCGGAGGCCATCCAGTTCACGCTTGGCCTGCTGCGTGCGCCGGGCGGCAGCGCGCACCGGCGTGACGTGCAGTTCATTGCGGCCTTGCCGCTGGCGCTTCACCAGAAGGGAAGCACGCCGCTGGATGTGCTGGAGATGACCGATGCGAGCGGCATCCAGTTCCGCTCCGGCGCGGCCATCGGCAGTGCCCTGCTGCAACTCGCCTATCCCTGGGTCGTCACCGAAGGCTCGGCCACCATGCCCGAGGGGCTGGAAGCCCCCGACGGTG
>Ga0180216_1002692_pt1 | contig 14541 bp, 18 predicted proteins | sample eDN3rd37CBELigMG_FD_128879 | JGI IMG/M metagenome (GOLD analysis project Ga0180216, IMG submission 128879) | Enriched Miracle-Growth compost microbial communities from Emeryville, California, USA - eDNA 3rd pass 37_C BE-Lig MG (version 2)... ... | reverse complement strand
GTGCTCACCGAGGTGCCGGCGGCGGTGGCGCTCGTGGCCGAGCGCGACCTCCCGACGACGGCGGTGGGCCTGCTGGCCGCGGCCGATCTGGCAACGCGACTCGACGCCGTCGTGGCGCTCTTTGCGGCGGCCTTCAAGCAGCGCCCCAGCAGCGCCCTCCTCGAGGAGGTGGTCGCGACCTTTGAGCGCCGCGTGGCGGCGCTGACGGCCGCGGCGGAGGAGGACCCCACCGTGGGCCCTGCGGCCGACGCCGCGAGCAAGGCGCTCGCTTCGGCGTGCGAGCGCGTGCTGGCGCTCAGCGAGCAGCTGGGCGACGCTGCCACGTCGCCGCTGATCTGGGAGGCGCGCATCGCCTTGCTCTTGCGCCATCGCCCTCTCACCGTCGACACCGCCGACGGTAACGCCAGAGCCACCCAAACTACCTCGGAAAACAAGAAAAGGCTGGTTGCTCACCACGGGTTCATGCTATTCTCACCGACCATCGCCCTACCTGCAGAGGCCCGGCGGCTCAGCGGCCGCGCGGCCAACGCCCACCCGACGGTGCCGTCGATCTTGGTGCTCTCGCTCCAGCTGCAGCAGCTCACGCGCAGCATCGGTACATCGACGCTCCGCGAGCCCTCGCGCCAGTTTCCACCGCTTGGCTGACCTTCCTTGCCAAAAACGCGCCGTAGCCTCGCTATGCAATCTCTCCAGACGCCAAGGCCCTTGCGGCGGCGACGCAGGCGGCGCTCAAGGCGGTGCGCAAGGCGCCTGCGGGCGTCGACACGCTGCCGCTGCACCAATTCTGGCTGCAGCAGGTGCTTTCGTCGGTAGACCTGCGGCCCGCGCCTGCCCACCACGACCGCATGGACGAAGGCGATGATGACGACGACGAGGACGTCGACCGCGACGCGCGGCGCGCAGCCCAGAGCGACGCGGCTCTGGAGGCCGTGCTCAAAGTGCTCCACGTACGCGCCGCCACCTGCCGTGGGTGTTGAGTGGTAGCGCACAGTCTGACGCGCATGTAGGTTTCCGCCCTCCCTTGGCTGGACCGCGCCAGGACGCCACCAAGGACACGCACGTCACCTCGATCGAGCCGCTGGCGACGCGCGCGCTCGAGCACTGGCACGCTGTCGGCGGGCTGGAGCGCTCGCGCCAGCTGGTGGACCGGCTGAGCGAGGGCCACCAGTTCTCCGCACAGTTCTGGGCCCGGTGCGCGGAGCTCGAGCTGGCGGCGTCGCCGCGCAACCCGGCCCGCATCCGGCGCCTGCTGGAGCGGCGCGTCAGCGCGCAGCCCACGGCGGCGGACGGCTGGCTGGCGTGGATCCAGTACGAGCTGGCGGAGAACCAGGTGGACCATGTGACGACGCTGCACCAGCGCGCCGTCGGCGCCGTGGCCGACCCGCCGGCGTTTATGGCCGCCTACAACGCCCTCAAAGCGTAAGAAGCTCAAAACTGTACGATATGTGTATAGCTTGCATGTACAGCTGTCACACGATGCCCCTAATAGAACACGCAAAGGAAAAGAGGCCCGCGCCCGTCGCGCGTGCTCTAGGAGAGCTTGGACGCGCGCTTGAACAGCGCGTCCACCGCCTTGTTCATGTTGCCGATCGTCTGCAGCGCGGCCGTGTACGTCTTGTTGTCCTTGGGCTCCCCAAAGATGATGAGGCAGCCGGACCCCTGGTCCACGATGCCGTGCAGCTTCTTGTCCAGGATCATTTGCGACAGCCTGCGGCCCGCCTCCCACCCAGTGGTCAGAGGGTACCATTGTCCGTGAGCCGTCCGCCACCGAGCGTCAACACCGGCGGCGCCCGCGCACGCACTTGGTCTCGACCTGCTTCACGGGCAGGTCGATGAGCTCGGCGATGTGCACAATCTCCACGCGCGAGAACGGCTCGATGATGCGGCACAGGTTCTGCTCCATCAAGCTGTTGTACAGGTCGTTCAGGTGCGACTTGACCATCGGGTCCGCCGACAGCACTGCCGCACCGCCACATGCGAGGCGATGGCGAAAACCGCACGACAGGGTGAGCCAAGGTGTTTGCAGGCGATGGGCACCAACGTGCAGCGAGACGGTACCGGCGGGGTGCGCAGCGAGGGCGGCCTCAAACTCTTTGAGCGAGCGGTGCTGCGCGGCCTTGGACACGGCGCGCATAGCGTCCACCTCGGGGCCGGCGTACTTGAGGGCCGTCTTCCCGCTCAGCAGCGCGCCGACGTCCTCCGTCTGCGGCAACCGTCGGCATGCGTCACACCCAGGACTAGCAGGTCCCTTCGGTAAGCAGAACAGCTGGGACGCTGTGGTAGCCGACCCGCGCCGGCCTACCGAGTTGAGCATGATCTTGCACAGGATCATGTACTTGAGCGCCAGCACGGCGCGCGGGTCGTCCTGGGCGCTGTAGCCTTCGAGGGTCTCGAAAAAGTAGGAGAACGCCGTCTTAAAGTCCTTCTCCTCGGCGTGCAGGATGCCCGACTGCATGTCGAGCGCCGCCTGCGTCAGCGGCGGCGTGTACACCGCGTTGGCGGCCGAGCGCGCCGCCGTCAACGCGGCCTGGTGCCACGACAATCCCCGCACAAAGCATTGGGTGGCGGCAGTGAAAGCGCTCATTAGCACGAGCGAAGCGCGCCGCCTCGGCCAAAGGGGGCACCGCGCCGTACCCGCGACTTGGCAATGTTGCGCAGCTCCAGGTAGATGCGGCTCTCGAGCAGGTGCACCTCGACCAGCATCATCTTGTCGTCCAGGCGCTTCAGCTCGCGCAGGAGCGTGTTGATGAGTGCGATGGCCTCGGTGTACTGCTTGGTTTGCAGATAGCTGCACGGAGCGCTACGCGCGGTGACAGGGCGCGCCGACGGCCGTCTGAGCAAACGGAGGCGCCGCTCCGCGTTCTCTGGGGCCGCTGCCCACGCCGTACAGGCCCACGAGGCGCGTTTCCAGCGACTGGCGCAGGAACGCGCGTTTGTCCGCCCGGCTCCACTCGATGGCCTCCGTGCAGAGCTCCACCTGCACGGTCGTCGCGTTCGGCAGGTCATCCAACCGGTCCAGCAGCGACCGCACTGCGAACGGCCCACAGAAAGAGAGAGAGAGACGGCCAGTCGACCGTGAGTATCTACAACACCCCCCTCCCCCGAACGGGACGCGCCGTACCAGTCTTGGCGGTGCGGGCCTTGGGCATCGCAATAAGGAACGGCTTGAGGTCCTGGATAAGGCGGCGGATGCCATCGAGCCGGCTAACCGGGCCAAGGGATGGTTCGCAGAGAGTGCCGGTGTGAGCAAACCGAAGAATGCATGTAGGCCCCGCCCTTTACGGGCGCACCTGCGGGCCTTGTAGAGGTCCACCAGCGCCAGCAGCGCTGTCTCGCGGTCGCGGTAGGTGATCTCGGCCGACTCGGCTGCGCTCGTCGTAAGCGGTCTCCGCGGCACGGTTTCGGTTGGGTCAGCTGCGCGTTTCACGCTTCTCGGCGCTTCCCTGTACCCGCCTGCCTACCGCTGTTGATGTACGCCAGCAGCGTCTGCGCGGCCGCGTCGGTCTGGCCGCCCTGGTCCAGGGCAGCGGCCTGCGCCACCACCTCGGGCGCCGCCGGCGCGGCGACGTCGGCCGCGCCCTGAACAACTGCGGGCGCCATGGCTGCTGACAGAATTGGGTGCTGCTGCTCTACGTTTACACGTGCGAGCGCCCAGCGCGCCACGCTGCTCAGAGCGGCAGCACTGGCCGCAAGCAGGCTGAAACCGTCGCGGCCGTGGCGGCTGGCGGCGGTGGTGATGCGCAATTGCGCAATGCGTCCAGCCCAGCGGGTGTGTCCGCTGCAGCGGGTGGCCCGCGCTGTTGATGCTGCCGCCGTTCCTTGCCGCCGCGTGTCTCTTCGTCGTCCGCGCCGCTGCGTCGCCGGGCCGCTGCGGCGGTCGGCCGTGTCGTCGTCGTCGTCGCTGCGCCGGCCGCTCTTTTTCCTCTCTCTCTCTCTCTCTCTGACGTGGCCGACGCCCGTTCTCGTGTGGGCGCGTCGCTAGGCTTCCCGCGTCAGCGTCCGCCGACGCCGCCACACGAAAACGGCACCCACGCACACCCCACGCCCTACCTATGATGTCATCACTTGGATGACGTCATGTGTGGATCCGGCACGGGCGCGCAGCGGCGCAGCGGCGCTGGGAGGAACGCGGCGGGCCGGCCGACCCAGGCGCATCGTAGGGACGTCGGCGCAGGCTTGGAGCACGGCAGCAGGCGGGGGAAACCCTGGGACAGCTGCTGGTAAAGGGCGGGGGGCCAGCGCGGGAACCTGGAGGGAGATTCCGGGGGGAATACACGATGGCGACCTCGGCGCTGCCCTCGCTGCCGCCGCGCGTGGCCGGCGCCGTCCAGGGCACGCTGACGCTCGTGGCCCGCCGCCTCACTTGGCTCGAGTGGACCACCGCCGACCACCCCAACGTTCGCGTACGCAGAAACGCGCTCCACGGCAAACGCGCGGCACCACCCCACTGACGCATGGTGCGCTCGGTGCGGCACCCGCGTTTTCACAGGTGACGGTCCGGTGGTGGGGCGCCGAGGACCAACCCGTCGACCTGTGGCCGGACTGCATCCGCGGCGTGGACCCCGCCGTGCCTGGTCGGCGCTGCGAACCGGCATACACGTTGGGAAGCGCGGTATCGCTCACACCGCAACACCTCCACAGCAAGCGTTTCACCATAGTGCAGGTGCGCGGCCGGCGGCCGCGTTCCCGGTGGTCACGAGCCACGCCAAGCTGGTGCGCTACCTCCGGGACCAAGGCGAGCTGCAGCTGGACGCTGTCTCGGACAGCGGTCCGCTGGGCGTGGCCACACTCGGCGAGGACCTCGTGTCGGCCGTCGAGATGGGCTACCCCTACAGCCGGGAGATCGCGGTCAAGGGTGCGTGGCCCCCCGCCAGCGGCCGCAGCTCCGCGCTGGCCACTGACGTGGCCCAGGTGCGGCACCTGCGTTCTGCGCGGCCCTAGATCTCGACGTGGGCGTGACCGTCGCGCTGCTGCTCGTGTCGGCCGCGTACCAAGCAACCAAGCCGGCGCCCATGCCTGCTGCCGTGGCGACGGCACCTGCACCTCCTGTGCCCGCCGCTGCCGTTTCGACAACCAATGGCCTAACCGGCGCGCGCGAACCGAGCAATGCCCCCGCCGCTGGCTGGCGTACGTCCCGCAGCGCCAACTAGCTGCGCAGGCTTTGCCGACGGGCCTAATCAATCGCGCACTCTGGTCTCCGAGGCAAACACGCGCAGTGGCGCTGACGCTTGGCCGGCTGCGCACGGCGGTGCCGGCCGGCACCGACGCGGCGCGCCGGGCGGGTCCCTACTTTGCCGTGTGCCGCCTGCCGCGGCAGGACACCTGGACGTCGCCGGTAGGGCCAACGCCCGCTTTCAGGCCTTGTTGGTCACCCCCCGATTTGGTAGTCACCGTGGCGTGTTCGTCCTGCTGCGTGGTTGGCTCGCCCTGTAGCCCTTCGACTTGGACGCGACGGCCGAGGGCGTCAATCTGGCCGTGCAGCTGCGGCGGCCGTTGCCGGAGGGCCTCTGGCCGGCGATTGCGCCGCCCGAGGCCGTTCTCGAGATTTGGCTCGGGCCGCCCGGCGACCTGGGCCGGCTCTGCGGTAAGGCGACCAGCGAGAGCCAGGCCGCGTGGTAGAGGCTTGCCAACGTAAACCTTCCCTGTCCAGCGTGCGCGCGTGCGTGTTCTAGGGTTTGCCACTATCCCGGCCCACCAAGCCACCGATGCCAACGCCGCCGCGCGGTGAGCGGCGGTGTGAGCTAAGGACCGATTGGCACCGCTCGCGCTGACGACACAAGCTGCGATTTCGCCGCTGTACATCGCTGGCTTAGGCTGGTCGACCATGTGATTGAGGCGCTGACACCGGATCTGACCGAAGCATTCGGCCACATCGAGGCCGACCTGTCGGTCTACCGTACGAACCAGAGCTGGTGATCAAAATCTGTCCTGCCGCCGCTAACAATCCCCGGCAGTCGAAAGCCGCACGCTTCGCCGGAAACAGCGGGCGCGGCACCGCCGCCCACGGCCACGGCGCCACCGGTGGCCCTGACCACAACGCGAACGGCCGCGGCGTCGGCGTCGCTCGCCACGGCGGCGCGCCAGGCGGTCGGCAGCGCCCGACCAATCACGGCGGTGCGTGTGATTGTGCACCGCGCGCTGCACCTGCCCCTGCTGCCGGCGGAGGACGACGGCGCGTCGACGCTCGCTCCGCCGTCGACGCGGGCGCTGGTGTCGCTGGATGGCGGCGAACAGGCAAGGGAGCGCGGAGCAACGAGGACCTCCGCTTCGGCAAGACGAATGCTGACGTTGCGACCAGGGCTGCGGTCGCGCCCGCTCACGGCAGTTCGCGTCGCCGGTCATTGCCTCGGACGCCAACCCCGTCTACAACTGCGAGTGCACGCTGCCGCTGCCGGCGCCGAGCGCCAAGCTGCCGCCGCTGCACATTCGCGTGGAGCCCGTCGGTGGTGCGTTGACTGGCAACACAGGACGGGTGCCCATCGCATGCGCAGTACTCACGCCGCCATCCCCAAACGCACCGGCGGTCGGGCCACGATCCAGCCGCTGGGCGACGACGGCTGGGCGGCGAGACACTCATCGACCTCAGCGCCCTGCGCTACGGGCTGCCCGAGCTGCTGGGGTGGTACGCGCTCCGCTCGTCCCACAACGAGGTGCGTCGCGCGCCAGCGCCGTCGCGCCAAAGGCGTGCCGCTGTGAACTCACACTGCGAGGTGTGGGCGACGCTTCGGGGCGCCTGGTCGCAGAGCTGGGGCTACATCTCGGTGCACGTCAAGCCGGTGTTGGAGGCAGCCGCGCCCCCGGCCAGCGGCTGAACGTGCGCTTACGGAGCCCTCCAACTGTACAGCGCTTCTCTCTTGTATCCATAGATCAACTGGGCGCACCAGCCGCACCAGCGCACCACTGGGCGCACCACAGGCCCGTGGCGGGTTGGCAGCCGGGTTGGCATCTATGACGTCATCAACCCGCGTGGCAGGGCGCCCGGCAGGGAAAGCGGGGACGCGGCGGTCGCGGCGCGTCGACGGCCGCGGGTCCGTGGGCCACGCCGCCGCGCAAATGGTCAAGCCACGGCTCTTCCTCTACGCCACCGTCGCCATCCTCCCGCTCGGCATGCTCGTCGGTATCCTCGCCCGCGAGTACGTCGACAACCGCCGCCTCGAGGCCGCCATCCGCGAGCGCCGCCAGCAGCAGCAGGCCGAGGCCGCTGCGGGCCCGGGCCGGACGCAGTAGGCGGGCCGCCATGACGCCCCCCGCACTGGCGGCGGCCTCCGAGCCCAGCACGCCCGCGGGGCCCGCGCCCGCCGCGACGAGCCGGCGCGCGGCCTTTGAGCGCTGGATGGCCGCGCAGGGCATCTGGCTCGACCCGCGGGCCGCCATCGTCGACCCGGCCGAATCGAGCGACGCAGCGGCGCCCGCGGCGGGGGCAGCGACCGCCGCGGCCGTGGGTGTGCTGGCCACGGCCGAGCTGTGCGCAGGCGAGACCATCTGCCGCATCCCCAAGGCGGCGGTGCTCTCCTGGCGCAACGTGTTTGACGAAGCGCACTACGCCGAGCTGGAGCGCGTGCCGTACCCCGCCGTCACTGCGATCGCGCTGGCCGTGGAACGGGCGCGCGGCGCGGCGTCCCGCTGGCACGGCTACGTGCAGTTCCTCCCGGACGAGGAGCCGCTGCCCCTGCTGTGGTCCGAGGCCGACCTCGCGCTCCTAGCCGGCACCGGCACCGCGACGCTCGTCGCGCAGCAGCGCTCGTCGTTCACCGCCGACTACCACCGCCACGTGCGGCCACTGTTCCGCCGCCACGCGAAGCGCTGGGGTCTGCCCGAGGCGGCCACGACGCTGCAGAGCTTTCTCCAAGCGGCGAGCCTCGTGTCGTCGCGGGCGTTCGACGTGGACGCGCACCACGGCCACGCCATGGTGCCGCTGGCGGACCTGTTCAACCACCGCTCGGGCGCCGAGACGATCCACGTCATCGGCAGCGGGAGCGCATGCTCGTGCTGCGTCGAGGACAGCGACGGGGAGGAGGAGGACGACGATGACGACGACGAAAGCGCGGAGGAGGGGGCGGAGGACGACGACGACGACGACGACGACGAGGCAGCCAGCAACGGCAGCAGCGACGCGGAGGCCGCCGGCAGCAGCGGCGAGGTCGGCGCGCCCGCGGACGCCGGCGACGCGCCGGCGGCGGCGCGGGGCCACCGGCGGCAGCGGCTGGCCAGCGACGCCGACGGCGCCGAGATCGGCACGCAGAGCGACGGCGGGCTGAGCGCCGTGACGGACCCGTTCGTGCTCGAGATGGAGCTGGTGGCCAACGTGGCGGCCAACGAAGAGATCTGGAACACGTACGGCGAGCTCGGCAACGCGGCGCTGCTGTGCAAGTATGGCTTTGCCGAGCTCGGGAACCCGCACGACACGGTGACACTGCCGGCGTCGATGGTGCACACGGCGGCGCGCCGGGCCGTCGGCGAGACGCAGTGGAAGGCCCGCTGGCGCTACTGGCGCCAGCACGCCGACGCCGAGGCCGAGTTCGTCATTGCGCACGACGGCACCATTCCGGACGGCCTGCTGGCGCTGCTCATGACGGCGACGGCGCCGCCGGACGCCTTTGCGTCGTGGATGGGCCTCGACGCCGTCGAGGCCGCGTCCGCCGACGCCATCCTGGCCATGCCGCGCGTGCGCGACGCGCTCGAGGCCGCGCTTGCGGCGCGCTGGGCGCAGTACGCCGTGCCGGACACCTCCGAGGCCGAGCTGGAGCGCCTGCCGGCGCTGCCGGCGGGGCCCGCGCGGTACGCGGCCATCGTGCGCATCGGCGAGAAGCAGGTCATCGAGCGGGCGCGGGCGCTCCTCGCCGCCGCGGCCGCGGGACCGAGCGCGCTCGACTCGCCGCGCAAGCGCGTCCGGACCGCGTGACCCCCCTGTGTACAGGCGCGCCTCCTAAGGCGGCGCGCGCGCAGATGGCGCAATTGGCACATGTAAGTATTACGGAAATGCTACAGAAAGTGGTCTATCAGTCCTTGTCGTCTTTGCTCCGCTCCTTGCGGTCGCGGTCGCGGTCCTTGTCGCGATCCTTGTCCCGATCCCGCTCGCGGTCGCGGTCCCGCTGGCGGTCCCGATCCCGGTCGCGGTCCGAGCGGTGCGACTGCAGCTCGTTCACCCCAATCCAATCGTCACGGCACAGCAGTGAGTGCGGCATTCGCCAGACCACGTGCAACGTCGCCACAGCAGGGCGCACCTTGTGCCGCTTGCTCGAGTGCTCTTCGTCGTCGTCGTGCCTGGGAGGTGGGGTGGCGCGACCACGCCGGCAGCAACGCGGCCGGTATGAGCATCAACAATCGCGCTCGCCTTCCGTCAGGACGAAACCAGCTCGAACTCACCGGTCCTTGGAGCGCGAGCGGTGCTTGCGGTGGCTGCGCTCCCGGCTGCGTTCGCGGCTGCTGCTCCGGCTGCGGCTGCGTTCGCGGCTGCGGCTGCGGCGCGACCGCTTGTGCTTGGACGACGACCGCCGGTCGTCCTTGCTCGGCGACTCGTCGCTCTTGCGCTTGGAAGACTCGCGCTCGGTGCCCGACTCGGAGGGCGCCGCGCTGGCCTCGCGGGCGGCCGTCCATGCCGCCACCGCGCGCTCAAAGACCTGCAGGGGCGACGAGGCAACCATGATGCGCCATGCAACTAAGGAAACGATGCGAGGAACGGGGGTGCGGGCGCGCCCGAGACGACCGTAGCCCACGCGCACCTGGCGGCGGTCGTCGTCCGACTCGAGGAGCTCCCAGTTCGAGCTGCGGCGCAGCTCCGCCGACAGCGTCTCCCACGCGAGGTCGGTCGGCTTGTGCTTGTGCAGCCAATCCGTCACGTACTGTTCGAACCTACCGAAGCGAGAGAGCGCCAGCAGAGCACCACCACCAACCAGTGTCAACGTACGTGCGCCGACGTCTTCTCACCGCGCTGGGAGGTGGGCACGCACCGGCCCTCGCGGCGCCGCTTGCGCTCCAAGGCCGCCCGCTCCTGCTCCGTCTGCGCCTCTTGGTAGTCCTGCGAACCGAACGGACGCCGCCACCTCGCACACCCCCTTGCCCGCGGCGTGAGCGGCCGCCGCGCCTGTACCCGTGCGTGTGCGCCCAGGCATGCCCGCGCACCTTGAACGCGAGGTCAAAGTACAGGGGCTTGCGCTCCTTGAGCACGGCCAGGCTCGCCTTGGTTGCCTCGTCGACGCCCTCGGCCGCGTTGACCGCGGCGTACCACTCCTCCGCGGTGGTGGTCGGCGTCACCGGCACCTTGGCCTGCGCGCCCGCGGCCCGCACAACCTTGACGTCGGCCGCCAGCACGGCCTTGACGTCGTCCACGATCGCGTCGAAAATGTCCCGGGTCTTGCTGGAGCCCAGCACCTCCACGGCGCTCTTCCACGCCTCCAGCGCCGTGAGCTTGGACTCGATGTCGCGGAAGCGCGTGTGCGGGTGGATCTACGTTGCGGAACGATCGCGGGACACGCGCGGACGACGGTGAGTGCCAGGGCGACACCTTGGCGCGCCCGGGAGCGGCCGACGCCGCACCTCGGTCGTCTCCACCATCGCATTCAGCACCGCGCGGAGCTCGTCCTTCTTGGCCTTCTCCAGCTGCCGGCGCGCCTCGCGCTCCTTGGCTTTGGCGGCAATCTCCTTTTCCTCCAGCTCCTTGACAAACTCGGCAAAGACGATCTTGCGGTCCTCCGGGTCCATCTGGCTCGCACGCGGGTCGGCCATCAGCCGCGCCTGCAGCACGGCGTCGAACAGCGCATACGCAGCGCCGGTGAGCCGCCTCCCACCTCATCCTGCTTCCCTTGCGGCGGGGCAAGCACGTACCTCTTCGTCCACCCACCGCGACCGGCCGGTAAGCCACGCCGACTCGGCGAGCAGCTGGCGGAACGCGGCCGCCTGCTGCCGGCGCAGCTCGCGGTCCGCGCGTTTGATCTCCCACAGGTAGTCCTCAAAGAGCTCCTCCCGTTCGCGGGCGGTGTCAATCGCGCGGTAGCGGGGGTCGGCCTCAAACCGCCCCTTGACGTCCTCCCATCTAGGCAGGCGCGTGCCACGGGCACAACGGAGCCAGCACACGCTGCTGTTAAGTATCTGAGGGGGGCGGGACCGAGCGCACCGCGCCCGCGCGTGTCCGTCCACGTACGAGGACCGCGGCTTGATGTACCGTCCCGCAGCCTTTAGCATCTCGATAAAGTCCTCCTTGGCCTTGAGCCGCCGCTGCAGCTGCTCGGCCTGGTCCGCCTTGCGGACGGCGCCCTTGTACGCCTCGAATACCTAGGGCACATCCACGGCAACGCTCGCCGCTATCTACCGTTTGCCTGGTGAGCCCAGCCCAATCCGCCGCCAGCGTGCAGGCTCGGCGGCGCGCTGACGCACCTGCTTGCGCTCGCCGCGCTTGAGCAGCTTGTAGCGCCCGTCGGTGGCCAGGTCCTTGTAAATGTCCCGCCACTTGGCGCCCCAGCGCACGCCGGCGTCCGCCAGCAGCCTCCGGAAGTGCTCTACGGCCTCCTCGTGGCTGGACACCTCGGGCGTCTCCTCCATCCGGTTCTTGATGATGGAGCCCTTCTCCTTCTGTGGTCTCCCCCAGCCCCAGAGTCGCGCCCGGGCACCGCTGGCCGTTGAGCCATGCGCCACCAGCAGAGTGTGCACCGAGCCCACCGACGCACCCGCTTCCTGCTCGGTGCGGAGGCCTCGGGCGAGCCCTCGCGGCCGCCGATGCGCCGCCCGCGCGAGTCGTACTTCCACTGGTGGCGCTGCGGGCCGGGCTCGGGCCCCGATCCGCGCCGGCCATCCTCGGCGCCTGCGCAGCCGACGCGCACCCGGTGTGTGCGCCGTTGGCGTCAGCAACAGGCGGCCGAAACCGCGCGCCAGCGCAGGTGTCGGTGCGCCTACCGGGCTGGCTGTCGGCGGGACGCTCGCCAGCGGCGGGGCCGCTGGGCTGCGCCGGCTGCTGGGCCGGCGCCGGCTGGGCGCCCGGCGGGCCCTGCGGCTGGCCCGGCTGCGGGCCGGCCTTGGCCGCGGCCTTGGCCAGCTTGACTTCCTCGGGCTCCGTCCACACCGAGACCTTGGTCTCGCTGTTGTACCAGTACGGAATGCCGCCGTCCGTCTTGTACTCGGTCCATGGGCTACGGTCACACACATGCGGCCGGGCCGCCGCACGGCGCGGTGAGCCTCCCCACCAGCCACACGCGGCGGCAACAGCAGCGGCGGCGGTGGGGCACGTACCTGGCCTTCAAGTTGGCAAACTCGGGCGGCATCTCGTAGGTGCTCTGCTTGGTGATGGAGTTGTAGTAGTACGTCACGCCCTTTTCCGTCTTGTGCTCCGTCCATCTAACGCCGCTCCCAAAAACCCCGAGGCCGCGCCGCCAGCCGCTAATCAGTACGCGTCCGCGGCCTGGCTGGCGTGGCTCAGACGGCGGCGTGACCACGTACGGCCCCACGCTCCGCGGCGCCGACGCCGGCGCGGCCGCGCCGCCAAGGCCGCCTACCGAGCGACCGCCATTGCGAGCCGCGCGCGTCGCACGGTGAGTACGACAGTCACAGCACGTTTCACGCACATGCGGCGGCGCCGGTGCGACGTACCTGGCCGACCGCCGGGCGCCCCGAAGCCGTAGGGCGGCATGCCGCCGAACCCGCCGTAGGGCGGCCTGCGTCCGCGGCGCGCCCAGATTCCCGAGCGCCGGCGCGACCGTCAGCCCCCGCTGCCCCCGGCCGTGGCTTTAGACCGTTGTGCCGCCCACGGAGGCCGCACCCGCCCATGCCGGCCATGGTGGCGTCGCCCGAGCGCGGCCCGTCGCTGGTCCGCGCGATGCCCTTGTAGCCGCGGTCGGGGTGTCGCAGATTGCCGATGCAGCCGGCGACGGCAGGGATGGCGCGTGCGGGCGCCGCGGAGCACGCGCAGGGGGGCGTCACCCGCGTCAGCCCGTTGCCCTCGTGTCGCGGGTGCAAGGCGGCGGTTGGACGCAGCGCGGCACACGGCGGCAGCGGCAGCGGCGGCAGCAGCGGCGGTGGCCGGCCCACGCACACACCGACAGCGACCGACACTGACCACGTGGCCAATGATCCACGTGGCCGTGATGGCGGCGGACGGACTGGACCAGCGGCCGCGCAGCGCCCGCGGCGCACGTCGCGTACATGCGGCATACAGAGGGCGGACGGCTGTACACACCACGGCAGCGGTCGGGGGGGCCGGGGACGTACGTACAAGTACAGAGAAGAATACAGATCCAACCGCTACCGGCTCACGGCGACGGGCGCGCTGGTCGGCTTGGCGCTGTCGCTGTCGGACGGCACCGGCGTCGCCGGCGTCGCGGGGGTGGGGGTGGACGGCGCGAGGGCCGCCGCCACGGCCGCCGCCACGGGGCTGCTGCTGCCGCCCACTCCGTGCTTGGCCAGGTCCAGCAGGTGGTCGACCAAGTTGGTCGCCTGGTAGAAGAGGATGTAGCCGGACTCGGCCGTCGTGGCCACCTCAGAGGTCGACCCAAAGAATTGGTGCATGTTTTTCTCATCCAGCTCCTGTGGCACGCAGACAGAATATGAAGCAGAGTACTCTGGTCAGCGGCGCAACCGAGCGCGGCGATCGGCAGCGCGTTCCTGCGCACCTCGACAATGTCGTCGTCAAAGATGAGCCACCGCCAGCCGCTCTTCGCGAGTGTCACGTAGTGGCCCTGGTTCGGCCCACTGGGAGGGAGAGTACCGTGTAGCCGGCGGCGACGCGCGGCATCGCAGGTTAGCCTGGCGGCTGCGTGTGACGACGCTACATTGCGCAGGCATGCCTTCCGATGTGGATGATGACGGCAAAGAGCTCGTACAGCCGATCGCGGTCCTCAGCGTCGTCCGACTGAAGGCGGCACGACGGCGGCCGCTGGTGGCAGGGTGCCACGTTAGGGCAGCGCAAAAGCCTCACTGGTCGCGCGACGCACACCAGCCTACCGTGTTGAAGAGCCGCAGCTCAAAGGGAAACGCCACGCGGTAGCTGAGCTTGCGGTAGGTGTTCTCCATAAACTTGAACCGCTTCAGGTGCAGCGCCAGGACATATGGCAGCCGCTTGATCTTCATGCTGCCACCGCCGCAGCCAACCGGCAGACCGCAGTCATGCGCGCGCCGTTAGCTGCTGTGGACGCCACTCACTGCGCACGGGTCGCGCCGCGCACCGCTTCTCTGCCTCTTGCAGGCTCGCGCAGACGTCGCACAGAAATTTGTCCTTGTGGGCCAGCGTCTCGGAGGACGAAAAGTTGCGCAGGCAGCCGGTCACCGACGAGTTTTGCTCAATGTCGACCGAGAGATCCAAGAACGACTCGTCGCGGTTCGTGACCTAGCCGTATGCCCACCATAGAAGGCTCCAGCCATGTCGTCAGTCTACGCCGCACGGCAGCGAGCCGGCCAACCTGACATCCGGTAGCCCGCACCGTTTCGCAGCAGAGGCACTTGGTCTCGTTCGTCAGCACGCCCTCAAACAGCGCGTGGATCCAGGTGGGCGGCGGGCGCGTCGCCAGCGGCGGCTCCGGCGGCTGTGCCTCGCTCGGCGAGAGGAGCCCGTCCGCC
>Ga0180216_1002691_pt1 | contig 14543 bp, 20 predicted proteins | sample eDN3rd37CBELigMG_FD_128879 | JGI IMG/M metagenome (GOLD analysis project Ga0180216, IMG submission 128879) | Enriched Miracle-Growth compost microbial communities from Emeryville, California, USA - eDNA 3rd pass 37_C BE-Lig MG (version 2)... ... | reverse complement strand
CGCGAGCGGCGGCGGCGGCGGCGGCGGCGGCGGCGGCGGCGGGAGAATTTTTGGCGCGAACGTGACGTCATCGGCCCCGCGCGCGTCGCATGGCGCCGAGGACGCAGTGCAGCGAGCCGAGCGAAAACTGACGCGCGGCGCGTGCACGGCGCATGCGGGAGACGACGACAGTGGACAGGGGGTGGGTCACTGCTGCACCATGCACTGCAGCATGGGCAGGCGAGCGGCGGAGGTGACACGGTGGATGAGCGATGGCTCCGCTCCGTACGCTGGATCCAGGGCCGGACGCGACGACGTGGACGCACGAGAAACTCGTCCACCTTTGCCACGTTGGCCAATGGCCGGTCCAAGGAATTCACAGTTCAAGCGACATGGGCGTTCGTGTACAAAAAGGCTTTGCTCTACATCGTCAATCACCACTCGCGTACTCGTGCACCTTCTACGGCTGCCGCTCAGAGGTTCACGTCCGGGGTCAGCAGGCGGATCTTGGTCCGGTCCTGCGACACGATCCAGATGTTGAGGTCGGCGTACTCCTTGAGCGCCTTGTCCAGGTCGATGTTGGTGTAGCCCTTGCGGAGCGCGCGCTCCGACACGTCCTTGTACAGCGCCTCGCCGTTCTCGTCGTGCGCGGCCAGCTCCAGCACAATGTCGTAGATGGCCGACGTCGGGTCGCGCGGCCTGGGGGAGGCGCGCGAAGCGAACCGCGGCGGGGCCACGTTAGTGATCGCTGCTGCAACCCTCGGCCAACGCGCGGCGAGCCGGCGTACTTGCTGTCGTCATCGTCGTCGGTGCTGTACAGCGACGCCTTGGACATGGCGATCAGGCGCATCGCCTCGTCCACGTCCGCCTGCTGCACCACGGGGCTGCAGCGCACGCGCGCCTGAGAGCATTGACCCGGGCGTCGGCAGGGTCCTGGGCGCGGCAGCAGACGTCAGTTCTCATCGCCACCGACTGTACGCGGTCGGCGGCACCGAGCGGCACGCACCAGGGCGAGCGAGAGACGCAGAATGCCGAGGAGCGTGCGCGCCGACGTGTACGTCAGATCCTGGACGTCGTCGGTCTCGCCGGACCGCAGGCGCACGTAGGCGTTGACGATGTAGTCCAGCAACCGCGCGCCCTCCCTGCACGCCAGCACGATTGCGTGCGTCCACGACCAACACAAGATCCTGAGCATCTTTATCCATACTTCTCGGTAAGGCGCTGTGGGCGGAGAACGTACGGCGTGCTGTTGTCAGGAAGGGTCGGCTCGATCTTGCGCACCTCCGCAATGTAGCCACTGGGGACGCAGAAACGCCAGCGCACCGCGGTGGCGGTCACGAGTGAGCAGCACGCTCATCGCAACCGCCGGCTGACGGCCCCACGCGTACCGCAGCACCGCCTCGTTGACGGGGACAAAGCCGAGGTCCGGCGCGGTCATGTGGATGTGCACGTGGGTGACGTGGCTGGCGAGCTGCATGTCCGCGTCCATGTTGGGCTTGTCCAGCAGCAGGAACATCTGGGGCGCCGGCCAGCAATGTGGGCGGGCCGCTGAGTATAGCGTTAGTCCTGATCCGACAAACTCCCAGCCGGCCCACGCCGACGCACCAAGTCGAAACGCGACAGCAACGCCGCGGGCAGGTTGATGTTCTGCAGCGGCGACCGGTTGCGGTTGTACCGGCCGTAGGCCGGGTTGGCCGCCGCCAGGATCGAGGTGCGCGCGTTCAGCGTCGTGCTGATGCCGGCCTTGGCGATCGAGACGGTCTGCTGCTCCATGACTTCGTGGATGGCGGTGCGGTCGCTCTCGTCCATCTTGTCGAACTCGTCAATGCAGCACACGCCGTTGTCCGCCAGCACGAGCGCACCGCCCTCTGAGGCGCCAACATTGCTCCCGGAAGGGCGATGCGGTTCCGTGTTAATACGCGCGCCAGTGCGGCCTCGGAAATGGACGGCCGCGGGCGTACCGAGGATGGTCTCGCCGGTGACGCTGTCGCGCGTAACGGCGGCGGTCAGACCGACGCCGCTGGAGCCCTTGCCGGTGGTGTACACGCCGCGCGGCGCGATGCGCGCAATGTACTTGAGCAGCTGCGACTTGGCCACACCGGGGTCGCCCATCAGGCAGATGTTGAGGTCGCCTGCGCCCGCAGCCCAAGCCATGCAACAGGGCGCAAGGACCTGGTGCGTGAGCCCGCGCCGCGGCGGCCACCGCGCCCGTCGCCGAGCGCCGTCGTACCGCGAATCTTCATGCCGTCCGGCATGGTGCGGGTCACGCCGCCGACCAGCAGCAGCAGGAGCGCCTTCTTCACGTCCTCGTGGCCGTAGATCTCGGGCGCAATCGACTTGGCGAGGCGGCTGTACACCTGGTTGTCTGTGTGGGCGGGCAGTGGTCGGCGCAGGGCCGCGGCAGCCGCAAGAGAGCGGTCAGTGGCCACTTCTTCAGCGGACGGGCCTCCTGCCGGAATCGGCGCCCGTACCGTTCTTGAGCTGCGCGACCTGGGCGGCCTGCTCGTCGGTCATCTCAAAGTCGATGTAGCGCTTCTTGAGGTGCTGGACGTGGTGCGCCTCCAGGAAGGTGTCCGCCAGCAGACCCGCGCGCATGGCCTTGAACCCGGTGTACGGCGTCGGCAAAAAGATCTGCGTCGCCGCGCGGAGTCACTGCGCCACGGTGGTGCCGCGGTTAGCAGCAGCGACACTGCTGCTCGCTGTGCGCGACGTCATGGCAAAGACGTACGCCGGACACGATCACGACGTCGCCGGGCGTGGCCTTGCGCGTGTTCTCGCCGGTGAGGTGGACCGTCATCGACCGCGGGATGTGGCCGACCGGCACCTGGTCGGCCTGGGCGCCCGCGCTCGCCCGCAGAACACCTCGTCTAAGGACTGTCGCCGTCAGCGTCTCCATGTGCATGCAGACTTCAGGCCCGTTTGCCTGCTGTCGGGTCGCACCATCTCCTGGATCTTCATCTCCTGGAACTTGATAAACTTGGAGCCGCGGGTCTGCAGGAAGAGCTTGCCCGGCGTGCCCTTGGATTTGCACTCGTCCGACTGGCACTGCGCCAGCGGCGTAAACGAGCGGGAGAGCACCTCCTGGAAGGTCTCGTAGCCGCACTGGTCGCACGAGTACGTGGCGACAACCAGCTTGGGCTTCACCTCCGTCACGCGGGTCACGATGCCCTGGCCGTCCGACACAATAGAGACAGCAAGCGCACGCCGAGCTTGTCAGCCAAAGCCGTCTCGTGGCAACAACAACAATAAAAGACGCGCGGGCCGGCCGGTGCCCACCTTGATCTGGACGAGCGAGCCAATCTGGTTGGCGCGGACCTCGCGCACGGCCAGGGTCTTCTCCTTGGTCAGAGGCTTGAAGACCACGTCGCTGAAAATGTGCATCCTCGCTTCGCGCGGCAAGTGGGCTGGGCCGTGAGCACGCCGAGCAGCCACGATCGACCTCTGTTGCACGCCAAACGCCTACTAGCGCCGCGTGAGCGAGGGCGGGAAGAACTTGCGCATGTCGGGCGCCTCGCCGTCGGGCGCCTGCTGCTGCTGCTGCGTCAGGCGGCTCTCGAAGAGGACATCGATGACGTCGCGGACGCCGCCCTACGCCGCGATACCATTCGCTGAAATGCATTGCTCGCTGTCGCGCTGTTAGAGCAGGTTTCTACGACGCGGGTGTCTGTCGTTGCGCCGTACCGGAACGGACGGCGGCGGCATCAGGTTGTCCGCGGCGAGCGAGAAGAGGTGGACGTACCGCCGCGTGTTGCGGATGATGTGGTTCACGAGCTCTTCGCCGTCGTCCTCAAACTGGTAGCGCCGTGCAGCGGCCCAGGAGAGGCATGCGGCGGTTAGCCGACGAACCAGGGCCCGATCTGGCGCCAAAGGCACGCAGGGCGTACGAGGTAGACATCGTCCAGCTCGATCTCCAGCACGGAACGCGTGCGGTTCGCGATCTCTTGCTGGCGACGGCCGCGTGCAAACAAATCGCGTGCCGTTACGCGTTAGACATAGTGGCGATCTAGCCGTTCCAGCGCAGTCAAGCGTCGCACCAGCGCCTCCTGGTACTTGTAGTACGGCTCGAACGTGGTCTGCGACGTCGCCGTAAACTTTTCCAGGAAACGCTCGCAGCGCTCTGCCGAGGTTCAAGGTACGCGGGCGGCAGCCGACGCACGCTTAGTTGGGCCGCGGCGGGGCGCAGGAAACGCCCGCTGCTCACGCCCGCACGTACGCGCTTCGGTCTTGTAGTCCCGCTCCGGCTGGCGCGCCATGGCTGCTGTTCTTCCGGTCCCCGCTTCGGAAGGACCTGGTGGTGACTGCGTCCTGTTGTCCACGTGCCAACCCTGCCGCTTCCTCGTCCTGCTCGTCCTGCCCTCGTCGGGCGGCTCCGGCGATTCTTGGACGGTCGAACGGAGGCGTCGCCCGCGCGTCCCTTGCTTCGTTCCCTGTTGTCTTCTTTGACGGGTTGTCGTCGTCCTCTTTGTTGTCTGCGGCGTCTGCGGCGTCGGCGTCGGCGTCGGCGTCGGCGTCGGCGTCGTCCTCGTCCTCGTCCTCGCCCTCGGCCTCGTCGGCGTCCGCTGCGTCGTCCGCGACGAGCGAAGGAAAGTGCTGTTTTGGCGCGAAATGCGCTGATTGGTTGAAATTGCGCGCCTTCCAGCCGATGACGTCACCTATGGAGAACACTGAGGGGGGCGGTCGCGGCGCGAGGAACGATGCACGCCACGGCGCGAACGGCTGCGCGGCACACGACGGCTGCTGAGGGCGCGCCGGAGCCACGGGACCGGTGGGGAGGGTCGGAAGCCCTGACGGGGTAGCAGCGGTTGGTTTGAGTTTGGATCGTAGCACCTTGCCTCGCCCATGTGACTTCATCGTGGCGCCTCTGGGTGCCTTGCCACCAGAGGATGCGGCGCGGCTGTAGCTGACGTCGCGGGTTAGAGCACCAGCGGCCGCTAGGGCCTGCCTGTGTTCGTGTGCTGTATCACAATTGTGACCATGTGTAATATTCGCACCGTCGATGCTGTAGCAGTCTGGACCAATCAAACGCGCACGTGGCAGGCACGTGCGTGGGCGGCATCGTTGCGGCCGAGCCATGGACCCGACGGTGCCCAGTGTCGCGGCGGCGGCGGCGGCGGGCGAGTACTTTGCCGCCGCGTGGCGCGGCCTGAACTTGCGTCCGCCGCCGGCCGACGCGGTGTGGCCGCTGCCGGCGCTGGCCGCCTGGCTTGTGGCGTTCGTGGCGCTGTACATGTCGGTCTTTGCCGTCGGTGTGGCCATTCTGCCGCCGAGCGCGCGGCGCAAGCGGTCGTGGCTGCTGACGCTCGTGTCCTCGATTGGCACGTCGACCGGCGGCCTGTACTTTGCCGCCCGCGTCCTGCGCGGCGGCGTGGCCGCGCTGCAGGCAGAGGACGCCGCCGCCACCGACGGCGGCCTTGGGGTGCTCCTCATCCTGTTCTTCGCCGTCTACCTCGTGCTGGACCTGGTGGTCGGCAGCCTCTGCTACCGCGAGCAGATCACGGTCCTTTCGGGCTGGGTCCACCACACGGTGTACCTGGGCGTCGCGCACTGGGCGCTCAACAACAACGCGACGGCGCTGCTGAGCGCCTTCTTTGTGTCCGAGATCCCGACGGTCATCATGGCGCTGGGCCAGCTGAACGCCGCCCTGCGGAACGACCTGGCCTTTGGCGCGTCCTACTTTGTCACGCGGCTGGTCTACCACGGCTACCTGCTGGCGCTCTGGCTGGCGCACTGGGCGCGCGGCTGGAGCGTCGTGGCCGGCACGCTCGCCCTGCACGTGTACTGGTTCTACAGCTGGGTCCAGTCGCAGCGCCGCCGCGGCTGGTTCCGCCCCACCAAGGTGGCGGCCAAACATGTATGATTTTGTGGTTGCATCGAGCGAGGGGACCGCTCACTCATTATGTACTCTTTGTAATCGCGCGCACATTCGTCATGTACACACACACACCCCACACACACTACGGAACCGGTTGGACATTTCGCAACACCGCACGGACGAACAGGCACACGCACCATCGATGCAGGCCCCGCGCGCGAGGGCGCCACAAAAAAAAAGGACAGCTCCATCAAAAGTCGTAGTTGGGCGGGTACATGTTCCGACCAAAGAACTTGTTCACCTGGTCGCGGATGTAGCGCGCGGCCTCGAGGGCGTTCATGCCCTCGCCGTTGTAGGCCTTGGTCGGGTCCGGCTCGTTGAGCGACGAGGCCAGCAGGACAAACTCCTTCTGGAGTTCGGTGACCGGCGCCATGCCGTCCTGCGGCTGGTGGCGCAGGCTGAACGGCACGTCCGGCATGGTCATCGGGCAGTCGGTGCGCGGCTCCGACAGGCTGAGAATGTGGTCAAAGGGAGCGGACCACGCGTCGCGCGCCGTCAGCGGCTCCGAGATGTTGAAGAGCTTGCGGATGGTCGCCGGGATGGAGGCGTGGTCGTAGTGCGACGTCGGCGTCGGGCCGTCGGTGGGCTCGTGCACGACGAGGCCCTTGGGGATCCACGGCGAGATGGCGACGGTGGGGACGCGCACGCCGAGGCGGTCAAAGGTGAACGGCGGGTCCTCCGAGACGAGGCCGTCCGGGTTGGGGATGCCGTCGAGCGGCGTCGGCACGTGGTCGTAGAAGCCGCCGTGCTCGTCGTACGTGATGAGCAGCAGCGTGTCGTTCCAGAGCGGCGACTTGCGCAGGATCTCGTACACGCGCTTGAAGAGCTTCTGGCCCTCCGACACGTCCGCGCTGTGTGTCCCAACCCCACGCAGCCGCGAACACACAGCGTCGCGTTGGTATGGCGCGCGCCCCACCACAGGGGCTCCCCAGCCAGCGGCGCGCACCTGGGGTGGTCGTCGTTCTGGGCAAAGCCCTGGCCGGGGAGGTCAAAGTAGCCCGGGTCGATGAACGAGTAGGCCGGCAGGGTGCCCGCGGCGGCGTGCTCCTCAAAGAGCGAAAAGTGGTGGTAGTTCTCCCAGTTCTCCGGGCGGCGCATCCACTTGAAGAAGACGGTCGCCGGCACGATCTGGAAGTAGCTCTTCCACGAGATGCCGTGCTCGCTCAGGAGCTGGAAAATGCATTTGGCCTCGAAGCCGCGGGCCAGCGCGATCTCGTCGTTGTGCGCCAGGCCCTGCGACGAGCCCGAGTGCATGTACAGCCGGTTCGGCTGCGTCGGGCCCGGCACGGAGCTGTACCACTTGTCGAAGACGGCGAACTGGCGGACCAGCTCGCTGATCACGGGCACGTTCTCCGGCTTGAAGCAGCGCATCACGTTGACGCCCATGCCCTCCCGCTTGTCCTCGGCGTTGGCCACGAAGCCGTTCATGGGCGGCGGGTTCGGGCAGTCCGGCGCGAGGCACGTGGTCACGTAGCCAAAGATCTGCTCCGACGTCGCCGGCTGGCTGTGGCCGGGGTCCGGGTCGACGTACTCGGCCTCGTCCGAGATGACGATCACGGGCGAGTTGGGGTCCGCGGGGTCGTACGGGTTGCTCTCGTTGCCGCGGATGCCGTCGATCTCGGGGTTCTCCTTGTGCAGGTAGCCCAGCATGTGGTCGAACGACCGGTTCTCCATCATCAGCACAACCACATGCTTGACGGTGTGGCCGACGGCCAGCATGGGCCACAGGATGATGGCCAGGGCGAGCAGGTTCAGCAGGCGCGCCATGGTGGCTGCTGGATCTGCACAGGTGGACACGCGCGCGCACGGAAGGAGCCTGGACGGTTAGCATCCACGCGGCGCCTGGACGGTTAGCATCCACGCGGCGCTCCCGGAACAGGGCTCATCCGTCGCGCGCCATCCGACATCAACTCCTCCTCTGTCCTTCTCCCGCCACTTCTCCGCCTTTACTCTCCCATCACGCGCGGGATCCGTCTTCGGCCAGCGCAAGGCGGGCGCCGGGGGCCTACCCGCCCGCGTCTCGTCCAGCGCGCGTCGCCGCACCCATCCCGCTGCGGCCGCTCCAGCCGGGCCCACAACCGGACTGCCGCCACCACCGCCATGCCGCCTGCGCGCTGTCTGCGCCGTCGCTGGGCGCCGTCGCCCCTCCCCCCAGCCCCCTTCCTTCAGGCTCCTTCGCCCGCCGTCGCCGACGTCGCGCACCGCGGGCCGCCGCTGCGTCGCCGGGGGTCTGCCGCGGTTCTGCCGCGAGTCCACCGGCAGAATCGGGCGAACCGCGCCGCACGTGCGCTCGATGACGTCATCGTTTGGGGGGCCCACAAGCAGCGCGGCGGCGGCGGCGCGCGGCGCGGGCACGGGCGGGCGCCCCGGCGCCGCCTTCACACAAAGTCATGACGCGGACCTTTTAGAGTCGCGCCGCCGCCCCATCCTGCCCCGCCCCGGGGCAGGGGACGCTGGCGGTCGGCGCGCTAAAGGCGCCGCCAGAGGAAACAAAGCTGCGAAACATCAGCGGGAATCCTTAATGAAACGGCCGGCGTATGGCGGGCGAGAGGCGCGCAAGCGCCTCCAGCAAGCGGTGGCACCATGGCCGGAAAACGCCCCACGCGAACGCCCGCCCCTTTGCCGTCACCCGGGAGTCCTACATCTCTTATATCGCATCCGGTTAGAGTACACGGACCAAAGTCCAGACACACCCGTAGAGTACATCACGACGACTCCGCCGCGCCGTGGGACGTCGCGTCCGGGGACTTGACGTCGTCAGCAGCTTGCTTCACGCTCTCAGTGCTCGCCACACGCACGTCCGTAACAGCGTTCGCATGGTCGTCCACAATTTCGAACAGAACAGTATTCCGCAGGGTGGTGACCGCCAGGTACCTGGCCGCCGCGTCCGTGTCAATGCTCACAATCGGGTCCTCCAGCGACAGCAGCGGCTGGGCCGCGCGCGCGCCACGCCCCCACCACCGACGAGGCCCGTGCGTGAGCGCCCGCAGCGATCAGCGGTGCGCCAACGCGGGCGCGAGACCCGCACGCACCTGGCTGTGCCCGGCCTCGGCGTTGCGGTCGCCGAGATGCAGGTGCCACACGTCCACGAGGCTGGTGTACGCGCACAAGGTGGCGACCCAGCGGCCGTGCGGGGGCGCCCGCAGGACCGGCGCCGTGCTCATGGCGAGGTCGGCCGCGGAGGACGCGATGACGTACTTGACCAGCGGCTTGCCCCACTGCACGGCGTACAGCCCGCCGCCATACAGCCCCACGAGCGTGACGAGTTCGCCGGTTGCCGGCGACGGGCCGAACGTGATCGATGTGACGGTGGGCCCATAGTAGGAGACGCGGTTCAACTCGACGCCGTTGGCCACGTCCCACAGGCGCACCGTAGCGTCCTGGCTCCCTGTTGCGCCGGCCCCGGTGGCGGCGTCCGGGGGGATGCGTCCTGCCCCGTTAGCATCGGCGTCGGCGGCGCCTGGCGATGTGGGCCTTCCGGCGTACCGCTGACGAGGTAGCGGCCGTCGGCGGTGACCGCCAAGCACGTCACGCCCAGTTCGTGGCCGCCCAAGTTGCTGCTCCCCGGCGTGTGCTGAGCGAGACCGAGCGTCCATTAGCCGCGCCGCCGGTCGTGGTTCACTCGTGGGCCGGGCGCCGACCCGTACCGGCTGTGCTGCATGGTGGCGAGGTCCAGGCGGCTGATGTCGCCGTTCGCGCAGCCGGCAAAGCACATGTACGACTTGGGCAGCACCACGAGCGAGTAGACAGCGGTCACCTCGCCCATGTGCAGGTCCAGCTTGCGCGTGAGCGACGGCGTCTGCCGCGCCCACCCGACGGAGCGTGGACGCCGCCGATTCACATGAGCCTTCTTCGTCGCGCCATTGGATCCCTCCTGCGCCGAGGGCCGTACCGTCATGCGGTCCCACACCACCAGGCCGCGCCACTCGCCGCCAGCCACAATGTAGCGGTCGTCGTCCGACATGGCACAGGCGCGCACGAGGTGCCCGGGCGCCTGGGGGGCGGCGCAGGCACAGCGCGGAGACGGGGCGGCGTTAGCGACCCCGCGGCTTGCACAGCCACGGGCCTCGCCGAATGCTCTACCTCCGTCAGAAGCGTTTGGACCAGGGTCGGGCTGGCCATGCTTTCGGTGTTCCACAGCATGACCTTGCCCTGCCCGCCCGTGACGAGGTAGCGGGACGACGGGCTCAAGGCCACCGCCAACATCATGCTGAAGTCCACGTGGTCGAGGACGCCCAGGCGCTTCACCTGCACGGTCGGCGGCTTCGGCGCCTCGGCGTGGTTGGCCTCGTTGGCCCCGGAGGTGCCGTCCGCGTTCGGCTTGGCGCCGTCGGCGGCCGCTGCGGCTGGGCGTGCTCTATTCCCCCCGCCGCGCGGCCGGCCGCGCTTGGGGGTGGGCCGAAGCCAAGCTAGTGGCGCGCCCCAAAACCAACAGCGTCAGCTGATCCAAACGTGAGCTGGGACATTTGCCGGCCGGGCGGCGGCGCGCGCGTTCACAAGCCCTACACGGCGCTTCGGGCGGCACGGCAGACCCTCCTGGAATGCTTGTCGACGCCGACGCCGCCAAGGGCGAGGGGCGGACGGCTGCGGGAGCCGCGCGAACCACCGGTCGATCGCTAGCGCAGGCGGTGTCAGCCCTAGCCGGGATGGCATGGGCGAGCCGCGGCGCACGCCCGTACGCCCTGGCTCGGTCGCCGTCAGGATGGTCGGTGCGGGCCCAATGGCCGTGGGTCCCTGCAGTTGAACCAAGCCGGATCCGGTGTAGGCAGAACCATCAGCCGATGCAGAAGATCACGCATCACCTGAAGATGCGGCTGACCATCGTTACCGCGGTGTTGCCGCTGAGCTGTGCCGGCGCGGTCTTCGGGCTCGTGGGGCGTGAGTGCGACTGAGCGAGGAGAAACCGCGCACGGAACCTCTCGCGCACGGTGTGAGGCCGCGCCGAGTGACCGCACAACCAAGTGGCACTGCACTGCAGTACGCAGCACCTCCACCGTCGACTGCAGCGCAAAGGCAATCTCGGCGATTTGCTCGCGCGCCTCCTGAATTCCATGGCATTCGTTCCAAGGCCCCTGGATGGGCTTAGGAGCCGCAGTGACAGCCACGCCCGGTGCCCTGGCGTCAGCGGCCTACGGGGTCGGCGACGTGCGCAGCGGCCACGTCCAGCAGCTGCTTGCTCAGCGACGCCTGGCGGCTCAGCGTCTGCAGCGCTGCCTCCAATTTGGCCGACAGCTACAGGAAAACGGCAAAGAGCGCCCCGCTGGCGGGCCACACGCACGGTCGTGAGCCGCCACCAGCCACAAAAGGGTCGGCGCCGCGCGGCCGCCGGCGCACCTGGCGGACGCGCTCCTGGGCCAGTCGGCTGTCGCTGCGTGCCTGCTCCAGCGCCTGCCGCATGTACTGGTGCGTCGGGTCCAGGCACGGTATCTGGCCCATCGGGGGCGCGCCCGAGAACAGGCGCGCCGTCCAGTCTGACGGCATGCACGGCAGCAGGGTCGGCGGCAGGCTAGACGCCATGCTGGGCCACCAGCCAGACGCGCTCGGGTAGTAGCCGGGGACCGGCCCCATCGCGTAGGCCGGGCTTGGCAAGGGCGCCGGCGCTGGCGCCGGCATTGGCGGCTGAACAGCGGCGAACTGGTGCCAGGCCGGCGCAGAGGCTACAGGGGCAGCCGCGGCCGGCGCGGGTGTGGCGGCCGCCGCCTGTGGCGGCTGCTGCTCAGCCGGCTGCGTGCCTTGCTGGGACGACCAGGGCACCCATGCCGTCGGTGCGCCAGATCGCGCGTCCATGGCGGCCACTGTACGGCCGCGCGGCCAGCAAGACTGCCCCGCCAGTCACGCACTGACTATGTTGCACGCGCCGCGCGCCAGTCTGCGCCCACTATGGATGCCGCTGCCGGGCTGCGTCCCTGGTGTGACCGTTAGAGCTGTCACAACAACGCGACGGGTCGCGCGTCTCAGGGCGCCCACCTCGCCGCCGCCGCTTCCGCCACCGTCCCCACCACGTCCCCCGCCACAGAGCCGACCCGCTTTGCGTGCTCCAGCGTCGGCCGGCCCAGATCTTCCCAGCGTTTCCTGGCGGACGCGGCGTGGCGCCCTCCCCCAACACGCCGCGTCTGCTGCGGACGGCGCGCGTCCGGCCGCGTCCGATGACGTCATAATTGGCCACGTGGTCTATTGGGCGGACGCAGAGGCGACGCTCACGCAGCGGCAGCGCGCGAAGCGGCGGCCGCAGCGGCCAGGCAGGGCAACCGGGACGGACAACGCGCACGCACCCGCCGCCGCCGCCGCCGCCGCCGCCGCCACCGCAGCAGCAGCAGCAGCAGCAGCAACAGCAGCCGCAGCCGCAGCAGCAGCATGCAGAGGGGAAGCTGCGTGTGCCGATAACGCCAAGCAGAAGCGCCATTCCGCCCGCCAGCAGCGGGAGTGCAGCACAGCTCCACGATGGAGCCGGACTACGCATCGGCCAAGGGGCCGCCGGAGCGCTGGCAGCGGTGCCCGCGCCGCGGCGAACCGATTCAGGGTGCGACACTCTGCCGAGACACGTCGCCGCCGTCGCCGCCGCCGCCGCTGCTTCCCAGAAGCTAACCCTCACGGCGGCCGGGCTGGTCGCCGTGCTGGTGCCCGCAGAGGCCCGCATGCTGCCGTTCAAGGTGCCGCTGGACAGCCGCTACAATGACCAGATCCCGGTGCAGTACCGCTTCACGCCCGCCATGCTGGTGGAGTGGGCCAAGGACAACGACGTACGGCCTGGCGTCCCCGCCGGTAGCGGGCACGGCCGCCGCTTGCTCAGGCACGCCGCTGCGGCGCGTTCCAGGTTGGCGGCGACGCGTTCAGATCAAGCTGGGCTTAGTGATCGACCTGACCAAGGCCAACACGGGCCGGTACGGCGGCGGCACGTGCTGCACCACCAACCAAGCTCGAACGTGCCTCACTATCGCCCCCACGTGGCCGACTGCTTGTGAGGCGTCTTCGGCAGGTTTTACCGTCAGGAAGAGTTCACCTCGCGCGGCGTACAAGTCCTGAAGCTGCCGTGCGAAGGGTACGGCCGTGGCCAATTTAGCCACCGGCTTCGCGACTCGTATTTAGCCAGCCCCCGGCGCGCGGCTCGCGCGGGCGCGGCGCAGCCACGGGAGCGTGCCGACGCCGCTGCAGGTGGACGAGTTTGTGGCGGTCTGCAGCGAGTACCTGGAAAGGAACCCCGACAGCTATATCGGTGCGCGCGGGGGCCCCTTGTCCCCGGCCATGGCGCTCGGGCATGTTTTCGCTGACGACACTATGGAGCGGACGGTGGCGTCCGGCGACTAGGCGTGCACTGCACGCACGGGTTCAACCGCACCGGGTACATGATCTGCAGCTACTTGTACCAGTACGTCGGCTTCGCCATGGACGCGGCGATCGAGGCCTTCACCGCCTCCAGGTGCGCCGGCGCACGCTTCCGCCCGCCAAAGGGGAGAGCGACTCACGATCGCAGGAAGAGCGATCTGAGTGAACCGCTGTGCAGGCCGCCCGGCATCTACAAGCCCTACTACATCCAGGAGCTGCTCAGGTCGGGCGGCATGAGCCCGGACACGGTGCAGGCGCCGCCCTACCCCGACTGGGACACGCCCGACAGCGACGAGGCCGTCGCCGGCGTGAAGCGAACGCGCTCCGGTCCGCGGCCGACCCGCGCAGGCGTTTGGGGAGGCTGCCGCGCTCCCTAACGAGCGGGCCGGTCACGTCGGCGTCTGTCACGCACACAGCCGACATCGACACGGAGGACGGCGCCGGCGGCAGCCGCCCGCGGCTGGACAACGGGGATGCGGGCCAAGCCAACGAGGCCGGCAATGCCGAAGCGAGCACGGACGATGTAGACTACATGGTCGGCCTCGGGCCGCACCCGGGCGTCGAGCGCGTCGAGGGCCCCGAAGCCGCTGAAGTCCGCGGCTGGATGCGGCAAGTCTGCCGGTGGCAGTACCACACGTTCCCCGGTAAGCGCGCCCGGCCGCTGCGGACCCGGACGCGCGCAGGCAGCGACTGAGCCGTACGGGGGCGGTTCAGCGCGCTCCGATTCATCGCCCAGGCGCACAGCCGGTGTCGCTCACACGGAGCAACCTGGACCTGCTGGCGCGCGAGCCGTACACCGTGTCGTGGAAAGCTGACGGCACGCGGTACCTCATGGCGATCCGCGAGAACGGCGTGTACGTGGCGGACCGCAACTTTCGCATCTTCCGCGTCAGCATGCACTTCCCCGAAGACGCCGCGCTCAACGCTGAGGCGTTCCAGAAGGCGTGGAAGGCGGGGCAGCCGCTCGAGCCCGTGCCGACGGTGCGCCCACGGGCGGCGCGGCGGTGTGCAAGGTCGTCTTGGCACTGACGCAGGGCGCGCTCCACGCGTGGCGCGCGCGCGCGCGCCGCCGGCGCAGGTGAACGACACGCTGGTGGACGGCGAGCTGGTCATCGACGTGAAAGGCACCGTCAAGACGCCGCGGTTCCTCATGTACGACCTCGTCTGTCTGCGTGGCAACGACCTCTTGCCGACCGCCGGCGCCGAGAATCGCAATGCCCCGTTCCAAAACTACCTGCATCGCCTGCACGTGTTGGAGGTGCGGCGCGTAGACGAGGGACAAGTATGCCTGTGAGCTTGCCATTTAGGGGCGTGCCTCTGTGTCGGCTACCATACGCTGCCGCAGACGGAGCTGGTGATGCCGCGTCGG
>Ga0180216_1002690_pt1 | contig 14543 bp, 9 predicted proteins | sample eDN3rd37CBELigMG_FD_128879 | JGI IMG/M metagenome (GOLD analysis project Ga0180216, IMG submission 128879) | Enriched Miracle-Growth compost microbial communities from Emeryville, California, USA - eDNA 3rd pass 37_C BE-Lig MG (version 2)... ... | reverse complement strand
GCCGGTCATCGGGATCGGAGAAGCGGCTTTCCATGTCGCTAGTTTGCTCGCCGGAAAGTTTAGCGTGATCACGACGCTGGCCCGCTCTGTGCCTGCGATCGAGAACAATCTGATGAAATACGGCCTTGCCAGTAGATGTGCGCGGGTGCGCGCGAGTGAGATCCCCGTTCTGGACCTCGAACATTCTGGATCCGAGTCGCTGTCCAAAATCTCTTCCGAGATCAGCCGCGCCATTGCCGAGGATCGGGCAGAGGCCATCGTGCTCGGCTGCGCGGGTATGGCGAATTTGGCGGACCAGCTCTCGGCGAAGCACGGCCTGCCGGTGATTGATGGTGTTGTTTGTGCAGTCAAGCTCGCCGAAAGTCTGGTGGACCTGGGTCTCAGGACATCCAAGATCGGCGGCTATGCGCCCCCGCGAGCGAAGCGGTTTGATGGCCAGTTCAGCCGATTTTCGCCTCTCTGAACGGCAACTGCCCACATAATTGGGATCAATGGACGGCCGCTCTTGCAGCGGACCACTCACATGCTGGATAAGACAAAAAAGGAAAAAAATAACGCACCAAAGATAGCGGCCCGCTGGCAGCCGGTTTACGATTCCTTGCGCGAAGCCATAGTGAGTCGTCGGCTCGCGCCTGGCACGAAGCTGCCGGAAGACGAGCTGGGCTCAATTTATTCGGTGAGTCGAACTGTCGTTCGGTCAGCATTGCAGGCGCTCGCCCATGATCGCGTGGTTCGATTGGAGCCGAACCGGGGGGCTTTTGTTGCGCAACCTTCGATCAAGGAGGCGCGCGAAGTTTTCGACGCCCGCAAGCTGATCGAGCCGCGGCTTGCGGCGCTCGCGGCCAAATCGGCCACGCCGGAGGACATCCGCTGCTTACGCCAGCATTTGGAAAGCGAGCGCGATGTGATGAAATCGGACCGCAGCGGCGAAGCGATAAGGCTCTCGGCTTACTTTCATCTGAAGCTCGCCGAAATCGCGGATCATTCTATTTTCACCGAGATCGTGCGGGACCTGGTTTCTCGCTCCTCCTTGATCATAGCACTCTACTGGCGCAGCCGAGATACGACCTGCAAGTGCGATGCGCATCGGGATCTTGTGGAGGCCATTGCTGCAGGCGACGCCGCGGGAGCTTCAGCGCTCATGAAGCGGCATATAACGGACCTCCTTTCGGGCCTCGACCTTACACGGACGGAAAAGAAGCCGGAACGACTTGCGGACATTCTCGGACGACCGAATCCTTAGCTGACCGGGCATTCCGAGTTAGCCTTCCGTACTTTGGAACGCGAAAGTTCGACTTCGTGGCAAGGCAACCAGCGGCGACTTTACAGCAACGAGCTGTCGAGCTCATTTGCTAGGATCCGTCGTGCGAGGCGGCGGCTATCAAGCGCCAGCTTTCCAAGCACCACACTCGCCTCCCGCTAAGCCAACAGAACGTTATTGCGTTCCTACTCGTGGAAGCGGGGGACACGCCGACCAAAAGTTGGGCATTTTCGCTCGGAACCAATTCGACCCGCCTTCTCTTTATTCGCCGGTTCAATCACAAAGATCGGCATTGCCATGAACCTCGTCGAAGTCAGCAAACTGCAGACGCTCAACATAACGAGCTCTGATGATCCGGCGATAAACTGTATCGCTGCATTCGCCTGTTATGGTGGACAGGGCGCGGATTACACGGCCGTCGTCCCCTTCTCGATTGCCCCAGGCGGACATTTAGGGTGGCACATCGATAGCCTCGAGGAGACGCAGTATATTATCGCGGGAAGCGGCGAACTGCAGCGGGACGACGGCTCGTGGCCGGCGGTGCCGGGCAGCATCTTCGTGTTACCGAAGAATGTACGGCACGACCTGCGGAATACAGGCACAGTGCCGTTACTGGCGGTTGCCTTCTTCTCAGGGGAGGCGCTGACGCAGACGATCGATGAGTCATGCTTCCGGTCAATGGCCACATCCTCGCCAGTCCGAACGCAAGCGCCTGAGTGGAGAATTGGCCATGTATCGTATCAAGGCGTGCATTGCCCTCGTGGCTGCTCTCATTCCTTTGTCAACGCCGGCAGGCGCTGGCGGGGTCAGAAATATCGTACTGGTCCATGGCGCCTGGGTCGATGCCTCCGGGTGGAGACCAGTATATGAGATCCTCGCAAGGGATGGTTTCAAGGTTACGATGGTGCAGGAGCCTGAGACTTCGTTTCAGGATGACGTAGCCGCAGCGAAACGGATTATCGACCTTCAAGACGGCCCGACGATTCTCGTCGGGCATAGCTACGGCGGTTCAATTATTTCGGAAGCAGGTGTCCATCAGAAAGTGGTCGGTTTGGTGTATGTCGCCGCGCATGCTCCAGACGTGGGGGAGGACGAAGCTTCACTCGGCAAGCGAATGCCAAGCGTTCTGGCGCAAACACCTGGTGCTGTCAGGACAACACCCGATAACTTCACCTATCTGACCCCAGCAGACTTCCTAAGGCTGTTTGCTCCTGATCTGCCACAGGAGCGGGCTCAGGAGATGGTTGATTCGCAGGTACTGGCAGCTGCTTCAGTCTTCGCAACGCCCCTGACTTCGGCCGCGTGGAAAACGAAACCGAGCTGGGGCATCGTTGCGGAAGCCGACAAGATCATCAATCCGGAGCTCGAGCGTTGGTACTATGCCCGAGCAGGCAGCAAAACAATCGAAATAAAAAACGCCAGCCATGCCGTTTATGAAAGTCACCCGAAAGAAGTTGCTGCCGTCATCGCAGAAGCTGCTCGGAGCATTCCGGAGTAGGTAGACACTCGGCCAAAATGGTTCTCGATGAGAGCCAGAGAAGCCCACACCCTCCAAATTTTTGATCCGGAGGAAGCGCCGTTATGTCCGCCATTCCACGATCGATGTTAAGTGGAAGGGAAAGTCAAATGATTGAAGCAACTGCTCTACAACCAATTAACGGAAACCATGGCGCGAGTGTTGCCGGTCCACGCAACGTTTTGCTGGAGGAGCAAGTTCCAGACATTTTCGCAGCGCCGCTGACAGACAAGGGATCGATACCCAATTTGCATTTTCCGTTCGCTTTCGCTCACAACAGGCTCGAGGATGGGGGCTGGGCGCGCGAGGTGACGAGCCGCGAGATGCCTGCGATGAAGGAGCTGGCCATCGTCAACATGCGGCTTGGGCCCGGTGTCGTCCGTGAGCTCCACTGGCATAAAGAGTCCGAGTGGTCCTACATCACGGCGGGCAAGGCACGGCTCACAGTGGTCGACGCCGCACGCAATCTCGAGGTGGACGACCTCGAGCCGGGCGATATGTGGCTTGTGCCGCCGGGCTTGCCGCATTCGATCCAGGGCCTCGAGGAGGGGACGGAATTCGTGCTGGTTTTCGACGACGGCAACTTCTCAGAAAACCAGACGCTTCTCATCACGGAGCTATTGGCCCACTTGCCGCGGAGTGTGGTGGCCAAGAACTTCGGGCTACCGGAGGAATCATTTTCGACACTGCCAAAGTCCGAGAAATACATCTTTCGTCAGCCTGTTCCGGCGGCACTCGAGATGGTGAGAGCTCAACTGCCCCACCAGCCCCCAGCACAATCCTACGTTTATCACGCCTCACGACAGCCGCCGAATAGGTTTGACGGCGGCAGCACCAAGGTTGTCGATTCGAAGGTGTTTCCTGAGACGAACCTTTCCGCGCTGATCATCGAGCTGGAGCCAGGCGCCTTGCGTGAGATTGACTGGCACCCCGACGCGGATGAGCTCCAATACTATCTCAGCGGCGAAGCCCGGATGACGGTGTTCGACGCAACCGCGAACGCGCGGACATTCAACTACTGCGCCGGCGACGTAGGCTACGTTCCGAAAACGCTTGGGCACTACATTGAGAACGTCGGCAGGGAGACAGTCCACGTCATCAATGTTTTCAAGTCGCCGCGCTACTCCGATATCTCTTTGAACCAGTGGATGGCCTTGACCCCTCCGGATATGGATCGTGGCACTCTCGACCTTAGTGATACGGTGCTGAAGGCTCTCAGGTGCGAATACCGGCCCGTCGTCCGCTGAATCTGTGGTTACCGCTCGCGAAGGCGCTACTCGTCCACACGCGGCCGGTGCTTGCGACGAGCGCTGGACGAGGGATATTATCTTCACAATGTGGGTTCAGCCCATGAAGGGCCACGATCAAAAATTCCCACCGAGGCGTCGGCGTAATGGTGCCGTCAAACTGTGCGATTACTAATCACTGAGTGCCAAGCATTTTCACTGCGTCATCAAAGCGGCCGTCCCTTTCAGCCCAAAGCAGGAAACCCACGCGTTCAACTAGAATCTCGTCAGCGGTCGGTTGCTGCTGAAAGAGGCTCATCACCTCGTTGATGTATTCGCGGAGCGGCATATAGCCTTCTCGCGTCGCCTGACCGGGCGTCAGCTCGGTCTGGACAGCGGGCGGCGCGAGCTCGATGACCTCCAGCTTGTTTCTCAGCTGCTCACGGAGCGATACCGTGTAGGAATGAAGCGCTGACTTGGTGGCGCTGTAGGTCGGCGCGCTGCTCAGAGGCACGAAGGCTAGGCCGGAAGTGACATTGATGATCGCGGCATTTGGCTGAACCGCGAGATGGTCGATAAAGGCGTTCGTGAGGCGGATTGGCCCGAGCAGGTTGGTGGCGACTGTCAGCTCCGCATCGCGTAGATCCCGCGCTCGGGTCAGGTCTTCATGACGCATAACCCCGGCGTTGTTAATCAGGACATTGAGTTCCGGATTCTCGCTGACAACGCGATCCACAAACCGCCTGACGTCTTCCGCGTCAGTGATATCCAGGGCAATGGCGTGCATGTGATCTCGACCAGCGATTGTCTCCTCGAGCGCCTCCTTTCGGCGCCCTGCAACGATCACCGTGTTCCCGAGATCATTGAACCGCAACGCCAGCTCCCGGCCAATGCCATAGCCGCCGCCGGTGATGAGCATGGTGTTCCCAGTCAATTTCATTGGTTTGCTCCGTACTGCGGGTGTCGTCAGACGATGCCGCCGTTGGCGAAGACCGTTTGCCCGTTGATCCAGGCGCCGTCGGCGCTGCACAGCGCCGCGATGGCATCGGCAATGTCGGAAGGTTCGCCTAAGCGCTTGTGTGGTGTGCGCGCGGCGAAGCCGGCTATCTGCTCGGGCGTCTTGCCGTCCGTGAACAGAGTCGTGTTGACGATGCCTGGGGCAATTGCGTTCACAGAAATCATGCGCCCCTCGAGCTCTTTGGCGAGCACATTCGCGAAAATCTCCTGCGCCGCCTTGGTTGCCGCATAGGGACCGTAGGATGGGGTGCGCAGCTGCGTGATGCTCGACGAGAGCGCGATGATGCGGCCGCCGTCGCGCACCCGCCGGGCTGCCTCGCGCAGGACGTAGAAGCTACCCTTCTGGTTGACATCGACCATCCGGCCGAAGTCGGCATCGGTTATGTCGCGGAGAGGCGCGAGCCGCATGATCCCCGCGTTGCTCACCACCACGTCAACGCCGCCGAATGCGCGCTCGGTTTCTTCGAACAGGCGTTGCACGGCGCTCAGATCACTCACGTCGGCCTGCACCCAGATGGCGCGCCCGCCCGCTGCTTCGATCTCTCTTACGACGCCGGCTGCGAGATCACGGTTCTTCTCGCAGTTGACGGTCACGGCATAGCCCTCACGGGCGAGGCGCTTGGCCGTGGCAGCACCGATGCCGCGGGACGAGCCGGTCACCAGCGCAACCCTGCCTAGTGCTGCTGATGCTTGGCCCTCCGTTTGAGCGGCAGCGCTGCCAGCCGCGAATGCTGCGGAGGACAACGCCAGGCCTGTCAGAACAGTCCGCCTCGGAATGTCGCTCTGCCCAGTCATCGTGCCATCCTTTTGTTGTCGAGAAACTATGTTCGGTGGGCACGTTTTATATCGACTTGGGTCGGGAGGGCGCTTGCCAAAACCTATGCGAAAATTGCCTGATCCTGCTGGCCGCGTGATCAATGTGAGCCCACATGCTAGGTTCGTAGCGACAATGTAGGAGAAAGATCGTGGAGTCGCTCAAACAGGCTGTCCGCACCTATGCCGCCCATCATGCCAATGGCGACGGGTTGGCGCTGACGCCGGTGCCAGGCCTGAGAATGATGTGTGTTGAGACGCCCCGCGGCGACTTGCATTCCGTTTACCGGCCGCTGGTTTGCCTGATCCTGCAAGGAGCCAAACGCATGACCGTCGGAGCGGAGGAGCGTGTCTTTTTCGCAGGGCAGTCCGTGATCGTGAGCGCTGATATGCCGGTTGTCGGCCGCATCGCGCAGGCGAGCCCAAACGAGCCCTATCTCGCGATCGCCGTCGAGCTGGAGATGACGATCCTGCGCGAGGTCGCCGTACAGTTGGGAGAGGTGCGCGCGCAACCCTCCTCTGAAACGCGCACTTTGTTCGCCGAAGATACTGGTGCTCAAGTTCTGGATTGTGCAGCGCGGCTGATGCGTCTAGTGGATCGATTAGAAGCCATTCCGATCCTGCGATCTGGCATCGTGCGGGAGCTCCATTATTGGCTGCTTTCAGGCCAGCATGGCGTCGCTTTGCGATCGCTTGCATCTCCGGGCAGCGCCGTGAGCCGGCTCGCTGCTGCCGTCGCGATCCTCAGGGAGGAATATCGATCGCGAATTCCAATCGAGCGCCTGGCGGCAGCAGCAATGAGCCCCACCGCCTTCCACAAGCATTTCAAGCACATGACGTCACTGTCTCCGGGGCGGTATCAGAAACGCCTTCGCCTCATTGAGGCGCGGCGTTTGATGATGGACGAAGGCTTTTCGGCCAGCAGCGCCGCGTTTGAAGTAGGCTACGAGAGCGTCTCTCAGTTCACGCGCGAATACGCCCGACTGTTCAACGCACCGCCGAAGCGTGATGTCCTGCGCGCGCGATCAAGGCCAAGCACCGCAAGGAGCGGGCTGCGGGAGGAAGACAAACCGGCGAGCCTCATTTGAACCTGTCGGTATGTCGTGCGGCTTTCCGAGGGGTTCCCCATTTGGGGAGCTCGCAGCTAAGTCCGATCTCCGATCGAAACGTCATGAGCCGCCGACGGAATTCGCGGAGGTGAACGTTCAGCTATAAACGCGTGCTATCACAATCCGAAGCGGCCACTCGGCTCAACAGAAGGTTTGGGGGATTTATGAGGGTATCGTCATTGTTGGGCCAGAGATGTGACATGAGCGGTGCAGCGATACGCATCGCCACGGCAGGCCTCGTCATCCTGGGGCTGATTTTTCCCGCTGAGGCGCAGCGGACGCGGCGGATGGTGGATGGCGATCCGGTTGTTTCGGTGTACGAAGTCAAGCTCGAGCGCATCAACGAGCGCGTTGATGCCGTCGGCTCGGGCCGAGCGCGCCAACAGATTACGCTGACCACTCGGGTCGCGGGTGTCATTGCCGAAGTGCTCTTCAAGGGCGGCGACAAGGTGGAGGCGGGACAGCCTCTCATAAGGCTCAGCTCCGAGCCGGAGGAAATCGCTGTCGAGATGGCGGAGGCGCAGCGCGCGCAAGCCTTTGATGCCGTGGAGCGCTATAAGCAACTCAATTCGGCTTCGGTTTCGCGCGTTGCCGTGGCGGAGGCGGAAACAGCCCTGAAGGTCGCGGATGCTACTCTGCGCCGGGCCCGCGAGGATCTCGACCGTATGACGATCCGGGCGCCGTTCTCCGGCATTATCGGCCTCACGAATCTGGAGACGGGCGATTATCTGGCTGTCGGCACACCCATCGCGTCGCTGGACGATCGCTCGAAGATCATCATTGAATTCACGGTACCCGAGTCCGTGGCGCAGTCGATCAAGGTGGGCATGCCGGTGCGCGCGAGCCTCGCCGCCCGACCTGGCGAGGTTTTCATGGGTGCTGTCAGCGCCGTCGGAACCCGTATCGATCCTGCAACCCGGACGCTGTCCGTGCGCGGGGAGATTCCGAATCCGGATCTTTCGCTGATTCCTGGTTCGACGTTTTCCGTCAGCGTCCGGCTTGAAGGCAATGAAACGCCCGTGGTGCCCGGACTTGCGATCCAGTGGGACCGCATGGGGGCCTACGTGTGGCGGATTACTGACGAGAGCACGGTCGAACGCGTGAATGTCGCGATCCTCGCGCGTAACGGCGACCGCGTGTACCTCGATGCGCCTCTGAAACCCGGCGAGAAGGTCGTTCACGAGGGTGGCGGCCTGTTGCGCGAAGAGCAGAAGGTCCTGATGCACGGGTCCTGATCAGGCTTCCACGTCCCAGCATATTCCTCCAATCGCAATCGGAACCTTCCCCAATGAGCACCTCAACCTCGGGGCCTTCAATGTCGGGCCCGCTCCCGAATAATGGCGGGTGGGTCAGCGTATTCGTGCGTCGGCCGATCTTCGCGATGGTGCTCAACCTGCTCGTGATCATCGCAGGCATCGCGGCTGTGCAATCGATCGAAATACGCGAGCTGCCTGACGTCGACCGCCCTGTGGTGACCGTGCGTTCCAGCTATCCTGGAGCTTCGCCCGAAAGCATGGACGCGCAGGTGACGGCCATTATCGAGAGCGCCGTGTCGCGCGTCGAAGGTGTGACCAGCATTTCCTCAAACTCCTCTTACGGCTCTAGCCGCGTCGCCATCGAGTTCTCGACCGACACGGATATGCAGGCGGCTGCAATGGACGTGCGCGACGCCGTTGCAGGGGTCATGAGGCAATTGCCGAACGACATGGACGAGGAGCCGCGCATCATGAAGGCCGATGCAGACGCCTCGCCCATTATGCGTATCGCGGTTGCCTCCGACACGCTGTCGGAAAGCGAGCTGACTGATCTCGTCGAGAATGTGATCGAGGACCGGCTGGCGGCTGTGGAGGGCGTGGCCGCCGCAAACTCCTATGGTCTGAGGGCGAGGACCATCGAGGTGCGCGTCTCTCAGGTCGCGCTCGCGGCACGGGGGTTGAGCCATGCCGAGTTGATCCAGGCTATTGGGACTGCGTCGGTGACGGCTCCGTCGGGCGCCCTCGAGAATGCGACACAGCAGTTGATCGTCCGCGCTGAGGCTCCGGTCGAGACTCCGGAGGATGTCGCCGCAATCGAAATCAACTCGCAGACCAAGGTCGGCGATGTGGCGTTCGTGCGCTGGGCTTATCAGGAGCCCACGGCAATAACGCGCCTCGACGGGAAAACGGCGATCGGCATCGAGATCATCCGCCAGGCGAAGGCCAACACTATCGCTATTTCGGACGGTGTGCGCGCCGCGATTGCGGACCTCGAACGATCGCTCCCGCAGGGCGTCAGCATGGTCGTGACCTCGGACGACGCAATTTTCATCCGGGAGTCAATCAGCGAGGTCATGATCACGCTCGTGCTCGCCACGGTCATCGTGATCCTCATCATCTTCGCCTTCCTCGGGTCGGTGCGCGAGACTGTGGCGCCGGCTTTCGCCATTCCGGTTTCGCTGATCGGCACGCTCGCGGCCGTATGGATGGCGGGATTCTCGATCAACCTTCTGACGCTGCTGGCGCTCGTCATCGCGACGGGTCTCGTCGTCGATGATGCGATTGTTGTCATCGAAAATATTGCGCGCCACCGGGCCATGGGGGCCGGGCGCCGGGCGGCTGCCGTGATCGGAACGCACGAGGTCGTGTTTGCTGTGATTGCGACGACCGCCACGCTCGTCGCGGTTTTCGTTCCGATCTCGTTCATGCCGGGGATTGTCGGCAACCTGTTCTCGGAATTCGGTTTCGTCCTGGCGTTCGCTGTAATGGTGTCGTCCTTCGTGGCGCTCACGGCCTGTCCCATGCTCGCTTCGAAACTCGGGAGGAGCCCGGCACCTGCCAGCGATGCGCCGGGAAGGTTCACGCGCATTGCGCAGGGGCTCGCCCGTGCCTACGCCGTTGTGCTCGACCTTGCTCTTCGGGCACGCTATCTCGTGCTCGCCATCTGCCTCGGCTTCGCAGCGCTCGGCGGCTTTGCTTACCTGACACTCCAGCACGAGATCACGCCGTCGGAGGATCGCGGCGTCATCATGATCTCGTTGGGCGCCCAGCAAGGCAGCAATCTCAACTACATGTCCGACCTGACGCAGAAGGCTGAGGATGCCCTGACCGACTTTCAGAAGAGCGGCGAAATCTCGGCCTCTCTAGCGATCATCGGCGGCGGCTCGACCAATCGGGCCTTCCTCGTGGCGGCACTTGCGCCTTGGGCAGAACGCGACTGGACGCAGCAGCAGATCCAGGCCGCGCTGCAGCAACGGTTGGGCGGCATCCCCGGCCTGTCGGTTTCAATGCGCGCTCCCAACAGCCTCGGCATCCGCGGTGGCGGGCAGGGCTTGCGGTTTGCCGTTGCCGGCCCCGATTACGACCGCATCGCCGATGCCGCGAGTGCGCTCGCCAGCCGCCTTTCTTCGACGCCCGGCTTCCGCAATGCGCGGACGGACTACGACACCACGCAGCCACAGCTCTCGGTGCGCATCAACCGTGAGGCTGCGACACGGCTCGGCGTTCCCGTCAGCACCATCACAAGTCTGATCAACACGATGATCGACTATCAGAAGGCAGCTGACCTGTTCGTCGCCGACGAGATCATCGAGGTGCAGGTGAAAGCTGGGGGACGTCCCATCAACGATCCGTCCGACCTGGGCAACCTGTTCGTGAAAACATCCGACGGCAACTTCATCTCGCTATCGTCTTTGGTGACCATGGAGGAGGTTGCGATTGCGCCGAGCCTCGGGCGCGAGAACAGGCTGCGGTCAGTGCCTGTGGTCGCCAATCTCGATGAGGGCATGGTTCTCGGTGAGGCGGTCAAGACGATGCGGGCCATCGCTGCCGAGGTTCTCGAGCCCGACATGTCGATCGTGCTGCTGGGTGAAGCGAAGACGCTCGAGGAGACAACCCAGAGCACGGCTTTCGTTTTCGGCATTGCTCTGCTGGTCGTGTTTCTTGTGCTCGCGGCGCAGTTCGAAAGTCTGGTGAGCGCCTTGGTCATTCTCGTGACTGTGCCATTCGCTCTTGCGGCCGCGGCCCTGGCCATCCTGCTCACGGGCGGAACGATGAACGTCTACAGCCAGATCGGCCTGGTGCTGCTGATCGGCATCATGACCAAGAATGGCATTCTTCTGGTGGAGTTCGCCAACCAGCGCCGCGATGAGGGCGCTGACGTGGAAACCGCCGTCCGCGTGGCCGCCACGACCCGGCTGCGGCCGATCATGATGACGATGGCGACAACCGTGCTCGGCGCCTTGCCCCTCGTTCTGGCGCATGGCGCCGGAGCAGAAGCACGACTGGCGCTCGGCTGGGTCATCATCGGCGGGCTCGGCTTTGCAACGACGTTTACGCTGTTCCTCACTCCGGTGATCTATCGCTTGCTTGCCCCGCTCTCGAAGCCCCGAGCCCACGAGGCCCAATTGCTCAGCGCCGAGCTTGCCAAAGCGCGCATCTGAAGGAGAGGTCTGCAGGTCCCGGGGGCCGTCATGATCGCGGAAATTCATTTCTGCGCAAGCAGCTTGGCGAGTAGTTAATGAGACATTATCCTGACACGAATTCACCAGAGGACATGTAGAGCTATAGTCGTGATTGCGTGGCAGCGCAGTTACAGGACACAATTGTACTCGAGAAACTTTGCGAGCCGGCCCAGCTTGAGCAGGCGCTGCTTACCGCTTTGGGAAACTACCACGAGTGACCGATGTCTTTCCAAGGGGAAGGTCCGTGCGCGTCGACGAGGCAACCGATCTGCACGGGTTTCGTGTTCTGACCCGACTGTATGAGGCCAGCTCGCGGCTCTGGCGCGAGCGTAATCCAAAGCATGGGCTCGAGCATCTTCTCTTGGTTGCTACCGAGCTCCTTGGTGCCAAACTGGCGACGCTGCATTTGGTCAATTCCAGCCAAGGACGAGAGATCGAGCTGAAAGCGTCTTGCGGTGTGGGCCTCGAAGCGCGTCGAGACATCAGTTGCCTGCGATGGGAAGACGATGCCGCCTGCGCCGCTGCTCGCAAGTCTGGAGAGTGCATCAGCTTCGACGACATGGAAGTTGGAGCCAAGCGGAGCCGGCTGTTGTCTTTTGTCCGATTGCGCGGGGCAAAAAGCGCTCTGGTCGCCGCTTTGCCGAACGGAGACGGGGTTTCACTCGGGGTGTTGTGCCTGGCTAGTGAGGCACGGAGTTGGTCCGGTGAGTGGCCTCGACGTTTCACTCAGGAATGTGCCCGGCTGGCAGCAGGCTTTCTGCACCGCTGCAAATTCGAGGGCGATCTGCGGGAGAACGCCGAACGGTATCGCCAGCTGGTGCTCGGCCTGAGCGACACGATCGTATGGGAAGGCGATCCGGACACGTTTCGAATGACGTTCGTCAGCCCGGCGGCAGAGGCACTCCTTGGCTATCCGGTCGCGCAATGGCTGAACGAAGAAAACTTCTGGATCAATCATCTTCATCCCGATGATCGGGAGAAGGCCATTGCGTACTGCAGCGAGGAGACCCGCGCCGGGCGTGACCACCAGTTCGAATATCGCATGCTGGCGGCCGACGGTCGGACCGTTTGGCTGCGTGATCGGGTCTACGTCACTGAAGTTGAGAACGGAAAGCGGCGGCTTCGCGGCGTGATGCTCGACATCACGCAAGAGAAAGAAGCTGAACTAAAGTTGAGAGAGAGCGAAGAGCGGTTTCGCCAAATGTGTGAAATCGCGCCTGTGATGATCTGGCTCAGCGATCCGCACGGCCGCTGCCTGCAGCTCAACCGCATGCTACGCGAATTCTGGAACATCGACGAACAAAAGCTTGCCGATTTTGATTGGGCTTCGATGCTGCATCCTGAGGATCTTGGCGAAGTCCGCCAGAAGGTGCAAATCGCATCCGAAACGCGAAGCTCGTTCACCGTCCAAGCTCGTTTTCGCAATGCTTCTGGCGAGTATCGCATTCTCAAGACCGATGCGCAGCCAAGATTTTCATGCTCTGGAGCATTTCTTGGATTCATCGGCATCAATGTTGATCTGACAAATGAGATCCGGACGTTCGAGGCGCTGCGTGAGAGCGAGGAACGTTTCGAGCGTTTTATGCACCACCTGCCAGGATTTGCGTGGATCAAGGATGGGTCCGGCCGCTACATCTTTGCCAATACAGCCGCCGCCAATGCGCTTGGCACGTCACCTGAAAAGCTCAAAGGTCTCACCGATGGCGAGGTATTGCCGGCACAGGTCGCGGCAAGATTCCGTCGTCGTGATCTCGCCACGCTCGAACAACGGGAAAGCCAAAAATTCATCGAAACTCTGGAAGTGAAGGACGGCGCGCCCCGACACTCCATTGTCCACAAGTTCCCCATTCCCGATGCGCTTGGCAATGCGCGGCTCGTTGGCGGCATTGCCGTCGACATTACCGACCTTAAGGCCGCAGAAGATCAGATTGCGAAATTGAATGATGACCTGCGCCATCGGGTCGAGGAACTGGAGGCTCTGCTCAACGCACTGCCAGTTGGCGTCTTTATCGCGCATGACCCTCTTTGTCGCAAAATCACCATGAACGCGGCTGGAGCTGCCATGTTGCGTTTGCCGCTCGCGGCAAATGCATCGAAGTCGGGCCCTGAGGCCGGTCGCCTGCCATTTCGCGCGTTCAAGAATGGCGTGGAGGTGGCGCCGGAAGACCTGCCGATGCAGCGTGCCGCCCGAACGGGTCAGGTAGTGGTGGGGGATGAGCTGGATCTCGTATTCAACGACGGCAGCAGCAGAGTGCTCTACGAGCACGCTTCGCCGCTGTTTGACTCATCCGGTGCCGTGCGCGGTTGCGTGGGCGTCTTCGACGATATCACAGAGCGGAAACGCGCCGAGCGGCAGCAGAAGCTGCTGATCTCCGAGCTCAACCACCGTGTAAAGAATACTCTCGCGATTACGCAGTCGATCGCTTCCCTCACCTTGCGAGAAACGCCGGATCCTGCGCTCTTCAAAGAGGCATTCTCCGCCCGACTGAGGGCTCTTGCACATACGCACTCATTGCTGACGGCCAGCTCTTGGCAAGGGGTGTCGTTGCGGGAGTTGGCATTGACCGCACTGGAGCCCTTTCAGAGCCGGGGGAAGGCCATCGACATCGATGGCCCGCAGGTCATGATCAAACCCGAGGCCGCAGTGACTTTGAGCTTGGTTCTGCATGAATTGGCGACAAACGCGGCCAAGCATGGGGCCCTGAGCACCCCGGGCGGGCGCCTCAGTGTTCGATGGCAGTTCGACGCCGAGCAGCCGGTTCTTGTGTTCTGCTGGCGCGAGGAAAATGGGCCGGCTGTCAGCGCACCTGAAAGAACTGGGTTCGGCTCGAGGTTAATTCGCGCCAGTGCCACCCAACTCGGCGGTACAGCCCACCTGACCTACCATCGCGAGGGTGTGGAAGCGCTTCTCACATTTCCGGTAGATAAAGCGCGCGCCGCAGTTTAGCGCGTGTTTTCCATTGCGGGGCCTGCCGCAGGTGGAAGAAGAAGCAGTCAGGCGCGTACTCACTGCAGCGGCACATCTTACCGCCATCGAACACTAGGCTGAATCGACATTCAGCGCATCCATAGCATGGAGCCGGCGAGGCAGAGGAAGGCGAGGAAGTGGCAGGCTCGGCGGTCATAGCGGGTGGCCAAGCGTCGAAAGTGCTTCAGTTTGTTG